>Ga0306892_100034_pt1 | contig 73651 bp, 73 predicted proteins | sample AntDeeMetagen290_FD_190408 | JGI IMG/M metagenome (GOLD analysis project Ga0306892, IMG submission 190408) | Saline lake microbial communities from Deep lake, Antarctica - Metagenome #290 (v2) (version 2) | ecosystem: Environmental > Aquatic > Non-marine Saline and Alkaline > Saline | place...
AACGCCTCCTCAGGGGACAACCCCTCGTGCCGGTAGCTCTCAACGAGGTGCGGGATGACTTCGGTGTCGGTCTCGCTCGTGAACGTGTGTCCGCGTGCGACCAGTTCCTCTCGCAGCGACGCGTAGTTCTCCACAATTCCGTTGTGGACCACCGAAATATCGCCGGTGCAGTCGGTATGTGGGTGGGCGTTCTCGTCGGTCGGGGGGCCGTGCGTGCTCCAGCGAGTGTGACCGATACCGACCGCGCCGGTCGGCGCTGCGTCGCGGAGTGTCTCCGCCAGGACGTCGACCTCCCCGCCGCGTTTGACCACCGTGAGCTTGTCTTCGCCCCGGACGGCGACCCCGCTGGAGTCGTAGCCACGGTACTCCAGGTTCTGTAGCCCGGTGACCAGCGTCTCGAGTACGTCAGTCCCCTCCGGCGCGACACACGCCGTTATTCCGCACATGAGTACCCTCCCTCCGCGGTCGCGCTGGCCTCCCGACGTGGAGTCCCGTCCCGCTGGAGGGCGATCGATGGGTGGGAACGAACACGGGTCCAGGCGGCCAGTGAGGTCGGTGTATGTCGGGTCATGGTTGGTCCTGTTGGGGGTCGGGGAACCGTCGGTGGCCTCCCTGGATTGTTATTCGGAGCTTGTAGCACTGAACGGCCGTTATTGAGCCACATCTCCAAATCCCGCCTTCCCCACTGGCCGACAGGCCCGGGAGTACGGCCGGCGGGCCGATACTGGACGTTTCGACTCGCGTTCCCATCGGGTAAGCGATGGATAACTAACCGCCAACGTAAGCAAGTAATCAGATAGCAATGACACAACATAGGAGGACCACCCATCCGAGCCGGCGCGAGGCAAGCCCAGCGTATTCGGCGCAGAAATCCCAGATATTCTGTTCGAGCAACGAATCCGGTGAAAATAGGGCAAGAATGATGTTAGTTGCTGCTAATAAAGATACTACCAATGTCTCATAACCTGGCTGACAACAGAAACGGTGGCACAGACAAGGTGAGTGAGCTCGACGCCGCCGACGCCGAGGAGATTCCCGAGGGAGCCACCGGCGATCCGTCGGGCGCTGACGAGTCCCCGGAACTCTCCCTCGATGTCACCTTCGAGATTCTCCGGAACCGTCGGCGGCAGCTCGTGCTCGAGTTCCTCCGCGAGCGCGACGAGATGGTAACCATCGGCGAACTCGCCGAGCATATCGCCGCCATCGAGAACGACACGACGGTCCGACAACTCAACGCACAGCAGCGAAAGCGGGTGTATATCGGGCTCTATCAGTGTCACCTTCCGAAGATGGCAGACGTAGGTGTCATCGAGTTCAACAAATCGCGGGGGAATATCTCCCCCGGCGAGCATATCGAGCCGCTCTACGAATATCTCGACGTCACGAACGGCCGAACCGGCGACGGCGACGGCGATGGCGACGACAACGCCGGATTCCATCCGTTCCAGGGAGTCTATGGCGCCGGCTACGCCGTCTTCGGGCTGACGTTCTTCATCGCACAGCTTTCGGGTGCATATCTGGTCGCAAGCGTCTGTGTCGTCCTGTTATTGGTGGGAGCAGTTCTCGCCGCTCGGTGACCCTGCTTTCTACTGACAGCGCCCGCTCGCACGAACCTGGAACCACTCATCGACATCCAGGCGGATGCCGTCGGTCGCGACCATCGCCGCCAGTTTCGCGGTCGCGAGCGCCGGTGAACTGGGGGTAAGCTACGTGTGGCTCTCTCACTGAGGGTGAACAGGAGAGAGACTGTGGGGGCGTATCAGCCGATAGTGACCCAGAGAGGGGACGGAGTGGCCACCAACGCGTCACGGCCGTTTGGGTGTCGAAGCGTTTGTGTCCCGTCCGTTCGACTCGTCGTTGAACTGATTGGAACCAAACGCTGATTGGGCCCGCCGTGTATCCTCACCTAATGGACGTCAGTATCATCGGCAGCGGCTACGTCGGCACGACCGTCGCCGCCTGTTTCGCCGACCTCGGCCACGATGTGGTGAACGTGGATATCGATCCGGCGATCGTCGACGCCATCAATGCCGGACAGTCTCCGATCCACGAACCCGGCCTCGACGACCTCCTCGCGACCTACGGTGGCGCGGAACTCACCGCGACGACGGACTACGCGGACGTGCGTGCGACCGACATCACGTTTCTTGCACTTCCCACCCCCTCCCGACCGGATGGCAGTATCGATACATCGATCATCGAGGCCGCAGCCGAAACACTGGGCGAGACGCTCGCCGACACGCAGGGCTCCCACGTGGTCGTGACGAAGAGCACGGTCACCCCGACGACGACCGCCGAGACACTCGCCCCAATCCTCGCGAACGCCTCGGGCAAGACGCTCGGCAAGAATCTCCACGTCGGGATGAATCCGGAGTTCCTCCGGGAGGGGACCGCTGTCGAGGATTTCCAGCACCCGGACAAACTCGTTTTCGGGACTCGGGACGACACCACCTTGGAGGCGCTCTATGCCGTCTTTGATCCGCTGATCGAACGTACGGCCGTCCCGGTCGTCGAGACAGGCGTTTCGGAGGCGGAGATGATCAAGTACGCGAACAACGCCTTTCTCGCGACGAAGATTTCGCTCATCAACGAACTCGGGAACATCTGCAAGGAGTACGGCGTTGACGCATACGAGGTGGCCGACGCGATCGGCCTCGACGACCGCATCGGCGATCGGTTCCTCCGGAGCGGCGTCGGTTGGGGCGGGAGCTGCTTCCCCAAGGACGTGGCCGCGATCATTGCCGCGGCCAAGGCCAAGGGGTACGAGCCGACCCTGCTCGAGGCCGCCGTCGAGGTCAACGACAAACAGCCCCAGCGTCTCCTCGACCTCTTGGACACCCACGTCGACGTGACCGGCGAGCGCGTGGCCGTGCTCGGGCTCGCGTTCAAACCTGGGACAGACGACGTGCGCAACTCCCGGGCGATTGACGTGATCGAGGGCCTACGTGCGCGGGGTGTGGATGTCGTGGCCTACGACCCCGTGGCGACCGAGAATATGCGCGAGCGCTTCCCTGACATCACCTACGCTTCGTCGGCGGCCGAAGCGCTCGAAGGTGCTGTCGGGGCGCTCGTCGTAACCGATTGGGACGAGTTCAGCGCCCTCGATACGGAGTTCGATACCATGCAAACGCCTGTTGTCGTGGATGGCCGTCGGATCATCGAACGGCGCGAGGGCATTACCTACGAGGGAGTAACGTGGTAAGAATCGGACAAGTGTGAACCCAACACCGTCGACAGTCGGATAGGGCTGGCCCGGAGTGAACCCGCTGGCTCTGTTTGCGGCTCCAAACCAGATCGCGTTTCGAGTACCGTCCTTGAGACGTGGGGCCTGTCTCGTAACCCGAGCGATACTGCAGTAAGTGGCATATACCTGAATAGGTCGGGATCATCTACTATGTAGCCACCAGCATGCTGTTAATTGACTTAAATTTACAGATGATCTTCTCTCACATTCGCCGGCGCAGTACGACGAGCATTCCGTCTCTCCCAACGGAGCGGCCATGAGCCAGGATTGGGAGACCATCGGGTTTGTCGTCAGCTCCAGATACCGAGTCGAAGTGTTAGAGCGGCTCACCGATTCCCCTGCACCTCCCTCGACGATCGCCAATGACACGGGCTGCGATATCTCACACATTTCTCGCGCACTCCAGGAGCTCCGGGAGCACGAGCTCGTCGACCTGCTCGTCCCGGAGTCTCGAAAGAAGGGACGCATCTACGGGATTACTGACGAGGGAGGTGAGGTCTGGACGACGATTGAATCACAGAACCTCGCGTGACGCGCGGTCAGTGGGCCAGAGACGGGACGTCGTCGTGGGAACCAGTAGACGGATGTCCAGCCGGCGTGGACGAAGGATTGACGGGATCGCTCTGTGAACGTCCCGCTCGTCCGCCCATTGGCGTACTCTTGATCCGGTGTATGGGATGCTGGCCGCGCTGTGCCGCGGAACTCGCGAGCAGTTCGTGGTCAGTCGTCGGTGGGGACGAGCATCTCCGGTTCTCGTTCGTACTTTGGTGTCGAGACGAACGCGGCAATTCGTTTCATGTCGCTTTCGGTAAGGAACTTCTCCATATACCTTCGTAAGGTTACCAACACCATTAGTAATTGGATCCTTCCTACCGACGCCTCCGGTGGAAAGAGGCTCCTACCCGAGTGAGCCAGCGACGGAGTGGCGGTTCAGCATCCCGTGACACCCGTAGCGGCGTCTTGTACCGTTCGCTACGACAGTCCGGACTGGCGTGTCGAGCTGAGTAGCCCGATTCGACACCGCACACGTCGGCTCACATATCGATATCGAGAAACAGCCGGACGTGTACGAATGGGCGCTCTACGAGACGATGAGTCATCTCCACGCCTGAGTCGACGGCTGGCCTTCTCGCTGGTCCTACGGCGTCACGGTAGCTGACCCGACGTGCTGGCCGCAAGCAGCCCGGCCAGACCCTCCTCAATCCGACTTCTGCTTCGAACCCGAGTCGCTCCCGCGCCAGCGTCGGGTCGGCCCGGCTGTCTCGAATGTCGCCCCCCGCGAAGGGTGTGGTGGATATCCACTTCAGCATCCGCCAGCTCCCGCATCGTTACGGCGAGGTCCTCGATGCTAATACTCTCGCCCGTTCCGATGCTGTACGCTCGATCGACGACGTCGGTGGTCGCCGCTGCTACCTCGCGGACATCCCCCTGGATGAACGTGATCCATCCGGAGCGTTGGCTGGCTGGCGTGCCGTTCGAGCAGGTCGTCAATGACGCGAACGTCACAGGCCCCGACGAGTGCGCTCGCTCACGCAATGCAACTGGACAGACCCGCCAGGAGCGGCGTCACCGAACGATGTGGATACCGAAGTGCTTCGGCCGTGAGCCCTCGTGTATGGTACTCCCATCAACGCTGGCCGTGACGGTGTTCCAGTTCTCGGGGGAGTTCCTCGAGCTGGCAGTGGTGTTTATGATCTTCGCCATCGTCGCCGCGGTACTGGGCGCACGCGGCGTCGCCGGGGTGAGCATGACCGCCGCGCGGTGGCTCATCATCACCTTCATTGTTCTCGCAGTGATCTCGGCAGTGCTCTGAGAACCCCCGGTGTCGGTGGGAGGGAGTGATTTACAAACTGGATAGGGTGCCCCGGCTCACCTATGCAACTCGACTGCCCACACTGTGGCACCCAGTTGATAGACTCCCCCTCGGCCCACGACAGCCAGAACACCGCAGGGGTGAACCAGCGGCTCCGGGGCGGCGACATCACGTGTGAGGAATGTGAGAACGCAGTAGGCGTCTACCATCTCTGACCCTCGTACCGAGTGTGTCACTCGAACACTTACAACGTTGGCCGCTTGACAAACGTCGATGGTGTATCTCCGGTGTTGTAGATAGTTGAAACAGTGAATTCTGAAGCGATGGTTGCTGCCGTCGACGAACGGCTCGACACAGTCGGCCACCCCGTTTATCGGCGGGTGCTGCACACGCTCCTCGACTCGTTCCGCCACGGACCGGATGGGAGGAATCAAGCGGTCGCGCTCGGCCACAGACATCTCCCGAAACTCGAGGCGTTGGGGTTCGTGGTCGTCGGTGCGGTGCGCGATTTGGTAACTGCATGTGCCAACCTATCGCCAGTAACCCTGCCAATTATCGTCGTGGTTTGCGGAGTCGGCCCGGTAGAGTGTGCGTATATTCCATTAGAGACCTAATACTGATATATGCGGTAACACCTAACATATGATTGGATCATGAAAAGACTCGAATGCCCCATAGACGGGTGCCACGCGACTATTGAAGCCGAGACTGAACAGGAGGTTATGGCTCAAGCCGAAGAACACGCGAACAGTTCACACCCCGAACTCGAACTGGACGACGAGACCGTTGAAAACATCAGATCGAGTATTATAGAGATCTAAGGCCACGGACTGTACTGCCCGCGAGTTTCATGGTCAGCTCTGAATAAAGAAACCGTGCTACCTGAACCAAGGAGAGAGTCCCGCTGTTCACGGCGTTGACGAATCGCTCTGCGATTCGTCCGCACACCAGAAATCGAAGATTTCTGGGGACGTTGACGAGACGCAAAGCGTCTCGTTCGCACACCAGAACGCGTCGCGTTCTGGGGACGGGCGTGAATCCGACAACTGCGGAACAACCGCCGACGCCGCTCAGTCCGGGCTATCCAAGTCTTTTGCCGCGTGGAGCAACATCCCTTCCCACGTCAGGCCGTGGTTGTCCTTTATTCGCTTCAATCGCTCATGTACGTCGTCGTCCACAACTGCGTGGATGTTCTTCGCCATGCATACACACAAAACACAAACATACATTACCCTTCGGATACACCCAGTAGTTGATGAAGCGGACCAACACCTTCGACGTGATTCCACAGTCCGACGAGGACGAGGAGTTACTCCGACGCCTGTTGGACGCTTCTGCCGCTCTCTGGAACGAAATCAACTACGAGCGCCGCGAACACTACGCCGACCCGGACGGAGACGTGTGGGAAATCGGCGAGTATCGCGGACGCTACGGCGGGACGCTCGGCGCTTCGACCGTTCAGCAAATCGAACGCAAGAACCGCGAAGCGTGGCGGTCGTTCTTCGCGCTCAAGAAGAAGGGCGAAGCCAACGGCAAGCCCGGCTTCTGGGGCAACAAGGACGATGGCCGCGACCTCCGAACGTACATCCGCAACACGTCGTATTCGGTCGAGTGGGGCGACTACTCCCGCCTCGAAATCCTCGTCGGGCAAGACCTGAAAGACGAGTACGGGCTTGGACACCGCGAACGTCTTCGGCTCGAAGTCCGGGGCGACCCCAACTGGAAAGAGTACGACAAGCAAGGTCGGTTGGAGTTGTTCTACGACGAGCACGCACAGACATTCAGGGCCTTTCAGCCAGTCACAATCAGCGAAGACCATTCTCGGCTGGCACACCCACTGGCGGACGAAACCGCCGCACTGGATATTGGTGCGAACAACCTCGTCGCCTGTACAACCACAACCGGCACGCAACTGCTGTACGAGGGGCGCGATCTGTTCGAGCGATTCCGCGAGACGACGCGCCGAATCGCCGATCAGCAGTCGAAAGTGAAGCGGGAAGAAGGCCGGTACACGTCGAAACGGATCCGACAGCTGTACCGCCGACGGACGCGGCGGCGCGACCACGCCCAAGACGCACTCGTCCGCGACCTCGTAGAACGGTTGCATGGAGAAGGCGTCTCCACGGTGTACGTGGGCGCACTCACGGATGTACTCGACACGCACTGGTCGGTCGAAGCGAACGCCAAGACGCACAACTTCTGGGCGTTCCGGGCGTTCATCGACCGACTCGCGTGTACTGCCGAAGAGTACGGTATGGCGGTCGAGGTTCGGTCGGAGGCGTGGACTTCACAAGAGTGTCCAAACTGCGGTTCGGTCGACCGGACGACACGCCACCGCGACACGCTGACGTGCCCGTGCGGTTTCGAGGGGAACGCGGACCTCACGGCGTCCGAAACGTTCCTAAAGCGTCATCAGAACTCGGAGAGTTCTGATCGGCGAACGAGACACGTCGTGTCTCGTCAACGGCAGACAACGGTATCACGGCCGATGGCACGGCCTGTATGCCTCAAGTGGGACGACCACGACTGGTCGGAGTCACCACGCTCTCCCCGTCCCAACGAGGAGCATACGAACCCGCAAGTTGCCTCCGTGGGTCGGTAGTCGATACCCCCAGCGCGAGGAAACCCCGGCGTCGCCGGGCTCCGCCCGGCTGCCTGAGGGACTTCGTCCCTCTCCGTTCACGGCGAGGAGGATGTCATAAAAACTGGCCGGTACTTACTCGTTGATTGCTTGTCTTACTCGCGAGTTGAGATTGTCAAAGTACCAGACGCACCGTTCACACGATGGGCTGGAGCGCGGTCCGTGGAAGAATCGGCTGCTCATCCTCCGTATTACTCACCTCAAAGTAGGACGATGTTGTTATGACAATGTCCATATATAACAATAGGTTCGGCCGTCGAACTGGATTTTGTCTGGGAACGCTTCCAGCACGAACTATGACTGACTCAACAGACGTACACGACCTTGCAGAACGAATCGCTACTTCGATAAGAGACACACTCAACGAGGGGACGGGGTCACGGCGGAGCTTCCTGAGCCGGTCGGCACTGGCTGGTGGGACGCTAGCCGCGCTCGGTGGCGGGACGGGACTCGCCGTTGCAGACGAACACGAGGAGGGGAACAGTTCTGACGGAGAAATGAAGGCGATGTTCGATGATGTCGACGGGACCGACGTCGACGTCGTCAACTACGCGCTTACGCTCGAACATCTCGAAAACGCGTTCTATCGACAGGGGCTTGAGATGTTCGACCATTCGGACTTCGAGGACGCTGGTGTCGAGTCGGACGTTACCACTGGCAACGGCGAGTCGGTGTACTCGGCAATCGAGGTAATCGGTGAGCACGAGGCAAGTCACGCCGGGGTGCTCAGCGAGACGACGAGTCTGCTCGGCGGTGAGCCAGTCGCCGAAGCCTCCTACGACTTCGGTGTTGAAACTGTCGAAGAGTTCCTCGCGGTCGCACAAGTGCTTGAGAACACTGGCGTCTCAGCGTATGCGGGTGCCGCACCGTTCATCGAGAGCCCTGACCTGCAAAGCGCTGCGCTCTCCATCCACAGCGTTGAGGCCCGACACGCGGCCTTCTTGAACGGTCTCAACAGCGAATCTTCCTTCCCGAACGCCTTCGACCCGTCGCTCTCACAGGACGAGGTCCTCTCGGCGGCTGGCCAGTTCATCGACGGGAAGGCCACCAAGCAGATGTTCACCGTCACCGTCGAGAACGTCTCGAAACCAGGGACGATCGACAGCAAACGCGCGAATGGGGCCGTACCGCTCTCGCCAGGTGCCTGGGGCGTGTTCACTGGCAACAACCCCGCGTTCATGGCAGGCGAGTACGCGAACAAGGGCACGGAGCTCATCGCCGAGGACGGCTTCCCCGGCGGCGACCTTCCTCCGGAAAGCGGCGGGTTAGCTGATACCCTTGCTGAGGCGGAGAACATCTCCAACAGCGGGACGTTCGCCTCACCGGGCGGTCCGGCGGACAATCCGGCACTGTTCCCCGGCGAATCCGCCACGTTCACCGTCATGGCGTCACCCGAAGACATGCTCACGATGGAGACGATGTTCGTCCAGTCGAACGACTGGTTCTACGGCTTCGAGGGACTCTCGCTGTTCGACGGCGACGAACCCGTTGAGGGCGACGTCACCGACGAACTCGGCCTCTACGATGCGGGCACCGAGGAGGACACCGCACCCGGCACCGGCGAGTTCCAAAAGCCCGTTCAGGGCCCGATGGCGACCGACGTCGGGCCCAGCGAGGACGAGCCGATCCAGATGGCCGCCGAACGTCATCCGGACTTCGACGTCCCCGACGCCAGCGACGTCATCAACGTGACTGTGGCGCCAGAGAACGGGACCCAGTCGCTCGAGGAACTCTCCCAGGCCGCCTACGGGATGCCGTTCGCCGAACTGAGCGGCCCGACGAGCCAGCTCATCAGAGCGGTCCACGACCGACAGGACAGCGAGACGAAGCTCTCGAAGGACGAACTCGCACAGATGCGCTACGACATGGCCTTCGAGGAACTGAGCGGGAAGACCCAGGGCGAGATCACGATCCTCTACCGGGCGCAGTTTCCCGACGGTCAGGCGTAGGCGCCGGCGGTCCATCCACCGGAGTGCTCCCAGAGAGACGCGGTCAGAGGGCCGACTTCAGGAGTCGAACTGCTCCTGGTAGCGCTCCCGGATTGTCTGTTTTTGCGTCTCGTTGAGAGAGTCGTAGTTGCTCCCGTACTGTTCCTGGGCCAGCTCGTCCCAGGACTCGATGCGGTCGCCGGTCTCGGACTCGAACTGCGCGTCGAACGTCGCTTCGATCTCCTGCTGGAGTTCGATATCGATCGACGTGAACTCAAAGGCGTCGTTCCGCTTGACGTCGAGACCGTACACCTGCCGCGCGATCTCTTCGCGGGTCAGCACCTCTGTAACGACGAGCCCGTCGGCGAACGGCTGCCGTTGGTATATCTCGTCGATCTGCGTCTGTGTCTCACCGCTCACCTCGTCGTAGTAGAGGCCGTACTTCTCCTGGCTGATCACGTCCTTTGAGACCTGTTCGGAACTGTCGCTCGTCGAGGTCGAATCGGAGGACGAGGACCAGGTCGACGGACTCGTCTCCTCCTCGATGACCACGACGCCGGTCGCGTTGGTGTCCTCGCTGTAGACGCCGTAGATGTGCGTCCCGAGCAGTTCCTCGTCGTCGAACTGGCTGCGATTCTCCGCAGGGATCGTGAACTCGACGGTCGTCCCGTTGCCGGGCGCGAGCCGAACTGACTGATTGCCCACGAGGGTCTCCGGTTCGTCGTCGCCGTCGAGGTCGATGCGGTGCTCGACAGTCTGATTGGCGACCGCATCACCCGTGTTCTGGAGTCTCGCAGTGAAGTGGATCTCCTCGTCCAGTTCGACCGATTCCGGACCACTCACGTCGGCGACTTTTAGGTGACTTTCACGGATTCGTAGCGTCTCGTTCCGGGAGGCGTTCGCCATCGTGAGCGCGAGCGAGTAGTTCCCGCGCGTGAGGTTCGCCGTCTCGGCGGTGAACTCGAGTGTCCTCGACTCGCCGCTGTAGAGCATCACCGTTTGGTTCCACTTCATCTCGGAGGTGGGGCCGGTGAGGTGCACCGTCTCGGTGCCCGCGACGTCGCCATCGTTCACCAGCGTGACCGTGGCGTTGAACCGTTCGCCTCGGGTGAGGTTTGTCGACATCGTGGTCCCGCTGAGGCGGAACGTCGCAGGCTGTTCGACAGTCAGCGTTCCGTCCGTGGTGCTCTCCGTCCCTTCGATTCGGTACGCGTAGGTCCCCGGCTTGAGCTCCGACGTTTCGACCGTGAGTGTCAGCGACGCGTTGCCCTCCGACCGGATCAGCGGTGCCTTCGTGGCCACGGTCTCGTCGGTGTCAAACGTGCCGTCGTGATTCCGGTCGAGAAGCAGCCGAACGGTCTGCATCCCTCGGAAGTCTCCGTTGTTGTGGACGTCCACTTCCACAGTCGCGGTCTCGCCCTGCACAACCGGCTCCGTCCGGTGATCGGTGACGGCGAACGTTGGCTGGTCGAACGTGACGTTCCCGCTCGCGAGCGGCGCCGTCTCGTTATCGACGACGAGCCGGTAGCTGTACTGCTCCGACGTCAGCACGCCCGGCTGGACCGCGAGCGTGATGGTGTTCGTGCCGTCGGCGGGCACCGTCACCGTCTGTTTGTCTGCCGTGAACGCGGACGAGGTCTCGCCGTCCATCACCAACGTGACCGACTTCGTCAGGTTCGTCTGGCCGGTGTTGTTGAGCGTCGCCTGGATCTGGAAGGCGACGTCACTAGCGTCCGGCTTTTGTACCTCCGTGCTGTCAGCGGTCAACGGCTCGCTGGTGGCTCCGAAGCTGGTGACTGCCGTCCCAGCGACGACGCCACCGACGACGACCAGTAGGACGACTGCTTGCGTATACGATAGTGCCATAGACGGTTATGGTACGTAAATAAGTATTGTAACAGCCACCTTACTTCCAAAACGGACGGAACAAGTCACGCCGGTCCCACGGCGTTTTGATCTGTCGGCGCGTTGACGATGCAGAAACAGTACACGACCGCTCTGTCAGATAAATCGGGGGCAGCGCGGGGACAAGGGTCAGTTTTGTGTGGACGTCTGGCGTGTTCGAATTAGAAATACGTTCCTAATCATCGTATATACGATATCTACTTCATGAGCGCTGCCGTCCGCTGTGTGATACCTCTCCAGACCGTTTCGCCAGGGCAGAGTCCCTCCTCCTGCTGTTGCTGTGACGACCGGTCGAACCCCGACGTGTATCGGTCCGGACAGGACGGGGAAAGGACGGACTTCATCCCGAATTCGAGCGCTTCCGGAAGCCGACGCACTCACGGACCGGACCGCCAGCGGCCAGCGAGTAAGACGTTCATACCCCGAAAACCGCTCTATAACAATTGCTGGACCACCCCTCGTTGCTACACGAACACAATCATGAGTGAACAACACGGAACGGCCCCGTCGTCGAGAACGGCGAACGTTCGACTCGGGGCCAGGTCGACGGTGAGTGAATTTGCGACACTCGGATACGAGTACGTCGACGACGCGGGTGAGACGGTGCTCGGTGCGGATGCCACAGTTCGGTCCGGATCGATCGTCTACGCGGGGGTGCGGGCGGGCGATGGCTTCACCACGGGGCACAACGTGCTTGTCCGGGAGCACACCGAGCTCGGCGACGACGTGCTCGTCGGCACGAACTCCGTCGTGGACGGTGAAACGACAGTGGGGTCACACGTGAGCCTCCAGAGCAACGTCTACGTTCCCCAGAACACTGAGATCGGTGATAACGTGTTTATCGGGCCCGGCGCAGTGCTGACGAACGACCCCCACCCCGTCCGCGAGGACGTCGAGCTGGAGGGCCCGACAATCGCCGACTCCGTCTCGATCGGGGCCAACGCGACCGTGCTCCCTGGCGTCTCCATCGGCGAGGGGTCGTTTGTGGCCGCGGGTGCGGTCGTCTGTGAGGACGTCCCGCCCCAGACCCTCGCCGTCGGCGTCCCCGCGGAACAGCGCCCGCTTCCGGAGAAACTCGCCGGCCCGAACACGATAGCATGAGCCGGATTCAGATGGCCGCGCCCGACGTCGGCGAGCCCGAGCGCGAGCGAGTTTCGGAGGTTCTCGACAGCGGTCGGCTGGCCGACGGTCCCATCGTTCGCGAATTCGAACGTGCCTTCGCGGACTACTGTGACGCCGAGTACGGCGTCGCCACCGCCAACGGCACAGCCGCCCTGTGTACCGCACTCGAAGCCGTCGGCATCGGCGAGGGCGACGTAGTCGTCACGACGCCGTTCTCGTTCGTTGCGAGCGCGAACGCAATTCGGCTCTGTGGTGCCCGCCCGGTGTTCGCCGACATCGACGAGGCGACCTACACGCTCGACCCCGAGTCGGTCGAAGACGTCGTGACTGCGACCGACGACGTTGCCGCCATTCTGCCGGTCCATCTCTACGGGCTCCCCGCCGAGATGGACCGGTTGGCTGACATCGCTGAGGAGCACGGACTCGCGTTGATCGAGGACGCCGCGCAGGCCCACGGGGCGACCTACGAAGAGACGCCGGTAGGGACCATCGGCGACGTCGGCTGCTTCTCCTTCTACCCCACGAAGAACATGACGACCGGCGAAGGGGGGATGGTCCTGACGGACGATCCCGACATCGCCGACCGCGCTGCCCAGTACGTCAATCACGGCCGCGCGGACACCGACGCGCACGGCTACGACCACGTCACAGTCGGCCACAACCTCCGACTGACGAGTCTCGCCGCCGGGATCGGACTGGAACAACTGCGGAAACTCCCGACGTACAACGATTCCCGCCGGGCGAACGCAGCGCGGCTGTCGGCGGCGCTCGCCGACGTGCCGGAGGTAGTTCTGCCCACGGAACCACCGGGCCGCCGCCACGTCTATCACCAGTACACGATTCGCTGTCAGGACCGGTCCGCGCTCAGGAACCACCTCGACGAGCACGGCGTCGACACTGGCGTCTACTACGCCACCACGATCCCCGATCAGCCGGCGTACGACGGGTTCGACGCGTCGGTCCCGACAGCCAGACGGGTCGCGGAGCAGGTCGTCTCGCTGCCGATCCATCCGGGTCTCTCTGAGGAGGACGTGGAGACGGTCGCAGGTGCCGTACGCAGCCATTACGATCGCCCCGAAGCGGAGGTGAACGCGGATGACTGACGACGACCCACTGAAGGTGGGAGTTATCGGCGTGGGAAGCATGGGAGCGCACCACGCTCGCGTCTATGCCGGACTGCGCGAGGTGGAGCTCGTGGGCGTCGCGGACACGAACTGGGAGCAGGCGAAGACGATCGCGGCCAAACACGGGACGCGACCGCTCAACCGGGCGACGCTCCTCAAGGCGGTCGACGCCGTCTCGGTCGTCGTCCCGACCCAGTACCACGCGTCCGTCGTCCGCGAGGCGTTCGATGCCGACACGCACGTGCTCGTCGAGAAGCCCTTCGTCGACGATCCGGCGGAGGGGCGAGAGCTGCTCGCGCTCGCCGAGGAGAAGGACCTCCGACTCCAGGTCGGGCATATCGAGCGGTTCAACCCTGCAGTCAGAGCCCTGATGGACGTGCTTCCGGAGATGGACGTCCTCGCGGTCGACGCCCGTCGGCTCGGTCCGCCGGTGGACCGAGAGAACACCGACAGCGTGGTCAACGACCTGATGATTCACGATCTCGACGTCATGTTGTCGCTGTTCGACACCGAGGTCGACCAGGTGTTCGCAGCGGGCATCAGGGGCGAACCCCACGCCACAGCGACGCTCCAGCTGAACAACGGCGTCTTGGGGACGCTGACGGCGAGCAGGATCACCCACCAGAAGATCCGCAAACTCGAAGTCACCGGCCGCGACTGTCGGGTGACCGTAGACTACCTGACGCAGTCGGTGCGAATACACCGACACTCGCTCCCAGAATACATCGAGTCCGACGGAGACGTCAGGTACCGCTCGGAGAGCGTCGTCGAGCGGCCACAGGTCAACAACGGCGAACCGCTCCAGGAAGAGCTGGCGTCGTTCGTCTCGGCGGTGAACACGGGAACGACGCCGGAAGTCACCGGGCACGACGGGCTTCAGGCCCTCGAACTGACTCGCAGGATAAGCGACGAGATCGGCGTCCCGGCGGCGGCCATCGCCGGTGGGGATGCACGATGACTGCACAATCGCCCGTGACAGAGACGACCGCCCTGTACGGGAGCGAGGCGCCGTCGGACCAGCAGCGACAAGCGTTCCGGGAGGGTAGCGTCCCCGTCGCAGTCTACGGGATGGGCAAAATCGGGCTGCCGCTATCGCTCGTGTACGCAGCGGTGACAGGGAGCGTCACCGGCGTCGACATCGACCAACAGCGCGTTGCCGCACTGAACGATGGCACCAACCCCTTCGATCACGAGCCGGGGCTATCGAAGATGCTGTCGGAACACGTCGAAAACGGGAGTTTCGCGGCGACGACCGACGGCGAAGCCGCCGCCGCGGATGCACGGATCCACGTGCTCGTCGTCCCGACCCTCATTGACGAGTCCGACGACCCCGACCTGTCGGTGCTCTGTGCCGCTGTCGACACCATCCGCACGGGTCTCGATCCGGGCGACGTGGTGTTCGTCGAATCGACCGTTCCCCCGGGAGCGTGCGAGGACGTCGTCGCTCCGCGCCTGACTGCCGGTGACCGCGTGTTGGGCGAGTTCGGCCTCGCACACTGTCCCGAGCGCACTGCGAGCGGACACGCGCTGCAGGATATCCGGGGCTCGTACCCCAAGATTGTCGGCGGAATCGACGCCGAGAGCGGCCGGGTGGCGGAGCTCGTCTACGGAGAGCTCACGAATAACGAGGTCATCCGGACCGCTGACGCCAGGACCGCAGAGTGTGTGAAGCTCTTCGAGGGCGTCTACCGCGACGTCAACATCGCCCTCGCCAACGAACTGGGCCAGCTGACCGACGAGCTCGGCATCGATGTCGTCGAGGCGATCGAAGCCGCGAACACGCAGCCCTACTGCGATATACTCACGCCCGGCGCCGGGGTCGGCGGGCACTGCATCCCGTACTACCCGTACTTCCTCCTCGACGGAGTCAACGACCGGGCGCCGTTGATTCGGACAGCTCGGGAGGTCAACGAGCGGATGCCAGGATTCGTGGTCGAGAAGCTGAGCGACGAGTTGGCCGCCGACGGCGACTCCCTCAGAGGCGCGACCGTCGCGCTGCTCGGCGTGGCCTATCGGGCGGGCATCCCCGAGACTCGCGAGTCACCCGCCGTCGATATCGCACACCGGCTGTCGCGGCTCGGGGCGACTGTTCTCGCGGTGGACCCGATCCTCGAGGAACTGCCGGAGATGCCTGCAGAGCACGTCTCCCTGGCGACGCTCGAATCACGAGACGTTGATGCCATGGTCCTCGTCACCGCGCACGAGGAGTTCCAGTCCATCGACTGGAGCCATTTCGAGTCTGACGACAGCGCCGACGCCGGGAAACGGCGCGGGATCCCGGTCATCGACGGCAGGCAAGCGCTCGACCTGTCTGACACAGCCCATCGACAGTACACGATTGGACGGGGTGGCGGCTGATGTACGATGGCGCGACAGTCGGCGTCGTCATCCCCGCGTACAACGAGCAGGGGTTCATCGGTGACGTCATTGAAACGGTCCCCGCGTTCGTGGACCGCATCTACGTCGTCGACGACTGCTCGACGGACGGCACCTGGAACGAGATCCGGGAAACCCTCTCGAGGATCGACACTCCGGAACCGAACAGCGAGGGTGTCATATCCCTCGCCGACGGTGCAGGAGCGAAGTGGAGGGACCGAATCGTCGCCCGCGACGCGAGAGAAACCCCAGGGAACCGTACATTCATCGCATTCCGTCACCGGACGAACACCGGCGTCGGCGGTGCGATAACGACCGGCTACCGCAACGCCCTGGACGACGACGTCGACGTCGTGGCCGTGATGAGCGGCGACGGCCAGATGGACCCGGACATCCTGGACCGAATCATCGAACCGATCGTGTGCGGTGACTCCGATTACGCCAAGGGGAACCGCCTGCGGTACGCCGAGTACAGGCGCGAGATGTCGGGCTGGCGGACGTTCGGCAACTACCTGCTCACGTATCTCACGCGGGTCGCCAGCGGCTACTGGCGGATGATGGACCCACAGAATGGCTACACCGCGATATCCAAGAACGCCCTCGAGCGTGTCGATCTCGAGACGCTCTACGAGGATTACGGGTTCTGCAACCACCTGCTCGTCCGCCTGAACAAGCGAGGGCTTCGTATCGCTGACATCCCCATGCGAGCAGTCTACGGCGACGAGACGAGCAATATCCGATACAAGACGTTCATCCCGTCGCTCTCGCTGTTGCTGTTACAGAGTTACATCGGTCGACTGGTCGGCGGCGAGGCCAGGGGGCCATCGACAGTCGCACAGCTTCTGGGTGGGGGGTCCCTTGTCGGCGGGATCGTACTCGGCGTCGGCTCGGTCCTCCCGCCCGTTCCCACCAAGGTGTCTACGGGCGGCGTTCTCGCGCTGGCCGGCCTCGTGCTGTTCCTCGTCGGCGTCGCGATCGAACGCCGGGACAACGCCGACCTGGAGGTCAGGATCGATCCGGCTGACCCGCCCTGGGCACTCGACGTCGGGCCCGGGGGGACATCCACGTCTTCGGCGGACGAGTCCCCGCGGAGGGAGGGCTGACACGTGCGTATCTGCTCGGTAGTCGGAGCGCGCCCGCAGTTCGTCAAGGCGTTCCCGATCTCCAGGCGATTGCGTGCAGACCACGAGGAACTGCTGATCCACACGGGGCAGCATTACGACGAGGCGCTGTCGGGCGTCTTCTTCGAGGAACTCGACATTCCGGAACCGGAGTACAACCTCGGTGTCGGCTCCGGAGGACACGCGGCGCAGACGGCAGAGATGATGGGCCGTCTCGACGAGGTGTTCGACGCCGAATCGCCGGATGTCGTGCTCGTGTACGGTGACACGAACTCGACACTCGCGGCCGCACTGGTCGCAGCAAAGCGTGATCCGACCCTGGTACACGTCGAGGCTGGCCTCCGGAGCAACAACTGGGAGATGCCCGAGGAGGTCAACCGAGTGCTCACCGACCACTGCTCGGACCTCCTGTTGGCGCCCGCGGAGAACGCCGCGTCGAACCTCCGGGACGACAACATCAGGGGCGAGGTAGTCGTCACTGGGGACGTGATGTACGATGCCGTTCTCGCCGTCCGCGACGAGGCGCTCAACGAGGGACGGCCGTTCCCGATAGCTGACCTCCGCGCCGAGGAGTACGTCCTCGCAACGGTCCACCGCGCGGCGAACACCGACGATCCGGACCGGCTCGCTGGGATCCTGGACGGCCTTGCCGCCATCGAACGCCCGGTGGTCGTGCCACTGCACCCACGAACCGAGGACGCGCTCCGAGGCCACGGCCTGTACCAGCACGCCGCCGAGCAGCTCCGACTCGTCGACCCGGTCGGCTATCTCGATTTCCTCCAACTGCTCTCGAACGCGTCGAAGGTCGCGACCGACTCTGGTGGCGTCCAGAAAGAGGCGTTCTACCTCGACGTTCCGTGTGTCACGCTCCGGGAGGAGACCGAGTGGGTCGAGACCGTCGAGGCCGGCTGGAACGTGCTGGTCGGCAGCGACGCCGAACGAATCGCGGCGGCACTGACCGACCGGACCGAGCTCCCGCCGAAGCCGACGCTCTACGGCGGCGGTGACGCCGCCGCACGGACGGTCGCGGCGCTAGAGGAGACGATGGGCGTCGTCACCCAAAACTGAGGTACCGTCGGCGCTCACTGCTCGGCCGTCTCTCGCCTTCGTGCGGTGAGATACTGCCCCAGCGCGAAGGCCATCCACGCCTGACACCAGCGCATCAGCGTGAACCGCTTCGTGTAGAACCGCCGCTTCTGGTAGTAGAACCGTCCGTCGCCAGCGTACAGCTCTGACAGCGTCCAGTCGATGATGCGGGACGCGAACCTCGTCTCACCGGCCGCGCTGAACAACACGATGCCCTGTGCGGCGGCGTGGATATCTCTGGGATAGCTGCTGCTCTCGTCCCAGTTGGGCGCGCCCGACTCCTCGAACAGCGTCTCGCGGTAGAACGCCATGCCGCGTTCCAGCGTCTCTGCGTACCGATCCGACCCCGTCACGTCGCGGTGTCGGAGGAAGGACTCGAGGATGAACCCGTTGTGATGACTGTCCATCGAGAGATGGGACGCGGACGGGGGGTCGGTGTACATCCACCCGCCGAGCTCCGTTTGCTGGCTCGCGACGTAGTCAAGAATCCGTTCCGCACGCTGTTCGAGCCGTGGCCGGCGGCGGTGGTCGTGGAGGTCAAGCAACAGTCTGGCGCCGATGGCGTTGGCGTTGACCACGAACGTCTCGCCGGCCTCGGCGCTGGCGTGGTAGTCGATCCGGGCGTCGTCTCCCGACTCCTGGTAGTTCAGGTCTTCGAACACGAACGGAAGCGCGGAGTCGGCGACCGCCACGTAGCGTTCGTCTCGAGTTGCAGCGGCCAGCAGTGCCCTGACCGCGTAGCCAGTGGAGACGATCCCCGGGTGTTTGGCCGGGAGCCGTTCGTGAAGGCCTTGCGTCGCGTGCTGGTGGCCCCCACAGAACCCGGCGTAGCCACGCGTTTGGTTTTCGACCAGCCAGTTCGACAGCCGGTCGGCTTCACAACGGTAGCGCTCGTCGCGGTGGTGGTCGTAGGCCGCCTCATTGGCCAGGGCGAACAGCGCAGTTCCTTTGAAACTCTGCCGTTGTTCCACCAGCATGAGTCGGCGAACGTTCACGGGCGCTCGCTTGATTCCCTCCTGCACAGCGATGTTGGCCCACTTGTTCTCCCCCGGCAGCCACTGCCGGATCCGGCTGCTCATACCATCGAAGTAATCCCAGCCGGTGTAGTCGCGTTCCCGGGCGTACGCGAGAGTCTGCGCCAGCACTCCCGCCACCGACTCATCGGCAACGGCGTGGGAGTCGTCAGTAGTCGTCTCTCTCATGGTCGCGTCGGAGATGCCGCCCTCAGAACTGTGATCGTCGTGAGACGGCTCACTCCCGTCGATCGATCCGTGACCAGGCGTCGTCACGATGACTCCCCGGCGATGGGAACTGACCGGTCCGAGGTCGGTCGCTCGGTGTTCGCCCGCCACTTCTCCAGAGACGGCACGTCCTCGGGACCGCCAGATTCCGCCCACGAGACGATGACGTCGGTGAGATTGACGAGCCCACCTACGTACTCGTCGCGGCGCCGACGCCACTCGGTTCCGATTGAGTCGTCGGACAGAACCCCGAGCCCGGTAGCGATCACCTCGTCGAAATCGTCCGTGTTGACGACGAGGTTCTGTGCCTCGAGCTCCCGGAAGTTCCCCATGTCGTCGTCCCCCACGAACGAGTTCGACCTGATGACGGGCGTCCCGAGCAGGGCGGCCTCAGTACAGACCGTCTGTGTGTCGGTGACGACGAGCCGTGCCGACGCCAGCGCGTCGTGGAGCAGTGCGGGATGCACGTCGAACGGTCGAGCCGGGAGCGAGCCGATATCCAGGGTCCCTCCCTCGTCGGAAACGAAGACTGTGGCGTGTTCGGCGAACGTCTTGACCAGCCGGCGCCGCTGCTCCGGGGTGAAGCCGGACTGTCCGACGTCGTGGTGCGAGCCGAAGGCGTTGAACCGCAACACGACGAACGGTTCGTCGGCTTCGAGTTCGAGTTCAGTTCGGATGTTCGGGTTCGGTTGATAGACGTCCGGGTGGAGATACGCCGTCTCGCAGAAGCCACGGAACTGGTAGTGGTTCGTCCCCAGATGCTTCTGGAAGGCGTGCGGGGTGAGAAACGCTGCCGCGAACGGGCGCGAAATGGCGTGGTCGAACGACGTCGGCTCCGAGTCGAGGACCAGAACCGCGGGCGTTCTGCTGACCAGGCCGGCGTGGGCGGCGTAGGCGCCGACGCCGAAGATCATGTCCGGATCGAACGACAGGACGGCAGGAACGATGCGGGCGTAGTGCCACGGGAGGTTCCGGAAGACCGACCCCTTGGTCGTCCCGCAGGCGCCGTAGATCTGATAGGGCAACTCGTACCGTTCGAGCAGCGCGACCGTACAGCCATAGTCCCGGCCCAGAACGAGGACCTCGTGGCCAGCCTCCACGAGCCGATTGACGGCGTGTTTGTAGAGATGGACGTGAGCCGGCGTGTTGGTGAAGAAGACGAATCGCATGTCCTCGTCTCGGGAGGGGTATCCGATTGTAATGAATCTCTTACCGTGCGACACACTGACGGGGCGGGAACCGCCCCCGCGTGCAGTAACCGATGTATAACAAAACCCGCTACCGGATTGGATGAACCTGTGTTCGTTTCTCAGTGCGTCCAGGGTCGGCAACTGACGGGGCCTCGCGGGACACGGCGACACGAACGGAGTGAACCGCCGTGAGAGCGGCAGTGTCGTCGAACGAACCGCTGGCCGTGGAAGGGGCGCTCGTAATCGGATATCTGGCGCTAGGGCTGGGGGTTCTCGCGGCCTACAGTTCGCCCGCCGAGGGCTACGAGCTGTCGATCTACGGCGCAACGCCGGTGGCGTTCTGGGTTGCGCTGTTCGTCGTCGCTGTGGTTTCAGTCTCCGTGTCACTGTACGACAGGCGGTATCTCCCGCTGGCGGTGCTCCTCGGGGGACTCGGGGCCGCGGCAGTCGCCGGACTCCCGCTGATCCGCGGGTATTACTTCTACGGCCGGGCGGACTCGCTGGTCCACCTCGGATGGGTGCGGTCAATCAACGTCGGGAACAACCCACTAGCCCTGTTTTACCCGGGGAGCCACCTGATCGCGGCGAGTGTCTCGAAAGTCGCCGGGATTCAGGTCACCCGGGCGATGATGCTCGTCGTGTGGGCCTCCGTGCTGTTGTTCTACATGGCGGTGTCGCTGTGCGTGTGGTTCCTAGTTCCGGACCGCCGCGCCCTCGCCGCCGGCGCGTTCTCCGCGTTCTTACTGCTCCCGGTGACCAACGTCAGCACGTACCTGCACTTTCACACGTACTCGTTTGCGATGCTGTTCGTCCCCCTCGTGCTCTATTTCCTGTTCACGCACCTAATCGGCGGAGAGCCACGCGAAGGCGTCGTCAAACGGGTCGGTGACGGGGGTGGCACCGTCAGTCGCAGCTCGCCGGGATTCGGCAGCGAAACCGCACTCGGCGTCGGACCGATCAACACCGTCCCGACGAGCTATCTCCTCCCGGTGGCCTCGGTCGCGCTGGTGTTGTTCCACCCCCAGATGGCGCTAAACGTCCTGATCCTGCTCGGCGGGATCACCATCACACAGCACCTGTTCCGGCTGTTCCGTCCCCAGCATCAGATCGCCGAGTACCGACTGCTCACGTTCCAGACGGCGTTGCTCGTACTCATCTTCGTCGCCTGGGTCACCACGCACGACTGGCAGTTCGTCAACACGGCGGAGACGATGGTCGAGTCGATAAACAACTTCATCGCCGGGACCGCGTCCACCACGCCACGCGTCGAAAGCCAGTCCGACTCCGCGGAAGCGATCGGGACGAGCATCTGGGAGCTGTTCGTGAAGCTGTTCGGCGTGGGAGCAGTGTACTCGCTGCTCGCAGCCGGGGTCGTGCTCGGCCGAGTCAGCGGGCTTCTCGATCGACTGAACACGGGGCAGTCGTTTCGGTCGACGCCCGACACCGCCAGGGGCGTCATCACGCTGACCTTCGCGGGCATCCTGGCGTTGCTCCCCTTCTACGCTGCTCAGCTCGTGGGTTCGATCTCGACGTACCTGTTCCGGTACGTGGGATTCCTCATGGTGCTCGCTACGATATTCGGGGCCGTTGGCGTTCGGTACCTGCTGTGGGACGACTCGGACGGGGGCGATCGCGATCGACGCTCAGCGGGGACGCGCCTGAAATCGGTCAGGCGGCTCGCAGCGCGCGTTCCCGACGGTCGCTCGATACTGACTGTCGCCGTTGTACTCCTGCTGCTCTCCCTGTCGCTGGCGACGGCGTTCCCCTCGCCGTTCGTGAGTCTCCCCGGCTCCCACGTTCCCGAGGGCGAGATGGACGGATACGAACAGGCGTTCGCGAGTCAGCCGGCAGGATCGCCGGTCTGGTTCGGCGGCGTGCGCACCACGTCCGACCGCTACGAGGTTGCCCTCTACGGTGCGGAGTCGGCGCCGTGGGAGAGAGAGGTGTCTCCGTCGCCGAAAAAGAGCTCGCCGGTGCCGCAGGAAGCGATGCTGAACGGCCTTCCGATGTTCTACGCGAACCATCCGGAGAAGATCGTTCAGCGTGACCACTACTTCGTGGTCTCGGAAGCTGACCGCCAGCGAGAGGTGGACGCGTACGAAGAGCTTCGCTACTCGGCGGCGAGCTTCGAAGCCGTGGAGGCAACGCCGGACGTCGGCAAGGTCCGAGACAACGGCGAACTCACCGTCTACTTCGTCGATATCGAGGCCGACACGGCCGCGAACACGACCGACAGTGGGGGGTGAACGTCTGGACGACCCAACGAGGACCCTCCGTAGCGGCGTACGATACGGGAGACATCTGTGGGTATGTAGCTACGACTGGTAGTTCCGCCTCAGCCTCTGAACCAACTCGAAGAGTGTCAGCGAACAATGCGTCTACTTCCCGACAGCCTGCGCAGCGAGCCTCCAAGAGAGTGATTCTAATGAGTCAACAATGGCCTTTCAGAACGGGTGAGCGTCGCGTTGCGGGTAGTTCGATGGATTCTGAGAGTCAGTAGGTTTCGACGTCGACGCCGAGGCGGTCGAAGTCGTCGACGTTCCGCGTGAGCACAGGTTCATCGACGACGTCAGCAGTCACTCCGATAATGACGTCACCGTCGTCGACGGTGTTGCCCTCGTTCACGAGTTTCCCTGACAGTCGCCCGGCCTTTCGCATGACTGCTGTGTCGGCTGGGTGCACTGGCTTCGAGGAGAGGACGTTCTCGACCTTCTCTCGCTTCCCTTTGGACTGGTTCGACCGCTCGATTCCGTAGTAGAGTTCGAACAGCGTCATCGAGGACAGCCGCTGCTGGATGAGGTTCGCCTCCAACTCACGAGCCTTCGCAATAGCGTCTTCGTCGCCGTTCATCAGGTCGATGAGAAAAGACGTGTCCAGCAACACGCTATGCACCCTGCATCTCGTCGGCGACGTCTTCTAACTCGCCACGGCGCCGTTCCCGCCGTTCCTCGATCGCCTCTTCCAGGGCGGCGGTCTCCTCGTCGGTGAACATCCCGGCCAGTTCGAGGAGTGAGCGCTCGCCGGCAATTCGGAGAACCACATCGGTGAACGTCTCTTCCTCCTTCTTGTGGGCCTCCAACCGCTCGTAGGCTTCCTCGGAGAGCCTGATACTTTTGGACATCTGCATACAGGTGTATGCAGGCCACCGACTCAAATGTTACCCTGCTACCGTCCGGGGAGGTGAATCGCCTCTCTCACCCGTAACTCTTTGAGCAATTGAGACACAACGCTCGGTGAAGCGGGAGATACGAGTCATGGACAACTCAACTCTCCCGCTTCAACTCCTTTCAGTATAACAAGAATCGCTCTTGGGAAGCAGATTGTTGGTGGCATTAGCGTGGCCCGTCCGGGTTCGGTAGAACCACAAGTTTCGTCGGTGGTAACCGTGTTCTGGCCCCATCTGCTGAACGGTGAACACTGGCAAACCGACAGACTGCTCTCCACCAACAACGTACTTCACAAGAGCGTAGCGGAATGCAGACCGCGATCTTCGAGATGCTCGACGAGGCTGGGCGTCTCTGTCAGTGGACATCTGCGGACGACCTCATCGTGTGTGCCGAGGCTCTCGTGAGTGTTCAGAGATAACGTCGACAGAGACAAACCGTAGGCACACCCCCGTTTTCGAGTAGTGAGTGCGGGGAGAATATGGAGGAAAGAAATTTCCGCTTACCTGGCCAGCCGCGGTTCTCTCTCCATGCCCGTCGTGCCCACTACTGCCACGATAGGCTCTACATAACGATATATCGACTCCGTCGAACTGCAGACGTCAATGAGGGACCTCCAGTTGGAGCCGGTCGATTCGCCTGCCTCTCTACCGCGTCGTTCCGTCCCGGTCCGCAGCCAGCACCGCGGGGGCGACCCCGTTCGATCCTGTCGCCGATGAGTTCGATCACCGACGGACTGGCAGCGAACCGCGATCTCGTCGCCGTCTACGCGCTGGCCGTGGCTGCGGTCGTGGCGAGCGAGTTGGGGGAGACGGGCACCATCTGGTTTCCGCTCGCTATCCTACTTCTGTTCGTCCTCCCGGGATACGTGACGACGGCGTTCGCGTACGCGGGCAGCGGCGGGGGACCCGCCGCGTCGGGCCAGACGGGCTGGACGCTCGTCTCGCTGACCGAGCGACTCGCGTTCTCACTCGGGGGTAGTCTGGCGATACTGCCCATCCTCGCCATCCTGACGTATCTCTCGCCCTTGCAACTCACACCGAGCTCGCTCGTCATCGGCGTCTCCGGCTACGTTCTCGTCGGCGCAGTGGCAGTGGGGATTCGCCGCAGACGTCTGTCGGAGACGTCGAGATGGAAGACGCGGTCAGGGGCTGCGGAAGCGAACGGGACGTGGGCGTCCACGGTCCAAGCAGTTCGCCGACTGAGTCTTCTCAACGTCGTTCTCGCAGTGAGTGTCGTCTTCGCCGTGTCCACACTCGGCGTGGCGATCGCCGTCCCGTCCCACGGGGAAACGACGACAGATCTCCACCTTCTCACCGAACAGAACGGCCGGCTCGTCGTCGACGGGTATCCGGACACGTTGACCGAAGGCGAGTCCGCTCCCCTCACCGTCGGGGTGACCAACGAGGAGCACCGGCCCGCCGAGTACACCGTCGTGGCCGAGCTCCAGCGAGTCCAGACAGAGGGACGGTCCGTCGTCGTCGTCGTGGATAAACAGAGCGTCGGGCGATACGGGTTCGGCCTGGAACACGGGGAGAGCTGGCGTCAACAGCTGGACGTTCAGGGGTCGATGACCGGCGAGAACCTCCGGTTCGCCGTCTATCTGTACCGCGGTGACGCTCCCGCCACTCCGACGGCCGACTCCGCCTACCGGACCACGTACATCTGGCTCGACGTCCAGCCGTCGGGATCGGAGAGCAAGTGACCAATGTGGCCATGGGGTCATCTCGCGGTCGGGTACGTCGCATTCTCGGTGTTCGTGCGCTTCAGACTGGGCAGGCAGCCGAGCGGTCACGCCGCGCTGGCCCTCGCAGTCGCGACGCAGTTGCCAGACCTGATCGACAAACCGCTCGCCTGGCAGTTCGGCCTGTTGAGCAGCGGTATCAGCGTCGCACATTCCATCCTCGTCGGCGTCCCGCTCGCGTTCGCCCTGGGAATCGGTCTCTGGATCAGGGACCGGCCGGAACTGGGCGGCGCACTCGCGATCGGATACGGTAGCCACGTGTCAGGCGACCTCCTCTTCGCCACGCTGTTCAGCCGTCCGCCCATCCTTCCGTCGTTCATGTGGCCGCTCTACACGACCCCCGCGACAGCACCGTCGGGATTCGGCCTGAAACTCTGGGAGCTGCTGCTGAACAGTCAGGCGCTTCTCGGGAGTTCGATGGGGCGGACGTACTTCGTGCTCGAAGCCGTCCTGCTCGTCGCGACGCTGGCGCTGTGGCTCTCCGACGGCGCCCCCGGGCTGGGTCCCGTGCGGGCGTTCGTCAGCAGCCTGCGATGAATCCGAGCACACTCGCGCGCCGTCTCGCCCGCCTCCGCGTTCGCGCGTCTCTCGTCACTTGCCACCGTTCGTGCTCCGGTCGGTACTCCGTGTGACAAGGGACCGACGATCATCCGCGATTGCGCTCCGTCATCGTCCCCTGGATGACGTGTTCGACTGGATCGAGCGTCGTGGACGGGAGGTCCGTCGGCTTCCGCCACGCGTGGTCGACAATACGCTCGCCGGGGTTAGGGTCCGGCTCTGTCTGCAGCGTCGCGTCGAACACCGCATAGATGGTCGTCGTGGGGCGGCTCGTATGGCGGTAGACGAAAGCGTCGACGACCTGGCGGACGTCCGATGGGGACCGTATCTCTTCTTCGATCTCGCGTCGGAGACAGTCCGACAGGGATTCTGTGTCCTCGATGCCACCTCCGGGGAGCGTCCAGAAGTGGGATCCGTCTGCGTGGCGCTCTTTGATGAGGAGGACGCGGTCCTGGGTAGTGATCAGCCCCTTCGCACCGATCCTGAAACGCCGTCGACTGGCGGTATCTACCGACACACTTGCGGAGGTCGAGGGGAGCATCCGCGTCTCACGTAGCTGCGGGGTGGACCGCTCTGCACGATGGTTTTGCATACTCTTCGAGGAGAGTGTCTATCCTCATTACTATACAGAGCATACTCGCTGCACGGGCAGTTTACCCGGTAGAAACCGATGTGAGGGGTCTCAGTCCACTGGGTCGTCGGCCAGCACCCCTGCATAGAGCGAGAGGAGATCCTCGACGACGTCGGGCCAGGCGTAGGAATCCTCGATACGCTGCCGGCTGACAGCTCCCATCCGCTCGGTCGTCGAGGGATCCGAGAGGAGCCGTTCGAGGGCCGCAGTCAGCTCGTCCACGTCACCTGGCGGAACGAGCGCACCGTTGGCGTCGTCGACGATGGAGGAAATCGATCCGACATCGGTCGAGATGATTGCGTTCCCGCCGGCCATGGCCTCCAGGACGGCAATCGGAAGGCCTTCTGCCTGCGTCGGCAGAACGTACACGCTCCCCTCGCTCAGAATCTCCCGCTTTCGCTCCTCGGACACGTATCCGACGTATTCGACGGGGTCGTGGGCGTCGGCTACCTCGGCGGCGTGGTGAGAGAGGGGGCCGCTGCCGGCGATGGTCGCCCGGAACTGCAGTCCATCCGTTTGCAGGCGGTCGATGGATTCGGTCACCTCGGCGATTCCTTTCCGCTCGATGTGGTTGGAGACGAACACGACGTGAGGCGGATCGGCTCCGGTACGGGGCTCGTACTCCTCGGGGTCAACTGCGTTGGGTAACACCACGATTCGCTCGGGATGGGCACGCAGAGAGAGAACCTCGCGCCAGTGTTCTGAGAGCGCGACGACCACGGTGCTCGCATCGAACACTTCTCGCTGGAGGGCGGCCACCGGGGCGGATGCCTCTTCGAGGAAGCTATCGAACGAGGACCCGTGGACGTGAAGTATCACGGGGCAGTCCCAGAGGACCGACGCGACGAGCACGTAGGGCGTCGAGATGTAGAACGAGAACGCGTGGGACGTGTGGACGTGAACGATGTCGGGACGCCGGCGACCGAAAAACCGGATCCAGCCCATCAGAATCGTCAGTACCGCGCGGAGATACTCGACCGATCGCTCCGGGGTTCGAACCGCGGTGTCGACGACGTCCAGCGAGAGCCGATCCTCGAGATACCGCTGCTGCTCGGCGATATACCGACCGATGCCGCCCGTTCCGTCCGTCCGGTAGCCCGCTGGACCGACGATGAGCAGTTCGGTCGAGGCGGGCAACTCCTCCGCGGCCGAACCGTGCTCGGGCTCTTGACTCGCCTGCTCCTCAGCGATCATCGCTTCCTCCAGCCAGTGTTTGGCTGCCCACCGGCCCGGCTACCCGGTATCCGTCGGCTGTCGAGATCGATGCGCTCCATCCGCGGCGGTCCGTCGATGCGTGGGACCCCCGTCGACGGTGCGTGTGGGCCGAATCACCGTCGACGTGAACGCGGATACGGTCTCCACCTCCGGAGACGTCGTCGGATGAGCGGTCGGTCCCGGCAGCGTAGTCCACCGGGAGGATAGCCGGTTGGCTGCAAAGTAGCTCGTCGTACACACGAGAGACATCCGCAGTAACCAGTTTTGTTACCCATCAACTACCGGCTGCAGGAGGGTGATCGGCCGGGTCGAGAGCGGTCGACGCACCGGCGCATGGACTACAGCGTCACGAGGTAATACGGGTCTTCGGATAGTCGTGACACGAGCGACGACTCCACATCCCCGAGCGTGAAAAACAGGACCTGCAGTCCGTTGAGGTCGTACGTGTCGAGGACGCCGTCGCGTTCCAGGTGGCGAGTCAGCTTCGGCTTGTTCCACGAATAGAACGGCGAGCTCCGAACCCCGCAGATCTGCTCGATAGGTTCACAATCGCCCCCGTCGGCACAGCGCATCCCGTCGAAGGTTTTCTCGACCACGTAGTCGACGTCGAGGCGGCTTTCGAAGTAATGGAGATGCGAGCAGGTGAGCCACGGCGTCCCGATGTCCATCACCAACGTGTCCTCGTCGACGAGTCGGGCGAAACACCCGTCCTCGTGGTAGGAGTTGGAGTGGAGACACTCCTCGAACCGGTAGGGGCCCTCGACCAAGATCGACTTCATCGCGTCGTCGGTCCGGTAGTCCGCGTCCCGGAGGAACAGCTGTCCGAACGTTCCGTGTTTCGGCCGGGAGTATTGCTTGTGGTAGACGCCGGAGGTGGCGAAGTAGTCGGTGAATCCCGGAGCGAGAACGCTCCGAAAGTTCGCGTTGAGCTTCGACCGGAGAAACGCGTAGGGGTCGGTCCCGAACGCCCGCTTTATGTCGCTCAGTCCGGCGTGAACGAACACGTTCGAGTGACCGTCGCCGTGGCGCTTGAGTAGTTCGTCCAACCTGGACGGGGCCACACTCGAGACGCCTCGCTTCCGCTTCGCTCGTTTGAGCGCCTGATGTTTGACCAGGTTCGCTCCTCTACTTGCGTTTGTCAGTATGTCTGGTGCCATCGTTCCTCAGTTCGATCCGCGGTCGACGGCGCCGATTCATCGGTCGCTGGCCCGCGTCGCCGAACTGATCGGCGGATGGGCGGTCGTACGACCGTCGGCAGCTCGTTCCGATGCCTCACCACCGGTGTGGCTTTCAGTCGGAACGATTGGACGCCGCTTCCGTTGTCTGATCGGAGGGCTCGGGGTCTCTCGTGCCGAGGTCACTCGGTGGATGCTCGACCTCGCCGTTATCGGTTCCGGACACCCCGACCATACTCTCGGATCGATTGTCGGTGAGTTAGTTACCAACCTGCTATGGTCAGTAACTGGCTCTTACCAGTCGACCGTGCGGGTGTGAACCCGGTCACGCCTGGCAGACGGAGGCTGCACGGTCGAAAGAGAGCTGCGGCGTTGCGCTGGCTCGGTCCGGCTGTCGCGGTCGTCGTTCCCACCGGATTCTGTACTGATAACTGCACCATACGGGGGAATGTGATTCGTAAAATATCCAGTCTCTGCTTAACAATATACCTAGCTCCTGTCTGGGCATGTATGACTGATATTAATGTAATCATCCCTACACTGAAGCCACGGGAGGAGGTGGAGTGCCTCGACTACCTGGAATCTGGCTCGTTTTCGGACTACACGGTGTACCTCCAGAGCGAGTCGACTGCGACCTCCGCGAGGAACGCCGGCATCGAGCGCGCGGAGGCGGACAAACTGGTGTTTCTCGACGACGACTCCCGCCCTCGAAACGGGTATCTTTCCCGCATGTCGGAGATATTGGAGACCGAGACCGCCGTCGCGGGGAGGACGGTTCACCCCCGCGACGATATCTTCGCCGGTCACTTCACGAACCACTACGATTTCGGCGACGAAGCGAAGTACGTCACCCGGTTCTGGGGATGTAATATGGGGGTACATCGGGACGTCTTCGAAGCTGTGGGAGGGTGGGACGAATCGATCGCCTGGGGCCACGAGGAACTCGAACTCGCTGAGCGGGTGCTCACAGCCTCGCCGATATACTACGACCCGGAACTGATCGTCGATCACCCGTACGCCGACTCGATCGCGGATTACCTCTCGAAAGTGTACCGCCAGGAGGTCGTCCGCCCGTACTTGTGGGAGAAGGAAGGACATAGCAGGCGACAGCAGTGGGTCACCATCGCCGGAGACGCTCTCAACCCCGCGAACTACGTCGGATTGCCTGTGAAACCATACCTCGTCCACGGTGCCGGAACGCTGGCACGGGCCGCGGGACGTATCAGCGGCATGCTCCGGCGTGATTCTGCGGCCAGTCGCTGATAGTTCTGCGAAAGGCGCAGTTGCCAGCGGCTTCAGAAAAGGCATGAGGGGGAGGTCGCCTTGGTACACTCTGCAGCACTCCACAAGGGAATCTCGCGTCGGACTCTGACCACGGCGGCGTCTTCGTGCTCGAAGTGGGGAAAGCGAGTGTCGGTGTGCGTAGTAGATATCGTTCCCAGGGCGAGAACAACACGCCCGCGCTCTGTCCGTGTGGGCGCCTCCGACTCTGTCGGCTCCTCCGCTTCCTGGAGACGGACCGCATCGACCCGACCCACCTGACGACACACGAGTTCTCCTTCGACGAAGTCGACCGAGGGTTCGAACTCATTGACTCGAAAGCCGAGACCGTGGTCACACCGCTTATCACATTCGACGAGAAGGACGGGTGAGCGCTACCGTTCGACAACCCCGACTCGCCGTCCGAGCAGCTCGCTCTCGAAGAACGCCACGCGGCCTTCGGGCCATGACGCTGGTTCTGTCAGCGGGTACGCTTCGCTCGCGTTGGCGATGTCGTCGGTGGCGAGCAACACGGCGCAGGGACACGGCCGGAACTGGTCGAGCCGTTCGTCGAGCCAATTTCCACTGTCTCCATCGGGTGCTGCAAGCGCAAGCGGTTCGCCGGGGAACGACGCCACTGTCCCGAACTCGGAAACTGACGCCCGAATTGGCTTCGGAAGCCGGTACGACTCTCTGACCACCTCGATATCCCGTTCCAGTGAATCGGTCGCAAGGACTGTCTGCCCGACACCAGTGAGCGGGCCGCCAGCAACACTCGGTGATTCTGTCACCCGGTAGGAAAGCGGTGTTCGGTCCTCGATTGCGAACGGCAGTAGCAGTCGCTGTTCCTCCGTTCCGAACACTGCGCGGTCCCACTCGACGAGGGTTCCGTCGTCGCGTTCCCGGGCCCCGTACAGCGGGCCGTGGACTGAAACCCCGGATTCGAGCACCCTTCGGCACTCGGCGACGATATCGGGGACCCGGATACACCAGGCTGCGGGGCCAGCATCTGCGCGGATGTGTTCCGGCCAGAAGCCGTGCTCGCCATCGCCGCGCTCGGCGATGAGTTCGACGTAGGAACCGTCCTCGAACCCGAGGACCGACATATGTGTGGCTCCGTTGTCGTGAGCGCCACCGTACTCCGGTTCGAGGCCGAGTCGGGAGAACTCGGCCGTGATTTCGTCTAAATCGGTCCACGCGAACGGGAGGTGGTCGATGGTCAGCGCCATGCTCGTCCCCCGGCCCAGCGCACTCAAATAGCTATGGCCTCCAGTGGGCGCCTGGCGCTTCATGCTGAGACCAATTCACCACAGTCCTGTGGTGTAGCGGGCTGGTGGATCCTTGTCGGCTCCTCTGGAGTCCTTCCTCGATTCAGGTAGCCAGTGACGCCGCACCTCGGTACTGGTCGTAGAGGTCGAGCGCCCGCGCACGTGCGTCGTCGTCGGCCGTATCCGCTTCCGAGGGAGGTCCTCTTCTCTCCTCATCCAGCAATAGAGACGCCGATAGGGGTACCAACCGCTAGGTCAGCCCTGCAGCGGCAAGCCCAATTATCGAACGCGTTAGACAGCGTGATGGGCCAGGATATTTGATGAGGTTGATCGCTTTCTGAATGCGGGGCATTTCACTGAGCCCGTCAGGGAGGCACCCACCTGGATAATCATTCAGCGTCGCCATCGAGACATCCCTCCGACTGGATCTTCTCCACACTCTCTCGAGTTACCACCACCACATCGGTGAGTTCTGACCTCTTTTCTCGGCACCTCCCGTTCCCCCTTCTCCTACCCCCCAGAAGCACCTGCAGTAGGTAACTCACCGAGGGCAACTACTCTACCTAACTCAACTACTCCACCTGGGGTGGCTACCTCGGATTAGGTAGCTGAGGTAGCTAAGGCAGCTGAGGTAGCTAAGGTAGCTACTTTAGCAGAGGCAGGTAAAGCTAAGTAACGCCGAGTACAGCAGCCAGTATACGCAGCATGGCAGTAGAACATCCACGAGCAGTCAGCGTCGGCGTGTTGAAAGGTGGGTTTGGGAAGACCACGACGGCCCTCAACACGGCGCGGGAACTCGCCCACCGCAATGGCTCCGCACTCGTCGTCGACCTCGACGATAATGGTCACATGACCCGTCAGCTCGGGTTTACGGACGAGTTCGAGAACGAACCGAACCAGGCCAAGGAGGTGCTGGTCGACGGGAACGACCCGCTGGAGCACACGGTCACTGTGACGGATGGCCTTGACCTCTTTCCGGCCCACACCGAACTGGAGAGCGTCGAGAACGAACTTCGGAGCGCGACGATGGGGAGCGCTCGACTGAAAAAGCATCTCGTTGATCCGCTGCTGGGCAAGGAGTACGACTACATCGTCGTGGACTGCCCTGCCAACCGAGGAAAACTGAACGACAACGCGATGTACGCCACTGGGAACATCATTATCCCACTCAAACCCGAGAGCGGGTACGACTCCGGGCTCTCGAACACCATCGAGCGGTTGGTCATGGCTGCCCGAGAGTACTTCGCCCTCGATATCTTGGCGGTGGTCCCAACAGCGTTGGACTCCCGTATTGACCAACAGACCCGCGACCGGGGGCTCCTTCAGAAGCTAAACTCGCTGGGGAACGCTGATACCCTTGTGCCTCCGTTTGCCCGGCTCACCGAGGAGGACTGGGAGGCTATCGACGCCCATGAGTACGACGGTCCACTCCCAGGCATCCGCTTCCGGGGAGCAATCGACGCCGCCCACCAGGCAGGACAGCCGCTTCGAGATTACGACCCCACCTGTGACCAGCTCGAGCACTACGACACGCTCGCCCAGATTGTGGAGGCTGGGGGGATCCGCTGATGGCGTTCGACGATCTCGACGACGCTGTGTCCGACCAACGTAACGAGGACACAGAACAACCCGAAACCACCGAGAAAGAAGAGAGTCCCACTGAACAGCCGACGGCGACGACGAAGGAACAGACCGACCCGTTGACCGAACCGGCCTTCGAGTTCAGTGAAAGCAGACAGATTCAGTTCTACCCCCGTGAGCGCACGTACGAGGCGTTCGAAGACACACTCGACATCGAGGTGAAACGACTGCTCCGTGAACGCGGGATTCGGAATGAGTCGGGCAGAGAACTTCACGAGGCCGTTCTGCGAGTCGCAATAGAGAACCCCAGTCTTGTCGCCCAGAAAGTGGCGGAAGAACGTCAGTTGTAGCTCATTGGGATTTCACTTTGCAATAGTAGTGTATAGGCGTTCTGAACTTTGGAATCGAACTGGTAACGACCGAGCTACTTTAGTCGGGTGTTGCCGTTGTCCGACTATGCGCGAACCGGACGAAACCGATCTCGAAATTCTCCAACTGCTGCTGTCGAACGCCCGGCGTCCGTACAGTGATATCGCCGATGTTGTCGGCCTCTCGGCACCGGCCGTATCGGCTCGGGTAGCGAGACTGCAGGAGATGGGTATCATCAATCGGTTTACCCTCGATGTCGACCGTTCCCAACTCCGGAAGGGGGTTCCGGTCTTGATTACGCTCGAACTCGCCTCAGGTGACCAGGAGGTCTCCGCTCTCAAGCAGACACTGTTAGATGAGGGCGCAGTCCAACACGTGTTCACCACTGCTGAAGCAGCGTTCGTTGTCTATGCCCGTGTTCCGGACACCAACGTCGCCAGCTGGCTAGCAGATACCCTTGATGCGGGAGCGATTGACGATTTCGGGGTGACGCTCCTGGCAGCGGCTGACTGGTCGCCTGATCTCGGTGGAACGGAGTTCGCGCTCACCTGTGCCCAGTGCGGCAATACGGTCGATAGCGAGGGGACCGCGGCTCGCATTGGCGATGAACTATACCAATTCTGTTGTTCATCGTGTGAGGCTCGGTTTGCGGACAAACACGAGCAGCTCCAGCAGGGTGCCGATTGAGTCAGGGAGGGACCCGCTATATCGCTTTTGATTCGAAATATTCAACCCCTTTGTACTGAATACTCGAAAGGGAAAAACGATTGAGTATGGGGGTCGTATGTACGCACAATGAGTCAACGCCGAAGTCACATCGACATCCAGGGGATGAGTTGTGCGAACTGTTCTCAAACCATCGCCGACGCCGTCGAATCTCTCGACGGGGTGACGGAGGCGAACATCAATTACGCAACTGACGAGGGATCAGTCACGTACGATCCGGACGAGGTTTCACTCGGCCGAATCTTCGACGCCATCGAAGCGGCCGGATACTCGCCGGTCACGGATTCGGTGACGATCGGTATCACCGACATGTCGTGTGCGAACTGCTCGGAGACGGTACAGGGCGCACTCGAAGGAACACCGGGCGTCATCGAGGCCGACGTCAACTTTGCGACCGACGAGGCACAGGTCACGTTCAATCCAGCTGAGGCGAGCCGCACGGAGTTCTACGACGCAATCGAGGACGTGGGGTACTCGCCCGTCCGCGAGGACCCCGATGCTGCGGATGGGTCCGGGGGAGATGCTCGGGAGGACGCCCGGAAGGCTGAAATCCGTCGGCAGCTCCGACTGACCCTGTTCGGCGCGGTGCTGTCAGCTCCCATGCTGTTCTTTCTCGTCGAAAAATTCGCGTTCGGCGGTGGCGTCATCCCGGAGACGATCTTCGGCGTCGAGTTCGGCTGGGTCGAGTTCCTGCTCGCAACGCCCGTCCAACTGGTGCTTGGCTGGCCGTTCTACAAGAACTCCTACAAGGCACTCGTAACGAACGGCCGCGCCAACATGGACGTCCTGATCGCGCTGGGTTCGACCACCGCATACGTCTACTCCCTCGCGGTGCTCTCAGGACTGATCGCCGGCGGCCGCTACTTCGACACGGCGGCGCTCATCCTCGTGTTCATCACGCTCGGGAACTACCTCGAAGCCCGCTCGAAGGGACAGGCTAGTGAAGCGCTTCGGAAGCTCCTCGAGATGGAGGCCGAGACGGCCACCGTCGTCGACGAGGACGGCAACGAAGCGGAAATCCCTCTCGAGGACGTCGAGGTCGGCGACCGGATGAAAGTCCGCCCCGGCGAACAGATTCCCACTGACGGTGTCGTCGTCGACGGGCAGTCAGCCGTCGACGAGTCGATGGTCACGGGCGAGTCTGTCCCCGTCGAGAAAGGGGACGGTGACGAGGTGGTCGGTTCGACCATCAACGAAAACGGTGTCCTCCTCATCGAGGCGACGAGAGTCGGGAAGGACACAGCACTCCAGCAGATCGTGCAGACGGTCAAGGAAGCACAGTCGCGCCAGCCCGACATCCAAAATCTCGCGGACCGCATCTCGGCGTACTTCGTGCCCGCAGTCATCGCGAACGCCATCCTCTGGGGCGTTGTCTGGTACCTGTTCCCCGAGGCACTCGCTGGGTTCGTTGAGTTCCTCCCGCTGTGGAGCCTCGTTGCGGGCGGCCCAGCGGTTGCGGGTGGAACGGTCACGGTGTTCGAGTTCGCGATCGTCGTGTTCGCATCGTCGGTGCTCATCGCCTGCCCCTGTGCACTGGGACTGGCAACGCCCGCCGCTACGATGGTCGGGACCACCATCGGTGCGCAGAACGGTGTCCTGTTCAAGGGCGGCGATATCCTCGAACGCGCCAAGGACGTCGACACCGTTGTCTTCGACAAGACCGGCACCCTCACCGAGGGTGCGATGGAACTGACCGACGTAGTTGTCTTTGACGCTGCGGGGAAGGCAGTCGCGGATGGCGGCGATACAGCTCCCGACGGCGGGCAGCTAACAGCCCGTGACCGACTTTCCGAGGACGACGTCCTCAGCCTCGCAGCAACCGCCGAGAGCGGGAGCGAACACCCGCTCGCCCGTGCGATTGTCGAAGGGGCAAAACAGCGCGGCATCAACGTCACGGACCCTGCCGCCTTCGAGAACGTGCCCGGACATGGCATCCGAGCCACGGTCGGTGAGAGCGCCGTCCTCGTGGGCAACCGGAAGCTGCTCCGGGACGAGGGTATCGATCCCTCGCCCGCCGCAGAAACGATGAAACGCCTCGAAAACGAGGGGAAAACCGCGATGCTCGTTGCCTACGAGGGTGAACTCGTAGGTGTGGTCGCTGATGCCGATACGGTCAAAGCGAACGCGAAAGACGCCGTGAGCCAGCTTCGGGACCGTGGCATCGACGTGATGATGATTACGGGCGACAACGAGCGCACCGCGCGTGCTGTTGCCGAGCAGGTCGGTATCACCCCCGAGAACGTCCGCGCCGAGGTCCTTCCGGAAGACAAATCGGCCGCCGTCGAATCCATTCAGGACGGCGGTCGGAAGGCGATGATGGTCGGCGACGGTGTCAACGACGCCCCCGCGCTGGCCGTGGCCTACGTCGGCACGGCAATCGGGTCGGGCACTGACGTGGCTATCGAGGCGGCCGACATTACGTTGATGCGCGACGACCCGCTCGACGTGGTGAAGGCTATCCGCATCTCCGACGCGACGCTTCAGAAGATCAAGCAAAATCTCGTGTGGGCGCTGGGCTACAACACGGCGATGATTCCACTCGCCTCGCTGGGCCTGCTCCAACCCGTGCTGGCAGCCGTCGCGATGGCGTTTTCGAGCGTGTCGGTGCTCTCGAACAGCCTGCTGTTCCGCCGGTACACCCCCGACCACGACTACGAACTGCTTGGCCGACTGCGCAGATAACGCTACTCCGTACATCATGACATCACACGACAGGACGTTCACAGGCATCTCGTCACACCCGCTGAGAGCGAACCGACGTACGTGCGGTCGCGACACAGCCACCGAACTCGGTAGGTCCCCGACGGCTGTCGGCCACTCTCTCCGACAGGTAGAGGACGACTCCATCGATCTCGGAACGCTGTTGTTCCTGGTGGCAGTTGGCCTGCTGCAACGCTCTCAATAGCTGTGTTTACTCCATAAAAGGAGTGACAACACTGTTCAACAGCACCAGAATCCGCGAATTCTCTCACGCTCGCCGAGAGGTACGTCCGCAAACGTTCGAATCGAAACGTTCTCGGTGAGAAGCACCACGAGCTGGCAGGATTCGATCCAACACGAGCCCATCTTCCGAAGTTGTGAACTTCACCTGAATCACAGTAGTTGAGGCGAGTCCTCTCAATGCATATGACGTTCCGGCATAGTTCATAAATAGTATGAAGACGTAGATTTGCATAGACAGATGGCTCGGATTACTGGCTCATATCCAGACGACCTCGACCTCCTCATCGAGGGAGCTGTCGAGGCTGGTGTGTTTGGTGGCAAGAGTGATGCGTTGCGAGAGTTCGTCCGTGAATACTTCGAGGACCACGAAAACGAGCGCATTGCAGCTGCGGTCGCCCTCTACGAACGCGAGCGGATCACGCTCGGTGACGCTGCGAGACTTGCTGATGTCGACCGCTGGACGATGCGTGATATCCTCCGCGAGCATGGCGTCGACCTTCGACTCGGCCTCGTTGATGAGGACGATGCAGCCTACGAAGTAGAAGCAGCGAGCGAACTCGAATTCAGTGATGAGGACTCGGACGACGAGGAGTCGCGTGCGAAATGACAGGCGACGGTATGCCAGCGAACCCGATCGTCCTGAATACGACCGTCCTCTCGAATTTTTCCTACATCAACCAGCTGTGGGTGGTTGCAGGACTCTCTGGAATCTGTACGGTGCCGGTCGTTCGCGAAGAACTGGAAAACGGCGTTGATGACTACTTATATCTTCAGTCAGCACTCGACATACTCGACGACGAGATTCCTGTCGCGACGATTTCGGATACTGTCGCAAATAGAGAAGCGGTTGTCAGGGGCCATCTTGATCCTGGCGAGGCACAGGCGTTCGCCTTGGCGGACGCACACGACGGTCGACTGCTGACAGATGACGGGGATGCCCGGTCATTTGCGAAAAAACAGGGTGTGACCGTTGTCGGGTCGGTCGGCGTGCTATTGGCTGCTATCGATGCTGGGAAGGTTAGTGAAAAGACTGCGGACGAATGGCTCTCGGTGTGGATTGACGACATCGGATACTACGTTCCCTATCGAAATATCACAGAGTATCGATAACTAATAGACTGTGGGGACTCACCCGGTACGGGTACTGACAATCGATGAGTTTACACATTCCCATACGGGAAATGAGATGTAAGGATGACCGCTTACCGCTTTCGGGTCAAATTCGCTTCTGATCCAACGTCGCTGTGGCGGGATATCGTCGTTGGTGCAGACAGAATAATTGCTGACTTCCAGTCGGCGATCAACTCCACAGTCGAACTTGATCAGGACCATCTTTGGTTCATTGGGACCGATAAAGACTACTGGGATAGTGAGGTCAAATATCAGTGCCCACAGGAATACGAGCAATCGCGTGGCGATGGTCCAGCACTTCGAACCGAGCGACTAGAGGATGCTGGCAAGGTGACAATCGACGAGATGAAACGCCAGTTGGGTCTTGAACAGTATGACCGCATCTGCTATCTCTACGACTACGGCGACGAGTGGCGCTTCTACGCCATCTTGAAAGAGATCCTCAGCGACAAGCAAAGTGATACTGAACCAGCGGTTGTGAATACGGAGGGAGGGTCAATCGATCAGTATGACTCATCGAGAGAGCGGCGTTTTTGAGCGAGTCGTGTTCAGCGTCTCGTACTGGCTGCAACTCGTGAGTCTCGCCGGAGTGCCTTCCGATGCATCGCAAACAAACCACACGCTGACTGGCCAATATACGAGACGACGCCGTTGTACGAGCGAAGCTCGCTTGCCGAGTTGGAGTCCGATATCCGGACGGTTTCACAGACCTGGTTCAGGCACGACCGCCACGCATCGATCGAGAACGCCGTCTGTTTGCTCCCACTGGCGTATTTCAAATCGACGCTCATGACCGGTACACGGGGCGACCCGCTACGAGATGGACGCACTCTTTCGCGTATTCCTCCACAGAGAACTCCACGGGTGGGCACACGAAACAGCACTGATCGAGTATCTCGAGCGTTGTCAAGAACGTCGCGAGCAGCTGGGCGTGGAGTCTGTGCCAGATCAATCGACACTATGGCGTAGTTGGCACAAACGGTTCACCACCGAATTTCGAGAAACAGTCCAGAATGCCACTCGAACGATTCTGATCAAAGCTCAGAACACGGGTGTCGTTATTCCACGCGAACCAGAACGGTGCCTTCCATCTCGCTGTGACGAAGCGGACGGTTGAGAGCCAATCTGGAGCTGTTCTCGATTACGGATTCAGCCGAAATCACGCATCAGAGTCCTGCTAACTCCCCTGTAGTCACCACTTCCAATGATACCAAGATAATGTAGCGACATACGATTTATAGACGGGCGATTTTCGCAGTAACTGCTGTATTCTCATCGGAGGGGCACTCTCGTCCCAGCTGAGTATCGACAGAATCTACTATTGCTTATTCCACTAATACGCAGTAGTTTCATGTAGGCTGCTGCTGTACCCCAGAGCATGAACACGGACAGGGCTCAGCAACACGGTTCCCCAGGGGTTCGGGCGTCGAACACCGGTCTCCAAGGTGCGCACCGTGAACGGTAACGACGATGCGATCCCCCACCCGCTCCTCGACGCCGCCGACCAGTTCCTCCAGTCGAAGGGGAAAGGCGCCGCCGGGAACTACCGGCGTAACTGCGAGCGGGCGCTCCGGGCATTCTTCGAGTACTTGGATACCGTCGATATCGACCCGCCAGAGACCACCGCAGATTTGGAGAGTGGCCATTTCCGGCGGTTCGCCCGCTATCTGACCGTCGAGGACTGGCTCAACGCCGCCGGAAATCCTGACCCGAGCGACGGGACGAGCTTCGACCAGCCGATATCGCGGGCAACGGTACGGACCTACTACGCCAACGTCTCGGCCTGGTGTGGCTGGTGTGTGCGTGAAGGCCTCCTCGCGACACATTACGCGAACCAGGAAGCGGCGCGCGAACCCCTGCCGGAGGACGGCGACAGCTCCGTCCGGGACCAGCAGACATGGAGCCAAGCACACCGATACACTATCACTCGCTATACAGACTACATCGCCGATCGGGCCCTCGAGGACGCTATGCGGGCGGCTGACGCCGTGAAGGAACTCCGAGACCGCGCATTCGTCTACGTATTGGCCTACACGGGCGTTCGTGGCGGGGAGATTCTTCGGGACCCGAACGATGAACAGCGACGTGGCCTCCGCTGGGGTGACGTAAACCTCGACCAAGAGCTCATCTGGGTCGTCCCGAAGAAACGCAGCGCCACCATCGACGACCGGCCGCTGACGCCGAAGCCCGTCCCGGCCTTGGAGCGCCTGCAGACCGCGCTCGACCCGGAAGACGACTGGCCGGTCTTCCCGTCGCTGGCGTGGCCGACACTGTACGCAGAGCTCCGCAACGGTGCGCCCACCGACCGTTCCGCGGAGGCAGTCGAGGCGGCTCTTGGGGACGCCGACGACCGTTCTGACCTGTTCGACCTCTACTGCGAGTGGGGGGTGACACCGTCGGCGATGAATACATCCTCTGGCAGATATACGATGCGACGGCTCTGTGCGGACCTACATGAGGACTCAGCGTTCGCGGGTGCCCTTGACTTCACCAACAGCAAGCACGACTACCTCGCGCCGCACGGCGCTCGACGCGGCGTGGGGAAGGTGTTAGTCAAACAGCGAGGATACGACCGTGCAGCCGAGCAGTTGGACAACTCCCCCGCCGTTGTCCGCGAGCATTACTCCCACATCAAAGCGCCCGAACGGTCGGCTGATGTTGGGGCGGCGTTCGACGATGAAGACCGCGAAAAGTGAGGCTGCCTTCCAGATTGTCGGATTCACCCGGTCGGGCGGACGATCACGTCCCCGGTACCGTGGACCGTGACCTGTTGGGATGCGTAATGGAACGAGACCGTCACAGCTTCAGAGCCACTTGTCTGCACGAGGGTATCGAGTGCATCAGGGTCGATGAAATCGTAGAGTAGTTCGAGCTCCGTCGGTTCCCGGTCGACGGCGACCGCTACCGTCTCGATGACCGCTATCGATGGGTTCGTCTCGGTCCAATCGTACTGGGTATGAATGGTTCCAGCGGCTGCGTCAGCTGTGACCCGCCGGTCGGATTCATCAGTCATACTCGTACCACCGCCACGATCCATATATGATTCCCTATCACGAATCTGTAGTTACTCTGTTGTCTCGGAATTGCATAATCGCCACGTGAAGATCGCTTTGAGGACCACCACGAGGCTGTTCGTCTCCCCGGACCCCCAGATGGCTGTCTCCGCTCGAGGGGCGGTCCGTGACTGGTTCTTGGCCGTTCACGGTCCACACGCCCTGCTGCTCCTCGCTGCGTTTGACTGGTTCGAGTTGGTCGAGTGCCTCTGTCAACACCGTCGTCCGATGGTTCATCTCCCGCTCAAACTTCCGGCCGGTGCTGTCGCCCGAAATCGCCCAGAACTCCTTCGACGACGACTGCTTCACGTCGACTAAGCCGTGATCACGGAGTTCCTCGACCGCGTCGTAGACGCGTGTTCGTGGGACAGCTGAGACCTGGCTCACCTCTTTGGCAGTTCCCACACCGAGCGTGACGAGCGCCACGAACGTCTGCGCTGCGTAGGAACTGAGTCCAAACTGCTCAAGCTGCTCAACGGCTGTCGAACGGGGGTCATCGATGGGGTCGGGAACCATGATTCGGGTGCCTCTGACGGTGGAAACCCAGCCAGGGAAACTGGCTGGGACTGACACGCAGTGGGTTGTGGTTGGGACACAAGTCCGGTGTGCGTGCCAGTTATTCTATTGTGGCTACCCGGGTATAATCTTTTTGTGATTAATCAGATGAATACTCTAGCCTGGCTCTCTACCCGTATTTCCGGAATTCACGTGGAGGATTTGCTTGTAACTAATTCTGCCGTGTCTACACAAGGCCGACAGTTTGTATTGAGCATCACCACTGTTCGCTGATTGCCCTCAGAGCGGGCTGATAATGCGCCTTGTATCTCGCAGCCCCTCAACGAGCCCCAGCGCGGCTGACAGTAGGAACGCGGAAAATTCAGCGGGAAAGCGTCGACGAGATGCGATACGTCTCGTTCCCATACCAGACGCCCGTGGAACTGTGGCCGTCGAACTGCGATCAGCTAATCCACGGATACAACCACCGTTGGTTATCTCGTCTCGTTTCCGGGGGGAGTGGGCGTCTCCCCATTCGTCGTTTACGTCATCTCAGTCACTGGACTCGATGAACTGGCCAGCTGCCGAAAGGACCTCGTCTTGTGAGAGCGCCGGGTCGAAGGCGTTCGGGAAGTAGGATTCGCCGTTGAGACCGTTCAGGAAGGCCGCGTGCCGGGCCTCGACGCTGTGGATAGAGAGCGCGGCGCTTTGCAGGTCAGGGCTCTCGATGAACGGTGCGGCACCCGCATACGCTGAGACGCCAGTGTTCTCAAGCACTTGTGCGACCGCGAGGAACTCTTCGACAGTTTCAACACCGAAGTCGTAGGAGGCTTCGGCGACTGGCTCACCGCCGAGCAGACTCGTCGTCTCGCTGAGCACCCCGGCGTGGCTTGCCTCGTGCTCGCCGATTACCTCGATTGTCGAGTACACCGACTTGCCATTGCCAGTGGTAACGTCCGACTCGACACCAGCGTCATCGAAGTCCGAACGGTCGAACATCTCAAGCCCCTCTCGATAGAACGCGTTTTCGAGATGTTCGAGCGTAAGCGCGTAGTTGACGACGTCGACGTCGGTCCCGTCGACGTCATCGAACATCGCCTTCATTTCTTCGTCAGAACTGTTCCCCTCCTCGTCTTCCGCTGCAACGGCGAGCCCCGTGCCGCCACCGAGCGCGACTAACGTCCCACCAGCCAGTGCCGACCGGCTCAAGAAGCTCCGCCGTGACTGCGTACTCTCATCAACTGTGTCTCTTATTGAGGTAGCGATTCGTTCTGCAAGGTCGTGTCGGTCTGTTGAGTCGGTCATAGTTCGTGCTGGGAGCGTTCCCAGACAAAATCCAGTTCGACGGCTGGATATATTGTTATGTACATACATTGTCATAAAAACGTCGTGCTACTCTGATATGAGTAATACGGAGCATCTAGCGAACGGTTCTTCCACGGACCGCTCTCCAGCGCATCGTGTGGACGTTGCATCTCGTGTTTGGAAAATCGTAACTCGCGAGTAAGACGAGCAATCAACGAGTAAGTATCGTCCAGTTTTTGTAGTTCTCGATTACCACCTTGTAATCGTGACTGGAGCCGTCACCACACGCGGAGAGTCCGACGTTCGGTACTCGGGGAGCGTGAACGTGTAGAAAATCGGCGATTTCGCGCGACGTGTCCACTGCGGACACTCAGTCGGCGAAGCGTGACAGCTGCTCGGGTGGGACGCGTATCACTGACCCGTGACCGGTTTGCGTGTTGAAGGGGTTGATGAGGAGTCCCAGCTCCGGGTCAGCGGTCAGAAACACGTACGCGCTGGCCGTGGGCACGCCGGGGACCAGCGAGCCGAGCGACCGCCGGCGTCGGAAGGCCGCTATCTCGTGCCACTCCTCGTACTCGGACGCCGAGGACGCCACGAGGACTCGCGCCAGGTCGCCACTCTGATTGCTGTGCCTGTCGGGGGGTGCTGTGCTGTCCACACCGACTTCGGCTGCGGTCGTGAACGCGACCCAGCACTCACCGTCGGCTCGAAGCGTCGCCGTGTAGTACGTCGACGCGTCGGTTCTCCCGACTGTTGTCGGTTTAGCGGGGCCGTCGCGGGGCAATCGGAGGAGTTCGTTGTCCGCCGCATACGAGCAGTCCATCCCCCAGAGTACCGCGGACGGGGTGAACGACAGCCCGACGGCCCGCCACCGCTGGCTTCCGCTCCCGACGCGGACGAAGCGCCCGTCCTCGAGCCGTCCGACGGCGCTCTCGTCGTCGGTATCCCCTGAGGTCGCCCACAGCGCGTCACTCTCGGGATCGTCGAAGACGCCGTGGAAGTGGCGCACGGCGGTCGTCTCGACGTACGTCTCCCAGGTTCGCCCGTCGTCGACGCTCCGGAGGATGCGAGCCGGGCCGTCCCCGAGCGTGTACTCCGCGAGATACAGCGCGCCGTCGTGCCGACACACGGACGTCGGCAACACTCCCATCGGGCCGGACGATGGAGGGAGCCGGCGAACTGGCTCCCAGGATTGCCCGAGATCGCCCGAACGGAACAGCTGTCGACCGACGGTCGAAAGCAGCGTTTCGCCACCCACTGGCCAGAGGTTCGTCGTCGTCCAGGCCCCGACGACCGGTCGGAGGAGTCGCTTGGCAAGCGGCCCGTTCAGCAGTCGATAGGGAACGGTCGACGATCCGTGGTCGGGAAACGGAAGGGTTCCGAGGGAACGGAAGCCCGCTGAAGGCGTCCAGACACTGACCGTGTGGCCGTGCGTACAGTAGAGGCGTCCGTCACGGGTTCCGCCGATTCTTGTCGGCCGATCGACGTCGAGGCGACCGGTTCGAAGACCGTGACCACCGTTCTGCAGTTCCTTGCTGACGTGCGTTCGCTCCATCGACTGTATGTTACTGGCCGGAGGCCGGCGCCTCCCGGGTATCATCCACGGTCTCGACCGCTCGATCCGGCGCTGTATGGTCCCTCTCGGGGCCCAGCCGACCGGAGTCGATCATGGCCACGAGGGGGTTGTCCTCGATGTCGAGCGGGAGGTCGACCCGGCCCCGCCGCCGTGCCGACTCCCAGCTGGCGAAGATCAGTTCCGTCGCGCGAAGCGCGCCTCGACCGGCCAGTTCGGGCTCCGCCCCTGTCTCGAGGCCCTTGATCACGTCCGCGATAGCCCGTTCGATGAACAGCGGCACTGTCTGGTCGTCCGTCGAGACGAAAGGGAGCCGCGCCCGCAGCTTCCGCATTGCGGCACCAGCGTAGCCGGGCGACCCGCGACCGTGGATGTTCTCGCCGTCCGTATCGACCATCTTCCACCCACCGTCCTCCTGTCGGTATCTGAGCGTCGGTCCGTCGTCGACGCCGAGTTCGATAGCCCCGCTCTCGCCGACGAGTCGGAGGTAACACGTTCCTGCCGGTCTGGACTCCCCCGTCGTGGCGAGACCGATCGTTCCGTCGGCGTACCGCCACTGCGCGACCGCCTGCGTGGCGTTCGGGGTACCGAACCAGACGTTCTCTTCCCGGTAGTCGACCTGCGCGAGCACCCACTCCACGTCGGCACCGTCGGTGAAGTACCGGCAGAGGTCGAACTGGTGTGTCCCGGCGTCGAACAGCGTCTCCCCGGCGAATTCGATGCGCTGGAGCTCCCCGACCGCGTCGTCGGTGAGCAACTGCTTGGCCTTCCGAAACGGCGCGCCGAACCGTCGCTGGTGGTTGATAGTCAACTGCACCCCGGCACGGTCGCACGCTCGAACCATCGCTTCACAGTCGGCCCAGGTGTCCGCCATCGGCTTCTCGCAGTGGATCGCCGAGACGTGCCCGCTCTCGGCACAGGTCACGACGATGTCGGCGTGGATCCCCGGCGGGACACAGACGCTCACGACATCCGGCTCAACCGACGCGATCATCGCCTCGTAGTCCTCGTACGCGGCGTCCTCCCCCAGCCCGAACGCCCGGGCGAACGCACGCCCGTGCTCGGGGACGATGTCGGCACACGCGACGAGCTCACAGTCCTCGTTGCTCGCGTAGGCGTGTGCATGACGATACCCCATCGCGTAGCCGTCTCGATCAGGATCGCTGGGGTCGGGACCAGTACCAATGATTGCGATATCGTGAGTCATTATCGACGAAGATCATCGCTCCCGCAAAGAGTATAGACGGCTTACCGCATCGGAACGCGCCGCAGCTGCGTGCCTGCGGTCGCTCGCGAGGTCGTCCCGCGAGCGGCCCCGTTCCACCGCACGCGCTCGGTGTCAGCCGGTTCTGCCGATCGAGATGGTCCAGCATCGGTGGACTCCCGTCGCGGCCGGAACCAGTCCCGGCTGTTCGACCGGTTCTCTCGGGCGACTGTGGCGGGTTTTGGTGGAGAATGGCTCAGATAACAAAGTGTACTCTCCGACGACGGTCGGTGTGGCCTCCGAGAGCCCCCCCGCACCCGCCGATCGACGCTCCCACGATCCCGAGACCGGCTCGGACGCGGAACGCAGCGACCTCCCGTTCGTCTCTGTCGTCGTTCCGGTGTACAACGATCCAGAGGGGATCAGGGCGACGCTCGACTCGCTCGTCGAGCAATCGGCTCCGACGGACCGACACGAGATCATCGTCGTCGACAACGGCTCGACCGACGACACACGGGCGGTCGTGCGCGAGTACTGCGATAGCTACCCCGCTGTCGAGTTACTCGTCGAGGACGAAGTCCAGGGGTCCTACGCCGCCCGCAACAGGGGAATCACCGCCGCCGTGGGAGCCGTGGTCGCCTTCGTCGACGCCGACATGGTGGTCGGCCCCACCTGGATCGAGGACGTCGCGCGACGGATGGCAGAGACGGAGGCCGACTACCTCGCCTGTGCCGTCAAGCTGTTCACAGCGGACGACGAAGGAGTGGTGGCCAAGTACAACCGACTCAACGACCTCCATGTCCAGCGGTTCGTCGAGGAGCTCTCGTTCGCCCCGACCTGCTGTCTGGTCGTTCGGCGGACGCTCCTGGAAACGGTCGGCGGGTTCGATTCGCGGCTTCAGTCCGGTGGCGACTACGAGTTCGGAAACCGCGTTGCGGCGAACGGTCGCCGTCTGCACTACTGTCCGGACCTGGTTATGTTCCATCCGACCCGGACAAGCCTCGGGGCGCTCCTCCGGAAAGCCAGGCGCGTCGGCCGCGGCAAAACTCAGCTTCGACGGTGCTACCCCGACCGCTACCGGTCACCGCTTCTCGGCGCCCTCAACCCGGGAGAGTTCCTGCCGCCGCGGCCGAGTTTCATGCGGCGCTCGCTCCGGAGCTGGTCGAATCTGTCCACGCTCGAGAAAGTCGTGTTCTTCGTCCTGAGCTACCTCACGTCGCTCGCGAAGGCCTACGGCCAGCTGCTCGAGCTGGCGTCGCCGACGGAAATGGATACCGACGCGGGCCCCAGCGCTGTGTCACCCCGAGAGTAACCGTCGATTGCCCGGCCGAACGGGGACGACCGTCGCGCCCGGGTTCGACGGCGACGGTGTCGGAGCGAGACGTGGTGGACTTGCCGAACAGTGCCGTCTGCTGCCCCGACTACTCGGGGCCCTGAAACGCCTCGACGCCCGGGAGGTCTTCGACCCCCTCATGTTGGCCGACGTACGCTGCCGACTCGATCGCGGCGTCGAACACCGCCTCGTCAGGGTACTCACGGAGCGTGAGCACGCGACCGTCGTCGACGGCAAACACAATCTCGACAGATCCGTCGTCGTGTTGGTACTCCGCAGCCTTCCTCACCGTGTCTGCAGGCTCCTCCATACTCCATTGTATCGGGGCGCAGACTTACCCGTTATGCCTGGCTTGGTGTCCGGCTATCCGCTCACCGGTTGTCCACTAGGCTCTTGACATCCTCCGGCGAGACGATGACGAACGCTTCGTCGCGGAGCAGCTCCTCGTCGCCGGGGAGGTAGAGGTACTGCTCGGGATCGGTGCCCGTCGCCCGGATCCGTTCCCAGTCGTCGAGCTCGTATCCGAGGTCGTCGCTCTCGGGGTGGGTCGGCTGGTTGTCCCACTCGGCTTCGGCTGAGTCCGGCATCAGTGGCCCACCGTCGTCCGGTTCGACGGGGCCCTCGTCGCGGCATCGAGACGGTGGGAACGACGACCGACGTGTCGATCGGTGTACTGAGTCCTCATGCTGATCACCTCTCGAACGTGAGCGAGGCGTTGCCCTCGATCTCCATCTGTGTGATGCTGCCCGAGAAGCCGAACGTGTCCCGGCCGTCCGTGACCGTCCCGCGTGCGACTGCTCCGGACGCGCTGTCGGCGGCCTCAGCACCCCACATGCCGCCACGCTTGGCGACCGACCCCGTCGTCTCGACGAGATAGTTCGCCTCCGCCCCAGCGCCGACGACGACGAGCTCGTGTGGCAGATCGTGTTCACCATCGAGTGTCTCGGGATCGACAGCCTCCCCGTCCACACGGACGACGGGATCGCCGTCCGTCTGGAAGTTGGTGAACTCGCCGGTGACGAGGTAGGAGTCGACGCCGCCTTCGGTCTGGCCAGCGACCGACGAGCCCTCGATGGTGTCGGCGACGTTGGCGCGGTCACCGGCCTCGACGCTCCCGTCCACGCTGAACGTGTACTCGAGCCGCTCGGCGGTGTGACTACCGTCGATCTCGACCGTGCGCGTCGTCACCACGAGGTTCGCGGGATCGACCATCTCGCCGTCGAGTCGGACCGGAATGTCCGCGTCGATCTCGAGCTCCGTGAACTCACCGGTGACCCAGAAGGAGTCGATCCCCCCCTCGACCTGGCCGGTGACGGTGGTGCCGTCGATGACGTCGTTGGCGTTGGCGCGGTCGCCTGGCTCGACGCTCCCGTCTACAGTGAACGTGTAGTTCACCCGGTCGTAGGTGCCGCTCCCGTCGATGACGAGTTCCGCGCTATCGTACGTGTCGTGCGTTTGCGCTGCGGTCTCTGTCTCTGTTGGCGTTGCCGTTTCTGTCTCAGTCGGCGTTGCCGTTTCTGTCTCCGTTGGCGTCGCCGTTTCTGTCTCAGTCGGCGTCGCAGTCTCCGTCGACGAAGAGACGAGGTTCGCGGGGTCGACCGTCTCGCCATCGAGTCGGACGGTGATGTCGCCCTCGACCTGGAGTTCGGTGAACTCACCAGTGACCCAGAAGGAGTCGATACCCCCCTCGACCTGGCCAGTGACGGTGGTGCCGTCGATGACGTCGTTGGCGTTGGCACGGTCGCCTGGCTCCACGCTCCCGTCCACGCTGAACGTGTACGCGAGTCTGTCGGTGGTGTGACCCCCGTCGATGACGAGCTCCTGGCCGTCGTGTGTCTCGCTCGGCGTAGACGTGGTCTCGCTCGTCGTCGAATCACTCGACGTCGAAGCGGTCCTGTCAGGGTTCGGCAGCGGGCACGATCCCTCCTGGGTTATCGACGCGGTATCGCACGTCGAGTTCTCCATGGTGATTGCTGTCCCCGTCACGTCGATGGTCGAATCCTCGACGGCGCCGCCGCTGGAATCGACGAAGTTGACGCCGTCACGGTTCGACCCCGACTGGTGAATACAGCAGTTCCGGACGGTCGAACTGTCGGCTTCGTCGATGTGGACCGCCTCCCGTCCGGACGCCGACCCCGTGATGCTGACGTTGTTCAGCTGGAGGCTGTGCGGTTTGGGGGCCGTCTGCTGCCACTCCCGCCAGGAGATTGTCCCGGGGCGCCCACGCCGGGCCGCCCACATATTGTCGATGTCGACCTGGATGCGGGTGTCCTCGACGAGGAGGCTCCGGCCCTGGGGCGAGAGATTGACCATGGCGATGCCGTTCGGGGCGTTCCTCCCGATGAGTTCGCAGTTGCGAACCTCCGCGCCCGCCGGTATCGACTCGGCGCCCTCCAGCTGGACGCCCGACTCGACTTGGATGCCACGCATTCCGAACCCCGTCGAGAGGTCACCCAGTGGTGGCCCGGTGTACTTCTCGAAGTCGATCTCGATCGTGCAGTTCTCGATGAAGCTCCCTTCCCCGCCGATACGCACGTTCGAGGCGTTGTTGTTCAGGAAGTAACTGTCGACGATCTCTACCTGCCCGGGCGTCCGGGACGTGTACGTGCCGTTGTTGCCGAACTCGCGGAAGTCACAGCCCTCGATGCGGACGGTCCCCTTGTTCGACCAGCCGACCCACACCCCGATGCGACCGTTCCCGCGTGCGTAACCGTCGACGCGGGATCCCTTCTTCGCTACCGCGTTCCGCAGGACCCCTCGCCCGCTCTCGCTCGTGAGCCCGAGGAGGAATGCGCTGACCTGCCCGGAGTTGTCGATGAGCCCTCGGCCGAGGAATTCGATGTCCTCAATGTGGAACTGGTTCCGGCACTTGAGCCTGATACCGGTCGTCGTGTCGTCGGCGCGCATGTCGATATCCACGTTCTCGATGAGCACGTCGTCGGGAACGGGGTCGTAATTGAACAGGAGCCCTGTGAACCCTTGTGGAGGGATGAACCGCACGTCGCCCTCGCCGAGCACGCCGACCCGGTCGGCGTCGAAGACGACGGTTCCGTCGAACTGATACTCGCCTTCCGGGAAGCGGACCAGCGTCCCCTCCTCGAGCGCGGAGTCGAGTCGGCTATTCACCGGCTCGTTCCCGGTCGGGTCCAGTCCCAGATCGTCGACTGCGTCCAGGACTCTGTCGAACTCTATCCCGTGACGGGTCGTCCCCGTGGAAGCACTTGTTAAGGACGCCATACCGGCCGTGGCTGCCGCAGCACTGGCCAGTTTTAGATAGTCACGACGGTCGACCAGCCGGCCGTTGCCCTGGTCTGGTACCGCTTCGCCCCCATGGTAGTCACCCTCTACTCCAGCGTCATCCTCGGTACGCTTAGTGGACACAGGCCAGTAGACCCACCTTACCTATATATCTATTTTCGCCAGTTGCTAGCATGGTACCAATGAATGGCGCTATTTCCATACCGTCTGCTGGCCAGACAATTGCGTAACCGTTTACAAAGCCAGTATGAGGACCATACCGAGTAGAATACAGAAATGGCGCTCGATGAACCAACGGAGGTTCCGGTAGCACCATCTTACTGCGACGCCTGTCCGTCACGTGTCACTGGCCGTTCAGGAGCTGTCCGACGGGGACACCGTCCTCCAGAGCATCGATGCTGATGCGCAGGCGGCCAGTGACAGACTCGACAATGGGGAGCGTCAACACGTCGGGGGCGAGCCCGAGACAGACGGTGTCCGTCCTGGAGTTCCGGGTCAGCATCTGGAACAGGGGCAGCTCGCTGGTGAGTATGCCGGCGACGCCGTCGTCACCGAAGCGTTCCAGCACCGTCTCGAGGCTGAGACAGAGCAGATGACGTTCCGGTGAGTTCGTCGGATCGACGGTGACAACGACCGGGTGCCCGTCCGTCCTGATTTCGCTCGCAAGGATCTTACTCATCGGGGAAAGATCTAGCAGAATTCCGTCCCGATCGGCCCCGTTGGCGACGATTTCGCAGTCTACCACCCTCGATTCTGGGGCCAGCCGGAGGTCAACCGCGGCGCCGCCGGCCGCGCTTCCGCCGATAGTGACGTTCCGGAGGCGGGTCCAGTGCGGCTTCGGTGGTTGCTGCTGGTCCGGTCGATAGGGGATCGATCCAGGAGGTCCACGACGTATTGCCGGCGTGCCGTCGATGTCACACTGGATCTCGGTGTCACGGACGAGGAGGCTGCGAGCCTGGGGCGACTGTTCGATGACCGCCTGCGATCGTGGCGATCGGCGGGCGTGGAGCGTGCAGCCGCGTATCTCTGCACCCGCTGGGAGCGACGGTCCGGGTTTGGCGAGCCCTTGCTCGACGACGATGCCACGCGTATTGAACTCCGTGAGCGTGTCGGGGACCGGGCCGGTGTACTTTTCCATGTCGATCTCGACCGTGCAGTTCTCGACGTAGCTCCCCTCCCCGCCGATACGCACGCTCGCGGCGTTGTTGTTGAGGAAGTAACTGTCGACGATCTCTACCTGCCCGGGCGTCCGGGACGTGTACGTGCCGTTGTTGCCGAACTCGCGGAAGTCACAGCCTTCGATGCGGACAGTCCCCTTGTTCGACCAGCCGACCCACACCCCGATGCGACCGTTGCCACCCTCGTAGCCGTCAATACGTGAGCCCTTCTTCGCGACCGCGTTCCGCAGGACCCCTCTACCGTCGTCACTACGGATCGCAAAGAGGAACGCACTGACCTGCCCGGAGTTGTCGATGCGCCCTCGGCCGAGGAACTCGACGTCCTCGACGTGGAACCGGTTCCGGCAGTTGAGCCTGATTCCGGCCGTGGTGTCCGGCGCACGGATGTCGACGTCCACGTTCTCGATGAGCACGTCGTCGAGACGCTCCGTCTGGCCGTCGAGCAACAGGCTCCCAAACCCGGGTTCGGGAACGAAGCTGACGTCCCCCGTTCCCAGGAGGCCGACTCGCTCTGCGGTCAGGTTCATCGACGCCGCGAACCGATACTGGCCCTCTGGGAACAGTATCAGCGTGCCCGGCACCGTCAGCGCTTCCGCGAGCGCCTCCTCGACGGGTTCCTCGCCGGACGGATCCAGGCCGAGGTCCTCGACTGCGTCCAGCACGCGATCGAACTGGATGCCACGATGGGTTCCGAACCGTTCCTTCATGGAAGGCGTCTCCGTCGTCCCGACGTCGTCAGTCGGTGTTCCCGTCGGATTCGACCGGTCGTCCGACTCCCCGTCCATGCAGCCAGCGAACGAGGCCGCCGCGGCGCCGAGGAGTCCGAGATAGGGTCGCCTGCCCACAGCAGTCTCCGGCTCACTGTCGTCAGTCCTGGGCTCACCGTCATCGATCTCGGACTCCTCGGTGGAAGACTCATGACTCATAGGTAGCCAAGTCCCCGAAGGCGCTCCTCGACGGCCTCGTCGGTGTCCGGTCCGTCAGTCGATCCCGCCGACGAGCCGAACTCCTGCCGAGAGATCGCCCGAGTTGCGGGCGGTGATTCCGGATCGAAGATCTCCGTCAGTACCCGGCCCTGCGCCGCCGCCGGGATGGGTTCGCCGAGTCCGTGGAGAACCGTGGGCGCCACGTCGACGACCGTCCCGCCGTCGAGGGACGTTCCGGGAGCAATCGAGGGCCCCCAGGCGAAGAACACCCCTTCGGGACGGTGGTATGCTGCAACACCATCGGCGTCGGTGACTGCCTCGGGAGCGAGGGCGGATTTGACGTGATAGCCCTCAGCGCCCTCGACAACCACGTCCGGGGCGAACTCGTCGTCCGGGTTGAGCTCGTCGCCGTCGTGGACCGAGAGGACCCTGTCGCCGGTCTCGGGGTCGGTCAGCGCAGAGAGCGCCTCCATGACCTCGGACGTGACCCGCTCGCGCTCGGCCGGCTCGACGGCGCCGTCCTCGAAGCGGCCGGTATCGTTGACGTAGACGCTTCCCAGTCCGTGCAAGAACGCTTCGGTGTGGTCGGCGTCGACGTCGTAGAGGGCGTGATCACCGGGGACCGTCCGGGCGACGCTGTCGACGAGCGATCGCGGCAGTCGCTCGACGAGCGTCTCGTCGTCGATGCCGACTCGCTCCAGCGCGCCCAGCAGGCGCGACTTCGTCATCCCCGTCTGTGCAAGCGCGGCCCGAACCCCGCTGGACTCCTTCGGTGTCAACAGCCCCGCGTCCGCGAGCGCTCGATTGACGTAGACGGTCCGTGAGACGGGGCCGAACCCGTGGTCTGAGACGACGTACAGCGTTGCGTTCCGGCGCTCGCAGTAGTCCATCACCTTCGAGAGAACCGCGTCGAGCTCCCGGTAGTGCTCCAGAATGACGTCCTCGTCCCAGATCAGGTGCTGCAGGCGGTCGGGGGCCGTGAACGTGAAGAAGAAGAGTCGCCAGTCGTCGGTCTCCATGAGCGACGACAACAACTCGCGGCGCCCGTCGAACAGCTCCTGAAAATCCGCGAGGAACTCATCGCGGCGTTCGGGCCCGTACTGGTGCCATTTGAGCCCGACCTTGTACGTCGGAATCTGCTCGCGAATCTGCTCGCCGAGCTCGGGCGGGTCCGTGAACCCGTCCGCCTCCGGTGTGGGCGTCATCATCCCGGCAACCATCTTCCCGTCGTCGCCGACCCCGCCGGCAGGATAGGTCATGGGCACGTTCCCGACGACGGCGGGCGAGAGCATCGCCCACAGCGGCGGCTGTCGGAGGTCCTCCCTGTTATAGGGCCGCTGGCTGTAGTCGGGGTCGAGCTTCATGAACTCATAGAGCCCGTGTCGGTCCGGCCAGGTGCCGGTCGCGATGGACGGCCACGCGACCGGTGTGTTCGCCGGTTTCGTGCTCCGGAGCGGCCCGGACGCACCCTCCTCGACCAGCCTGGCGAACGCTGGTAGCTCTCCCTCATCGATCCAGGGTTCGATGAGGGGCCACGGGACGCCGTCGAGTCCCAAGATGAACGCCCGGTCGGCGGCTTCGCTCACCGCAACCGTCCTCCTTCACGATGTACGGTTAGAATCACTACGCAATCCTTGGCGATGGACGCTGATTGTTATGCTCGGGTTACCTGGTCGAACCGGCGTCGTCAGTCGACGTCGAGGGCGAAGCGGTTGGCGTGTGTCAGCGTCGTCCAGCCCAGGATTCGCCGCTCGTAGAGCGGGCGACCGATCGACTCGACAACCTCAAGGAACTCTGGGCGCCGCCACTGCGAGCGGGCGAGTTCGTACACGGAGCCACTGGCCTCCCGCTCCGCGTCGGTGTAGCCGTTCTCGCCAACGCCCCACGTCCAGCGGTCGGGGTCAAGGACGTACTCCTGGTGACCCTTGAACGCTCGCAGGAGCGCGCTCGTGTCGTCGTCATCGAGGCGGTAGCCGTAGAGGTCGACGCCGAAGTGGCGGGCGATCTCGGCGGTGAGCGTCAGCGCCTTGAGCCCGTACACGGAGTAGGCCAGCCCATCCGCTCGCTGCCGTTCGTGCTTCAGGAGCCCGTTCGGCTGGAGCTGGTCGAGCGCGTTGGCGCGCCAGTCGTCGAAGACCCGTTCAAGCGCCGCACGGTCACCGAGATACGCGGCTGCGGTTGCGCGCGCGACCAGCCACCAGGAGTAGATGTTGTTCCGCACGACGCCGACGTATTTGTCGTCTCCTCGTCCGGCCTCTAGATCGGCCAGATACGATTCGACCCACGTTCGGAGCCCGTTGCGGGTCCCCTCGACCGTCGACCAGCTGGGGGAGTCGCGGACCAGCGCCGCACCGTACAGCATCGTCGGGATCGTGATGTGGAGCTCGATGGAGAAGTACGTCTCACCGAAGTTCTGCCCGGAAGGGTGCATACGCGTCTCCGGAGACAGAAACCAGTGATTGAGTAGTTTGATTGCCTGCCGGGCGAACCGCTCTGTCCCGGTGAAGACGTATCCCAGACCGAGATCGCGGATCCAGGTGCCCATCTCTATCGCGGCACGGTAGTCGGTCCGGTTCCCGCTGGTCGCGAACCGGTGGCTGTCGACGCCGTCGGCGGCGCCGTTGTCGACGACGCTCAGTGGCGTCTTGTCGAGCGCCCGGCGCGCGTCTCGGAGTTGGGCCGCGTATCCTGTCTGCCATGGGTCGTTCTCTGCAGCAATCTGCTGCTGGATCGCCGTGACCTCCTTGCTGTCGAGAAACCCAGCGTAGACCGTCGGCCCAGACTCCGGCGTCGCTGTCGGACGCGTCGACGGCGGCTCAGTCGTCGTCCCTCCCGGCCCGGAGCCACAGCCGGCGAGACCCACGGCGGCCCCGACCGCCGCGACCGTCCGCAGGACTTCACGGCGGTGTATCGGGTCGCTACCGGAGCCGGTCATATCGTGCCTCTCTCGCGTGGCCCGATAAGGGACTCCCGATGGGACAGCGTCGCGATGAACGGTGGCGACAATTGGGGTCCGGGGCGGAGCTCCTCAGCGATCGAGTCGGCTGTCACTCCGATCACCATCCCCTGACTTGGCCGTACGCTCAGATTCGTTATACCAGACGTCGACGTGATGATCCGGCGTGTAGGATTTGCCGACGATATCGAGTACCCCCGAGCCGGTGAGGTCGACCGCCTTCGCCTCGTGGGTTTCGATCCCCTCAGAGACGACAGTCTGATCGAACCGCCCGCCGCCCTGATTGCGGAACAGGTAGTGCCGCGGCGTTTCGTTCTCACCGAGACTCATCTCCGCCACGTAGATGTCGAGAAGACCGTCGCCATTGAAGTCCGCCACCTGGAGACTGTGCGGACAGAACAACTCTGCTGCGAGGACCGTGGGCTCCCACTCGTCGCCTCGGCGGTCGAACCAGGCGAGCCGTCCAGGGTGCGTGCCGTAGGTTGGCGAGTCCCCCTCCGCCAGCACGATTTCCAGCTCTCCGTCGCCGTCGACGTCACCGACGGCGACCCGGACGTCGTCCCAGCCGGTGGTCACCGGTTCGCGACGCCATTCGTCGTCGCCCCCGTCGACCCGATGGTAGATGTCCGTGCCCACGACGAGTTCGGTCCGCCCGTCTCCGTCGATGTCGCCGATCCAGACGCCCTCGGCATCGCTGTCGCCGTCCACGATGTGACAGTTCTCCTCGGGCCAGGGTTCGACCGTGGGGTCTGCCGGGACGTCGTAGTAGAACACCACGCCGGACCGCTGAGAGAGCCCGACCACCTCGGGCTCGCCATCGTCGTCGACATCTGCGACAGCGAGGTCGTGGTACTTCTCGAAGCTGTCCGTCACCAGATGCGACGTCCAGGTCGAGCGAGGGTCGGGCGGCTGTTCGAACCAGTAGACGCCGTTGTAGTGAATCCCCTGCCCCGCGAGCACGTCGACGCGGCCGTCGCCGTCGATATCGCCGAGCGCACAGCCAACGTCCAAGTGGGGGATACTGCTGATCGCGTGGCGTTCCCAGCCTGGGTTTTCGTACCAGAACAGCGTCGGGCCGGCCAGCCCCGTCGCTTGTCGGAGCCCCGCGGCGCTCGGGAGTCTCGTCCGTCCCCCGCCCACGAACAGTTTCGTCTCCGGGCCGGCCCCCCCGACGATGACGTCTGGCTGCCCGTTCCCAGTGAGGTCGCTCGTTAGGCAGATGCCGAGCCTGGAGGTCGGCGGAGATGCGTCGATCGTCTCGTGGTGAAATCGTAGCGTCTGTGACTGCATACGAGTTTATCCTGGAGGTCGACTGGCATTGTTAGCTATCGCGTACGTAACCTCGTGTGTCACATTGCGCTCATGAAGTTCCGGAACGTCTGTCGCAGTCCCCAGTGCAGTTGCGTCTCGAGCACCGCGACCGCAGCCCCGTATATCGCAGCACCCGCACTGATGAGGATGAGCAGTTCCAGCGCCACCGAGCCGAGCGCCAGCGTGTCCTGGAGCCACAGGACGACCCCACCCATGATGAGACTCGCGACGGCCGGGTAGGACAGCTCCTTGAGCAGGCGTCCGAGACTCGTCTCGACTGACTTGAGCACGAGATACACGTCGATGGGCATGACTGGGAAGATGTAGATGCCGAGGACGGCCGCCGCGGTACCAGTGATACCGAACTGCTGGGTTGCAGGAATGATGACGGCGGCTGTCATCACGAGCCGGAAGACGCCGACCTTCATCATGTAGTCCGGGCGCCCGATGGCCTTCCAAACCGGGGAGTACGCCGACCCCAGTGCGATGAACAACCCGTAGATTGCGACCAGTTGCATCACCGGCACCATCGGCATCCACTGGGCACCGAAAACGGCCCGAACGAACGTCGGTGCGATGGTGGCGATGCCGATTGAGGCGGGGAAGGCGATGAACGTCGTCACCTGAAGCGTCCGATAGAACGCCGACCGCAGGGCGGGGATGTCGTCCTGCAGCTGGGAGTAGGCGGGGTAGGCGACGCTCGAGATGATCTGGGAAATTTCCGTCGCCGGTGCCTTGGCGAACTGATAGGCGACCTGGTAGAGCCCCAGCGACGCGGCAGACAGCACCCAGCCGATGACGGCGTCGTCTCCCTGGTTGATAATGAAGTAGACGATGCCCGAGGCGGTCAGCCACTTCCCGAACCCGAAGAGGTCACGGGCTGCGTCCAGGTTGAGCTCCGGCCAGGGGCGATATTCGTGAGTGAGATACGAGGCCAGCAGGCGAGCAGCGTCAGAGGCGACGTAGCCGAACACGAGCGCCCAGACGCTCTGGGTCGCGAGTGCGACCGCGAGCGCGACGACGAAGTTCGTCACTGAGCCGCTCAACGTGTAGATTGACTGCTTGTGAAAATCGAGGTTTTTCTTGAAGTAGACGATACCGGGGTTTCGCAGGCCCAGGAGTACCGGGGTGATGGCGATGACGCGGAGGATCGAGGTGGCCCGCGGTTCACCGAAGAAGGCGGCGACGAAGGGGGCGGCGAGGAAGAGCAGTCCAGCGAGCACGGCGCCGCGGATGATCTCGATGCTCCAGTAGGTGTTGAGATACGTGTCGACATCGGCCGAGCCTTTCTGGATGAGCGCCTCGTCGAACCCGAGCTTCGAGAACCGTTTGAACGCCGTCAGCGCCAGCAGCGCGATGCCGAGCAACCCGAAATCGGCCGGACTGAGCATCCGGGCGAGGATGGCGACCATCAGTAGCTGGAGCCCGCGGTCCACGATGTTCGTTATCGTCGCCCAGATTCCGCTTTTGAGGGTCTTCTCGGTGAGATCGCCGCCCGGAACGAGACGGGTCAGTAACCGTCTGAGAGGGGAAAGAAGTGACATGGTCAGTGAACAGTGATTCTACCGTCCGGAAAGCCGGGTCGTGGGTTTTGTTATGTACGGGTTACTGGTCATACGGCGACGACGTACGGCACTATGTGCAGTGATGCCGATCCGCACACATTACGTCTGGCGCGGACGGACGCCCGGAATGGACAAGTTAACAATAGCTCTTCCCCGGGGAGAGCCGACAAATGGAAACACGGGAACAGCCGCTGGTCAGTGTCGTCCTGATAACCCGCGACCGGCCAGCCAAGCTCGAGGGCGCACTCGACAGCCTCACTGAACAGACGTATCCGGCCCTCGAACTCGTCGTCGTCGACGGCTCCGAGGAGTCCGTCGAATCCCTGGTCCGTCGTTGTGCCGGGGACGTACCAGTCACGTACCGGCGTGACGACGGTGTGGGGGCTGGCGCCGCCCGCAACGTTGGCATGCGTGCGGCGACCGGGACGTACGTAGCGTTCCTCGACGACGACGACCGGTGGCTGCCCCGGAAGATCGAGCGCCAGGTCGAGACGTTCGCGCCCGGGGTCGGGGTGGTGTACACCGGGCAGTTCACCGTTCGCGACGGCGAGCGCGTCGGTGGACGGACGCCGTCGCTATCCGGGCGGGTCACTGAGCAACTCCTCCGTGGCACCCCTTGCAGTCCGACCTCGACCATCATGGTCCGACAAACGTTGTTCGACGAGACCGGTGGGTTCGACGAGCAGTTCCCCGTCTGGGAGGACCGCGAGTGGTACGTCAGACTCTCACAGCACGGGACGTTCCAGCCCGTTCCCGCCCAGCTGGTACAACGCGGGTTCGGTGAGTACGACCAGCTCACCGACGACTTCGAGGCCGTCCGTGACGTCTCCTACCCGCGGTTCCTCGAGAAACACCGGGGACTGGCCGTCGAATACGGCCCCAGCTGCGAGCGGGCACTGGTCGCGTCGCTCTCGCGGATGGCCGCAGCGAGTGGCGTCGGGGCTGGTCGATACGGCGACGCGCGCCGATTCATCATGCGTTCGCTTCGATACGACCCCTTCAAGCGGCGGACGTGGCTCTACCTGTTTCTGTCCCTCGGCGGTCAGCCCGTCCACGATGCGGCCCGACGGCTCCAGCGTGTACACCGGGCGCTGACGGACGGGACGCCGTCGAACGGGTAGCCGACACCGAGGTCGCCCCGGGAAGTGACCGCGAGCGAGGAGAGCAATCAGACAGTGACGCTCTTGGCCAGGTTCCGGGGTTTGTCGATGGACCGACCGCGCTGTTTCGCGGCGTGGTAGGCGACGAGCTGGAACTGGACGTTCGCCAGCGCACCGGCGAGGTCGGGATGTGTGGAGGGAAGCGGCAGGACGTGCTCGACGTACCCCTCGAGGTCGGGGGCGTCCTCGCTGGCGACGGCGATGACCGGGGCCTCCCGCGCCCGTATCTCCTTGACGTTGCCGAGGGTCTCCGTGTCGCCCTCCTGCCCGTTGAAGACGGCGAAGACGGGCGTGTTCTCCGTGACGAGAGCAAGCGGGCCGTGCTTCAGCTCGGCGGCAGCGAACCCTTCCGCGTGTTCGTAGGTGATCTCCTTGAACTTCAGCGCCCCCTCCTTGGCGACCGCGTGCCCGGGCCCCCGGCCGATGAAGAAGTACGCGTCGGAGTCAGCGAAGGAGTCGGCGATCTGCTCGGCGTCCGAACCGTCGATGATCTGCTGGACGCGGTCCGGGAACTCTTTCACCGCCGACAAGAACGGCTGTGCGTCCTCGGAAGGGGTGCCGATCGCGTCCCGACGGATCCGTTCACAGAGCACCGAGAGGGTCGCGACCTGCGAGGAGAACGACTTCGTCGCGGCGACCGATATCTCGGGGCCGGCCCGGACGAACAGCGAATCGTCGCATTCCCTCGTCAGCGACGACCCGACGACGTTCGTGACCGCGACGATTCGGTCGGCACACACCCGCCTGACGGCCGAAAGCGTGTCCGCGGTCTCGCCGCTCTGTGAGATCGCGAGGACGAGCGTCCCCGGCTCCTCCGGTGGCGGCGCCATCGCGTACTCCGAGGACATGAACGCCCGTGCCGGAATCCCCCGCTTTGCCAGCAACGACTCGGCGTACATCGCTGCGTGGTAGGACGTGCCCATCGCGAGCAGGTGCACCCGTTTGATTCCCTCGAACGTCCCGGGGGGGAACCCCTCGAGGTCGACGTCGCCGGAGAGCGAGTTGATTCGCCCGCGAATGGACTGCCGCAGGGCGGTCGGCTGCTCGTTGATCTCCTTAAGCATGTAGTGCTCGTACCCCCCTTTTCCGGTGTCCTGTGGGTCCCAGTCGACGGTCTCGGCCGGCCGACAGACCCGCTCGTCGTGCTCGTCCGTGACGCTGTATCCCGCCGGGGTGATCCGGACGATGTCGCCGTCCTCCAGGTAGGTCACACTATCGGTGTACTCCAGAAAGGCGGGGACGTCGCTGGCCAGGTAGAACGTCGACTCGGCCGACCCGATGACCAGCGGCGAATCGTTCCGGGCCGCATACACCGCTTCCGTCTCACCGATGATGGCGGCGACGGCGTAACTCCCCTCGATCTGGTCGATCGCCGTCCGGAACGCGTCGGCCGGGGCCGAGCCGGTGGCCAGCGCCGCCTCGATCAGGTGCGGGATGACCTCGGTGTCCGTGTCGCTCTGGAAGGTATGGCCCGCATCACGAAGCGTCTCGCGGAGGGCATCGTTGTTCTCTATGATCCCGTTGTGAACGACGGCGACCTGGCCGGTGCAGTCTGTGTGCGGGTGCGCGTTGGCGTCGGTCGGCGGACCGTGGGTGCTCCAGCGCGTGTGCCCGATACCGATGGAGCCCTGCAGCGACTCCGTCGAGAGCACGCCGCGCAGATTGGCGATGTCGCCCGCTCGCTTGCAGACGGCGAGGCCACCGTCGTCCTGGACGGCGACGCCGGCCGAGTCGTAGCCGCGGTATTCGAGATTGGCCAGGCCGACGAGCAGCTCGTCCACCGCGTCGTCGCTTTCACCGACGCGAGCGATGATCCCACACATCAGGAGATCACCTCCGCGCCCTCATCGACGTCGCCGTCAACTGTTGCCCCGTGCGCGACGGTCGCGGAGGGCCCGATACGCGTTCCGGGAGTGACCGTGACGTTCCCGCCGATCTGCGCGCGATCGGCGATGACGGCGCCGAGTCGTCGGTTGGTGTACTGGCAGCCGTTGATGACGAGCGTCGCTGACCCCCCGGAAGAGACCGTCCCGCTCCCGACGTGTACGCCCGGCCCGAGGATGGTGTCTCGGATCACGGCGTTGGCACCGACAGTCGCGCCGGTGTCGACGATCGACCGTTCGACGGTCGCGTTCGGGCCGATACGGACGTTCTCGCGGAGACAGGACCCCGCCCGGACGACGGCTCCGGCGCCGACCTCACAGCCGGGGCCGACCAGGGCCGGTCGTTCGATCATCGCGCTGTCGTGAACAGTGGCGGACTCGTCGATCGCCTCGTCCACGACGAGAGCAGAGTGGACCGACAGCAGGTGCGACATCGCCCTGAGCGCGTCCCAGGGGTAGGTCGGGTCGAACCAGATCCCGTCGGGACGGCCTGCCGCAACCCGGCCCGGAAGGTTCTGGATTGCGTCCGTCAGATGGAGTTCGCTGTCCTGGGACTCGGTCCCGTCCAGCGCATCGAAGATCGACTCGGTGAACACGTACACGCCGGCGTTCACCCACGGGGGTTCGGCGATCGCGTCGCTCTCGCTGATAGCCGTGACTTCGCCCTTCTCGGTGTGGACGACACCGTAATCTTGGGGCGTCTCCGAGCGAGCCACCGCGACGCTCGCAACGGCCGACTGGTCGTGGAACGTCTGGGCGGTCTGCTGGACCATCCGGGCGTCGATAACGTTGTCGCCGTTCACAACGAGGAATTCGTCGGTGACCGCCCCGGCCGCCTGTTGGAGCGCGTGCCCACTGCCCAGCTGTGAGCGCTGGTGAACGTATTCGAGTTCCATCCCCTGGTACTCGTGACCGAGTCGGTCCTGGACGTGGGTCCGGCGGTGGCCAACGACGACCACAGCTCGCTGGACGTCCGAGTCAGCCAGCGCACCCAGCACGTACTCGATGACAGGCCGGTTCGCGAGTGGGAGCATCGGCTTGGGCTGGTAGCGCGTCAGCGGCCACAGGCGACTCCCCGCTCCGGCGGCCAACACCACGGCCTCCGTGGGTGGAGTGCCACTCATGCCACGTACACCCGTCTCGCATGGTGCCCCACGATCGGGAGAGACCCGGCTATCGTTGGGGGACCAAAATCGTTTGTCATATATCTGTGTGACGGGAGATAGCTATATTGTAATAGACGTGTTTCGGGTAAGAGCCAGATCCCTTCGCTTGGCGACCAATCCGACCAGCGCCCCAAATTCGGGCTCGACGGGGCTACACAGTGACGTCGCGGGCATCGCGGAGTCCGGAGAGGCCGCTGTTCGGTCCAGCTCGTACATCGTCGTGACGGGGCACTATCAGGTTCACTGGTTCTCACAGCGATTCCGAGTAAGGGCTGTATACTCTTTGAGTGGGTCCCACGAGTGGGTTCTATGAAAGCAGTCGTCCTCGCGGCGGGGAAGGGAACGCGACTCAGACCACTGACCGACGACAAACCGAAAGTCCTGGTCGAAGTCGCCGATCGACCGCTGCTCGATCACGTCTTCGATCAGTTGGTCGATCTCGGCGTCTCGGAGCTCGTTGTCGTCGTCGGCTACCGGAAGGAGCAGATCATCGAGCGGTACGAGGACGCCTACCGGGATGTCCCGATCACGTACGCCCACCAGCGTGAGCAGCTCGGACTCGCACACGCGCTCCTGCAAGTCGAGCCGTACATCGACGAGAATTTCCTGCTGATGCTCGGCGACAACGTTTTCCGGGGCAATCTCGGTGATATCCTCACCCGACAGAAACAGGAGGGCGTCGACGCCGCCTTCCTCGTCGAGGAGGTCCCGCTATCGGAGGCCAGTCGGTACGGAGTGTGCCGGACCAACGAACGGGGCGAGATTGTGGAGGTCATCGAGAAACCCGAGGACCCGCCCTCGAACATCGTGATGACCGGGTTCTACACCTTCTCGCCGGCGATATTCCACGCCTGTCACCTCGTCCAGCCGTCGGACCGCGGCGAGTACGAACTCTCGGACGCCATCGACCTGCTGATTCACTCGGGTCGGACCATCGAGGCACTCCCGATGGAGGGGTGGCGGATCGACGTCGGCTATCCGGAGGACCGCGACCGGGCAGAACGCCGGCTCCGTCTCGAGCAGGACGGCGAGTCGGCGAACGTAATGCCCGCCGATGAGGAGCAGGCGTCGAACTGACCGAGTGACAGGCTCTCTCGTGTCGGTACGCGGCGGCGTGTCACCGTCGTCCGCGTGAGTATCCAGCCTCCTGCGCTCCGCGCCTCGACGCCACATCTTCACGACCGTCGTCTGCACGGTGCTCAAGGGCTGTGGTAATTAATACTTACCACCCCGTCCACGACCGGATCGAGTTCGGCTCGAACCCGCTGAATACGGGCGAAGGCTCCGAAGAACCGACAGCAACACGCTCGACTGACGGCGGCTCGTGAAACCCGCTTCCCAGAGAGAGTCACTCAGTTCCGCAAAACGAGACACTGTGTGAAGACAGTGCATAACCATATGTGAGTAACGTGATGAGGTTATATATGAACGCGTTAGATGTACGTAGCGGGGGAATACCGAATCAAAGTCGTACGTATAGATGGGTAGTCAAATGCTCGAACAGATGAAAAGTACGGCTGACTCGATTCAGACAGACGGGGAGAATGCCCACGAGACCGAGAGCGGCGAGGACACGAGCTCGGGTCAGCTTCCTCCCGGAACCGAGACGGAGCTGCTCGGTTCGGACGTAACCGAGCGGGTGGTCGACACGGAGTCGATCGGCTACGACCAACTGTTCGAGTTGCTGAAAAACAAGCGCCGGAGGAGAGTTCTTCAGTATCTACTCGACGTCGACGACGAGATTACGCTCGACGTCCTTGCCGAACGGATCGCCGCAGAGGAGAACGGGAAGGACATCAAGCAGATTAGTTCCCAGGAACGCAAGCGCGTGTACGTGGGACTGTATCAGTGTCACCTGCCGAAGATGGACGACTGGGGGGCCATCTCGTACAACAAGCCCCGCGGCAAAATCAGTGCCGCAGAGAATACGGAACTGTTCGGGCACTATCTGCCGGACGAAACCGATACCGATGAACGCGGGTGGGGCGGGTATCGTTCGGGACTGCCCCTGGCACTGGCCCTTCTGTTCTTGACGTCCACGCTGTTGGGGGCAGTCGGGGTCATCTCGATGCCACAACTGGTTGTCGTCTCCTTCGTCGCAACAGTCATCAGCATCTCGATGCTGCAGTTCTCCCGTTGACGGGTGGCGTTTCGCGTGATCGGTCGGCGTGTGAGTCAGTATCGGCCAGCATCCCATACTCGTCGGCGTCACCGACTGCGACCAGGTCGTGTTGCTTGTAGGTGTTAGTTACCACGAATGATTCGGGTCCGCTCGCACATCTTCGGCCAGTTCCCCCCACGCCCGGAGAGCGGTCGCATACGGAACGGTGAGCAGGGTGTAGGAGAGTCCTACCTGAGGAATCAGGTATATAACTAACGACCATTTCGATAGAATAAGAGGTATGCACTCACTCACGGGCGAAAGAACTCTGCCCCAGGATACCCGACTCTGCCGATGAGTTCGTCCGATTCCGAATCACTGACACCCGACGAAGTTTTCGAACTCCTCAGTAATCAGCGACGTTGCATGGTGCTGTACTCTCTTCACCAAAGTGGCGGGTCGATCGGGAAGAAAGAGCTTGCCGATCAGATCGCGACGATGGAGAACGATATCCCGCTGAGCGAACTGACCAGCCAGCAACGCAAGCGAGTCTACGTCTCTCTGTACCAGACCCATCTGCCGAAAATGGCAGAGATGAATGCGATCAAATACGACAAAGAGGAGGGGATCATCAATCTCACCGACCAGACCGACGAGATCTATAAATATCTCACAACGCCTGAGGAGCCGTCGTACTCGTGGAGGTTTCATTATCTCGTACTCGCAGCCGCCGGAGGCGTGGCGCTGTTTATTTCGTTACTGACCGTCTCTCTCTTCGATGCCGTTTCGACGCTGTGGGTCAGCGCTGGACTCCTCGTCATGTTCGCGGTTTCGGCCATCGGACAGTATTGGTACGTTCAAAACCAGAAAGCGGAGATTCCGATCGAACTGAGCCAATACGACAACGGCGCAGGAGGCATCGACGGCGTCGGGTAGTCGAACGACAAACTCCGGTCAAACAGACAGTCTCGTTATGTTCCACAACGCAGTTCGGCTCCCCGTTTCCGAACATTCTGAGCCGGCGCTTCCCATTGAGTCCTGCCAGTACGGGATCGCGGCTCCAGCTCCGAGAGAACGGTGCTGAATCCGTTGCACACCGGTACGCACCGCGACGGGGTACATACTCGTCAAATGGCGAGCCGAATACAGAGACGAGGGCGCGGGTCTCGGTCCCTTCGTTGGACGGGAACTCGTCAAGCAGGGCTCCGACGTGGGTCAACGCTGGCGTGCGGTGGAACGCGTGCGCAGAACGGGAGCGCTTCTCCGACGTCACTCAGTACGGTGCGAGATATCTCAGTAGGTGGAGACACACGAAGACGGCTGTTTGAGTAAGTACCGTAACGATGTTGATAAGCCGTTTATTATTAACTAGACGGTGTGCCACGAGAAAGTATGAGAGAGGCTCACAACGAGGCCAGCGTACTCATCTGTGAAACTGTAGCTGAATCGTTACAAGAGCCAATGGAAGCGTTACCGCCGCTTTCCAGCGCGATCGATTTCGACGGGTTAGACGCGCTCGTGACGGACGACCCGTCACACGATGTGACGATTACGTTCACCTACGCCGGGATGCGTGTTCTCGTTCACTCCGGGCCGACCGTATACGTCCGGCCAATCCATGATGAGTCGAAGAGCCCGCGGGACAGGCCCGTCTGACCAGCGAGCGTTCGATGGCTTCGAGCAACTCCCAGCGGTAGCCGATATCCGCCCACGTCTCGAACCCGATTCCCGGAACACGTACGCTCCCGTGTTCACGACCTTCGAGGACGGACTGACGGGATTCGCTCCTTGATTCAGATACTCTCGCTGCCGTCAGCAGCAACTATGAAATCGGGATCCTCGAAATCGACCGCTGGATGAACGTTGTGCGTCCCGCGGACCTCCACAGTGTTACTCGACGCCCCACTGATGGAGAACTATAATGCAGGCGGACGACGTATCCGACGACATGAGCAGCGAGACCGCCCACGAAACGCTTCCTGACGGGGGACACCAGAAAGCGGCGGCTGCGTTTGTCAACCGCGCGCGGTCTCAGCACGAGGAGGAGCTGGTGGCGCTGTACGTTTTCGGCTCGACAGTTCGCGGTGAGGCGTCCGGGCAGTCGAGCGATGTCGATGTTCTCATCGTCCTCGACGACGACGTCGACCGCGAGACGGTCGCTGAGTCGCTCCGTGATATTGCCCTCGACGTGATAATCGAGTATGGACCGGCCGTTGAGCTCCACATCCTCTCCGAATCCACGTTCGACTGCTATCGTCAAGAAGGGAATCCGTTCGTCCGAAACGTTCTTTCGGAGGGTCGCTCGTATGCCTGATGACGATTCACCCCACCCGTCGAGCAAGAACTCAAGCAGGCACACCGGGCTCTTGACGACGCTGCAAAGATGAGAGATGCTGAAGCCGGACGCCGCTGTGGTCAACAGACTCTATTACGCCGCATTTCACGCCATTCAGGCGGCTCTCTATGACCGTGGATTTGAAGCCACCTCTCACGGTGGCGTGCTCTCACTCTTTGGTTCCGAGATCATCGCGGACGGCGACGCCCCACGCCGCGACGGTCGGTTCTTCAGCCAACTCGCCGAGCTCCGCCAACAGGCCGACTACGGCTACGAAGAACCCGACGAGAACGTCGACGCACTTCATTCTCGAACCCGCCAGCTCGTCGCCGACATGGAGGCCCTCTGTTCAATCTCCGACTGATCATGCCCAACTACGCGCAGTTCGACAGTACGACGGCTTCGCGCAGTTCTACCGCCAGGAGATCGTCCCGGCGCTGCGCGACGACGCCGACGCTCCAGGACGGGCTGGCGTACTGAGGACGCGAAACCGCGCCGCCATGGCTGTCAAGCTAATAGTAAGCCAGCCATTACGGCCACAGTAGCGCCATTACCCGAGGCAGTGGGTCGAAACCGCCGCTCTCTGGGCACTGAGATAGGAGGGAGAGTAATCGCTGACAACTGCCCAATAACAATACTCCAACCGGGAGAACGTCCATCCGATACGGTCGTGACGCGTCCGCCCGGCGCGCCGTTCGTCCGTCGCGGCCACCACCACCAGATACCGCAGCCTCAGAGGCAACTATTGATGTCCCAGAACAGTCACGAATCACTCACCCAAAACGAAGCCTACGATCTCTTGAGCAACTCGCGTCGCCGGTTCGTCATTAGCCATCTCCGGGAACATGGTGAACCAATGTCGATCAACGATCTTTCCGACGCCGTCGCCGCATGGGAGAACGACGCGCCGGTCGAGGAGCTGACCGACAAACAGGTCAAACGCGTCTACGTCTCGCTCTACCAGACTCATCTCCCGACACTGAAAGACGCGGGCCTCGTTCATTACGACCGCGAGTCTGGGGTCGTGAGCTCGACCAGTGCGGTCGACGAGCTCGATAACTACATGCCCGAGTCGAAAGTCGCCGACAGACAGTGGCCGTTCATCTACGCGGGGGTCGCAGTCACCGCATTGGCGCTCTACCTGCTCATCACCGTGACCACGCCGGGGGATGCTGGCGCCATCACGGAGCTGTTCGGGCTGGTGACGGTCGGCGTGTTCACAGTCGTTGCGGCCGCACATTATCTCTCCCAGCGAGCGCGGTGAGACGGACGAAGCGGTCGCTTGCTCCACACGACGCGTCAGTAGGAACTCCTGATATGAATTAAAAGCGGCCGGCAACGGGCGGCCAGCCGCTGCGGAACCCACAAAAGGGGTGTGTGGGGATGAGATTGGGTAAGGGGGGGAAGAGACGAACCAAGCCGAGTTGGGCCGGGGGAATAGCCTCGATTCTCGGCTAGATGGTTCGCCTGCCCCATCAGGTGCAAGCCGCCGGATGGGTATTGTTATCCATTCCCTGCCGGTGGCTGAGCGGCCTCAGACGGTCAGGAACAGGGCCACGTTATGGGCGGCAACAGCCAGATTGATTATCGACGCGAGACCGTAGCCCACCAGCCGAACGGCCAGACGGTCCGGCACCGTTGTTCCGGGGAATCGCCGGACGGCGACGACGCCAAGCTCCGTCAGGAGGGCAACGATGAGAACAGTCACCGTTCCGAGACCGAGCAGCGCTGGGAGGACGCCGACCTGCTGTATCGCCGCCGCGGCGAGGGGATTCGACTCGCGGAGAGCCGGGGCGAGCCGGAGCCCGCCGACCGTGGTCAGCACGTCCGCCCCCTTCGTGAGCGTCAGGGCTCCGACCCCGATTATGACTTGCTGGCTGGTCGCGGGAGGGCGGGGAAGCGTGCTGGCGGGCGCGGGTGGATCTGCGGTCGCCATAGTCGACCTCCCGGTTGTGGGAGGATTGTTATAGGCCGAAAATCAGCAGTATTTGTTCATTTACTGCACGAATGGTGACCTCGGTGGCAGGCTACCGCCCGGCCGTTCTGGGCGGCCAGTCACTCCGAGGTCGTTTCGGTGTCCTGTGTGACCAGAAGGTCGAACGGAACGTCCTCGAGGACGGCCGAATCATCCACATACACGTCGACGTTCGGGGGTGTTCGGCAACATGTGGGCGACACGGAGGCCGGCCTCCTCGGACATCGTCTCCGTCTCCGAGATGTTGTCCGTCTCGGTGACCGTTCCTCCACAGCTGGCAAGGCGGACTGCCCGGTAATCGAACCAATGGCACCCAGGAGCCGTCGGCGTGAGTCTATCCGTGTTGTCAGTACGCGCGTCGACTTCGATGACTCTCCGTTCTTGTCGCGTGTCGTCCCCGGACGGTCAGTAGCTGGTGGCTTTGTTGAGAGAAAGAACAGGTCACGAGCCGGGTCAGCAGTCCCGAAGGCATCGGTCCGGCCGGGTGACATCCTCCCACGACTGAAGTCGTGGGCTTCCCACGCCCACCAAAGGGCGGTTCGTTGGTCTCTTCGGGTTTCCGACCCGACGAATCGATGGGAGTGCCAGGCCCCCGTTACTCCTATCCCGCAAGGGACTCGGGGGTACCTGATTATTTTGCGTCGGTCTGCATCCACGGGCTTACTTGTTTGATGAGGCAAACACCGAGTCAACTGCCAGTTTGTGGGGTGTCGAGACGCGACGGTTACCCGTCGCGCGACGACAGAGTATACGCTTGTGAGGCACTTAATCATCTCGAGGAGCGTTTTGGTCTGGGCAACGTGGTACTGCTCGTCGTCGGCCTGTCCGGACGGCGCGTCGAACAGCGACACGTCGTGGACGAGATGCACGTACAGCCGCGGTCGAATCGACGTGCGCGCGGCGAGGCTGGCCCCCACCCGACACGCGAGCGCGTGGAGCGACCCGCGGACGAGATCCCGGCCGATGTGTCTGAAGACCGAGAGTGACGGCCGTTCCTCGCGAATTCGCTGGAACAGCCGCCCAATATACGCCCGATTGGGGTCGTCGTCAGCCAGTTCAGCCTGAACATGCCCATGCCATGTCAGTCAACACGTTGCCATGGTGTGGACGGAAACTCGACGGTTGGAGCAGGACCGTCGAGTCCGTGCCATTGTCGCCGGCTCGGGGCGGACGTGAGCCGGGTAGATCACGTGCGTCCCGGGCTGGCGGCGTTTCCTTCTTTGTTGCTGATATATTTCGTTAATCGGGTAGTAACCTCCCCTTACGTCGCAAAAACGTCTCTCTCAGAATGAAGGCGGCCAGGCCCAGTCCGTCACTCGATCAGGTCTTTACTCTGGATGAGGTCCCACGCCTCCCGCCCCTCTGTCGTGATGCCGTACACGCGTCCCTTCCGTCGGTCTTCAGGGACCAGCAGTTCGACGAGGTCATGCTCGCTCAGCCCGCTGAGCGCGCGGGAGATGTGCGAGACCGAGAGCCCCTCGTCGGCTGCGATTCTCGATGGCGTGGCCGGGCTCGTGGCGAGCCGGCCGAGCACGGCGACCCGGTAGCGGGAGCTGATTACGTAGCCGACGACGTCCCAGTCGTCGTTCATGATCGTACACCCTCCTCGGCGCGACCTGTTCGTTGGGTTCTGTAGCGGTGTTGCAGCAGCGCGACCGAGATAACGAGTCCGATGACGCCGAATCCGACGACGAGTCCTGCAGTTGTCGCCGAGGCGACAAACCGTACGAGGAGGTAGGACAGCCCGCCGAGCAGGGCGACCCCCGCATAGAGCAGGCTCCACGGCGGCGAGCGGTGTTCAGATTCAGGCAGATACTGTTCAATCTGGCGTGCGCCCCCGTTGATGCTGACCTGTCCGGTGTCGGCGTCGTACTCGACGATGCCGGACTCTTCAAGTTTCGGGATGTGAGTCTGGTGAATCGAGACGTAGACGCGTTTGACCTGTTGGTCGGTCAGCTCCTCGACCGGCTGGTCGTTCTCCCACGACGCTACGTGTTTGGCAATCTCGCTCAAGGAGACTGGCTGCTGGCGCTTCTCGAGATGCGAAATGGCGAACCGTCGCCTCGGATTGCGCAGCAGGTCGTAGGCTTCATCTCTGGGTAGTTGGTGGGCCTGTGATTCAGACATCGGGTTCCTCTGTTGGCGGCCGGATACATTGTAACCCTCAGACTACAACGGATGTCCGCCGCTTGGCGGGCGACGAAGGGGTGAGGACACACGCTCACTCCACCGTCACGCTCTGTGCGAGGTTCCGGGGTTTGTCGATGGTTCGACCGAGCTGGTCGGCTATGTGGAAGGAAACAAACTGGAGCTGGACGTTGGCCAGCACACCCTGGAAGTCGGGGTGGGTGTCGAGAATCAGGAGATACTCGTCGACGCGATCGCGGGTTCCCGTCGCACTCCCAGGGCCGACACCGACGATCAGGGCGTCCCGCGCCCGGGCCTCCTCGACGTTTTTTCAGCATCTTTGCGTCGTTCTGGCCGTCGAAGACCGCCAAAACCGGGGTGTTCTCAGTCACCAGGGCGATCGGGCCGTGTTTGAGCTTCGTCGTAGAGCGTCCCGATAAGGCCGCCTTTCATGCAGATATGGCCACGCAACAAGGTTGCTCGGCGTTGAACAGATGCTCCATATGGCACGACAGTTCACCTGTAGCGAGTGTGCGTTCATGGTTCGCTCCGACGACAACAACGAACTCATCGACCTCGTTCAGCAGCACGCAGACAAGGCCCACAGCATGCAAGTCTCCCAGTCTGACGTTCGCGACGGTTGGGAGTCCGTCGAGATGGAAGCCCAAGACTGAGCAATTCCCGACCAACCCATTCTTTCGCTCGGTCTGTTCGAAACGGCCTCGCGAACTCCGAGACGAACCGGTTCGAAACGCTGGATTAGGCTCCGTACTGAGCGTATGCTGTCCGTGCTGGTCCGGGACTGTGTGAGTAAGGAAACTGCGTGTCATAGAGTGGGTTCGATGCAGCAGTCACGATTTAGACTCTGTAGTTTTGCTAGGCAGCGGTCGATTTGGGGTGATTTCAATAGATGTTCTCGTTGCTGATGTGGTAATCTTTATCCCTGTTTCACCGCTCCTCGACTGGCAATTCGGTGAAACTAATAGACAGTGGTTGCCTTGTGGGAAACGGTCTATCTTCGGATTGTTTCTGAATGTTTTAGCGTTGATTGTGGCGTCGTCTAGAATCTATAAAGTCAATATATTGACCATAACAATATCCGATCCGTAAGACACATTCAAAAGAGGGTATTATGAACAATACAGAATGTTGTCGACGATTAACAACGCGACGAAAACTGGTTGCCACGCTCTGTGGAAGTTCTCTAATTAGTGCAACAGGCTGTCTCAGCTTCAATTCCGACAAAAACTCTCAAACCCCACAAACAAACTCTGAAGAGACACAAAAAGAGCCTCCTCGAATCGGGCTTGGTGCTGATACGTTTGAACGATTTTCTGGGCTTGAAGTAGTTGATGGGCGACTGTCCCCGGATACAGAGCGTCACGTTACCGGAACACAGTGTGCTGCCTTAGAAACTGGTGCAGATGGCGCTTGGCTCCACATTTCATTGGACGAACCGATGGACTTCAGCAATGCTCGACTCTCTTGTTACCTCGCAACCGACGGGACATCAGCTGGAAAGTATCTTTATGCGAATCTGAGTGATAAAGATGGCAATCGGTTCCGGACACGAACTGTGATACGAAGCCATGGAGAGTTGATTCAAGTCGACTTCGCTATTGTCAATCCGCAAGTCGACAATGTAGCTGTTGATTTGGAAAACATTACCAGAGTTTCCTTTCGACCAGGGCCGAGAGACCAATCGGGCAACGAAGTCGTCTATCTTGATTCTCCGAACCGGGTCGTCGCTCCGGACACCGCTAAAGTCGTGTTCCAATTTGATGATGGGAATAAAACAGATTACACAGAAGGATTGCCGTACCTTTCTCAATATGATTATCCCGCAATTACCTATGTCAACACAAATACTATTGGTGACACAGGAAAGCTTGATCAAAGACAGCTACAAGAACTAAAGGAAAAAGGATGGTTAATCGGTTCGCATACGGCCGATCATGTTGATCTCAAAAAATTGTCTGACACTGCTGAGATTGAACGACAGGTACGCGATGCACAAGAATGGCTCGTCGACCACGGGTTCACTGAAGGAGCACGCCATTTTGCCTATCCATACAATAGAATTGATGAGCAGGCACTTTCGGTTGTCTCTCGGTTCCATGATACCGGTCGAGTTTGGGGTTGGCAACCCATAGCACGACCATCAAACCTTCAAGTAATACCGGGAGAGGGA
>Ga0306892_100098_pt1 | contig 38244 bp, 39 predicted proteins | sample AntDeeMetagen290_FD_190408 | JGI IMG/M metagenome (GOLD analysis project Ga0306892, IMG submission 190408) | Saline lake microbial communities from Deep lake, Antarctica - Metagenome #290 (v2) (version 2) | ecosystem: Environmental > Aquatic > Non-marine Saline and Alkaline > Saline | place...
TACCCGCTCCAGCAGAACAACCTCGGCGGGATTGGCGAGCAAATGGCTTGGCTATCAGACCGGATCAGCTCGACGAACACGACTCAGCAGAGGCTCGTCCCTGACGGCGGTGAGCGACTCGGAGACGAGGAGCAGCAATCCGAGAATATCTACGCCGGTATTCCAGAAACCACTGAATACGGGGTCAGAGTAGTAGAGACGGGCCCAAACGGTTGGAGACGTGTTATGCGGTTCTGGACCCCAGAACCGAGTAGTCGGGAGGAGGCTTTAGAGATCGCAGCCGAGGACCACGACGAAGTTCTATCGTCTCTTGACGATGTGAACACACGATCCGTCCCGCAACCGGAGGGTTGGTCAGATGAGTGAGCGACCCGGAGACGGAGTAAGTCTCAAAACGGTCATAGTCAACGCTGTTATATTGTTAGTTGGCAGCTGGTGTGCGCTGCTCATCGACACTTACACAGGACACCTAACCGCCGATTATATCCCACAACCGAATACTCTCGAATTAGCTGATATTCCGTTCATCTGGACGCCCGGAATGCTATTCATGGGAGCTGTAGCGTTGTTCGTACTCAGAAAACACCTGTTGAAATTGGTTGATATCGACCATACACGGAATCATGGTGAGATCAATGACTGAGCAACCCGGAGACAAAGTCGAAGTCGACCGACTGCGGGGTGAAGACAATCAACCAATCAGTGGAAGGGCGTTTGTGGGTATAATTGGTTTTTCCTTGATTGTAACCGGGATTTTTGTACAGCTACTGCCACTTATACCAGGAGTATATGTCACACCTGCTACAGCACCACAAAGCTTCTCATCGATCTTATGGGTGTGTGGGTTGACGTGTTTCGCAGTGTCAATTCTAAATCTTAAACTCATCACGGAAAGTTATACAGTTGAAAAGTCAATCAAATTATCTATGGAGTATTTAGACCGATAAGTGACACACCCCAACACAAGGACGGACAATCGAAGTACATCGACAAATAAATGACATTCCGACGGTCGGTGAAGCCAAAAACAGCGGCTAAGGAAGTTTGTTGCGTAATTAACAGCCCTATTTTTCATTTCCGATAGGCGGAATATCATGAGTGCAGACAGCCGTCAACAGTACACCGCTGAAGTTGAATACTCACTACCAGAGACGGACGACACGCGGAAGCGAACTGCGAGTTATCGGACTGTCGATGGGGCAAAAGATCGGGCGGTCGACAAAGTCCCATTGGATGCAAATATATGGCGAGTGGGTGTGTGGACCGGGACAGTAAGCGACCGACCAGAAAGCGGCCACGAAGAGGGTCTCGACGGATGAGCGCCGATTATCACCACCATGCGTGTCACATCCGTGAGCAACTGGCTACCGGAGCCAGTGAGAATTTCAAGAACGATGTGATCGCCGAGATGGTCTACGAAGCTGTCGAGGAGGACGATCAACTCGCCCGTATGATCTCGGTGGTTGAGTGGGCCAACGAACTCGCCGAGTCCCGTCCCGAATCGAGTCCTTTCGTCGACGAAATTAGATGCCAAGCAGTCAAGGCTTCAGACGAGATCCAGCAAAAATACGAGTACCGGATCAAGGAGATCGTCGCCAGCGTATGTTCGAAGATCGTCGACGAAGAAAATGAGTGGCTGTCAGCAGTCGAAACTGAACACGCCAAAGAGTTCATCGGCGAGGCCCAGGAATGGCTCACTTCTCATCCGTGTGCGGTCAATCGTCTAAGTGAGGTTGGCCTCAGTGACCAACCTACTGCGTCATTTCTCTCGAACGATGGGTGAACTACTATGATAGAGACAACGACCCCTCAAGCGAACACTGACCTCATCCACGTCCCACATGAGATCGCATCAACCGACGAGTTATTCGGCGGGTTCGAGTTTGCCGGGGTTGATACGAGTCCGAAAACCGCCGAAGGGGACTTTGAGGCGATTGGTCCCATGTATTACTGGTCAGACGGCCATTCAAAGGTCGGCGTATTCGGAAACGAAGAATACGACGGCGATGGTTATCCGATGACCGTAGCAAAATCGGTCGTCCCAACAGACGGAGGCGACCCCTACTGGCAATATACGCACATCTGCCCATCTTGGGAGAGTGCGATCCGGGCAGCTAAGTTGAAGTCAGACTTCCAAACCTACGTACGAGAGCGCGAAACGGGGGAGCTATATCAAGAATGGGAAGAACGCACCGGCGGAACCGATCTTGAACCGGGGCCGTACCCGTGGGACGAAGAGTAGCGAAGTAGAACAGCCATCGTGAATCGCCTTACATCAACTCTCCAGAAGATCTCGCTCACAAGGTCGAAGACAACGAAACTGATCTGGGATGGGAACACATCGACTGGGCAAAAGGGACGAAAGAAACGCTGAGCGGAGAGTTCTGTCGCACGCGTGTACGTGTTGTTACCGATAGGGCTGACCGTGAAGTTGGCGAAGAAACCGGTTGGTTGCTGATTGAGAAAACAACTGATGAGGACGAGGATGACTCAACGGAGAGTCTCAAGGCATGGATCTGCTGGGATCTCGACGAGTCTTCGCTCAAAGAACTGGTTCGATGGACGCACTTGCGGTGGTCCATCGAACGGTTCCACCAAGATATCAAACAGCAGCTTGGATCTGATGAATTCCAAGGACGGAGTTGGGATGGATTCCATCGCCATCTTGCGGTTGTGATGTTAGCCCATGCGTTCATTGCAACTCATTGTCTGGAGACTGAACACAATCTTCCGTCTTTCGAGGACGCAATGCAGCGGATTGTCCGCGAAGCGGCGATCCAGCAACTGATGGAGAACCTGAACTTCGACCGGCAAACGTCAACCGACGCAGCTGAGGAGATGTTACAGGGATTCACTGACTGGCGTATCCCTGATCTGTAAACTGGCAGCCAACGCAGTGCACGCCGCTTGTGAGCGGCAGCACTGCTCACACGTCGGTTCTGTGTGGGACTCTCCTCCGGTTTTTCCGCCTGAAGCACACGTTACTCTCGAACGAGAGTTGGAGCGTCGAATCTCAGTTGAAGTTTTGTCAAACCGGAGCAGATCCCGACGAGTTGCGCCGACCTCGTCGATGTTTCTCCCCAGATCTCCTTGGCTCCAGTCTAAACCCCAGAAGTAGTGCTAGGCAGAGACTCATTATCGGTACTTCCCAACCGATTTGAGAGCTGGAGCTAAGGCGTAGCTCTCATGAAGTAGATGTCTGGTTGAGTGAATGTGTTCAAAACCCCTCAACCAGACGGTTGTCTTTCAGCCACAGACGTGAAAGAATTAGCGGAAGATCTCGTTGGACAGCTCCCGCTGCCGGGAATCGAGGGCTCGCCCCTCGATCCCGGCAAGATCTGGGCTGCTGTCACCCTCGCAGCAGTCAACCAGACGTCCATCTGGGAAACCTGCAAAGACAACGGCAACGCTCCTTGTGACGACTCTGTCATGGACTGGCTCCATACTCTCAACCGAGAGTGGCTAGAGCGGATTGCTAACGACCTTCTCAAGGAGATGGCAATGACGATCCTCGACCCTGACCGGTCGAGGATCGTCTCCATTGATTTCGTCGATAACCCCTACCATGGAACGTACAGCCATGAGAGCGGCGAACTCTGTCGAATGGCGGCCAAAGACGGTACAACAACGTGTCACCGCTACTGCACAGCATATCTCGTCTCAAACGGGAAGCCGGTGACACTGGCAACGACGTACGTGCGAAGTGATGAGAAAGAGGCCGATGCGGTCGAGCGTATCCTCGACCGCATCGAAGCCTATCCTTTCGAGATAGACCTTCTATTGGCTGATCGTGGCTTCTACAACGAACGTATCCTACGTCGGTCACGTGATATTGCTGCGACTGTCGTTCCCGTCCAAAAGAAGGGCAAACGCATGAAGAAGAAGCTAGACACGCACTGTTCGTACATGACGACCTATCGGATGTACAAAGACTGCAAGCGGGAACTGAAATTCCCGCTTGCAGTCGCTGTCTCCTACCAAGCCGGAGACCGTGGCAAGAGTGGAGAAGTCGTTCGAGGGTATGTGGCGTGCGATCTGGCTGATCGCACGCCGAAGCAGGTCGAACGACTCTACCGGAAACGCTCAGCGATTGAGACCAGCTATCGTGTATTCCGCCAAGCACGGGTGGTAACGACGACTCAGGATCCAATTGTCCGCTTCGTGTTTGTCCTAGTCGGATTCTTGCTGGAGAACCTCTGGCTCGTGCTTCGGTGGGCGGTCGTCGCCCGCCCACAGCGGGGCGGGCGCGACCTGCCCAAAGAGTTCACGTTCAAAACCATCTCTGACTGGATCAGACACGCATTAGAGGAGGAATTAGAGCGGAGTTGGGAGATCGAAATGAACGGTGTCGGTGTACCAGAAGCGTACGCACCGGCCGCGGGCTGAGCCAGCCCGCGGCCTCGGGTAAGCGTCTCCTGAGCTACAGCACCCGTCTCTGACGGCTACATGAGTTCTTTCCGCTTGGTTCTCTTGATTTGTGAACTCTATTTCACTCTTCACAGAGCAATCTCGAAGCGTTTGATCCAATGGAGCGTGACTCAGCACAGCTCACGAAGCAGCGTTCGGGAAGTACCGATTATATATGAACTACTTCGAGTGTTTCGACTGCAGCCGCCGAACGACCAGTGTAGAACAGCTGGCAGACTGTAGCGTGTGTAGTGGCCAAATCCAGGACATTGCCGTCCAGCAAGAATAATCTGGCTTGACGGCCACCAGTTAGGTGGGTTGTGAGCTGCCCGGCTTGATTCCTCCGGCCAGTCGGTCGACGACGAAGATCGCCGCTGCGCCACCAACCGAGAACAACAGAAAGAGGCCTATCGTTTCGGCGCTCCAAGAGACACCCGAATCAACCAGTTCGATTGTCGTCTGTTCGACCGGGGCCCGCAACGCGCCGACGATGAGGCTTACTAGGAACGCCAGCGTCGCCTCCCGGTAGTGTTCGAGGGCCCACCGCACGCTGTGGGCGATTGTCAGCAGGCCGACGACGCCGCCAGCCATGAACGTCACCACGGGCGTCGCGGTGTCGACGACTGTAGCCGTCCCGGCGCTGTCGAGGATCCCCGCCAGCGCGTCGGTAAACCGGCTCAAGGCGTTCGACATGTACTCGTACTGGCCGAGCATGAGCAACAGTAACGACCCCGAGATACCGGGGAGGATCATCGCACTCACCGCGAGCCCCCCAGCGATGAAAATCACTGGTAGCGACGATCCAAGCGATCCGGCCGCATACCCCGACAGTAGAAATGCCAACAAAAACCCGCCAGCGGCAGCGATCCGTCGACCGCGTGTCGCCAGTGAGACGTGGCTGTAGAGCACGGCCGCCGAGGCCCCGATCAGGCCGAAAAAGAAGCCGTAGGTTTCGACCGGATTCGTTTCGAGGAGGACCGCGATAACCCGGAGGACGGTTACGACGGCGGTGGCGATACCGGCACCCAGCGCAAGGAGGAACGGCGTGTCGATCTCCCGGAGCGCCGCCAGCGCCTCCGGTCGACCCTCTGCTCGCAGGCCAGCAAGAACGGTACGGAGTCGGTCGGGGTCGACGGCAGTGATCGCGCCGATCAGCCGTTCGTAGATCCCCGTTATCAGCGCGATCGTCCCGCCGGAGACGCCGGGGACTGCGTCCGCCGCACCCATCCCGAGGCCGCGGAGGTAGATACCAACCAGATCACGGAAAGTCGTCATTACCAATCGGTGGGGACCGAAGGCATTGGTAGTTCGGGTTTGTCAGCTTCCGAATAGGTCGCCAGCCACCGTCGAATTCGACTGTCAACCGCGGTTTCAGTACGAAAATCGACGGCTCGGTTCGGTGGGGTTATGCGCCGCCTTCGGCAGCCGTTGCGCCCTCGGGCACGTCGACCGACTGCTCGGTAAGTTCGACGTCGACGGAGCTGCTGTCGGCACCGACGACCTGTCCCTCCTCGACGGTGACCTGCGCACCGCGTTGGGTCGTCGTCAGCGCGCCGTCAGTGGCTGTCGAACTGAACGTGTAGGGACCCGTCGCCTGCACGCTTGTGTTGGTGTAGCCGTTGTCGGGACCGAACTCGTCGTACCCCGTCGTGGAGTACGGCAGCGTCATCTCGAAATTGCCGTTCTCGTCGGCGGTCGCATACTGGGTGTAGGTGAACGTCCCGCCGGTTTCGGGTACTTCCATCTCGACGGTCGCTTCGACTTCCGCGCCGGGTGTGGCTCCGCTGCCGTCGACGATCGCGCCGGGAACTCGCTCAAAGGTCTTCACCCAGCTCGGGCTCGTTTCGAGGACCTGGTCGATACCAAGACCGGTCGCTTGGGCCTCATAGAACACTTCGTTTTGGAAGCCGCGGGAGCTCTGGAGCGCGTTCGACTCGCTGGCTTTGACCAGCCGGTAGTGTTCGAGGGCGTCGACGCGTTCGGTCGGATTGGCCCCGATACCGCCCAGTTGGGTGTTCGGCGTCTCGTTGACGTAGCTTCGGGCCTCATCGAGCGTGTCGAACGTCTGGACACCCGACTCCGGATCGAAACCGGGGACTGTGACCTGTCGGCCGGTGCTCGTCTGGGCACTCGTGGGTTCGGTTTCGAGGACGACTGGGTCAGGGTCTATCGCGCTCCCATGGTAGTTGTACAGCCGGATCATCTGGCTGTCGTAGTACCGCTGGGTACGGAGCGTGATGGGTTGGCCGAGCTGTTGTTGGCCCTGCTGGTTTTGAATGAGCGGGTAGGCTCGGTCGACGAAGTCGCCCTGGCTGACGTCGTCGTTGAAGACGATTGGTGCACCGAACTTCGAACTCGGCGAGATCATCTGCCAGTCGACCATGACGTAGCGCGTCTGGTCGTTGTCGCCCATCTTTTCGTCAAGCGCGTCGGCGGCCTTCTGTTCGGACGGTGCCAGCAGGTAGTTTGCGGCTTCAGTCGCACCCTGCTGGAACGGGTTGGCGTTCGGTATCCGTTCGGCGTTGGTCGTGATCCAGTGGCCGTAGTCCCACCACGACTGTATACCATAGGCCCCATCCGGATACTCGTAATTATTGTTCAAAGGCCGCTCGTAGGTACCGTAATACTCCATGGTATTGTTGTGTCCCTCGAGTTCACCCGGAGTCGGCGTCTCGCTGTTCAACCATTGGAAGCTGTCATCCCACTCGGTGACCGCGCCGGGACCGTTGCGTTCGCCGAGCTCCCAAGCCGACCCTGCGAAAGGGACTAACAGCGGCATCGTGATGAGGAGCACAACCGCAGCCACAATCATGAGCTGCCAGCCTTCGACCTCGCGGACAATCTGCCTGAGCGAATCGCCAGTCGCTCGCAGGTCGATCAGATCTAAGATCTGTGCAATGAATATCGCGTTGAACACCGTAATGACGGCCGCAAGATAAGTGTTGAAGCGAACCAGTGTGAACGCCGCGGAGGTCATAAATGCCGCCCAGACGAGGATGTAGAACTCCGCCGCATCGTATCGATGGAGGAACGTCGCTCCCACCATCAGCCCGGAGACCACAACGAGACCGAGAACTTGCCAGCTGGTTCCGAACACGCCAGCAATCGAATCGACGACAGGCGTGCCGAGATAGATCAGCCCGACAGTGAGGAGACTGCCAGCAACGTAGCCAGTCTCTCGCGTATCATCACTGCGGACTAGTGGCCGAGCCAGAAGGACAACCGCAACGATAACACCGATGAAAAACGTGAGTCCGTACTCGGAGTAAATGACCTCAAACGGAGAGCCACGCGAGAGGAACGGTTGAGCCTCACCAACAGTGCGGGCACTCGCACCGGAGCTAAACCCGACCCTGTTGAGGACGGTCCTCAGGAGTCGCTGTGAGAAATCCGAGAAGAGACCGAAGAGCATGACAAGGATCCCACCGACTGCGATAGGATACAGTGATGTGTCGATCTCACGTTGTTCCCAGAACCGGGCGAGTACGCTGAGGAAGACACAGCCGGCGGCAACGCCAAGCGGAAGCAGTACCTGAATGAGCGTGTAGGAGGTCGGGCTCCCCAACGTGAAACTCCGTAGAGGAACGAACATCAGGAGCCCGGTAACGGTCATCGACACAGCCCCGACAAACGCAATCGGCTCCGGACTCTGATCGTGGAACACGTCGGTCGTGAGCTTGACAGCGAAGAAGATACCCGTAAACCCGATCAGGAGAACTCCCGGTGGCCACGCCCACATGTAGAGCGCCGCAGCGACACCGGCCGCAACCGAGTAGAGCAGTGGCTGGCGAAGCGCCTCGATATCTCGATCAACGACGAGCTCCCAGACGGGGTGATCTCGTTGGGCAACAGAAAGTGCAACAACGAAACCGAGCACTCCCAGAGTCTGGAAGAAGACCTCTGCTGCGTGGTGGTCGTAGAAGCCAACCAGCGAGTAGTTCAGAATCGTCCCGGAGAAGAGCCCAAACGTGATCGTCCCCAACACTGCCGGGCCGCGACCGGCGAACTGTTTTGCAATGAGATAGATCGGGATTACCGTAAGCGCGGCAAACACTGGTGCGGCAATGAGCATGATGAGGGTGGCATACTCTCCAGAGGGGTCCCCGAAGCTCGTGAGGAGAATAAAGCCGGCGACGATCTGATCGAACAGTGTCCCAAACTGATCGGCCGTTGTTCCCGTTGGATAGTTGGTCCAGGGATCGTACGGCATCGTAGACGGGAAGTTGTCGAGAATATATGTCGTCTCCCGGAAATGATACCAGGGGTCGTTCCCACGGAATAGGACCCCACTGCCCTGGAAGTTGTCTAATGCCCGAAGGCGCGTGGCCAACATGAATGCCATCAGCGCGACAAGCACCGGAACATGATACCACTGCTTCAGAACCGAGCGTGCTGAGAGACGGGACTCCGTCTCACTCTCGGTCAGCTGTTTGTCTGCGTTACTCATTATATGATGGAATTTCAAGTACTCAATAAGCCTTGTGAAAACACACGTGAACTCGTCGGATATCTCACCGCAGTCGCGGCCTCATACTGGGATGTAGCTACCAACCGGTACTGTATTCAGATCAAATATAACTGTCTGATATAAACACTCGACGCCAGGTACCGTCTCCGAGTCCACAACGCTTATTTATTGGTGAGGGAATCTTCGTGTAATGAATGTTTCAGCTGTCGTCTGTACGTACTCCGAGGAGACGTACGACCACTTTCGGGAGGCCATCGACAGCATTCGCAACCAGACCTACACCAACATCGAAATCATCCTGGTCGTTGATGGCAACGAGGAGCTGTACGAGCGCGTCGAGGCGGAGTACGGTTATCTCCCGGACGTGAAGACACACTGCAACGAGGAGAACGTGGGACTCTCGGCGAGTCGTAACAACGCCCTCGAATACGTAACCGGAGATGTTGTCGCGCTTATCGACGACGATGCAGTCGCCGACGAGCGGTGGATCGAAGAGCTCGTTTCGGTGTACAAAAGCTGGGACGCGATTGCGGTCGGTGGGAAGATGACGCCAATCTGGACCGCGGGCAAGCCACGGTTTCTGCCGGCAGAGTTCTACTGGCTGGTCGGCGTTACCCACAAGGGGTTCGCCGAGTCGGGCGAAGAGGTCAGAAACACCTTTGGCTCGAACATCTCCTTTCGGACGTGGGTGCTCGAAGAGCTCGGCGGGTTCGAATCAGCGGTCGGCCGACAGGGCGACAAGAACCTCCAGGCCCACGAAACCGAGTTCTGCTCTCGCATGCGCGAGAAATATGGTCGCGGCGTGATCTACAACGCTGATGCAAAGGTCGGACACAAAGTCTTCGACTACCGGATCGACAAACGGTGGCTACTCGAACGGGCGTTCTGGCAGGGGTATTCGAAACATGTCATGGAGCAGATCGTCTCCGAGGACGCCAGCGTCGAGGAGTCAGCGTTCCTCAAACGGCTCGTCTTCTCATTCGTTCCATCGCGGTGCTGGTCGCTGCTTACCACACCCTCGGTTCCGAAGCTCCTCCAGCTAATTACGCTGTTCGTTCTCACGGGGACGGTCGGCGCTGGTTACCTCTACGGCATCGCAACGTGGCAGTCATAGAACCGACGGGCTAAAATCACCTGCTATTCTTTACCATTGATATGACCGGACAGACGCGGGTCGGTGTCGTCGGGCTGGGCTACGTCGGGCTGCCGCTTGCGCTTGCAATGACCGAGGCGGGCTACGAAGTCGTCGGCGTCGACATCGATGGGGAACGAATCGAGTCGCTAAAATCGGGGCACTCCTACGTGAACGACGTCGAAGACGAGACTGTCGGGGACGCACTCGAAGCCAGCTTCGAGCCGACAACGGAGTACGCGGCGCTCGAAACCGTCGACGCCGTCTCGATCTGTGTGCCAACGCCGATGCGGAAGTCTGGCACGCCGAACCTCTCGTACGTCGCCAGCGCCGTCGAGGAGCTCGCCGAGGTCGTTCCCGAAGGGTGTACCGTTATTCTCGAAAGTACGGTGTACCCGGGGGCAACCGAGGAGTTCGTCGCCGAAACGCTGACCGAAAACGGGCTGGCCGTCGGCGACAACATCTTCGTCGCCTTCTCGCCGGAACGCATCGATCCAGGAAACGAGGCCTACGGGCCAACCGACATCCCGAAAGTCCTCGGCGGCGTGACCGAGGCCTGTGGGGACCGCGCCGAAGCCGTCTACGGCCCGGTGTTCGATCAGGTGGTTCGCGTCGGCTCGGCGACCGAGGCCGAACTCGTCAAACTCCTGGAAAACACATTCCGCGCGGTCAACATCGGTCTGATAAACGAGCTGGCCCAGATCGCACACAGTCTGGATGTCAACATCTGGAACACGATCGATGCCGCCGCCACCAAACCGTTCGGCTACATGCCGTTTTATCCCGGTCCGGGACTCGGCGGCCACTGTATTCCGATCGATCCGATGTTCCTCTCGTGGCACGCCAACCAGCAGGGGATCGAGACCCGGTTTATCAATCTGGCCGACCAGATCAACCGGGAGATGCCCGACCACGTCGTCGATCGAGTCGTCAGACAGCTCAACGACTGTGGGCTGGCGCTGTCGAACGCGGAAATCCTCGTTCTCGGCGTCGCCTACAAAGCCGATGTCTCGGACACGCGTGAATCGCCCGCGATCGATATTATCGACACACTCACCGACTGGGACGCAACCGTCGAGTATCACGACCCCCACGTCGGAGAACTCGATGTCCTCGATAGCCACTACGAGTCGGTCGATCTGACTGCTGATCGCGTGGCGAGTGCTGACTGTGTGCTGCTGATCACCGACCACTCTGGGTTTGATATGCAAGAGATCGTCGACAACGCCGCGCTTGTGTTCGATACCCGAAACGCAACCAGCAGCCATGAGGGCGATCATATCGTCCGACTTTGAGGCCACGGTTCCGTCTGGCTCTGAGACCATGGCTCACCCTCGGTGACGGTCGGACTGGAACGTCTCGCCGACGATCCGAACCCCTGATTGTTTGACCGAAGTCGATACACTCAACCCGTGGGACTGTCGATACCAGATATGCCGACTGCACTCGTGACGGGCGTGGCTGGATTCGTCGGCTCGAATCTCGCCGACGCACTACTCCACCGAGGCTACACTGTTCGAGGTATCGACAACTTCGCCACCGGCCGACAACAGAATCTCAACCCACTCGTCGATCAAGCGGAGTTTTCGTTCAGCGAAGTCGACATCTGCGATGCCGATGGCGTCGCCGAACGCATGGAGGGCGTCGACTCCCTCTTTCATCAGGCGGCCGTTCCCTCGGTGCCCCGGAGTGTCGATGATCCGGTGACCTCGACGGATGCCAACTGCACGGGAACCGCGACCGTGCTGAACGAGGCCCGAAAAGCCGACGTGGAGACGGCAGTCGTCGCCTCCTCGTCGTCGGTGTATGGCTCCAGCGAGCAGCTCCCGAAAGTCGAGACGATGCCGGAAAACCCCGAATCACCGTACGCGCTCTCCAAGCACTATACAGAAAAACTCGCCCTGCAGTTCAGCGATCTCTACGATATCGATACTGTTGCGCTACGGTATTTCAATATCTTCGGCCCGCGACAGGACCCCTCGGGGGCCTACGCCGCTGTGATTCCGAAGTTTATCCATCTGATGCTCGACGGCGAGCAGCCGGTCATCTACGGCGACGGCGAGCAGTCTCGTGATTTCACCTACATCGAAAATGCGATCCAGGCCAACGTGTTGGCCGCCGAGGGCGAGGTGACCGGCGAGGCGTTCAACGTCGGCACCGGTGGCCGCGTGACCGTCAACGAGCTCGTCGAGAGCCTCAACAGCCAGCTCGGCACGGAGATTGACCCGATCTACGACGACCCGCGTCCCGGCGATGTCCCCCACTCTCATGCGGATATCTCGAAGGCGCGTGAGCTGCTGGGGTACGAGCCTGCGGTGTCGTTCGAAGAGGGACTCGAACACACTATCGACGCTCTCAGATCAGCCTGAGATGAGTCCTGGACCCATCACTCCGTCGGAGTCGGCTCCGACAATCGATGAGCTTTCGGTTGCAGTTGCCCACTGGCATATCGACTCGTGGGGTGGTGCCGAGTATCTGGTGACAAAACTGGCCGAAGCCGTCGGCGAATCGACGGTGTACACGGTCGGTGAGCCGGAACCCGACAGCGACAACCCCTACGGAGACATCGAGTTTTACGACGTGACCGCCGACCTGCCGGAGTGGACCACAGGGGTGCGAAAACGGCTGGGTCGGCCGGCCGAATACAGCCTCTGGGAAGATGTCGACTGGCGGACCTACGGTAGTCCCAACGTGCTCATCACATCGGGATCGACCCCGCGGGCAGTGATTACGCCGGAGACCACCCTCCATTGCAACTACTGTCACTCCCCACCACGCTGGTTTTACGATCTCTACCACGACCGAAAGAACTCACTGGTCGGTCAGCTGGCCCGGCCTGTGGTGCGCTATCTCAGGACGCGAGACAGCGCGATAGACAACCGCGTCGACCAGTATCTCGCCAACAGCCCGGTCATCGCACGCCGCCTCTGGAAATACTACAAACGGGACGCCGAGGTCGTCTACCCGCCGGTCGAACTCGGCCGGTATGAAGACCGCGGCGATGAGGGGTTCTACTTCCATCTCGGACGGCTCGATGTCGAAAAGGGAATCGAGGCCATCGTCGAGGCCTTCGAGGGACTCGACCAGCGGATCGTCTTTGCTGGCGGCGAGGGTGATGCCGGCGTTGTCGACCGTATCCGGGCGGCCGACAACATGGAGTACGCCGGCTTCGTCTCCGAGGACGAGAAGTACGAACTCCTGGGGCGCTGCCGGGCGGTCGTCTTCAACGGCCGCAACGAGGATTTCGGGATCGTCCCGATCGAGGCCAACGCGAGCGACAAACCCTGTCTCGCCAGAAACGATGGGTTTCCTGGGCTGTTCGTCGGGGCCGGAGAGAACGGCCTGCTCCACGACGGCTCGGCGGCATCGATCCGGGCTGCGGTCGACCGGCTGGAACGCGAGGGGGTGTCGGCTGATCCGACCTCGTTCATCGAGCCGTTTTCGATGGCTACATTCGAGGACCGACTCCGGGCGACGGTTGCCGAGACAGTCGAATCGTTCCAGGGACGCTTCACCTACGAGCGGTAACGCCACGGCTGTGAGAGAAATACAAAGCTTATAGGTCACCATCGGAGAGAGTGGGCAACAGACCGTTTGAGAGGATCCACACAATGCGAATCGGCCAAACCTCGTTCGTCGTTTTCGTTTCGAAGTTCCTGAGTTCTGGGCTCGGCTTCGCGGCGACACTCGTGTTTGCCCGGGTCGTTGGTGCGGAGGTCCTCGGCTACTACTCGCTGGCACTTGTCGTTAGCAAATGGCTGCGAACCGGTGGTGAGGTCGGCGTCGCATCGGCGATAAAAAAGCGGATGAGTGAATCGGACGAGAAAGCAGCCTACTTCACTGCCGGGCTGGTCATGGTCGCTGCGGTCGGGGCGGTTGCCTCGCTCGGGGTCATTCTGTTCAGGAATGCCGTGAACTCGTATGTGGGTGCCGATGTCGCCCTGTTTGTCGTGCTGCTCATTATTGTTGGGCTCTTTTCGTCGCTGATTAGCTCCGCACTTCAGGGCGACCATCTCGTCCACGTTTCGGGGTTGCTTGGACCGGTTCGGATCGGAAGCCAGAGCCTCATCCAGATCGCGCTCGTGGTTGCCGGGTTCGGACTGACCGGAATGCTGGTGGGCTTTTCAGCCGGTGCTGGGCTCGTCGGACTCCTCGGGCTCGCGTTCCTCTCGGTTGGGCTCCAGCGACCGACGAGAGACCATTTTGTAAGCCTGATCGACTTCGCGAAATACTCGTGGCTCGGCAATCTCAGTGGCCGGTCGTTCACTGATATGGACTTTATCGTGCTGGGAGCGTTCGTCTCCCCCGCACTCGTCGGGATCTATCAGATCGCGTGGAATCTCACGAACTTCATCGGGATCTTCAGCACGAGTATTCAGCAGTCGACGTTTCCCGAACTGAGTCACGCTGACGCGACAGAGCGGGACAGCCTGTTCAGAACGATCGTCACCGACTCGGTCGCCAACGCCGGTCTGATTTCGATTCCAGGACTGGTCGGGGCGGTCATTATCGGGGATCGACTGCTGCGGATCTACGGCGAGGAGTTCACCCAGGGGGTTGCGGTCCTGGGGCTGCTGATCGTCGCAATGTTGATGTATGACTACCAGAGTCAACTGCTCAATGGGTTAAACGCCCTCGACCGCCCTGAACTCGCATTCCGGGTGAATGCAGTGTTTATGGGTGTCAATATCGGGCTGAACGTGGTTCTCGTCTCCCAGTTCGGATGGGTCGGTGCAGCGGTCGCAACAGTCATCTCGGCGGCTGTTGGGCTGGTTCTTGCGTTCCGGTACCTCTACGGGCTGCTGATGTTCGAACTACCGATCGCTGAGATCGGGAGGCAGTGCGTGGCAGCCACAGTCATGGGAGCGGTCGTCTTCGCGATCAGACAGCTGTTCGAAGCGAGTGCGCTCTCCAACAACGTCGTCATCGTGCTGTCACTCATCGGTGTTGGAGCCGCGAGCTACTTCGTGCTACTCTCGGTTATCTCCCAGCGGTTCCGGTCTATCGTGGTCGACAACCTCTCAGTCTCGGTCCTATATCGCTCCTGAATCACCACCAGCGGTCCGTTGTACGGCGATTGCCGAAACAAAAAGTACTTATTTGATCGTAGAGTCTCGTCTTGTGATGGGACAGAATTTCGTTCTCCTCACAGTGGATAGTCTTCGTGCGGATCATGCGACTGCGGATTCTGGGCTCATGCCACGGGTGAACGAATACACCAACGACGGTGTCCGGTTTACTCGCGCCTACGCCAACGGCTATGCGACGCCGATCTCGTTTCCGACGATTCTCACTGGTACCTATGGGGACCACTACGGCGGGACTGGATACATGTCCGAGGACCGGCCGTTCCTCGCCGCGAAGTTTCAGGCCGCTGGCTACGACACCGCCGGATTTCATACGAACCCCCACCTCCGTGACGACAAGAACTACGACGTCGGCTTCGAGACGTATAACGATTTCGACGACGAGGCCGGGGGGCTCTCACAGCTCCGGTATCTCGTCACCCAGAACCTAGACAGCAACTCGGTGCTTTATAAACTGCTCAAGCGCGGCTACCATTTCTTCAGAACGACCTCCGGGAGCAGCGACTACACCGAAGCGCAGGCGCTCAACCGGAAAGCACTCCGGTGGCTGGACCAGGAGCGCAACGATGACAGCCCGTTCTTTTTGTGGACCCACTACATGGACGTCCATTATCCGTTCTATCCGCCCGAGGAGTTCCTCGAAACGGTCACCGACAGATCGATCTCGAAGAACCGAGCTATCTCGGTCAACGGCAAGATGCACGAGGAGGGAGCGACGCTTTCGGAGACCGACACCGCCGATCTCCAGGCGCTCTACCGTGGAGATATCCGGTATCTCGACCACCACATCGGCGAGTTCATCGACGAACTGAAACAGCGCGGACTGTTCGAGGACACCGTCTTCATCGTTACCTCCGATCACGGCGAGCTGTTCGGCGAGCACGGGCTGTTCGGCCATCCGCCATCGGGATACGAAGAGAGCTTTCACGTCCCCTTCTTCTGTTTCGGTCCAGGAATCCCCGAGGGCAAGGAGATCGACGACATCGCCTCGCTGCTGGATCTGGCCCCGACTGTCGCCGACCTGTTCGATCTCGGTGAGGACGACCGGTGGGAGGGAAAGAGCCTCGTGCCGTCGCTCGGGGGCGACCGGGAGGAGGAACATGCGATGTATCTCGGCAACGAGGACGTCCTCGCCTATCAGAACGAGTCGTGGCGACTCGTCTGGTGGCGGACCATGGACAACCCCGAAGATCCGGATCGGGAGTGGGTTCTCTGGCGGCTTCCGGAGTGCGAACGCGTCCCGATTGCCGACCAGGAGGCGCTCGTCGAGCGGTTCCGCGAGGAGCTCGAAACCTACATCAGCCGGACCGAGCAGGCCGAGGAGCTGGCCGAGCCGTCGGTCGACGAGTCGACCGAAGACCGGCTCGAAGCCCTCGGATATAAATAGCCGAGACCGGCTCGGTAGGATACCGAGACGGTGAGCCCGTCCGACATATGTACACCCGAACAGACGACACGTCCTGGAAGCCAGTACCGACCGACCAGCCGGACGGCCACCGCTATCAGCCTGCCCAGTCGAGGGAACGATGATCGAGCGTCTCGGGCTGCTCACGCCTCGATACCCACCGACACGCGCCGGTGGCGGCGAACAGAGCGTGCAGCTTCTGGCAGAACATCTCGCCCAGTCGGATCGGATCGGCGAGATCACGGTGTTCAGTTTCGACGGGAGCCGGACCAGTACCGTCGGTGAGGTCACGGTGCGTCGGCTGGGCGACGTCTCCGGCCGCGTAACCGAACTCCAGAACCTGGCTGCGCTCAGACGAATCCGCCGCTGGATCGGGAGCGTCGATCTCATCCATGCCTACAACATGGAGTTGAACCCCCTGGCCGGCTATCTCTCGGCGAGACATTCGATCCGGTCAGTTGCGACCCTGAACTCCTATCATTTCCTCAAGGCCCACGAGGTCAACCGTGTGCCCGACCGACTGGAGCGACTTTACGAACTGATCGGCTATCCGACGACCGGCCGCATCCTCCGCCACTATCAGCGCCAAACCGACCGGTTCGTCGCTATCAGCGACGCGATAAAGCGAATCTACAGCGATCATGGCCTGCCGGCGGACCGAATCACGACGGTCCCCAACATGTACGATCCGGCGTTCGATCCCCCACCGCTCACCGAGCCCAGCAATCCGTACTCACTCATCTATGTCGGTGAGTTAACGAGAAAGAAAGGCGTTCACGTGCTGCTTCGGGCACTGGCACAGCTTCCTGCGCCGTATCAGCTTCGGATCGTCGGCACTGGTCCTCACGAATCCGAGTTCCGAACGCTCGTCCGGGAGTTGGACCTCACCGAACGAGTCGAATTCACTGGACGAGTTCCGTACGAACAGATCGGTGAGGCGTATGCTGGTGCCTCGCTGTTCGTTCACCCGGGCATCATCCCGGAGGCCTTCGGCCGAACGATTATCGAGGCAATGCAGAGTGGGTTGCCCGTCGTCTGTACGGATGTCGGGGGACCGCCGGATATCGTCCTAGACAAAGAGCTGGTGTGTGCGTCGAACAGTGCCGACGCTCTTGCAGCGGCGATTCTGCGGGCCGACTCCGTGGAACGAGACCCCAGTGCCTACAGACAGTACGTCGAAGAGAACTTCGCTCCTGAGACAGTCACCGAGCAGATGATCAATGTGTACGAGGCGGTTGCTGCGGCTGACCCGGTCTAAAGAGCGCCCCACCAGGAGAGGGCAGTTCGTCGTTTCCGTCCGACGCTGACCCGGCACCGCACTTCCTGACAGATTGTATATGGGTCAATATGAATCACAAACTATACCCACAAAGCCGGATAAGGCCATGTAAGATTATCATGAAAGTGTTAGTGACTGGCGGTGCAGGGTTCATCGGCAGTAATCTTTGTGATGCGCTCGTAGATGCCGGGCAGGATGTCGTCTGTTTCGACAACCTCGGTTCCGGGCGCAGACGGAACATTGCTCATCTGCTTGAGAAGCCTCAGTTCGAGTTTATCGAGGGCGACGTACGGGAGATCTCGACGCTGTACGGTGCCGATCAGGTGTACCATCTCGCCTCCCGGGCCTCGCCGACGGATTTCGAGTCCCATCCGCTGGATATCGCAATGACGAACACTGTCGGCTCGGAAGCGGTGTTGAGTCTGGCAGCCGAAACGGATGCCCGAGTGCTGCTGGCGAGCACCAGCGAGGTGTACGGTGATCCACTCGAACACCCCCAGTCCGAGACGTACAACGGGAACGTGAATCTACGCGGCAAGCGTGCGCCGTACGACGAGGCAAAGCGGTTCGCCGAGACACTCGCGACAATATACACACGAGAGTACGGCGTTGATACGCGCACAGTCCGCCTGTTCAACACCTACGGGCCTCGTATACAGCCGGATGATGGACGCGTTATTTCGAACTTCGTCACCCAGGCACTCCAGGGACAGGAGCTCACCGTATACGGCGATGGCAGCCAGACGCGGAGTTTCCTCTACGTCTCCGACCAGATCCGTGGCCTTCGTACCTTTATGAACACCCCTGATCTCGCCGGAGAAGTTATCAATATCGGCAGCACAAGTGAGATCTCGATTAAGGAGCTGGCGGAGCTTGTGAGCTCGCTCGTCGAGTCAGCCGCCGGGATTAGCTACCAGCCGTTGCCCCACTCAGACGATCCCCAGCAGCGACAGCCGGACATCTCACGGGCCAACAACCTCCTCGACTGGGAGCCGACCGTCGATATAGAAACCGGCCTCCAGAACGTGATCAGCTATCTCCGCGAGGAACAAACGCTTGACGCCTGACTCCTGAAGTCAACACCGATTTATATACCGGTTGTATAACGAAATCAATGAGTTCGCCACGAGTCGGTATTGTTCTCCCCTGTTACAACGAAGAGCAGTGGATCGCCGGAGCAATCGACTGCGTCCTCGACCAGAGCTACGAGAACTTCGAACTCGTCGTGGTCGACGACGGATCGACCGACGACACCGGAGCAATCGTCCAGGAGTTCGATGATCCACGCGTTCGGTACGTCCCCCAGACGAACCGAGGTGATGCGGGCGCCCGCAACAAAGGTCTCGACAGCCTCGAAACCGAGTTCTATGCGTTTATCGACGCCGATGATCGGTGGCATCCGAACAAGCTCCAGCGACAGATAGAGGTCCTGGATTCGACCGATGCGAAGCTGGTCCATGCGAATGCGAGATATATCGATGCCGACGGCAAGGAGCTAGGGAAACACCACGATGAGCCCCCGACGACGGCTGAGGACCGCCATCAGTTCCTTCGGAGTCTCTTTCTCAACAACGTTATCTGCACCTCTTCCGTGGTGTGTCATCACTCCGCAATCGATGAGAAACGGTTCGACGAGGATCTGTATGCGAACTCGGATCACGATATGTGGCTCCGAGTGGCAGAGAACCACCGAATCACATATGTCGATGAGATTCTGCTGCAGTACCGCATTCACGACGGAAACATCAGCAAGAACTACGAAAACCTGTTCGAAGATCGGAAGGCAGTGACCGAAACGTTTTCGCAACGAAACGAGTCCGTCGAAGATCTCGTAAACCAAAAGCTGTCTGATATTTATCTCACCTACGGCATCAATCTCGCACTCGACGGCCGGTCGAAGGAGGCACGTCCAGTGCTGCGGCAGGCTCTCAGATACGATTGGACCAACTGGAAAATATATGGAGCTTACCCACTGACCTACGTCGGATACCGACTGCTAAAGTCGGTATCTAAAGCTGGACAAAACTACTAACAGGCAGTCTGTGCACAAAACAAGACTTATGATCTAACGAACCTCCGAGAAAAGTAACCATGTCGACGGAAATTCTGCTAATGGGTTCTTGGGGTGATAACGCGGTACAGAACGAGTTTGATTACGCAAAAAAACTCGAAGAGTACGGACACACCGTTCATTTTCTATCCCCACGTCCAAGTGATGATGTTGCCGAGAACCTGAGTGGAGAATTCATCAGCCTTGCCGATTCAACACAATCCAGGCTCCCAACCCTGAAACAATTAGAGAGAGAGTACAAAATCCCGAGTATTCCGCACCTCTACTTTACTGAAATGAACTACTTTGCCCTGTCACGTAGCCAGGCGATAGACCGCACTCGTCGGTTCGCACAACTACTCACGAGGATGTTTGAAACGACCAATATCGACTATGTATATCAAGGTCGTGGCGGTGAAATACACCGACTGTTGGCACATTATTTTGTTCAAGAAAACGGTGGAGCAAATATCTGGGGAGAGTTTTCTCCGTTTGATAACCGAGTTGCATTCAGTAGCCGTCTTAACGGAACTTGGGATTCCTACGAAACAGTTCCGGATGAGGATATTTCATCGGCTAAGAGAAAGACAGTAGACGAATATATCGAGTCGTTTCGTTCACAACAGAAAGTCTACACACATGGCAATGAAACAGGTACTACCAGTAGGTCAATCAAGGATGCGGTAGCAGGGGCCGTCAGTAGCATCAAGACAGTTGTTACCGGAACGACGCCGAACAACATACGTCGGTACAGTGCACGGAAAGTCCGAACCGCTGTAAATGAAAAAATCAATCGACGAACCGTACCGACAGTTGCAGAATCAAAAGAAATGTGTGAAAACAATACGTTCCTGTTTTTCCCACTACAGTACCCTATTGAGTCACGGCTAACAGTATTTTCACCGGAATTTTTCGATCAAGCACACATTATTGACTACATCTCTCGGATTCTTCCCGAAGGCGTCAAATTATTCGTGAAACAACATCCAAACCATCCTGGACAGCAATCACCGGCGTGGACACGACAAAGAGAGCAGAACACACAAGTAGAATTCCTTCATCCCTCGTTCAATGCACACAAAACGATCGAACACGCCGAAGGTGTAGTAGTAACGAACAATACGGTCGGATTTGAAGCGCTGTTCCACACGACGCCTCTTGTTGTCCTCGGTCGTGCATTTTACGAAGACGTACCCGCAGCAAGACATGTGTCGGAGCTATCTGAACTCCCGGGGGAACTCTCTCAAGCCGTAAATAACTCCGTCGAGGAGAGAGCGGTACGATCGAGCATCCATTCACTGCGAGAAGCAACGTATCCCGTGGCCCCTGTAGAAAAGAAGGATGAACGGATTTCAACTATCGCTGACGCACTTTTCTCATTCATCGATGAATATGCTTAGTAGATACAGCCACCAGCAGCTTACCGCCGGCTATGGAGCGCTGAGTCAGGGTCCGTAGTTCTGTCAATGAAGCGTTACTGAGGGGAGATATTGACGATTTGTTGCTAGATTATCTGGTGTTCGAAGTGTACCGCTGTATCGACATTTCGAACGGACAGGGTTCTGCGTGTTATACAGTTAGTCTCTGAGATTAGTAATGTGTTCGGAAACGCATTCGTAAACTAATTTAAGCTAGTGTCTGAACGGGCAATATGAATCTGACTCGTGAGTTACGTGAGATCAAGCGCACTGAAGGGGTGTTTTCCCTATTCAAATCGATATTTAATTTCTTTAAGTTACGGATATCGTTTGTAGTCCTATATTTGTGCAGATATATTATAAGCCACCTCCCGAGAAACGAGAATTTATGTGTCATGGGAGATGGACACCGAGGACGGGATCGACGTGGTGGAAATGCTAAATATCTGTTCTTACAAATAGCTAAAAATCAGGACGATAAAAAAATCGTCTGGGTATCTCATAAACAAGACGTAGTGACCACGTTACGTCAAAATGGGTACACTGCGTATGATAGTCGAAGCTGGAAAGGTATGTATCGTTTACTGAGAGCAAAAACAGTGTTTTGTACAAATGCGATGGATTTTAGCTGGTGGATCACCGGTGGTGCTGAAATAGTTCAACTGTGGCACGGTGTTCCATTTAAAAAAGGTGGATGGGATGTCGTTGAACATCGAGATTATTCCAAGTACGATGAGCTGTATCGAAAACATGTCGAGTACAACTGGGATACGCTCGTTACGACCTCAAAAAACCCACAAGGAGATATTCTTCGACGAGCATTCCGAATAGATTCTGAAGATACAGTAGTAACAGGATTTCCGCGAACTGATATTTTTTTTAACGATATAGATCATCTCGGAATCGATGTTGATTCACAGCTTCTCCATACGTTACACACGGAGATCTCTGCTGACGCAACGGTATTCATGTACGCCCCGACGTGGCGTCGGGACTATAGGGGAACTGAGAAATCCGTACTTACTGAATCTCAGCTAGATCTTACAAGAATACACACCATCCTCGAAGAATGTAATAGTTATTTAATTTTAAAACTTCATCCTATGGAAGAGATAGATGTGGATGTCGAAGACAGTAGTCGAATTCTGATAGCCGAGTCTGGTAGCGATCCGTACCCCTTGTTAAAAGAAACGGATTGTCTCATTTCGGACTATTCATCCATATATATTGATTTCTTGATGAGAGATATGACACTAATATTTTACCCATATGATCTCGAAGAATATACCCGGAACGAAGGTTTGTACTACACATATCGCAGCATCACTCCAGGATACGTTACAGAGGACAATACCCAGTTATATGAGAAAATACGGGCAGTTTCAAACGGTGAAGATCCACACAAGACAGAGCGTAAAGTCATCCGTGATCTGTTCTATGATAATATAGATGGGAACGCTGCTGAACGGATCTATGAGCAGATCGTTCGGGCGTGATGGTGACGGTGAACAGCGAAACGAGATATCCGCAATACTAATCTGTGCGGCTACTAATCTGAAGCTATCACAATCGATGACTGAGGTTATAATTCCTGCAGCCGGTCTCGGAACGCGGCTCGGCGAACACAAGGAAGGAAATCCGAAGAGTCTTGTCGACCTCGACGGCACGACAGTTCTTGAGTACCAGCTCAAAATTCTTGATGAGATCGGGATTCCTCCTGGAGACGTGTATGTTATCATCGGAACGACCGGTGATTGCTGGACGCAGAAAGCGTACGACCGACTCACAAAGCTGCACGATCAGGTCCTGTTGAATTTCGAGAACACGGATCGAGGGCCTGCTTTCACGCTCGAACTTGGACTACAGGAAGTGTCAAGCGACTCGGTACTGATTCTCGACGGCGACATAGTCGTGCTCAAAGAGATGCTTGAAACAGTGTATACTGATAAAAACGATTCAGTACTTGCGTCAAAATCTGCGGACTCCGACGGCGAGCCAGGGAGTAAAATCCTCACTGATGACACAGGATGTGTCAGGAGTATTGGAAAGGATATCGACACTGGCGGAGAGAGTCATCATATCTATGCGGGGTTCTGTAAGCTAAGCGGCGAGGCGTTGTCACGCATGAAGGCTGTCGTTGGGGACGAAACGGATCGAGATGTCGCCGACGTGCTCGACGAAGTCTGCAGGGAAGCGACTGTCAGTAACCACGAACTCAGCTCGGGATGGGTGAATATTAATACACCCGAAGACCTCGAAACAGCGCGGAAGATTGTCAATGACTTCTGAGAAAACAGACGTGTTGGTGACGGGTGCCAGCGGCTTTTTGGGGACGAAACTCGTTGAGACGCTTAGTTCGTCGTTCTCGGTCGAAGGAACCTATCACACGAGACCCGACGCTGGAGCCGACCACTGTATAGATCTGCGGTCCCCGGACCGTATCGACGAACTACTACGGACCGTCAACCCGGATACAGTGGTACATAACGCCGCTATTGTCGATGTAGCTGCCTGCGAAGCGCAAAAAGAGTCAGCCTGGGAGACAAATGTCACGGCAACGAGACGGATCGTCGACTACTGTACAGACACTGAGACACGCCTTGTCTACATTTCGACGGACTATGTGTTCGACGGCGAAAATGGACCGTACCGGCCCGAGAGCATCACTGAACCGGTGAATTTCTACGGTGTCACGAAACTAATCAGTGAGACGATTGTCCGGAATCGGCTTGATGGTGGTGCTGTTGTCAGACCGACGATCATGTACGGCTACAATGACAAGCAAGACAAGACAACGTTCGTTACTCAACTGATTGAGGGTCTCACTGCGGGAGGGTCCATCTCCGCCGACGATAATAGACAAAAGTACCCCGTTCTCATCGACGATGTCGCAGAGCTCGTCATACAGATCATCCAGAAAGATGCCGAGGGGATTTTCCACGCGAGCGGTCAAAATCAAGTAACGCGGTATGAGTGGGGACAGAAAGTCACCGACGTGTTCGACCTCGATGACTCATTGCTCCATCCAACGGTCAACGACCACGATGTCGATCGGCCGCACGATGTTGATCTCGTGTGTGATCGAAGCGAGACACTCGGTGTCTCGTTCCACGATGTTGATGCTGGTTTGAGAAAGATGAAAAAACAGTTAGATCACTGAATATCCGTTGCTCTCAACCAAATTCAGGCGGAAGTATTAGGTCTTAGACTCGGAAAACGAGTCACTCAAGCAGTAACCCGTTTATCATCGACATTGTTCGGAAGCTTGACTGCGATGAGACGGATTTCGTTTTCTACTGCAATTATCTCGTGATCCTCTCCTTTCTCGATAAATAGTGAGTCGCCGGACTGAAATTCGATCTGTCCATATTCCTCTGTCTCAACCACACCATCAGTCAAAAAGAACAAGACCTCGTCAAGAGACTCATGGTGATGGCGCGGTACTTTGTTTCCAGCAGGTATGAGCGTTCTATAGAAGCCGACGTTCTCAACATCGTGCTTAAGCGTTTCAGTAAACAATCGCTTGATCGAATATTCGCCACGATCCTCCTCGGGAATCTCGTCGATCCTGATAATACGCATACCCTCTGTCAGCACCGGTGGTTACTGATTGTTACGGTTTTTCGGGGGTTTCGTTCCGACCTGTTTCATGAAAACAGGCCGAACAGATTCCGGTATCCCCTGCGACTATCTCGACGTATCGTGATTTATCAACAAAACGTACTGAATCAACGCCGAAATTAGCCTCCATTCGTCGCTCTAGTTCGTCCTGTGTCGACGACGTTGAATCAATGAGGCCGTCCGCATAGAGGTTTATATTAGTCGGATGTATCCCAGCAGGACATTCCTGAGTAATCGGCGGCGAAGAGACTCTTATGTGGACAGATTCAGCTGCCTGTAGTTTGGAAACAATACTTTTGATTGTAGTCCCAGACAGAATCGCTTCATCAACGAGCACGATGTTTTGATCTGCGATGACTTCCGGAATCACTCTCATTTTCTCGTCTAGCAACTCCGATCTGTCGACAGTCATATCGTATAGCGTCTGTCGGCGGAGTTCGTGTTTAGAAATCCCGAACTTCATAGGGATGTTCGCTTCGTTCGCATATCCGACAGCAGGATACACTCCTGACCGGGGAATAGGAACCACAATATCTGGTGTGACTGGGTCTGACTTGGCAAGCTCAGCCCCCAAGGAGTGCCGAATTGACGACGAACTTTGTCCGTTGAACTCATCAGTCAAGCCCATTTTATAAATCGGTCTGAATGTACAGAACTCTTGTTTATACATCACTGACAGGCCGTCTCTGAGTTTTCGTGGTGAAATCCCCAGGCTGTTGATCTTTTTCAGTGTATAGTTACTGTTTGCATAAAGATCAGCCTCTGATTCCTGCTGGGAGATATGTACTTTCTCAGAATCCAGTCCATACGTTTCACAAATTGCCTCCACAAACTGATACTCTGAAACCGTCTCTCCGCCACAGATATTGAATCGGCCTTCAAGATCGTCACCAATAATTAATGCGATGAGTGCTACCACATCGTCAACAAGCGTCGGAGTATAGATCGTATCCTGACTAGCTGTTACCGGGTTCCCTTCAGAAAGTTGCTTGCGAACACTAGTAACCAATGTGTCACAGCCAGTCTCCTCGCTGAACCCATAGAGCTTTCCTGGTCGAATTATGGCGAATTCACGTAACTCTTCGCGGATAAATCGCTCAGCCTCCAGCTTCGTGATACCAAAATAATTGACAGGTTTTGGTTCAGATTGTTCCGAATACGGTGGTTCCTCCCCATCATAGATCTGGTTAGAAGAGATATATATGAGCTTTGCACCCTCCTCCTTACACTTGAGTACAACGTTTTTCGTTGCTTCAACGTTAGACTCCCACGCTTCGTCTCTATGCTGCTCACAGTAGTCGACATCGGTTAGTCCCGCAGCGTGGATAACGACATCAAACGAATACTGTTTAAAAAACTGATCAACAGCCTTCTTGTCAGTAACATCAACCTTCTTATTGTTCTTGCCAGCTCCTGATTTGCTGATACCGCCAACTCGGTATCTATCTATGAGATACTCATGACATTTCGTTTTCAGGAGGCCACTTTTCCCAATAATGAGTACGTTCATCGTTGTCCAACTTCCTGTGCATTAGTTAGGTCTTCGGGTCTGTTCACGTTCTCCCACCCCCAGTTGAACTCTTTATTGTAAACTGTACCGGTGGAAGATACGTATCTGATCATATCACAAATACTTTGTTCTTCAGAATCCGACTGGTTGAAATATGAATTCGCAATACTGAGTTCTTCACCAGTCAGTTTACAGATGCCGGAATATATGTTCCACGGGAAAGATTCTGGATTTATTTCTTTTCCCATATCGATAACAGAATTTGATTCGTCGGTGACAACCTTGCTACCGGGCTCAGCCCGGTCGTTAGCCAGTTTGGAGACAACTGCTGAATGGTCACTCTCAAGAAGGGTCGTTAGAACTTCATCTACGAGTATAATATCACCGTCAAGAATCATAACTGAGTTGGAGGTGATTCTCTCCAGGCCAAGTTTCACACTGAAACCGGGTCCCTTTGTTGTGTTCTCAAAATTGATTATAACGTTATCATGAATAGAACGGATACGCTCATAAGCCGATTGTGTCCAACACTCTCCTTTCGCTCCAATTACAACGTGAATTGATGAGCGGGGGATTCCGAAATCAGTGAGTGACGTTAGTTGATGTTCAAGAAGAGTATGATCATCTAATTCCACCAAACATTTCGGTTGATTTTGGGTGTACTCACCCATTCTAGAGCCCAGTCCGGCAGCAGGAATCACGACATCAGTGTTCATAAATGGACGCAGGGGATGATCACTTATTAACTTGTTTTGTCGGAGTATTGTTCAGGTAGGTTGACTTTCGAGAGTAGAGATGAAGTATAGCAATATCTCAATGAGCGGTCAATGAAGGAGGCATCTTAACCGAGTTTGTCACTGCAGTACTGTTCGGATTCACACATCTAACAGAACTTGTTCGACTGAATCAATCTGGTCGGTGGTGTCTCGGTTTTGACCGAGAGCTATCCCACTATTAAACCCGAATAGCGGGGTTTTTATTTAGGTTAAATAAGATAGTAGTAGAGTGCATTCGTCACGTGGACACACCAATGGTCTTAATAATATTTACGGGCCCAACCGCTTCCGGCAAAAGTACGGTTTCGACATGGCTCTCGGACACTCTGGACGAAACGACAGTCTACCACTCCGCTGAGTTACGCAGAGAATTGAATCTCACACCCGAAAAAAACGAGTTAGACTACGAGTTCGACCTTGCTGACGATGAATTCGTGGAGTCGGTCTCAAAAAAAGTATACGACGAGATGCGGGCACGAGCGGCCCGTGATCTCGAGGAGGGGAAAGATGCGATCCTCGACGGATCTCACAGACTAAGACAACAGCGTCTTCAGTCATACCAGATCGGATTCGAACGGTCGGAGGATGTCGTCCTAGTAAAATGTGTATGCAGTGATGAAGAAGATATCCGAAAGCGACTCTCCGAACGAGAGCAACGGGACGACCCGTTCGCCGAAGCTACGGAGTTCGAAACGTATCAAAGTACAATAAATAATGCCGACAGCGGACTGGACGACCCACCTGTCGAGCGAGGAGACGTCGCCGTGATTGAGTACGACTCGGCAGCGGGGACAGTCGATATGCTTCAGCAGGGAACGGTAAGCGAACAGACAGTGACTACTCTGGTATCAAATCTCACGGAGCTCATGGATGAGTTCAAATCCGTATAAGCCGATAGCGGCGACAGCTGTGCCGAAGACCGGCCCCGTTGTTGCGATCGATTTTGATGGTGTTGTTACCGACCCAGATGAGCTGAAGAGTGTGGCTTTCGCCGAGCGGGGATATGACATGGACCCTACAGAGACGAGCCGAGAATACTGTCTTGAGGTGGAGGATATCCCAAAAGACGACTACGAGTGGGTCTCCAGGACAGTGAACATCGAGTGGTTACAGCAGGTGCCACTTCAAGACGGTGCCTCAAAAGGCCTTGTTCGGTTAGCCGAGTCAGGGTTTCATCCGATTATCGTCACGTCACGGTACGATGAGGAGCTCGAAAGTATGGTAGAGTATATCCAGCAGCACAACCTAGCGGTCGCAGGATACACGAACACAAATCGGAACTCGAAGCTCGACACCGTTCGACGTCTGAATGCAGAAGCGTTTATCGACGATTCATACTACAAATTCGAGGAGTTGATCGAATCAGAATACAGTAGCACCGACCTGTTTTTCTTCCGGAACGCGAGCAACCAGTATATTGATTCTCATCGCTCAGATGTTGTCGAAATTCATCACTGGGACGGGTTCATTTCATCAATTATTCGTCGATAACAAACCCACACGTCGGCTATTTTCACACGGAGAGAGCCCCCTGTATACGACGTTCCAAGGATCTCCGCCCTTGTATACACATAGAACAGTTGTGTTCTGGTGACCACATCGGAAATGTTTCCCTTGGTCGCCAGACTATACTGGCGGCTGGCTGTGAGTGTTCTGCTAGGTATGAACGCAGCCAGCGATAGCCTGTATTGGAGCGTAGTGCGGCTGAACATTATTTATATGATCGAACTATACTGAAACTATGACCACTGTTGTTCAGCTTCAGGCACGGCTTGGCTCAACACGCCTCCCTGGAAAGGTGCTGTATCCACTCGGTTCCCGACGCGTTCTGGGGTGGGTCGTCGAACGGGCTCGCCGCGCCGAGAGAGCCGGCGATCTCATCCTGACCGTCGGTGACCGTCCAGAAAACGATACGATCCGCGAGTGGTGTAATCGAAACAAGGTTGCGTTCGACACCGGACCGGAAGACGATCTCCTTCAACGACACTACCAAGCCGCAGAGACCGCAGACAGTGATCCAGTGGTCCGGGTGACGGGTGACTGTCCGTTCGTCCCGCCGTCGGAGATCGACCGCGTAATCGCGGAACACGAGGGGAACGACGCCCGGTATACGACGAATCTCACAGAGGAGATGCCAATCGGCACTGCCGTCGACGTCATCGACAGAGCGGTGCTCGAAGAGCTCCGCGAGCTGGGCGACAGCCATCCAGTGCGTCGGCTGCGAGAGAATCCCGAGGAGTGGGCTGTCGCAGTGACGCCGAACGAGCAGTGGACGGCACTGGGTGAGGCCCACACAGCCGTCGACACCCCGGCCGACTACTGGCGGCTGTCGGATGCCGTTGAGGCGGTCGGCGAGGAGCCACGTGCGGTGACCGAATGGGTTGCGGAACGGTAAGCTATAACAGGCAACCGGGGGATACTCTCGGTATGAGCAAACTTTCGCCCGACAAGATCGGGAAGTTCGTCGCGCTCGGTGGGGGGTTCCAGTCGCACCTCGACGAGAAGGACCGAACCTACAGATGGCCTGATCTGTGGGTCGTCCCGGCCGAAGCAGTGATCAGCGAGGGCGAGACCATCGAGATACCGGACCGCGTCGAGAAGGTAAAACCGGGCTCGGAGCTCACCGCAGTTATCGGCGAGGACATCTACGAGGCCGACGAGGAGGAGGCCTGGGATGCGATCAAGGGGTTCACGATCTCGAACGACGTGACGGCCTCCGGCGACTGGCCCGGGTGGTCGGACCCCGACCACGAGATGATCACCGGCGTCGGCTACAAGCTGCTGCCGACGTTCTCACCGATCCTTGGCGAGTACGTCGAAAAAGGCGAGGAGGCCGACTACGACGATCTCGCAGTCGAGGTGCGGGTCGAAGGCGAGACCATCGTCTCGGGGTCGACCGCCCAGATGAGTTTCACCATCCCCGAGATGGTTTCGTTTGCGAGCAACGTCTGCAAACTCCAGGAGAACGACGTGGTTGCGCTGGGCGACCCTGGGAGCCCAACCGATTTCCTCGACGATGCCGACTCGGTCACCTGTGAGATCGAGGACATTGGCGAGCTGACGAACCCTGTCGAACGCGTCTGACGAGACGATGGACGTCGTACTCCGCGCCGACGGCGGGGCCCAGATCGGCTACGGGCATCTCTTTCGGTCGGGAGCACTCGCCGCCGAGCTACGCCGTCAGGGACACACGGTTACCCTCACAACGACGACCCCTGAGCCAGCCACTGCCGTCTTCCCCGAGGGCGTCACCACCGTCGAGCTGCCGTCGAGGGCTGATCCGGACCCGTTCGTCGAGTGGCTCGACACAGCAACCCTGGATCTGGTGTTCACCGACGCCTATCCGGTCGACACCGCCTATCAGCAGGCAGTCCGGCAGCGAGTGCCGCTTGCGGTGCTCCAGGACGACGCCCGACACGCGATCTGCGCGGATCTGTTCATAAACGGGAATCTGTACGCAACCGATCTGACGTACGAATTCGTCGGCGACCCACCCGAAACGTGTCTCGGCACCGACTACGTGCTGTTGCGACGTGAGATTCGGGAGCAGGCAGCCGAGGAGCCACCGTGGCGGACACAGCCCGAACGTGCAATCGTGATGATGGGAGGCAGCGATGTCGGTGGCCTCACGCCGACGGTGGTTCGGGCGTTCGATGGACTCGATCTCAGCGTCGATGCCGTTGTCGGCCCGGGCTGTTCGGAACGCCAGCGACAGGCGGTTCGCACCGCAGCGGCCGAGACTGACGCTGACGTGCGTGTCGCGTGGGATCCGGACGATCTAGTCGAGCGCATGCTGGCGGCCGATATCGCAGTGAGCACGGCCAGCACCACCACCTACGAACTCCTCGCACTGGGGACGCCGCTGGTGAGTATTCCGGTCGTCGACAACCAGAAACCGATTGCGACGGCGCTTCGCCAGCGTGATGCCGCAACGGTGCTCCAGGGCGGCGACGGCGAGGACGCGTTCCGCAGTGCGATTACAGCGTACGTCCGCGAGACGGAGCTCCGGCGCAGACGTCGTCGGACAGGCCGTGAACTCGTGGACGGTGCCGGAGCCGACCGGGTCACCGCCGCCATCACTGCGCTCCCGGACCGGCTGTGAGGTCCGAGGTCCTGGATCGCCGACGAGTAAACCGTGAGAGCTCACCTGAAGGGTCGTATATATACGAGCAGCGAACAAATCAACAGTACGTCGATGTCGGTATGCGAAAACTGTCGTCAGCCACTCGAAGCCACAACCGGTTCAAGCTCGCTCTGTGAGCCCTGTACAGCACTGTCCGAACGCAGCCCCCCGATCCGAATGACCCCGCTCGCCGTCGAGGATCTCGAACTCATGTTGGCGTGGCGGTCGAACCCGGAGATCTACCGTCACTTTCGGAAACAGGACTCGCCGCTCGACTGGGAGAGCCATCTCTCGTGGTTCGAATCGAGAGCGGCCGACCGTCACGACTTCGTCATCCACTACGAGGGTCGGCGTGTCGGCTGCGTTAACATCACTGCAACCGACGAGATCGGTATCTATCTCGGTGATTTCTCCGCCCATGGCGAGGGAGTGGCGACAGCCGCACTCGACTGGATCTGTAGGCGCTTCGAGAGTCGGTCGCCACTGATCGCCGAGATCCACGAGGACAACACTCCATCGAAACGGCTGTTCGAGGGGTGTGGGTTCCGACAGCGTGGCCGTGACGGTGAGTGGATCTCGTACAGCTACGAGCCCTGAGTTTCGACGTCATTCCACTGAAGACCAGCACTCTGTGAGATATCGCGAGCGGCAGTTTTCCCCAGCAGTTCGTCGTAGAACTTGGGGTGAAGTCCGGCGTCCCGTTCGCCCGGCCGAAGCACTTTCACGTTGTCGGCGGTGATCTCGTCGCCAGCCGCGATATCCTCGACAGCGTGGACTGCGCGCCGGGCCTTGTCGTGGAGTTCGGACTCCACATCGAGCACGAACTTCTCACCGGTTCCGAGTGCAGCCTCGGTGTCCCGAATCGCAGCCACCATCTCCGCGAGCTGGTCGGGTTCGAGCGCGAACTGATGGTCGGGACCCTCCATCGACTTGTCCAGCGTGATGTGTTTCTCGATGACGTTCGCACCCAGTGCGACTGCGGCCGCCGGGGCAGTCACGGGGTCGAGCGTGTGGTCCGAGAGGCCGACGGGAACCCCGAACTCGTCGGCGAGTGTCTCGACGAACCTGACGTTGATCTCTTCGATCGGCGTCGGATAGGCGGCCACACACTGGAGTAGCGCAAGCCCTGCTGCGCCAGCGCCCTCTATGACCTCGACGGATTCCCGAACCTCGTCGAGTTCGTGGGCTCCCGTCGACATGATGAGGGGTTTGTCCGACTGCGCCAGCGTCCTGAGGAACGGATGGTGGCTGCTGGTGTAGCTTGCGACCTTCCAGGCGGGGACGTACTCCGAGAGCAGCTCGGCAGAACGCTCGTCGAACGGTGTCGAGAGGAAGTAGATGTCCTGCTCGACACAGTAGTCGTGGAGTTCTGGAATCCACTCGTGTGGCATCTCCATCGACTCGATGATGTCGTAGATCGAACGCTGGTCGTCGAGATACTCGACCTCGCCGCTGTCTTCGACGTACATCTCCTCCGCGCGAAACGTTTGGAACTTCACCGCATCCGCCCCGGCTTCGACAGCGACATCGATGAGCTGTTTGGCGGTCTCTAGGTCGCCGTTGTGGTTCGATCCAGCCTCCGCAATCACGAACGTCGGCTCGCCCGGCCCGACTGGTCGACCGTCGATCTCGAACGTCTCCATACTCACACCCGACACGGAAAGAAAATAAACGCTCCTACTGATGGTATGCCGACAACCGTCGGACCGCCGTCACGACATCCGCAACGTCGCTGTCATCCATCTCGGCGTGTAACGGCAGACTGACGAGGCCATCGTAGACGGCCTCCGTCTCGGGGAACTGCCCCCGCTCGTAGCCGAACGCCTCCTGGAAGTACGAGTGGTAGTGCAACGGAACGTAGTGGACCTGGACACCGATGTTCTCGTCGTGCATCGCATTGACGAACGCTTTGCGGTCACAGCCGAAGGCCTCGCCGATCTCGACCGCATACAGGTGGTACATCGGGTCGGCCTCGACCGGCTCCGGCGGCGTCCGAACCCCCTCAATCTCGGCGAACGCCGCGTTGTACTGGTCGATGATCTCGTCGCGGCGCTGCTTGAACTTGGTGAGTCGATCCAGCTGGGCCAATCCAAGCGCCGCCTGCAGATCAGTGACGTTGTAGTTGTAGCCGAGCCCTTCTGTCACCTGATACCACGGCTCATCGTCGTGGCCCTCGGGCTCGTAGTTCATATCGAACGACCGGAGCCGTCGCAGCCGTGCGGCCAGCTCGTCGTCGTCGGTGACGACCATCCCACCCTCGCCCGTCGTGACGTTCTTGACCGGGTGGAAGCTGAACATCGCCATATCCCGCTGGGCACCGAGTGACTCCTCGCGCCACGTGCCACCGAACGCATGGCAGGCGTCCCAGATCACCGTCAGATCGTGCTCGTCGGCGACATCCAGGATTCCCTCGATATCCGCGGGGTGGCCGGCGTAATGCATTGGAATAATCCCGACGGTGTCGTCGGTTATCTGCTCGCGAACCGCCTCGGGGTCCAGCGTCCGGCGGTGGGGATCGATATCCGCAAACACCGGCGTGGCGTCGTTGTAGGTCGCCGCATGGGCCGTCGACGCGAAGGTCAGGGGAGTCGTAATCACCTCGTCACCCGGTCCGAAACCAGCCGCATCGCCCGTGAGATGGAGCGCGGTCGTACCGGAGGTGGTCGCTATCGCGTGATCGACACCGACCAGCTCCGCAACACGACGCTCAAACTCGTCGACAGTCGGTCCGCGAGTGATGTAATCGCCATCAAGTGCCTCGGCAACAGCCGCTTTTTCGTGGTCGGTGATGCTCTGGGAACCGTAGCCGAGCACGTCTTCTCGGATCGGTGTTCCGCCGTAGGCTGCCGGTAGATCTTCGGACATGACTATTCGTCGGCCGCCTCCTCACGAAGCCAGGTTCGGAGGCGATCGACGCCCGCTTCGAGCGAGACTTCGGGCTCCCAGTCGAGTAATTCCTCAGCTTTCGTCGGATCACACCGGAGCGTCTGGACCTCACTCTGTGGGTGATGGTGTTCGACGTGTGTGATCTCGGTACCGTCGGTCGCGATCAGCTCGGCGAGGTCGTTGATCGAAATGTCCGATCCGGTGCCGGCGTTGAGCACTTCGCCGGTGGCCGCCTCACAGAACGTTCCCTCAATGATAAAGCGGGCACAGTCGGTCGCATACAGCAGATCCCGGCTCTGGGTGCCGTCGCCGAAGATCTTCAGCGGCTCGCCGTCGAGATCCCGGCTCGTGAAGATCGAGACCACGCCGCCGGCCATCCCGGTTTTCTGGAACGGGCCGTAGGTGTTGAACGGCCGCAGGATAACCACCGGCAGATCGTAGCCGTGGTAGTAGCTCTCGGCGAGGTTCTCCGCGGCGAGTTTCGAGCCGGCGTAGGGAGAGGCCGGTTTGACCGGGTGTGTCTCGCTGATTCCCGACTCGGAGTCGGCCATGTCGTACACCATACAGGTGCCGACCAGGCCGAGTCGCGTGTCGGTGCGTCGGCAGGCTTCGAGCACGTTCTGGGTGCCGACGACGTTCGAGTCGAAATGCGACTGTGGATCCTCAAGGCTCTCCTGGACGTCGATCTCGGCCGCGAGGTGCAGACAGGCCGCGACATCGTCATCGAAAAGCGAATCGACTGTCTCGACATCACAGACGTCGCCCTCGTGGAGTTCGAACCGGTCGTTCGACTCGAAGGCGGCGACGTTACGTCGCGAGCCGTTCGAGAGGTCATCGAGGCCGCGGACGCTGTAGCCACGGTCCAAGAGCTCACGAACAACCCATCGCCCGATAAACCCTGCTGCGCCGGTGACGACTATTGTCTGACTCATCTGTCTGGCTCTGTTGTGGTTGGGTTGTCGTACTCGACGTTTTGCTCTTTCGATGGGTCGCCCCCATCAGAGATGCTGGGAGCGATTGCGCCGCTTTCTTCGAGGATATCGATGATCTCGTCGGTCGAGAGCTTGGGGGCGTCTTTCGACGAGAGGACGATGTCGGAGCTCTCCTCGAAGACGTCGGTCTCACTGTCGGACTGCATCTCGGTCATCTCCGGCGGGATCGCGTACAGCGAGTCGTTTTCCTGGGCGCGTGCGGCCTCCCGTTCGGTCATGATGTCCTCGTGGAACGTCTCGCCCGGACGCGGACCGATCACCTCGATATCGATCTCGGCAGGATCGTGGCCGTATCTCGGGGCAAGCGTCTCGATCATCGCGTCGGCGAGCGATTCGATCCTGATGGCGGGCATTTTGTAGACGAACACCTCGCCGCCGGTCGTCTTCTCGACGGCCTGGGTGACCAGATCGAACACGTCGTCGTAGGTGAGGAAAAACCGCGTCATCCGTTCGTCGGTGAGCGTGACTGGGCCACCGTCCTGGATCTGGTCGGCGAACAGCGGGATGACCGACTGCGAGGAGTTGATGATGTTGCCGAACCGGACCGACGCGAACTTGATATCCGGACTCCCGCTGTGTGTGTTGCCGGCAGTCATCAGCTTCTCGCCGAGCAGTTTCGTCGTGCCCATCGTGTTGGCCGGATTGACCGCCTTGTCGCTGCTGGTGAAGACGACGCGTTTGACACCCGCATTGATCGCTGTATCGACGACGTTCTGGAGCCCCAGCGTGTTCGTCTTGACCGCCTCGAAGGGGTTGTACTCACAGATATCGACGTGTTTCATCGCGGCCGTGTGGATGACGACGTCGATATCCTCCATCGCACGCACGAGGCGGTCCTGGTCACGCACGTCACCGGCGAGAAACCGACACCGGTCGTCGTGGAGCGTCGATTTGACCTCGGCGATTCCAGGCTCGTTGTTGTCGAACAGCCGAAGCACCGCTGGATCGAGATTGAGAAGCCTCGGAGCGAGCATGCTGCCGACAGAGCCCGCTGCGCCCGTCAGAAGAACATTGTTTCCTTCGATCATCATATATTAAAGACGGTGACATCTGTCGTTGATAAACCCACCGAGGGAGCAGCGAGCGACGGTCAGTTGGGTGGTCCATGGTAGTAGTGAGGCTCGTGTGATCGTCCCCAAACGAATCCAGACCATCTGTCAACCGGACGCAGCCACAGAAATCATGCGAACGAAGGCTTCATAATACGATCACCGATACTGGTTGGTATGCAAAACCGACGCGTCCTCGTCACGGGCGGTGCTGGCTTTATTGGTTCGACCCTTGCGAACTGGCTCGCCGAGGACAACGACGTGATCGCAGTCGACAACGCATTTCTTGGAACGGCCGAGAATCTCAGCGACGGTGTCGAGTTCATCGAGGCCTCGGTGCTTGACGAGGAATATCCCGACGATATCGACGTGCTGTTTCATCTCGCGGCCCTCTCCTCGCGGAATATGCACGAAGAGGATCCCCAGCGCGGCTGCCGGGTCAACATTGAGGGGTTCGTCAATGCGGTCGAACAGGTCCGCAAACAGGGGTGTGACACCGTCGTCTACGCGTCGACCTCGTCGATCTACGGAAGTCGAACCGAACCCTCCCCCGAGAGCATACCCGTGACCGCACAGACCGCCTACGAGGCCTCGAAACTCTCCCGGGAACGCTACGCAGAGTACTACGCAAACCACCATGAGATAGCAATGGCTGGACTCCGGTTTTTTTCCGTCTATCAGGGGTTCGGCGGCAACGAGAAACACAAAGGCGAGTACGCAAATACGGTCGCCCAGTTTGCTGACGCAATCGCCAGCGGAGAGTCACCGGAGCTGTTCGGTGACGGCACCCAGACCCGGGATTTCACCCACGTGAATGACGTCGCCCGGGCCTGCGAACTCGCCGCAGACCACGATCTCACCGGCATCTACAACGTCGGTACCGAGGAAGCATACTCGTTCAACGAGATGATCGAGATGATCAACAACGCACTTGGTACCGAAATCGAACCGGAGTACATCGACTGTCCCTTCGACGACTATGTCCACGACACGATGGCCGACGCGACGAAGTTCCGCGAGGCCACCGGCTGGGAGCCGGAGATCAAGTTCACCGATGGCGTCAAACTGGTGTGTGAGCCGTATCTGAACGAATCGGTAGGGCTCTAAAGGGAAGGCAGGCCCTGACTGCAGCTGAGAGCGGAAGACGACGCCTACGACTGCCGAACGAGCGGATCGTACCACTCGTAGTTCGCTCGGTACCAGTCGATGAAGTTACTCACACCCTCTCGGATGTCGAGTGTCCGGCTCGTAGCCGATCAGCTCGCGTGCTTTCGAGATATCGGCGTGGGTGTGTTCCGCATCGCTCGGGTGTCGGCTGTCGAAACTGATCTCCAGGCTGGGGTCGATTGCGTCCCGAACCTCCTCGGCGAGCGTGAGGATCTCGGTGTTGTCGGTCGAACCGATTTTCATCACCTCACCGTCGGCCTGTCGTCGGTCAGGTGTCGTCTGTTGGCATCGACGACACCCTCGATGTAGGTGAAATCACGCGTCTGCTCGCCGCTGCCGTAGACGACCAGTGGTTCGCCATGGAGACACCGCGAAACGAAGTTCGTGATCGCCATATTCGGGGACTGTATCCGTAAAGTAGCGGAGCGAGACAGTCGAGAGCCCGTACGCCTCGTTGTACACTCTGGCATACTGTTCGGTCGCGAGCTTCGAGGCACCGTAGGGGGAAATGGGCGTCGTAAGATGATCTTCGTCGTAGGGGAGATATCTCGCTTGCCGTAGACGCTCGACGGAAGATGCGTTGACCACACGTTCGATATCCGCGTCTCTGGCCGCATCCAGGACGTTAAGCATCCCCTCAACGTTGTACTGGTTGACTTTGCGTGGCTCATCGACACTCGTCACCGTGACCTTGAGGCCGATATGACCCGAGTTGACTCGTCCGCAGAACCCAACATCCTATCGAAGCAAACGTTAAGTCCAAACAGACTTCTTGGAAACTCGGGGCGACAGGTATTATGTGAAAGAGTATCAAGGCGTTAGATATGATTTGGGTGACCATACAGTGAGACGCAGAGAAATGTCGGACGGTGCA
>Ga0306892_100140_pt1 | contig 32206 bp, 19 predicted proteins | sample AntDeeMetagen290_FD_190408 | JGI IMG/M metagenome (GOLD analysis project Ga0306892, IMG submission 190408) | Saline lake microbial communities from Deep lake, Antarctica - Metagenome #290 (v2) (version 2) | ecosystem: Environmental > Aquatic > Non-marine Saline and Alkaline > Saline | place...
GGGTCTTTAGTGTTTTCCTACTTGTATAAGAAGTCGGAAACAAAACACCGATTTCATCCGTTATAGCGCCCCGATCACGCCTGACCATGTGGTCTTTTCTGCAAGGTTCTCATAACAAGTCTACATGAGGCTCGAATCCACTGCGAAAGAGGACGAGTACAAGGTCTGGATGACCGACAGTGAGCTCGAAGATCTCCGTCGCGCCGCAGCGAACCACCGTGACGACCTCATCATCCAACTCGGCGGCTACGTCGGCCTCCGCGCGTTCGAAGTACCGCAGGTCTGCCCGAAGCACGTGAAGCGCACCGACGACGGTGATCACCATCGGCTACGCGTTCCTGAAGGAAAGGACACCACCGGCAACGGTGGGAAGCCACGCGACGCCTATCTTCCTGTCGACGTCGAGGGCGACATCCTCCGGTTCCAGAGATCCGAGGACATCGGCCGCCACGATCCCCTCGTAGACCTCACCGAGCGGGGTGTACGCGACGTTGTGAAACGCACAGCCGAACGTGCTGCCGACGATACGGGCGACGAGGATTTCCGGTACGTCAGCAGCCACGATCTCCGGCGGCGGTTCGCACAGCGGCTCCTCGTCGATAAACAGGTGAACCCGCGTGTTGTGATGCAGATCGGCGGGTGGGACTCCTTCCAGGCGATTGAGCCGTACCTGAACGCGCCGACGCCCGAGGTCGTCAACAAGGCCTTCGAGGAGGCCGGTCTGGCGTGACGTTTCGCAACCGTCTCCAGGAACTCCGAACTCGGTGGCGTCGATGGCGTCTTCTCCGCGCCTACTCCGGGGTATTCACCGCGAAGACCGGGAAGCGTGTCGGGTTCACACCTCTGATGGCAGCTTACGAGCGGGCTGAACAGGATGGCGTCCTCTCCCTCGACGACGGTGAAGTCGTCTGGCACTGGCCGAATGACGGTGAGAACGCATGAACGAGGATGGTGTCGATCCTGAGAACCCACGTCCTGCAGGTCATTATCCCCGGTTCAGAGACAACGAATGGCACTACGTCCCGGACGAACTCGCACAAACCATCTCTCTGGGTCCCGGTGGGGACGGCGAGACGGGCCAGGATTGGGTCCTGACGTACACGCCGGAGAAACCCGACCCAGATGACCGGGAAAAGATACTCGTCCGCCTGACGCCGCGTGCGCTCCATGAGCTCTACATCGAAGTGAAGGATCTCTCAGCTGACGCTCGGATGCACGGGCACAGCTCGGAATGTGATCTGTGCGGCGAACAGGTCGATCTCGACCGGGCTATTCCGAACCCTCGCGGCGAGCCGTGTCACAAACACTGTTGGGCGGAGTACACTGGTGCGCCCGAGTGGTTCTCTGATCACGTGTAGCCCCGTCCACCCCGACCCGCATGCGGTTAGGTCAAAATCCGTAGCGTTTGTGCGCGTCGTCGATGGGGACGATCTCCAGAACGCGCACCTCTTTCTCGTCCTCTAAGACAGTGTAGATAGCCGTGTAGGTCCGAGATATGTGCATCCGGTACCGGTCGCGGCGGCCGTCAATGGGGAGCTTCTCCTTGTCCCCACGACCGCGTCCGGGGTACGGGCTCTCCACAAGGTAGCCGAGGTTCTCCTTGCAAATTCGCTCGGTCTTCTCGTCGGCGACATCGAGGAACTCGCGGGCGTCGTCACCGAGCAGGACGTCGTACTCAGACATCCGAGAGAGGCGTCAACTCGTCGCTGTCCGCTTCCTCCAACTCCTGGAAGCGTTGCTCCAAGTCCTGCCGTCGGCGTTGCTGCGCCAGCTCCTTTAGGAGGTCGTCGTAGGTCTGGCCTGGTTCTTTCAGTTCGTGGAGTTCCCTCCGAGTCTCTTCCGTCACTGGGACGCGTTTGTCTGCGGACATGGCTCTGTGTGGGCGTACAGGGCTGACAGTCTTAACAGTTCGGAGGCGTCCCCCTTTTGCTCAGATTTAAAAGATAGATTTAGTAACAGTAGTATGGGAAACCGCTCGGTATTTGACAAAGGGAAGGCGTACGGGCTCGAACCGCCCGAAGTTCGGATCCTATTCAAAGTCGCAGCTTGGTTCAATGGGTTCAGGTTCACGGTCCACGACCGTAAGCGCTCGATCGCCAGTGCACACGAACCTCCGCTACGCCAACTCTTTGATGATCGATGGGATCCCCAGTTCGACGAGGCGCACGAGCGACTCATCCAGCGCGGGCTCTTCAAGAGCCAGGACCGGGACGAGAACGTCTACATCGCTGGGCGACGCTGCCGGTATGCCCCAACGCAGAATTGTCTCAAGATCATCGAGCAGCTCTTCAGCGACCACGAGAAGCTCTACCCCGACTGGGCCGGCGACGAACACACTCGTCCTCCAACGTTCAGAGATGGGAGCGAGTTACTGCAACACCGGAAGGGTGTCCTCGCTTCAAAACACCTCTTCGGTAGCCTCGAACGTGTGACCTTCGTCGATACGTACCCCAGGGTCAACCTTCCACAACGCCCCGATCTCCGACTATTCAGCCACGGCGACCAGCTGGCGCGTCTCGAAGTCCTCACGCATCATCGCAACACCGACACGTGGGAGTCCAAGTTCGAACAGTGGCGCGCAGAGGCCGCTGGTCCCACGATATGGGTGTTCGAGAACCGAAAACACGTGATCAGATTCTGGAACCATTTCATCGACCAGGGACTGATCGAGCTCGACGGAGGCCGGTTTGGTGGCAAAGTCAATAACTGGTCGCCGCTACGAGTCAACGACCGACTCCGCCGGAGCCGAGAGGGGCCTCCAAATTACGAGTCGCACGACGTCGTCTGGACTATTCCAGGCGTGCTCGGCGGCGGCCGAGTCGATGCGTTCGAGTTACTCAAGGACAATAATATCATCCTTCGATCATAACCAAATTCCAGCCCCTAAATGGGGTCTAACCATCCCTATACCATACAATAATCTGGAGCGTACACCTCCCCGAAATGGCGAGTGGGGAAGGCACGCCAACCGGGGTGTACATGGGGGTGTACGTGTGTACGAGGGTTTCTTGATCGGTGTGTACGGCGCGGCGGCACGTCAGAACTGCTCGTACACACCTAATTATAATAATTCAGACGTATCCATGGGCCCAATATCGTCGTGCCAGCAGTCGCCCCCGCCGACTCACAACCCGACCTCCGCCGTTGGTGTATCGCCGTCATCGGTGTGGCGATGATCGCTTCACCACCCTGTCCGGTGACGCCCCGCCCAACCTTCAGTCGAAGATCCTGACCGTGTCATCTTTTCGAACGTCACTGGCGTCGAGATCTTCCTGGAAGACGTCCACCGCCATCGCCCGAGTTCCCGGCGACATGTCCCCCGGATTTTCACGCATCCCAGCGTCTCGAACGATGGGTATGAGCGCTAACGTCGGGGGATCTGCGTCCTCTGGAACCGCCTCGTCGTCACGTGCTCGGAGGCAGGCGGCGAGCATCACGTCCGGATCGGCATACGGGCTCTGATCCGTCGCCGTGTATGCTTGCAGGTCCGCGTCGTAGTATCCAGAGGCCGGGGCGTCGTCGATGTGGTCTGTTCGGCCCGTATCGAGGCCAGCGGCCTCCGCTCGCCGGACGGCGCGGCGATAGTCGGACGGGCGAAAGCCGAGGTACGAAGATCCGTTATCGCCGGTCCGCTCCACCAGTTCGTGCTGTTCCACGATGTCGAGGTTCAGGGCGAACTTCCGAAGTGCCCACAGCGGCATTCGGTCCTCGTCGAGAGACGACGCGTCGGGGATCCACACCGGGATGTCGTATCCGAGGCGGCGCAGGATGGCAACACCCTCACGCCAGTCACCGCCGCTGGCCCACCCATCGCCGGGCGATCGGCCAGCGTGGGCGATGAGCGCGGCCTCGACGAGACCGCCTTTGTAACCAGCAGAGGAGTCGTACCAGACACCCTTTTTCGGACCGCTCACCCCTACGTACGTGGCGTTCCCGCTCTTGTATCCTGCCGTCCAGACAGGCACGAAGGCCCGGCGGCCGTCGCCTGAACGGTCGGTGGTATCTGAGAGCCGGTCAGTCCAGCCGGCACCGAGAATGGTGTCGTCGATCACGCGTTCCGGGTTAAGGGCGTCCAGGGCGGCCTCAACATCGGACTGGTCAGTCGTAAGCGTGACATCGGCCGTCCGGAGTTCCACGACTTCGCCGTCCTGGAGCGCTTCCATCCGCTCTTTCCTGCGGTGTTCCTTCCGGATGCGCTCGCTCTCGCGGTCGAGGAGCCACTCCTGCAGTGCCTGAACCCAAGTGTCGGCATCCGCGTAGTATTCAGGCCATAGCGTCTCGATGATGGGACCGATGGCCTCCCGGTGCCGGTCGGAAGTCAGCGACTCAGCCCATTCGTGGGCAGCGGCGATCTCCTCATCACCGACCTCCCGAACTGGGACATGCTCGTAGCGCACGTCGTCAACATCGATAGGCGTCACGACGCCGTCGATGGACTTGTGGACGCTCAACGCGGTCTTGTACTGCCGGTTTTTATTATTGATGTTGTCCGGGTCGAGGTATTCGTCAGCACCCGGGACGGTCTCCTGAACCACACTCCAGATGTCGGCCAACCACTCGTCCATCCGACTGCAGAGGTGCTCGTACACCAACTGTCGGTCTTCAGGGGCAGTGAACTGCTCAGCGAGGGGCGCGGTCGCCGACGGAGGGATCATCGGGTACGCACCGCCGACTGAATCGAGTAGGAGGACGTGGTCCCGCCCACCTGCGAGGGCTGCGAAGCGGTCTACGTACACTTCCAGGGCGGCCTCGACGATGTCGCGGACCTCGGGTGTGAGGGGGCGCTCCTTGTGCTCGTCGGCGACGTCGACGTCAGCGAAGAGCGCCTGGCCGACGATCTCGTCGTAGTCGGGGAGTGGGCCCTCCGTGCGCCAGTCCCTCGTCGGCGAACCATCCGATTTCTCGGTCCACTTGAACGGCTCTTCCCGGTCCATCACCGGGCTGTAGGTCGTGAGAGCGTAGAGAACACGCCCGCCGCCCTCACGAGAGATCTCGTTGGCCGCGCTTTCGAGTATGTACGGAGAGCCGAGCTGGTCGTAGCCCTCTTCGAGGGCGGCGAAGTCATCGGCGTTACTGCGGGAATCGTACCATCCCGAGTTATCGATCACACCGCCCGTTCGGGCCTCCGGGTCAGCATCGAGGGCAGCAATATCAGTGTAGACGTCCCTTACGCGCCGGTAATGGTCGCGGATGTCGTCCGCAGTGAGCGGGACATCGGCGGCAAGTTCGTCCAGGACGTCAGCGATCTCCGCTGGATGTGCGCCGAGACTGCCCGCGAGAGACGCCGTAGAGGTCTCTTCGGGCGAGAGGTCGTTCAACCGGAGGTGTTCCTTGACATCGTCCTTAAGCGCCATCCGATTCACCTCCGTCGGTCGTCACAGCAGCGTTCAGAGCCGCCTTCGCTGCCCGTGGTTCGAGGTCCGACGGAAGGTAGGCATCGGTCCAGTCGAACGCTCCGCGGATGATGTGTAGGCGCTTGGACGCTCGGGTGAGCGCCACGTACCAAGTCCGAGCCTCGTTCTCCCGGGCAGTCGCACGTTCATCCAACTCGCGGGATATACGACCCGTGATACCGTCGTACACAACGACATCGCCCGCCTCAGCCCCTTTTGAGGCATGTATGGTGAGCACGCGTGTCCCTTTGGCGAGAGCGAGTGTGTACGGCGAGTCGTAGCGCGTCCAGGCCTTTCTCATCGCCACCCGGTCGCGGTCGTCGAGGCGAGTGAGTTCGGAGATCGACCCAGCCCCAGCCCCGTATCTAAGCCACCACTTGTCGGTGACGTACTCAGTGACGGCGTCGAGAGGGACGTCCTCCGGCCCGTCGCTGTACTCGATCTCTTGGAGGAATTCTACAATGTCGTCGCGGTCGGCGTCTAGGTATCGACCGTGTGTATGTCGGAAGATCGCCCGTGCCTCTTCGACCGTAAGGGCGTATCTATCGGGACTCTTCACGGTGTTTTCGCTGTTACTGCCGTAGTCGCCGATTCGGGTAGACGTCGTCGTTTCCTCCGGGCGGACGCCTTCGAGCGTGTCGAGGGCGCGTAGCAGCGTGAGCCGGAGTTCCCAGTCGCCGCCGACGTCGTCCTGCGAGACGTACACGATGCCTTCCTCGTCGAGAGCGACCGCGACGCCGTCGGCCTGCTTCCGCGTCCGAGTGAGGTACATCAGGTCTGTCCCATACTCCTGCCAGAGGCTCACCGGGCTGCCGTCCGTGCCCGGATCGGGGAGCCGCCACTCGTCGCCGTCGTGACGGAGCTCCGGTGCGGGATGTCGGAGCAGTTGCCCCGGCCCTGCCGTCGTCAACGTGGGAGGAGAACGCTCCTGGCGGAGGATGCGGGCCGCCGCCTCGAAGTGTTCATCCGGGCAGCGCCAGCTGCGGTCGAGTTGGACGACCGGGAGATCTCTCTCTACTCGATCACCGATCTCCTCAAAGAACCGCGGACTGGCCCCCGCATAGCCGTTCACGACCTGATCGGGGTCGCCGGCGACGATGGCGGTATCCGCGGCCTCGACCCACCGCTCCGAGACGGCCGCCATCAGCGGCGTCGCGTCGTGGTACTCGTCGATGACCACCAGCCGCGTGGGTGGTGTCCCAGTGACCGAGGCGGCCTCCAGGAGCTCGTAGAAGTCGTGGACATCGTGTTCTCGCTTGAACGTCTCCCACTTCTCTACAACCTTCTCGAACGAGGCTGCTGTCCCCCACTCGTCTCGAAACGTGTCGAGACGGCGCTCAGCACCGTGGTCCGACCGGAGCGGTGAGAGACCCGAAGTCTCGATGTGCGACCACTCTCCGACGTCGAGGAGGTTATTCTTCGAGTAGGTGTAGAGGTCGTAGAACACAGTCCACTTGGTTTCCAGCCACGGACGCGGGGGAAGGTAGCTGATCCCGAGCTCCGTGCAGAACCGACGCTTCGCCTTCCCGCCGACCATCCCAGTGAGGTCGTTGTCTTGGCTGTCCAAGTTCGACAAGAAGCCCGTCGCGCGGGCCGCTGCGGCGTGGATCGTGCACCAGTACTGGAACGGGTTCGCGCTGTCGGCCTTCTCCGGATCCACGTCGGGTGCCTCGAAGACGCCCCAATCAATGAGGCGGTTCCGGACGACACCGGCGAGCGCCTTCCGATACGTGACAACCGTCATGTCCGACGGTTTTAGACCTTCTTCGGTTGCGAGTGTCCCAGCGCGGAACGCTGACTGCGTGGATTTCCCAGCACCAGGCGGCCCGTAGAGCCGGCAACTCTCGTCCGCTCCGGCGACGTCTGCACCGGCAAGTTCGGCATCCTTCAGTTCCTCTGGTAGTCCGGCGCGGAGCGCGTCGGGAATCTCAGTGAGGTCGCTCACTCAACGTCACCTCCGTCGGCGGCGTCCTCGTCACTGTCATCCCCGGCTTCTGGATCTCTACCGAACGTTTCCGGCCCGTTCGTTGGCCCGCTGTCGTCTTGGTCGTCTTCCTGGTCGTCGTTCTCAACGTCGGCGGAGCGCTCGGTCGGGTCATCGGCCTCGTCCAGGACGATCTCGGGTTCGGGTACCTCGTCGTGCGTCGCGTCGAGACGCCAGAATCGGGCTGTCGTCCCGTTGCTGGTCATGGCCTCGGAGATCCCGCTTCCACTGAGTTCGTTGCTGTCGATTCCGCGCTCTGCGAGTTCGGACTGGAGCGCCCGGCGAGATGTCTCGACGCTCTCGACCGCGTCGGCAACCATACTCGTCGGGATCCAGATTTCGTCGAGGTCCTCCGCGACGTAGATCATCCCCTGCGTGATTGCGTCGTCTTGGTCGCGGACGCCGCGCCCAGAGGCTATACGGGCCCGGATGTGTTCCCACGCCTCTGTACGCGGGCCGAGCACGGTCTCGATACGGGATCGCTCCTCGACGAGGCCGCTGATCGACCGTGTCCAAAGGTCGTTCTTTCGACTCCAAGGGCGGTCCTCCGGGCCGAGCGACTTTCGCGCGTACTCCGCGGCGCTGTCAGAGTGGTCGTCTGCCTTCTCACTCGCCAGCTCCGTGACCAGGCGCCGATCGGTAGCCGCGCTGAGCTTTTTGAAGAAGTAGTAGTGGTCGAAGTGGACGCCATCTTTCGTCTCGACCCGCTCACCTCCATCGAACCGCCAACGGAGGACCGGATCATCCACCGCGTCCGTGGAGCGCTGGACCACGACCTCTTCGAGGTGGTCCTCTAGGAATCGGTCGAGGCCTATACCGTGGTCTACACGGTAACCGCCAGCGTCCTCGATGGCCTGCTCCTCCAGGTCACCGACCTGGTCCGTGATGGTATCGATGATACGTTCCTTCCCGATTCGGGAGACTTGGGCAACATCCCCTGCTGAGTCGCGGGCAACCCCGATGACCTTCGTGGGCGTGTCGGCGTCGGAAGCCAGCTGCGCGATCGCGTCACCGGCGGCCATCATCTCTTCCATTTTCTCTCCCATCCCGTCTGCGTCTTTCAGTTGATCACCGAGTCGCGCCATCACTCGCCCGGCACCGACGACGGCTGGAGCATCCTCAGCGGCGGCGAGATAGGCCTCGGCCGAAATGTCATCGGACATACGGCATCACCCCCCGGAGCAGCCCCACTATAGTATACACGTAAACTAGGGGTCTTCTAAGGGGAGGGAGGGTACCCTCCCTCCCCCCAAAGGACCCCCCAAAGACCCGTATAGGTACTTGGGACGATTGATGCCCAACGGTAATAACATTGCTAAAACGGTTCATTCGGCCATCTCACCCCGGCAGAACGGGCAGGCAAACAGCCCAGTGACCACTTCTCGGAGGTCTTCTTCTTCGATAGGTTCTCTGCAGCGGTTGCATCGAGGGAGTTCGAGACGCCGCTCCGCTGCTCTGTGCTCGGAGATCTCGGTTGCGCGCATCCCGTCGATCCGCGAGCCAGTGGAGTGGATCACCGAGAACCGCCTCCAGAGGCCCCCGACGGAACAAAACCGTATCCGGTGGGCGGCTGCGTAGCTACTCTTTCGTTAGATTCGACACTCTCGTCACTGTTGTCGGGTTGCATTCGTTGTGTTACCTCGTTGTGCGCCCGACGCCGCGTTGCGACGAGATCTCCGTAAGAGACAGCCGTAGCTGGTGCTACGGAGTAACTCTTAAGGTCGGAGCCGAAGAAGACGTAGGTGACCAAACCTGATCGGGGCGGAATCGACCGCCCCGAGCCTTCTCTCGGACGCTTGTTTCTTAGCCTTGCTCTTGTCCTTCCTTTCTGTCGCTTCTTTATAAACGTAAGCCTAAGATGTCTGACGCACATCAGGCATCATCTCCACTCCCCCGTTCGGGGCGAAGCGGCTGGTCGTAATCACAGAGCATACACGCGTTCCGCCGGAGCTTCGCCGTCCATCCGCATTCTGGACACTCGAAGCTCTGCTTCTGGGCGGCGATCTCCTGGGGAGAGTCGTCAGGGTCAGCTTCCCAGAGCACTTTTGCGAGCCCGTTCCGTGGAGCTTGGCCTGTTCGGCTCATCCGCTGAGGACCTCCCGCCGGACGAGATCGGCCGTATGGCTGGCACAGAGAACTCGCCGTCCGACGTCCTCGATGACAGCACGGATCAATTGTTCTGACTCTGTACATCCAAGCGAACCGCACGCGACCGCGTGAGGTGCGCGCTCGATGTGGAGACCATCGATAGAGGTGAGATCGGGGAGAGGGTCACCGTCTGTGACGCTGGTTAGGTTGGGGAGCTGTTCGTTCTGGGTCTCGGTCATGATCATCTTGGGTATCTTGCGTTATCGGAGATGCGAGAGAATTGACGCGAGAAGCCCGAGAACGGCGGTGAGAGGAGCCAAACTATTAGGCCTCCCCATCCCGAACCACCGTCACGGGGTCGCATCAACCCCACGCTGAAGGTTCTCGACCACTGTCGCCACCGACGAAGCCCGTCCACGCCTGCAAGCATTGAGCGGGCTCCGGCCGGGTGGCGACCCGGTCGGGGTCTTTGCTGTCGTCGTATTGAACCGGTGAGCAGCGGGTCTACACTGGCCGGTTCGTTAGAGAGTGATTGTTGCTCTGATTGTTCTTTTAGACCCGAACCTCTTAGTTGTTGCCCAACCTATCCTATACCGTTACGGATATGAGCAACGAAATGCAAGGGGAATGTATGAGCGATGATGAGTACGAGACACGAGATCTCCCAGCGTTCGGTCAGGTGCACCCTCAGCAGCGACTGTACGCGCTGGATGATGAGGCAGACCGAGAGCGTGGTTTCCTAACTCAGAACGACCGGCAGTACCTCACTCGGCGGAACCTCACCGGGCAAACGGAGAGACGCGCCCGTATGCGGATTCGTGACCGAGTGCGATCGGCATACTTCGACACGCGGTACCTTCAGTACATCTCGGACGAGGACCGTCGGCAGATCTTCGAGAAGGCGCGCGACGACTTCGACCTCCATCTCCGGGAGGCCGTAAAGGAGTTCGTCCGCTTCACACACCGTGGCCTCGACGAGTTCAACGTCGATACGGCTGAACTCATCGAGCACGGGATCCGACAAGCGGAGTCCGACCGCGCCCAGGCCGCCGGCGAGGTCGTAAACGTACAGGTGGACGTCAAGATCGAGCGGGAGGAAGGCCCCGACATCGAAGAACTCCAGGAGCGCTTCGAGAACCATGATCGGATGGCACGCTCGGAGTTGGCAGCGCTGGTTAACAGCCGGTACACTGACATCGAGCTGGTCGATGCGCTCAACCATCAAGCACGCCAGCTCAACTCCGGGCCTCAACCCATGGAATATACAGCATTTGATATGGGAAGTGGGGCGAGTCAGTACAGCTGGGAAGACCCAGACGCCGCCGAGACCGAAGAAATCCTCGACTGGCTCCGGTCGTTCTTCGAGGAGCACGACATCGAGACGTTCGAGGAGTACGATGTCGCTTATGACCGCCTGACATGGATCGATGAGGAAGCGGCCAATGCCCTCTCGGAGAAAGTGAACCGTCTCTCCCGCTGTGCCCCTCAGTTTGAGGAGCAACTCGCTGAGGAGGCCGGTCTGGCCACATCCGATATGACGCTGCTCCACGACATCCTCTGGAATCCGGCGAACATCGACGTCGAGGCCGCCCTGGAGAAAGAGGTCCGACCGCGGACTGCTGGCGACGACTGGACGCCAGCAGCCGACCAAGAACTGCAGAAGTTCATCGCCCGTGTCCAACTGGCACGAGAAGGGAACGGTATCTTCACCTCCGGCGGTGAGGAAGGCGCGCAGCGCTGGGACCGCGTACTCGAACTCGCGGACTTCGACAAAGACGAGTGGAGCGAGTATATGCACGATCAGCGAGTCAGCCGTTACAAGCAACTCCTCCAGGAGGAGAACGAGGCAAACGCGGATTTTTCTCTCGAAGATCTGCTCGCTGCTGACTCCTTCGAGGATCAACAAGAAATCCTCTATGAGAACGCAGTTCAGGAAGATACGTACTGGTTAGCACTCTCGTATGGTGAAGAGGTGTTTTCAGAGGTCTTGGAGGCTCTCGAAGACGAATTCGGACTGAGAGAGTAAGATGTGTCCTACCCATCCACGAACGAGTGTTTCATCTGATGTGTCATCTATGTGGGGTAGCAAATTGATGGTCTCACCACCGGATAGAAAGAAGATCAACCACTCGTATATGCAGGACTCAACCATTCGAACAGCCGAATACTCACTTTGCGACCAGAACACACTCCTGAACACAAGTGTCACGTCTCTGGTGTACTCACACTCGCTACACCCTAATCGCAGGACTGCGTCGGGGTCACACCTCGTGAGTGTGAGCGGGTGTTTTCAACAAACCGCAAGACAGCGTCGGGGCGATATTCCCGAATTCACACACCATAACACACATAACCGCAAGACGGCGACAGGATTCGCTCATCCGTATGCGTGCGCGTGTAGTAACAGGTGTGTAATGTACTGTATAACACAACACAGTAAATGAAAAATTATCAGAATAATTAGAACCCATGGCAATTACAGACTCCGGAACCACCGATTCCTCACGGATCGCTGACGATGAGATCATAACGAAACCCGAGGAAGAAACTGATTACGGGTGGCACGCTGAGTTCGAGCTCCGCGGCTACATGAGACGTGAGTTCAAAGGAAGCGACTACGATTTCTGGATGGAGCCGAACATCCAACGAGCGCAGTACTACGATCCGATGAACCTCCCTGACAGCCGCATCCTAAAAGACTGTAGGATCACTGGCTTCAGTAGCTCCAATCGGAAAGAGCACCCACTTGTAGAGGATCACGACTTCTGTCGTAATCACCCCGAGACGTACGAGAAGGGGTTGCGCGAGTGGCCTTACTTTGAGGTCTACGACGACCGTATCGTCATCCCACTGGAGGTGATGGAGCAGCTGGACGACGACCCTGTAGATGGTCATCACTACTCCACTGAGTTCGAGAATAAGATTCTCTGGCCTCTCGCAGCCTATATGCCGATTTTCGAGAACTTTTCCCGCGAACACCATGGGCACGGTGTCGATTACGATGGGAAGCACGACAACTTCCAGACGGCCTCGAACTTGTATATGGAACGTGAGCAGATGGAGCAGTACGAAGCCCTCTACGTCACGAAGCCAGATCCACGCCCGGTGTACGTGCGCGTGCCGCCCGATCACCCGATGTGCGAACTGAACCGTCTCATCGAGAACCGGAAGCAGGACAACCGGACGCTGCTGGGGTCGATCGTGGCACGAGACGCAGCAACCGGGACGGGGAAGACGACACTCGCTGTACAACTGGCGAAAACCCTCGATGACAACGGCTGGACAGCCGATATGGCGACGCTGGACCCGGACACGTACGCTGAGAAGTACACCTCCGAGGAGACGCCGAAGCAGTCATGCCTAATTCTCGACGAGGCTGAACAGGCTGCTGACAACCGGCGTTCAAGCAGCCACGGGAACGTGAAGCTCAGCCACCTCTGGGCGACGATGAGATACCGTGAGATTTACTCACTGACAACCTTGCCGTCCGCCTCGATGCTGGATAAACGTCTGAAAGAACTCGCAGACCTCTATATCGTCGTCGTTGAGCGTGGTGTGGCCGTGGTCTACCAGACGAAGGTAGACGACACCGAGGGGAAGAACTACCTCAAACGCCTGCACCGCGTCCGGTGGCAGCCCCTTGATGACGATCCCGAGTATCAGAAGCTCACCGAGAAGAAGGCAGAGCGGATGAAGAACTACAGCGAGAACTACGCCTACGGTGACGACGAGGAAGAGATCGATCCCGACCAGGTGCGCCACGAGGCCGAGATGGACAAGCGGAACGAGCTCATCAACCGGATGGCCGATCTCGACTTCACGCAAAAGGAGATCGCTGGCGTGGTGGAACTGGACCGATCTACAGTTTCGCGTATCCTCAACGCTGACTGACGCTAAACGCTCTTTTCACGAAATAGAGGCTGTTGGAAGGTGGTTCTCTGGATACGAACCCGGGGATAGAGACCGGGAAAAGCAGGCCCACCCGAGGATTCGAACCTCGTCGCACGCGTTTCGTCTCCTGCGGCCTACTGACGACCGGGGAAGCATCCCCGACCATCGCCGATGGTGGATGGGAGTTCTCGACGTGCGCGCCTGGAGTGGGCGCAAATGGGGGTGTTTGTTGGCTGGCTACCCTTCGGCGGCCTGGAGTGCTTCGAGCGACGGGTAGGCGACGTCACCACTGACGTACTCGTGGTAGATCTGGCCGCCCTCTGTACGCCGGATACGGGCAGTCACACGCGATTCACTCCCCCGCATTACTCTTCCTCCGTGGAGTAGGTTCGACGCTCTTCACCAGCAGCGCGCACCAGTTCATTACCGATATTGATCGCCTGCTCAGGTGTGAGCTCCAGCAGTGTCCCGGCGCTGTTGCTGCCGTCGTTCTCTGCTTCCACACTAAAGAGAATCTCCCCTGTCTCACATCGGATGTCGACGTCGATCTCCTCGAAGTCATGGCGACCGAGGTTGAACTCCGCCTTACCGATACTTGCGTGAGTGATGATGCCCGATACAGTCAGATCCTCGGCAGACCGGTGACGACTACTCATCGTCGTCCTCCTGGATGTCGCCGCACAGGATCTCCTCCAGCTGGTCACGGAGATCGTCCAAGTCCTCCAGGCGGTGTTTGATCTGGCGTTCGCTGACGCGACCCTGAGAGACCTCTCCGGCGATCAACTGGAAGAACTGTTGCATCTCCCACTCAATCGCGCGTAGCCGCTCTACTGCGTCCGTGGGCGTGTGCGTGCTCGCCTTGGTGATGTTTTCCTCTACGAAGGTCCGTTTGTACCGGAGTTCCGCCCGTAGAGCTTCGAGGTCGTCTGCCCCGATCTCGTCGCCATCCATCAGCCTCTCGCCAACGTCGTAGAACTCTTCGTTTAGTTCCTCACCTTTCTGTTGAACACGGAGTCCGAGCTCCGTTCGAGCAACTGCTTCCCAATCTGGTGCCTGTACTTCTTCTGTGCCATATTCGTCGGAGCTTTCCCGACGCGGTGATTTTGAACTCATTGCTGGTTCTCCAGCACAGTCGTGGGGTCCTCTACACCCCCGACGTTCCCAACTTCTGAGAGACGTCGTTTCTGTGCTTACTACTTACTCTATGTTGTGACTACTTCTATGTTGTGATCATAGTATAGAGTAAGCACTATATGGAGCAAGCACAACATCTTGCAATATGAGCAAACAGAGAGCCCTTCTGACCGAGACTGAACGGAAGATACTGAGCGGAGAAAAAGAAGTGAAAGATAACTATCTCTACAGCGTCCAATCGCGCGTTCGTACGCGTATCAGAGACCGATTACCCGACGACATTGAGCTGCTTCGAGAGAACGAACCCGAAATGTTCGAGATTCTGGAGAAAGGCGTCTGTGAAGATGATATAGCGGTAAGTGATTCATCGGATCCCGTCACCGACCATGACGTAGCGGATCGAATCACCCCGTCCTCGGACGATGAAGACGTCCAGGATACGCCTACCCCTCAGCCGCTGACCGAGGAACAACGTGAAGACATCGCCGAGAACCTCACCGGGTCAGGCGATCTCCTCGAAGCCCGTGTAGACGCCATCGAGCAAATGTATCACGAATTACAGCGGCGCGGTGAGGCGACCTCGGACGATCTCCTTGCGGTCATCGATCCGGCAGCAGTTCGATTCACCGGGGGAAAGAAAACAACTCCAGAGGAGAGCTCGTGGTCGAATCTGGTGAAAGGAAAAGACACGCTCTCCGGACTGCCTGGCGTCGAGAAGCCGCCGGTCGGTAACGAAACGTGGCGGTACACGAGATAGGCTGTTTTGAACGCCGATGTCTACGCTGTCATGTGGGGGTTAGAGGGGCGAAGACGGGTGTACACGGTGTTGATTATTCGTAATTCGATCCACGCTCGTTGACTCAGCCACACAAACGGGTTATGGGAGTAATTGTATAATACAAGTCATGTCTTGGGAAGAGACTCGGGAGTTGATCCTCGATCGAGAAGATTACGAATGTCGTTTCTGTGGGACTGGCGACGAAGAGCATAGAGAGGAACACGGTTCGGGTCTGGAGGTTCACCACGTACTTCCGAAAAGTAGCGGTGGGAGCAACTCGCCGAAGAATTTAGTCGCTCTGTGTGGCTCCTGTCACCGGACGATGGAAACCATCCATGCGCGAGCTGTCGAAGATCTCAACGGCCCCGACTACTCAGGCGACGCAGAACGTTTCCATATGATCTGGCGTCAGTTCGAGCGTAAGTTGGATAGATATGAGGACAGATTGTGGAGTTTCGTCGATTCACATCCCGTTTTCACATCCAAATTCACTATTTACAACGAGGGCTATAGAGATGGGCAACCGAGAGTGGCCTCGCGCGAACTCCAAGAGAAGGCTAACACACTTGAGGGAGAGATAACCTCAGAATGGGCGTTCGTGGCCCAGTTCGGGTATATACAGGGGGTTATGGATGTGACCACAGAGATGGATGGTCAAACGGACGTGCCGTACGACGAGTTCGACGATAAGCAGTGACGACTTGTCGTAGAAGTCGGAAACAAAACACCGATTTCATCCGTTATAGCGCCCCGATCACGCCTGACCATGTGGTCTTTTCTGCAAGGTTCTCATAACAAGTCTACATGAGGCTCGAATCCACTGCGAAAGAGGACGAGTACAAGGTCTGGATGACCGACAGTGAGCTCGAAGATCTCCGTCGCGCCGCAGCGAACCACCGTGACGACCTCATCATCCAACTCGGCGGCTACGTCGGCCTCCGCGCGTTCGAAGTACCGCAGGTCTGCCCGAAGCACGTGAAGCGCACCGACGACGGTGATCACCATCGGCTACGCGTTCCTGAAGGAAAGGACACCACCGGCAACGGTGGGAAGCCACGCGACGCCTATCTTCCTGTCGACGTCGAGGGCGACATCCTCCGGTTCCAGAGATCCGAGGACATCGGCCGCCACGATCCCCTCGTAGACCTCACCGAGCGGGGTGTACGCGACGTTGTGAAACGCACAGCCGAACGTGCTGCCGACGATACGGGCGACGAGGATTTCCGGTACGTCAGCAGCCACGATCTCCGGCGGCGGTTCGCACAGCGGCTCCTCGTCGATAAACAGGTGAACCCGCGTGTTGTGATGCAGATCGGCGGGTGGGACTCCTTCCAGGCGATTGAGCCGTACCTGAACGCGCCGACGCCCGAGGTCGTCAACAAGGCCTTCGAGGAGGCCGGTCTGGCGTGACGTTTCGCAACCGTCTCCAGGAACTCCGAACTCGGTGGCGTCGATGGCGTCTTCTCCGCGCCTACTCCGGGGTATTCACCGCGAAGACCGGGAAGCGTGTCGGGTTCACACCTCTGATGGCAGCTTACGAGCGGGCTGAACAGGATGGCGTCCTCTCCCTCGACGACGGTGAAGTCGTCTGGCACTGGCCGAATGACGGTGAGAACGCATGAACGAGGATGGTGTCGATCCTGAGAACCCACGTCCTGCAGGTCATTATCCCCGGTTCAGAGACAACGAATGGCACTACGTCCCGGACGAACTCGCACAAACCATCTCTCTGGGTCCCGGTGGGGACGGCGAGACGGGCCAGGATTGGGTCCTGACGTACACGCCGGAGAAACCCGACCCAGATGACCGGGAAAAGATACTCGTCCGCCTGACGCCGCGTGCGCTCCATGAGCTCTACATCGAAGTGAAGGATCTCTCAGCTGACGCTCGGATGCACGGGCACAGCTCGGAATGTGATCTGTGCGGCGAACAGGTCGATCTCGACCGGGCTATTCCGAACCCTCGCGGCGAGCCGTGTCACAAACACTGTTGGGCGGAGTACACTGGTGCGCCCGAGTGGTTCTCTGATCACGTGTAGCCCCGTCCACCCCGACCCGCATGCGGTTAGGTCAAAATCCGTAGCGTTTGTGCGCGTCGTCGATGGGGACGATCTCCAGAACGCGCACCTCTTTCTCGTCCTCTAAGACAGTGTAGATAGCCGTGTAGGTCCGAGATATGTGCATCCGGTACCGGTCGCGGCGGCCGTCAATGGGGAGCTTCTCCTTGTCCCCACGACCGCGTCCGGGGTACGGGCTCTCCACAAGGTAGCCGAGGTTCTCCTTGCAAATTCGCTCGGTCTTCTCGTCGGCGACATCGAGGAACTCGCGGGCGTCGTCACCGAGCAGGACGTCGTACTCAGACATCCGAGAGAGGCGTCAACTCGTCGCTGTCCGCTTCCTCCAACTCCTGGAAGCGTTGCTCCAAGTCCTGCCGTCGGCGTTGCTGCGCCAGCTCCTTTAGGAGGTCGTCGTAGGTCTGGCCTGGTTCTTTCAGTTCGTGGAGTTCCCTCCGAGTCTCTTCCGTCACTGGGACGCGTTTGTCTGCGGACATGGCTCTGTGTGGGCGTACAGGGCTGACAGTCTTAACAGTTCGGAGGCGTCCCCCTTTTGCTCAGATTTAAAAGATAGATTTAGTAACAGTAGTATGGGAAACCGCTCGGTATTTGACAAAGGGAAGGCGTACGGGCTCGAACCGCCCGAAGTTCGGATCCTATTCAAAGTCGCAGCTTGGTTCAATGGGTTCAGGTTCACGGTCCACGACCGTAAGCGCTCGATCGCCAGTGCACACGAACCTCCGCTACGCCAACTCTTTGATGATCGATGGGATCCCCAGTTCGACGAGGCGCACGAGCGACTCATCCAGCGCGGGCTCTTCAAGAGCCAGGACCGGGACGAGAACGTCTACATCGCTGGGCGACGCTGCCGGTATGCCCCAACGCAGAATTGTCTCAAGATCATCGAGCAGCTCTTCAGCGACCACGAGAAGCTCTACCCCGACTGGGCCGGCGACGAACACACTCGTCCTCCAACGTTCAGAGATGGGAGCGAGTTACTGCAACACCGGAAGGGTGTCCTCGCTTCAAAACACCTCTTCGGTAGCCTCGAACGTGTGACCTTCGTCGATACGTACCCCAGGGTCAACCTTCCACAACGCCCCGATCTCCGACTATTCAGCCACGGCGACCAGCTGGCGCGTCTCGAAGTCCTCACGCATCATCGCAACACCGACACGTGGGAGTCCAAGTTCGAACAGTGGCGCGCAGAGGCCGCTGGTCCCACGATATGGGTGTTCGAGAACCGAAAACACGTGATCAGATTCTGGAACCATTTCATCGACCAGGGACTGATCGAGCTCGACGGAGGCCGGTTTGGTGGCAAAGTCAATAACTGGTCGCCGCTACGAGTCAACGACCGACTCCGCCGGAGCCGAGAGGGGCCTCCAAATTACGAGTCGCACGACGTCGTCTGGACTATTCCAGGCGTGCTCGGCGGCGGCCGAGTCGATGCGTTCGAGTTACTCAAGGACAATAATATCATCCTTCGATCATAACCAAATTCCAGCCCCTAAATGGGGTCTAACCATCCCTATACCATACAATAATCTGGAGCGTACACCTCCCCGAAATGGCGAGTGGGGAAGGCACGCCAACCGGGGTGTACATGGGGGTGTACGTGTGTACGAGGGTTTCTTGATCGGTGTGTACGGCGCGGCGGCACGTCAGAACTGCTCGTACACACCTAATTATAATAATTCAGACGTATCCATGGGCCCAATATCGTCGTGCCAGCAGTCGCCCCCGCCGACTCACAACCCGACCTCCGCCGTTGGTGTATCGCCGTCATCGGTGTGGCGATGATCGCTTCACCACCCTGTCCGGTGACGCCCCGCCCAACCTTCAGTCGAAGATCCTGACCGTGTCATCTTTTCGAACGTCACTGGCGTCGAGATCTTCCTGGAAGACGTCCACCGCCATCGCCCGAGTTCCCGGCGACATGTCCCCCGGATTTTCACGCATCCCAGCGTCTCGAACGATGGGTATGAGCGCTAACGTCGGGGGATCTGCGTCCTCTGGAACCGCCTCGTCGTCACGTGCTCGGAGGCAGGCGGCGAGCATCACGTCCGGATCGGCATACGGGCTCTGATCCGTCGCCGTGTATGCTTGCAGGTCCGCGTCGTAGTATCCAGAGGCCGGGGCGTCGTCGATGTGGTCTGTTCGGCCCGTATCGAGGCCAGCGGCCTCCGCTCGCCGGACGGCGCGGCGATAGTCGGACGGGCGAAAGCCGAGGTACGAAGATCCGTTATCGCCGGTCCGCTCCACCAGTTCGTGCTGTTCCACGATGTCGAGGTTCAGGGCGAACTTCCGAAGTGCCCACAGCGGCATTCGGTCCTCGTCGAGAGACGACGCGTCGGGGATCCACACCGGGATGTCGTATCCGAGGCGGCGCAGGATGGCAACACCCTCACGCCAGTCACCGCCGCTGGCCCACCCATCGCCGGGCGATCGGCCAGCGTGGGCGATGAGCGCGGCCTCGACGAGACCGCCTTTGTAACCAGCAGAGGAGTCGTACCAGACACCCTTTTTCGGACCGCTCACCCCTACGTACGTGGCGTTCCCGCTCTTGTATCCTGCCGTCCAGACAGGCACGAAGGCCCGGCGGCCGTCGCCTGAACGGTCGGTGGTATCTGAGAGCCGGTCAGTCCAGCCGGCACCGAGAATGGTGTCGTCGATCACGCGTTCCGGGTTAAGGGCGTCCAGGGCGGCCTCAACATCGGACTGGTCAGTCGTAAGCGTGACATCGGCCGTCCGGAGTTCCACGACTTCGCCGTCCTGGAGCGCTTCCATCCGCTCTTTCCTGCGGTGTTCCTTCCGGATGCGCTCGCTCTCGCGGTCGAGGAGCCACTCCTGCAGTGCCTGAACCCAAGTGTCGGCATCCGCGTAGTATTCAGGCCATAGCGTCTCGATGATGGGACCGATGGCCTCCCGGTGCCGGTCGGAAGTCAGCGACTCAGCCCATTCGTGGGCAGCGGCGATCTCCTCATCACCGACCTCCCGAACTGGGACATGCTCGTAGCGCACGTCGTCAACATCGATAGGCGTCACGACGCCGTCGATGGACTTGTGGACGCTCAACGCGGTCTTGTACTGCCGGTTTTTATTATTGATGTTGTCCGGGTCGAGGTATTCGTCAGCACCCGGGACGGTCTCCTGAACCACACTCCAGATGTCGGCCAACCACTCGTCCATCCGACTGCAGAGGTGCTCGTACACCAACTGTCGGTCTTCAGGGGCAGTGAACTGCTCAGCGAGGGGCGCGGTCGCCGACGGAGGGATCATCGGGTACGCACCGCCGACTGAATCGAGTAGGAGGACGTGGTCCCGCCCACCTGCGAGGGCTGCGAAGCGGTCTACGTACACTTCCAGGGCGGCCTCGACGATGTCGCGGACCTCGGGTGTGAGGGGGCGCTCCTTGTGCTCGTCGGCGACGTCGACGTCAGCGAAGAGCGCCTGGCCGACGATCTCGTCGTAGTCGGGGAGTGGGCCCTCCGTGCGCCAGTCCCTCGTCGGCGAACCATCCGATTTCTCGGTCCACTTGAACGGCTCTTCCCGGTCCATCACCGGGCTGTAGGTCGTGAGAGCGTAGAGAACACGCCCGCCGCCCTCACGAGAGATCTCGTTGGCCGCGCTTTCGAGTATGTACGGAGAGCCGAGCTGGTCGTAGCCCTCTTCGAGGGCGGCGAAGTCATCGGCGTTACTGCGGGAATCGTACCATCCCGAGTTATCGATCACACCGCCCGTTCGGGCCTCCGGGTCAGCATCGAGGGCAGCAATATCAGTGTAGACGTCCCTTACGCGCCGGTAATGGTCGCGGATGTCGTCCGCAGTGAGCGGGACATCGGCGGCAAGTTCGTCCAGGACGTCAGCGATCTCCGCTGGATGTGCGCCGAGACTGCCCGCGAGAGACGCCGTAGAGGTCTCTTCGGGCGAGAGGTCGTTCAACCGGAGGTGTTCCTTGACATCGTCCTTAAGCGCCATCCGATTCACCTCCGTCGGTCGTCACAGCAGCGTTCAGAGCCGCCTTCGCTGCCCGTGGTTCGAGGTCCGACGGAAGGTAGGCATCGGTCCAGTCGAACGCTCCGCGGATGATGTGTAGGCGCTTGGACGCTCGGGTGAGCGCCACGTACCAAGTCCGAGCCTCGTTCTCCCGGGCAGTCGCACGTTCATCCAACTCGCGGGATATACGACCCGTGATACCGTCGTACACAACGACATCGCCCGCCTCAGCCCCTTTTGAGGCATGTATGGTGAGCACGCGTGTCCCTTTGGCGAGAGCGAGTGTGTACGGCGAGTCGTAGCGCGTCCAGGCCTTTCTCATCGCCACCCGGTCGCGGTCGTCGAGGCGAGTGAGTTCGGAGATCGACCCAGCCCCAGCCCCGTATCTAAGCCACCACTTGTCGGTGACGTACTCAGTGACGGCGTCGAGAGGGACGTCCTCCGGCCCGTCGCTGTACTCGATCTCTTGGAGGAATTCTACAATGTCGTCGCGGTCGGCGTCTAGGTATCGACCGTGTGTATGTCGGAAGATCGCCCGTGCCTCTTCGACCGTAAGGGCGTATCTATCGGGACTCTTCACGGTGTTTTCGCTGTTACTGCCGTAGTCGCCGATTCGGGTAGACGTCGTCGTTTCCTCCGGGCGGACGCCTTCGAGCGTGTCGAGGGCGCGTAGCAGCGTGAGCCGGAGTTCCCAGTCGCCGCCGACGTCGTCCTGCGAGACGTACACGATGCCTTCCTCGTCGAGAGCGACCGCGACGCCGTCGGCCTGCTTCCGCGTCCGAGTGAGGTACATCAGGTCTGTCCCATACTCCTGCCAGAGGCTCACCGGGCTGCCGTCCGTGCCCGGATCGGGGAGCCGCCACTCGTCGCCGTCGTGACGGAGCTCCGGTGCGGGATGTCGGAGCAGTTGCCCCGGCCCTGCCGTCGTCAACGTGGGAGGAGAACGCTCCTGGCGGAGGATGCGGGCCGCCGCCTCGAAGTGTTCATCCGGGCAGCGCCAGCTGCGGTCGAGTTGGACGACCGGGAGATCTCTCTCTACTCGATCACCGATCTCCTCAAAGAACCGCGGACTGGCCCCCGCATAGCCGTTCACGACCTGATCGGGGTCGCCGGCGACGATGGCGGTATCCGCGGCCTCGACCCACCGCTCCGAGACGGCCGCCATCAGCGGCGTCGCGTCGTGGTACTCGTCGATGACCACCAGCCGCGTGGGTGGTGTCCCAGTGACCGAGGCGGCCTCCAGGAGCTCGTAGAAGTCGTGGACATCGTGTTCTCGCTTGAACGTCTCCCACTTCTCTACAACCTTCTCGAACGAGGCTGCTGTCCCCCACTCGTCTCGAAACGTGTCGAGACGGCGCTCAGCACCGTGGTCCGACCGGAGCGGTGAGAGACCCGAAGTCTCGATGTGCGACCACTCTCCGACGTCGAGGAGGTTATTCTTCGAGTAGGTGTAGAGGTCGTAGAACACAGTCCACTTGGTTTCCAGCCACGGACGCGGGGGAAGGTAGCTGATCCCGAGCTCCGTGCAGAACCGACGCTTCGCCTTCCCGCCGACCATCCCAGTGAGGTCGTTGTCTTGGCTGTCCAAGTTCGACAAGAAGCCCGTCGCGCGGGCCGCTGCGGCGTGGATCGTGCACCAGTACTGGAACGGGTTCGCGCTGTCGGCCTTCTCCGGATCCACGTCGGGTGCCTCGAAGACGCCCCAATCAATGAGGCGGTTCCGGACGACACCGGCGAGCGCCTTCCGATACGTGACAACCGTCATGTCCGACGGTTTTAGACCTTCTTCGGTTGCGAGTGTCCCAGCGCGGAACGCTGACTGCGTGGATTTCCCAGCACCAGGCGGCCCGTAGAGCCGGCAACTCTCGTCCGCTCCGGCGACGTCTGCACCGGCAAGTTCGGCATCCTTCAGTTCCTCTGGTAGTCCGGCGCGGAGCGCGTCGGGAATCTCAGTGAGGTCGCTCACTCAACGTCACCTCCGTCGGCGGCGTCCTCGTCACTGTCATCCCCGGCTTCTGGATCTCTACCGAACGTTTCCGGCCCGTTCGTTGGCCCGCTGTCGTCTTGGTCGTCTTCCTGGTCGTCGTTCTCAACGTCGGCGGAGCGCTCGGTCGGGTCATCGGCCTCGTCCAGGACGATCTCGGGTTCGGGTACCTCGTCGTGCGTCGCGTCGAGACGCCAGAATCGGGCTGTCGTCCCGTTGCTGGTCATGGCCTCGGAGATCCCGCTTCCACTGAGTTCGTTGCTGTCGATTCCGCGCTCTGCGAGTTCGGACTGGAGCGCCCGGCGAGATGTCTCGACGCTCTCGACCGCGTCGGCAACCATACTCGTCGGGATCCAGATTTCGTCGAGGTCCTCCGCGACGTAGATCATCCCCTGCGTGATTGCGTCGTCTTGGTCGCGGACGCCGCGCCCAGAGGCTATACGGGCCCGGATGTGTTCCCACGCCTCTGTACGCGGGCCGAGCACGGTCTCGATACGGGATCGCTCCTCGACGAGGCCGCTGATCGACCGTGTCCAAAGGTCGTTCTTTCGACTCCAAGGGCGGTCCTCCGGGCCGAGCGACTTTCGCGCGTACTCCGCGGCGCTGTCAGAGTGGTCGTCTGCCTTCTCACTCGCCAGCTCCGTGACCAGGCGCCGATCGGTAGCCGCGCTGAGCTTTTTGAAGAAGTAGTAGTGGTCGAAGTGGACGCCATCTTTCGTCTCGACCCGCTCACCTCCATCGAACCGCCAACGGAGGACCGGATCATCCACCGCGTCCGTGGAGCGCTGGACCACGACCTCTTCGAGGTGGTCCTCTAGGAATCGGTCGAGGCCTATACCGTGGTCTACACGGTAACCGCCAGCGTCCTCGATGGCCTGCTCCTCCAGGTCACCGACCTGGTCCGTGATGGTATCGATGATACGTTCCTTCCCGATTCGGGAGACTTGGGCAACATCCCCTGCTGAGTCGCGGGCAACCCCGATGACCTTCGTGGGCGTGTCGGCGTCGGAAGCCAGCTGCGCGATCGCGTCACCGGCGGCCATCATCTCTTCCATTTTCTCTCCCATCCCGTCTGCGTCTTTCAGTTGATCACCGAGTCGCGCCATCACTCGCCCGGCACCGACGACGGCTGGAGCATCCTCAGCGGCGGCGAGATAGGCCTCGGCCGAAATGTCATCGGACATACGGCATCACCCCCCGGAGCAGCCCCACTATAGTATACACGTAAACTAGGGGTCTTCTAAGGGGAGGGAGGGTACCCTCCCTCCCCCCAAAGGACCCCCCAAAGACCCGTATAGGTACTTGGGACGATTGATGCCCAACGGTAATAACATTGCTAAAACGGTTCATTCGGCCATCTCACCCCGGCAGAACGGGCAGGCAAACAGCCCAGTGACCACTTCTCGGAGGTCTTCTTCTTCGATAGGTTCTCTGCAGCGGTTGCATCGAGGGAGTTCGAGACGCCGCTCCGCTGCTCTGTGCTCGGAGATCTCGGTTGCGCGCATCCCGTCGATCCGCGAGCCAGTGGAGTGGATCACCGAGAACCGCCTCCAGAGGCCCCCGACGGAACAAAACCGTATCCGGTGGGCGGCTGCGTAGCTACTCTTTCGTTAGATTCGACACTCTCGTCACTGTTGTCGGGTTGCATTCGTTGTGTTACCTCGTTGTGCGCCCGACGCCGCGTTGCGACGAGATCTCCGTAAGAGACAGCCGTAGCTGGTGCTACGGAGTAACTCTTAAGGTCGGAGCCGAAGAAGACGTAGGTGACCAAACCTGATCGGGGCGGAATCGACCGCCCCGAGCCTTCTCTCGGACGCTTGTTTCTTAGCCTTGCTCTTGTCCTTCCTTTCTGTCGCTTCTTTATAAACGTAAGCCTAAGATGTCTGACGCACATCAGGCATCATCTCCACTCCCCCGTTCGGGGCGAAGCGGCTGGTCGTAATCACAGAGCATACACGCGTTCCGCCGGAGCTTCGCCGTCCATCCGCATTCTGGACACTCGAAGCTCTGCTTCTGGGCGGCGATCTCCTGGGGAGAGTCGTCAGGGTCAGCTTCCCAGAGCACTTTTGCGAGCCCGTTCCGTGGAGCTTGGCCTGTTCGGCTCATCCGCTGAGGACCTCCCGCCGGACGAGATCGGCCGTATGGCTGGCACAGAGAACTCGCCGTCCGACGTCCTCGATGACAGCACGGATCAATTGTTCTGACTCTGTACATCCAAGCGAACCGCACGCGACCGCGTGAGGTGCGCGCTCGATGTGGAGACCATCGATAGAGGTGAGATCGGGGAGAGGGTCACCGTCTGTGACGCTGGTTAGGTTGGGGAGCTGTTCGTTCTGGGTCTCGGTCATGATCATCTTGGGTATCTTGCGTTATCGGAGATGCGAGAGAATTGACGCGAGAAGCCCGAGAACGGCGGTGAGAGGAGCCAAACTATTAGGCCTCCCCATCCCGAACCACCGTCACGGGGTCGCATCAACCCCACGCTGAAGGTTCTCGACCACTGTCGCCACCGACGAAGCCCGTCCACGCCTGCAAGCATTGAGCGGGCTCCGGCCGGGTGGCGACCCGGTCGGGGTCTTTGCTGTCGTCGTATTGAACCGGTGAGCAGCGGGTCTACACTGGCCGGTTCGTTAGAGAGTGATTGTTGCTCTGATTGTTCTTTTAGACCCGAACCTCTTAGTTGTTGCCCAACCTATCCTATACCGTTACGGATATGAGCAACGAAATGCAAGGGGAATGTATGAGCGATGATGAGTACGAGACACGAGATCTCCCAGCGTTCGGTCAGGTGCACCCTCAGCAGCGACTGTACGCGCTGGATGATGAGGCAGACCGAGAGCGTGGTTTCCTAACTCAGAACGACCGGCAGTACCTCACTCGGCGGAACCTCACCGGGCAAACGGAGAGACGCGCCCGTATGCGGATTCGTGACCGAGTGCGATCGGCATACTTCGACACGCGGTACCTTCAGTACATCTCGGACGAGGACCGTCGGCAGATCTTCGAGAAGGCGCGCGACGACTTCGACCTCCATCTCCGGGAGGCCGTAAAGGAGTTCGTCCGCTTCACACACCGTGGCCTCGACGAGTTCAACGTCGATACGGCTGAACTCATCGAGCACGGGATCCGACAAGCGGAGTCCGACCGCGCCCAGGCCGCCGGCGAGGTCGTAAACGTACAGGTGGACGTCAAGATCGAGCGGGAGGAAGGCCCCGACATCGAAGAACTCCAGGAGCGCTTCGAGAACCATGATCGGATGGCACGCTCGGAGTTGGCAGCGCTGGTTAACAGCCGGTACACTGACATCGAGCTGGTCGATGCGCTCAACCATCAAGCACGCCAGCTCAACTCCGGGCCTCAACCCATGGAATATACAGCATTTGATATGGGAAGTGGGGCGAGTCAGTACAGCTGGGAAGACCCAGACGCCGCCGAGACCGAAGAAATCCTCGACTGGCTCCGGTCGTTCTTCGAGGAGCACGACATCGAGACGTTCGAGGAGTACGATGTCGCTTATGACCGCCTGACATGGATCGATGAGGAAGCGGCCAATGCCCTCTCGGAGAAAGTGAACCGTCTCTCCCGCTGTGCCCCTCAGTTTGAGGAGCAACTCGCTGAGGAGGCCGGTCTGGCCACATCCGATATGACGCTGCTCCACGACATCCTCTGGAATCCGGCGAACATCGACGTCGAGGCCGCCCTGGAGAAAGAGGTCCGACCGCGGACTGCTGGCGACGACTGGACGCCAGCAGCCGACCAAGAACTGCAGAAGTTCATCGCCCGTGTCCAACTGGCACGAGAAGGGAACGGTATCTTCACCTCCGGCGGTGAGGAAGGCGCGCAGCGCTGGGACCGCGTACTCGAACTCGCGGACTTCGACAAAGACGAGTGGAGCGAGTATATGCACGATCAGCGAGTCAGCCGTTACAAGCAACTCCTCCAGGAGGAGAACGAGGCAAACGCGGATTTTTCTCTCGAAGATCTGCTCGCTGCTGACTCCTTCGAGGATCAACAAGAAATCCTCTATGAGAACGCAGTTCAGGAAGATACGTACTGGTTAGCACTCTCGTATGGTGAAGAGGTGTTTTCAGAGGTCTTGGAGGCTCTCGAAGACGAATTCGGACTGAGAGAGTAAGATGTGTCCTACCCATCCACGAACGAGTGTTTCATCTGATGTGTCATCTATGTGGGGTAGCAAATTGATGGTCTCACCACCGGATAGAAAGAAGATCAACCACTCGTATATGCAGGACTCAACCATTCGAACAGCCGAATACTCACTTTGCGACCAGAACACACTCCTGAACACAAGTGTCACGTCTCTGGTGTACTCACACTCGCTACACCCTAATCGCAGGACTGCGTCGGGGTCACACCTCGTGAGTGTGAGCGGGTGTTTTCAACAAACCGCAAGACAGCGTCGGGGCGATATTCCCGAATTCACACACCATAACACACATAACCGCAAGACGGCGACAGGATTCGCTCATCCGTATGCGTGCGCGTGTAGTAACAGGTGTGTAATGTACTGTATAACACAACACAGTAAATGAAAAATTATCAGAATAATTAGAACCCATGGCAATTACAGACTCCGGAACCACCGATTCCTCACGGATCGCTGACGATGAGATCATAACGAAACCCGAGGAAGAAACTGATTACGGGTGGCACGCTGAGTTCGAGCTCCGCGGCTACATGAGACGTGAGTTCAAAGGAAGCGACTACGATTTCTGGATGGAGCCGAACATCCAACGAGCGCAGTACTACGATCCGATGAACCTCCCTGACAGCCGCATCCTAAAAGACTGTAGGATCACTGGCTTCAGTAGCTCCAATCGGAAAGAGCACCCACTTGTAGAGGATCACGACTTCTGTCGTAATCACCCCGAGACGTACGAGAAGGGGTTGCGCGAGTGGCCTTACTTTGAGGTCTACGACGACCGTATCGTCATCCCACTGGAGGTGATGGAGCAGCTGGACGACGACCCTGTAGATGGTCATCACTACTCCACTGAGTTCGAGAATAAGATTCTCTGGCCTCTCGCAGCCTATATGCCGATTTTCGAGAACTTTTCCCGCGAACACCATGGGCACGGTGTCGATTACGATGGGAAGCACGACAACTTCCAGACGGCCTCGAACTTGTATATGGAACGTGAGCAGATGGAGCAGTACGAAGCCCTCTACGTCACGAAGCCAGATCCACGCCCGGTGTACGTGCGCGTGCCGCCCGATCACCCGATGTGCGAACTGAACCGTCTCATCGAGAACCGGAAGCAGGACAACCGGACGCTGCTGGGGTCGATCGTGGCACGAGACGCAGCAACCGGGACGGGGAAGACGACACTCGCTGTACAACTGGCGAAAACCCTCGATGACAACGGCTGGACAGCCGATATGGCGACGCTGGACCCGGACACGTACGCTGAGAAGTACACCTCCGAGGAGACGCCGAAGCAGTCATGCCTAATTCTCGACGAGGCTGAACAGGCTGCTGACAACCGGCGTTCAAGCAGCCACGGGAACGTGAAGCTCAGCCACCTCTGGGCGACGATGAGATACCGTGAGATTTACTCACTGACAACCTTGCCGTCCGCCTCGATGCTGGATAAACGTCTGAAAGAACTCGCAGACCTCTATATCGTCGTCGTTGAGCGTGGTGTGGCCGTGGTCTACCAGACGAAGGTAGACGACACCGAGGGGAAGAACTACCTCAAACGCCTGCACCGCGTCCGGTGGCAGCCCCTTGATGACGATCCCGAGTATCAGAAGCTCACCGAGAAGAAGGCAGAGCGGATGAAGAACTACAGCGAGAACTACGCCTACGGTGACGACGAGGAAGAGATCGATCCCGACCAGGTGCGCCACGAGGCCGAGATGGACAAGCGGAACGAGCTCATCAACCGGATGGCCGATCTCGACTTCACGCAAAAGGAGATCGCTGGCGTGGTGGAACTGGACCGATCTACAGTTTCGCGTATCCTCAACGCTGACTGACGCTAAACGCTCTTTTCACGAAATAGAGGCTGTTGGAAGGTGGTTCTCTGGATACGAACCCGGGGATAGAGACCGGGAAAAGCAGGCCCACCCGAGGATTCGAACCTCGTCGCACGCGTTTCGTCTCCTGCGGCCTACTGACGACCGGGGAAGCATCCCCGACCATCGCCGATGGTGGATGGGAGTTCTCGACGTGCGCGCCTGGAGTGGGCGCAAATGGGGGTGTTTGTTGGCTGGCTACCCTTCGGCGGCCTGGAGTGCTTCGAGCGACGGGTAGGCGACGTCACCACTGACGTACTCGTGGTAGATCTGGCCGCCCTCTGTACGCCGGATACGGGCAGTCACACGCGATTCACTCCCCCGCATTACTCTTCCTCCGTGGAGTAGGTTCGACGCTCTTCACCAGCAGCGCGCACCAGTTCATTACCGATATTGATCGCCTGCTCAGGTGTGAGCTCCAGCAGTGTCCCGGCGCTGTTGCTGCCGTCGTTCTCTGCTTCCACACTAAAGAGAATCTCCCCTGTCTCACATCGGATGTCGACGTCGATCTCCTCGAAGTCATGGCGACCGAGGTTGAACTCCGCCTTACCGATACTTGCGTGAGTGATGATGCCCGATACAGTCAGATCCTCGGCAGACCGGTGACGACTACTCATCGTCGTCCTCCTGGATGTCGCCGCACAGGATCTCCTCCAGCTGGTCACGGAGATCGTCCAAGTCCTCCAGGCGGTGTTTGATCTGGCGTTCGCTGACGCGACCCTGAGAGACCTCTCCGGCGATCAACTGGAAGAACTGTTGCATCTCCCACTCAATCGCGCGTAGCCGCTCTACTGCGTCCGTGGGCGTGTGCGTGCTCGCCTTGGTGATGTTTTCCTCTACGAAGGTCCGTTTGTACCGGAGTTCCGCCCGTAGAGCTTCGAGGTCGTCTGCCCCGATCTCGTCGCCATCCATCAGCCTCTCGCCAACGTCGTAGAACTCTTCGTTTAGTTCCTCACCTTTCTGTTGAACACGGAGTCCGAGCTCCGTTCGAGCAACTGCTTCCCAATCTGGTGCCTGTACTTCTTCTGTGCCATATTCGTCGGAGCTTTCCCGACGCGGTGATTTTGAACTCATTGCTGGTTCTCCAGCACAGTCGTGGGGTCCTCTACACCCCCGACGTTCCCAACTTCTGAGAGACGTCGTTTCTGTGCTTACTACTTACTCTATGTTGTGACTACTTCTATGTTGTGATCATAGTATAGAGTAAGCACTATATGGAGCAAGCACAACATCTTGCAATATGAGCAAACAGAGAGCCCTTCTGACCGAGACTGAACGGAAGATACTGAGCGGAGAAAAAGAAGTGAAAGATAACTATCTCTACAGCGTCCAATCGCGCGTTCGTACGCGTATCAGAGACCGATTACCCGACGACATTGAGCTGCTTCGAGAGAACGAACCCGAAATGTTCGAGATTCTGGAGAAAGGCGTCTGTGAAGATGATATAGCGGTAAGTGATTCATCGGATCCCGTCACCGACCATGACGTAGCGGATCGAATCACCCCGTCCTCGGACGATGAAGACGTCCAGGATACGCCTACCCCTCAGCCGCTGACCGAGGAACAACGTGAAGACATCGCCGAGAACCTCACCGGGTCAGGCGATCTCCTCGAAGCCCGTGTAGACGCCATCGAGCAAATGTATCACGAATTACAGCGGCGCGGTGAGGCGACCTCGGACGATCTCCTTGCGGTCATCGATCCGGCAGCAGTTCGATTCACCGGGGGAAAGAAAACAACTCCAGAGGAGAGCTCGTGGTCGAATCTGGTGAAAGGAAAAGACACGCTCTCCGGACTGCCTGGCGTCGAGAAGCCGCCGGTCGGTAACGAAACGTGGCGGTACACGAGATAGGCTGTTTTGAACGCCGATGTCTACGCTGTCATGTGGGGGTTAGAGGGGCGAAGACGGGTGTACACGGTGTTGATTATTCGTAATTCGATCCACGCTCGTTGACTCAGCCACACAAACGGGTTATGGGAGTAATTGTATAATACAAGTCATGTCTTGGGAAGAGACTCGGGAGTTGATCCTCGATCGAGAAGATTACGAATGTCGTTTCTGTGGGACTGGCGACGAAGAGCATAGAGAGGAACACGGTTCGGGTCTGGAGGTTCACCACGTACTTCCGAAAAGTAGCGGTGGGAGCAACTCGCCGAAGAATTTAGTCGCTCTGTGTGGCTCCTGTCACCGGACGATGGAAACCATCCATGCGCGAGCTGTCGAAGATCTCAACGGCCCCGACTACTCAGGCGACGCAGAACGTTTCCATATGATCTGGCGTCAGTTCGAGCGTAAGTTGGATAGATATGAGGACAGATTGTGGAGTTTCGTCGATTCACATCCCGTTTTCACATCCAAATTCACTATTTACAACGAGGGCTATAGAGATGGGCAACCGAGAGTGGCCTCGCGCGAACTCCAAGAGAAGGCTAACACACTTGAGGGAGAGATAACCTCAGAATGGGCGTTCGTGGCCCAGTTCGGGTATATACAGGGGGTTATGGATGTGACCACAGAGATGGATGGTCAAACGGACGTGCCGTACGACGAGTTCGACGATAAGCAGTGACGACTTGTCGTAGAAGTCGGCACGAACACGCTAAAATAGGGGCCTATTCGACGTGATCGGCATGGTGAAGTATGGTTTTAATGCAAACTTGTACATAGAAGGTTACATGAGAAAGGAAGCGACTCAGAAAGAGGATCAATACAAGATCTGGATGACTGACGACGAACTCGAGGAACTCCGTCGACATGCCAAGAACCACAGGGACGATATTATTCTCCAACTGGGTGGCTTTGTTGGGCTTCGTGCTTTCGAGATACCGCAGGTCCAACCTCAGCACGTCAAACGGACCTCTG
>Ga0306892_100151_pt1 | contig 31062 bp, 27 predicted proteins | sample AntDeeMetagen290_FD_190408 | JGI IMG/M metagenome (GOLD analysis project Ga0306892, IMG submission 190408) | Saline lake microbial communities from Deep lake, Antarctica - Metagenome #290 (v2) (version 2) | ecosystem: Environmental > Aquatic > Non-marine Saline and Alkaline > Saline | place...
CGAAGGTTCGCGTATTGCCGGGGTGACCACCACCAACGCCTTCTGCGCGGCGCCGGTACTGATCACTCGCGAGCGCCTGGGTGGTGAAGTGCGTTATCTGCTGACCAATACCGGCAATGCCAACGCCGGTACCGGCGCCGATGGTCTGGCCCGTGCGCGCCGTGCCTGTGCGCGCCTGGCCGAGCTGACCGGTGTAACCGAAAGCGCCGTGCTGCCGTTCTCCACCGGTGTGATCGGCGAGCCGCTACCGGTGGAGAAGATCGAGTCCGCGCTGCAGGCCGCGCTGGATGATCTCAAGGCCGACAACTGGGAAGCGGCCGCCACCGGCATCATGACCACCGACACTCTGCCCAAGGGCGCCAGCCGGCAGTTCCAGCACGACGGCGTCACCGTCACCGTGACCGGCATTTCCAAGGGCGCCGGCATGATCCGGCCGAACATGGCCACCATGCTCGGCTACATCGCCACTGACGCCAAGGTCGCGCAGGGCGTGCTGCAGGATCTGGTGCGCGACGCGGCGAACAAGTCGTTCAATCGCATCACCATCGACGGTGATACCTCCACCAACGACTGCTGCATGCTGATCGCCACCGGCCAGGCGGCGCTGGCGGAAATTACCGAGGCCTCCGGCGAACTGTTCGCCAAGCTCAAACAGGCGGTGTTCGAGGTATTCATGGAGGTGGCGCAGGCCATCGTCCGTGACGGTGAGGGCGCGACCAAGTTCGTCACCGTGCAGGTCAACGGTGGTGGCACCCACCAGGAGTGTCTGGACGTGGCTTACGCGGTGGCCCATTCGCCGCTGATCAAGACCGCGCTGTTCGCCTCCGACCCGAACTGGGGGCGCATCCTCGCTGCTGTCGGCTATGCCGGCGTACCGCAACTGGATGTGAGCAAGATCGACGTGTTCCTCGGCGAAGTCTGCATCGCCAGCAAGGGTTGCCGTGCGACCACCTACACCGAAGAGCAGGGTGCGGCGGTGATGGCCCGTGAGGAAATCACCATCCGTATCGAGCTGGGCCGCGGCACCTGCAGCGAGACCATCTGGACCACCGACCTGTCCCACGAGTACGTCAAGATCAACGCCGAATACCGCACCTGATTAGTCCCGGCCGTACATTATTCCCGCGCCTCATGCCCCCATGACGCGCGGGAATTTGCTATTCGGGAGGCAGGCTTTTAACGTCGAGCGACTTCGGGGTATTTCCAAGAACGTAGGCGAGGACGCGCGAGATGGCACTGCAACTGGTGATTGGCGACAAGAACTATTCCTCCTGGTCGTTGCGCGCCGCTCTGGCGGTCGAGCTGGCCGGTGTGGAATGTGAGGAAGTGCTGGTGCGTCTGTATCAGCCTGACAGCCGTGTGCAACTGCTGCGTCATTCCCCCGCCGGTAAGGTGCCTGTGCTGCTCACTGAACAGGGACCGGTGTGGGATTCCCTGGCGATAGCCGAATATCTGGCCGAGTGCTACCCCGAGGCGCAGCTGTGGCCGCAGGATCGCCAGGCCCGCGCCTTGGCGCGTAGTGTCTGTGCGGAGATGCACAGTGGCTTCAGCGCTCTGCGCAGTCACCTGCCGATGGATCTGGCGCGTGACAAGGCACTGACCGAGCTGCCGGACGCGGCGCAGGCCGATATTGATCGTATTTGCGCGATCTGGGCCGATTGCCGCGAGCGCTTCGCCACTTCAGGCAACTATCTGTTCGGTCAGGCCAGCATTGCCGATGCCTTCTATGCGCCGGTCGCCGCGCGTCTGCGCAGTTATCATGTGGCGCTACCGACAACGGCAGCGGCCTATGTCGAAACCATCTACCGCTGGCCGGCGTTCCGGCGCTGGTATCAGGCAGCATTGCAGGAGGTAAAGGGGTGAAGCGTGTGCATGTCGCAGCAGCGGTGATTCGGGGTGTCGATGGACGCATCCTGATCGCCAGGCGACCCGATGACAAACACCAGGGCGGTCTGTGGGAGTTTCCCGGCGGCAAGGTGGAGGACGGTGAGGCGGTGCGGGTCGCCCTCGATCGTGAACTGCAGGAGGAACTGGGCATTCGTCCGCATGCTGCGCGCCCGCTGATCCAGATTCGCCACGACTACCCGGACAAGCAGGTGTTGCTGGACGTCTGGGAAGTCTCGGCCTTCAGTGGCGAGCCGCATGGTGCCGAGGGCCAGCCATTGGCCTGGGTCAGCGAACGGCAGTTGCTGGAATACGATTTCCCCGCCGCCAACAAACCTATAGTCGCCGCCGCGCGCCTGCCCGAGCGCTACCTGATCACCCCGGATGGCCTGGAGCCGAGTGAGCTGCTTGCCGGCATCCGCAGTGCTCTGGCGCAGGGGGTAAGGCTGATTCAGCTGCGCGCGCCGAACATGTTCGACCCGCAATACCGCGACCTGGCTGTCGACGTGCAGGGCCTGTGTGCCGGCAAGGCGCAACTGATGCTCAAGGGACCGCTGGAGTGGCTGGGGGATTTTCCCGCGGCTGGCTGGCACCTGACGGCCGAACAGCTGCGCAAGTACGCCGCCAGCGGCCGTCCGTTCCCTGACGACCGCTGGTTGGCGGCGTCTTGCCATAATGCCGATGAGCTGGCGCTGGCCGCGCAGATGGGCGTGGACTTCGTCACCCTGTCCCCCGTGCAGGCGACCGCGACTCATCCCGAAGCGCAGCCGCTGGGCTGGGACGCTGCAAGCGAGATGCTGGCCCATTGCAACCTGCCGGCTTATCTGCTGGGCGGCGTAGGCCCGGCCGATATCGAACGCGCCTGGCAGGTTGGCGCCCAGGGCGTGGCCGGTATCCGCGCATTCTGGCCGGCTAGCACCCTGTAGGAGCGAGCTCTGCTCGCGAACATCGGCGAGTCTAAGAAGCTTCGCGAGCAGAGCTCGCTCCTACGGTCTATACCTGAGGTTGCATGCAGGCAGGAGGCAAGGAATGCCCCATTACCATACGTCTCATCTGCGCAGCGGTCGTTTTTCTGAATCTGGCCGCATTTATTCGATTACAGCCGTTACCCACTGTAGACAACCTTGGTTTCACGACTTTTTTGTGGGACGGCTGCTGATCGACGAATTACGTCTTGCTGAGGAGCAAGACCTCGCCACCTCGTTGTGCTGGGTTGTGATGCCGGATCACTTTCACTGGTTGCTTCAACTGGGGCAGTGCGACTTGGAGAAGCTGTTGCAGCAGGTCAAGTCGCGCAGCGCCAAGGCAATCAATCAGCGCTTGCAACGCAGCGGTAAGGTCTGGCAGTCCGGCTACCATGACCGGGCTTTACGCCGGGAGGATGATGTACGTGACATCGCTCGTTATATCATCGCCAACCCGCTGCGGAGCGGCCTGGTAACGCAACTGGCCAATTATCCCTTGTGGGACGCCGTATTTCTGTAGGAGCGAGCTCTGCTCGCGAACATCGGCGAGTCTAAGAAGCTTTGCGAGCAGAGAACTAGGCGTCCCCCTCGCTCCTACCCTCCGTCTACATGTGAGGTCGCGAGCTACGGTTTGTCTGCCGCCTTCCACAGCACCTCGGCAATGCCCTGGCGCTTGGCGATCAGGCGGGCCGCGACGAACAGTAGGTCGGAGAGGCGGTTGACGTAGGCCAGGCCCTCACCGCGTAGCGGTTCCACGGCGTTGAGGTGCTGGCAGCGGCGCTCGCTGCTGCGCGCGAGGCTGCGGCACACGTGGGCTTGGGCGATCAGCCTGGAGCCGCCAGGCAGGATGAAGTTTTCCAGTGGCCCGACCTCTTCGTTCCAGTTGTCGATGGCCGTCTCCAGGCGCTGCACTTCTACCTGCTGCAAGGCCTGGTACTCGGGCATTGCCAGTTCGCCCCCGAGATCGAACAGACGGTGCTGGCAGGGGCTCAGCACCTCGCTGATCTCCTTGAGTGCCGGCCAGGTCGTGGCGGCATCATCCAGTTCGGCAAGCAGCAGGCCGAGCTGGCTGTTGAGCGTGTCCAGTTCGCCGATGGCCTCGATACGTGGGTGATCCTTGCCGACCCGGCGGCCGTCGGCCAGCCCGGTTTCGCCTTTGTCGCCAGTGCGGGTGTAGATCTTCGAGAGGCGAAAGCCCATGTCTCAGAGTCCTGTGTGATCGGGCAGCGAGGCCAGCGGCAGGCGCAGGGTGAAACAGGTGCCCTGGCCTGGCGTCGAGTGCACTTCCATCTGCCCTTTGTGATTGTTGGTGATGATGAAGTAAGAGACCGCCAGACCGAGTCCGGTGCCCTGGCCCACCTCCTTGGTGGTGAAGAAGGGTTCGAATATGCGTTTGCGCACCGCCTCGCTCATGCCGGTGCCGTTGTCTTCCACTTGTACTTCTGCCCAGTTGCCGGCCTGCCGAGTGCGCAGGATGATGCGGCCGGGCTCGGTATCCTCGTCGCGCTGGTGAATGGCCTGGGCGGCGTTCTTCAGCAGGTTGAGCAGCACCTGTTCCAGTTCGTTGGCGGTGCCGGCCACAGGCCCCAGCAGCGGGTCGAACTGGCGCACGATCTCCAGTTTCTTGAAGTCGAAGCTGTCGGCCAGGTCGAAGTCGTTGCCGGCGATCTCCAGGGCTTGGTCGATCAGCGACGGCAGATCGCAGGGCGATAGCTGGCGGTCGCTGCGGCGGCTGAAGCTGAGCATGTGGCTGACGATCTTGGCGGCGCGCTGGCCGGCCTGCTGGATGCCGTCGAGCAGGCGCGGTATGTCGCGTGCCTCCATGTAGTGCTCAATGGCTTCCAGGCTGACGCCGGCCTGTTCGGCCTGTTCGACATTCTTTTCCAGACCCGACGACAGGCGCCGGCGGATGTTCTGCACGTTATGCAGGATGGCGCCGAGCGGGTTGTTGATTTCGTGCGCCATGCCCGCCGCCAGGCCGCCGACAGAGAGCATCTTCTCCGACTGCACCATCATTTCCTCCAAGGCCAGGCGCTGGGTGATGTCGTCGATACGGATCACCACGCCTCGGCCGGCGCCGCCCACCAGTGGGTAGAAGGTCAGGGCGTAATGGTGGGGCTCTTCGTCTTTGTGCCAGGTAACGCGCTCGATCTTCTCCACGCGATGCTGCTCGGCGGTGCGTTTGAGCTGCGCGAGAAAGGGTTTGAGTGGCGGGAAGGCGAGAAATATCGGTTGGTTCAGCGCCTCTTCCAGGCGCGTACCGGACAGGGCGCTGGCTTCCTGATTCCACTGCGTGACGTAGAGCTGTTCGTCGAGAGCGATCAGCGCCGAAGGCATGGAGTCGATGATGCTGTTGAGGTAGTTCTGAAAGCCGGTGAGTTTCTTCTCGATCTTGCTGCGCACCTGCACCTCCAGCTCCAACTTGCGGTTGGAGTGGCGGGTCTCCTCGGCCAGGCTCTGCGCCTGATCGAAGGCCTGCTGGGCGTCGTCGCGGGCACGCTTGAGCTGCTGCTCACGCGCTTCCATGCGCATCAGCATGGTGTTGAACGCATCGGCCAGGCTGCCGATCTCGTCCTGATTGCCGCGATTGGCGCGCAGCGCATAGTTCTCTTCGCGGGTGACCTGGCGTGACAGTTCTTCCAGACGGCGAATGGGTTTGGTCACCAGGCGTTTGATCTGCCTGGCCACCAGCAACCACAGCAGCACGCTGAACGCCAGAATCACCAGGCTGGCGGTCAGGGTGCCGGTATAGAAGGCACCAGGCAATTCGCTGGACGCCACCAGCAGCAGGGCGCCGGGGCGACCGCTGGGGTGGGGCAGATCGACCAGCAGGTTGGTGCGAAAGGCTGTTTCGCGCCAGTTCTGCAGCTGGCTCAGTTGCTGCGGTAGCTGCAGTTTTTCGCCGCGTTGCAGTTGTGCCAGGCTGTTGCCATTGCTGTCGTAGATAATCGCTGCACGCAGGGGCGCGTAATCGTCCAGGCGTTTGAGCAGGGCCTCGGCCGAGGCGGACGAGTGCAAGGCTTCCTTGCTCAGCGTCGGGCTGGCGATAAGCCGGCCGAGGGTATGCAGGGCCTGTGGCGCCATGCTCTGCTGGGTGATCCAGTAGGCTGCGCTGATGAAAGCCAGATTGGCCACCAGCATCACGGCGGCGAGCAACACCAGCAGTGCGGCGAGCAGTTTGCGGCCCACTGGCAGGTTTTCGAGGCGCTGACGCAGTCTCATGAGGGTATCGTTGTGACGAGTGAGGACGGCAGGTTAGCGCGGCTGTCAGGCCATTGCCTACTGCCAGTGTAGGGCGGGTGCAACCCGCCAAGCTGCGAGTGATGGGTTGCACCCGCCCTGCGTACTCAAGCGAGAGGCAAACCCCGTTCACGCAGGTGGCTCAGCAGGCGCTGCTGCAGATGCTGCAGGTGCGGCACATGCAGCTGATGACGCTGCGCCGCTGCGCAGGCGTAGCCAAGCAGATAGCTGATCTCGGTGCGACGTCCCTGTGCAACGTCCTGGTGCATGGAGGAGTAGTTCGCCGCAGTGGCGCTGATCACGCGCTGTACCTCTTGATGCAGATTCTCTGCGGCTGCGGGCTGGCCGCAGCGTTGCAGCAGCTCGTCGAGTTCGGCGCACAGGGTGGCGACTTCGGCAGGGTGCTCGGTCAGGCCACCATTGCGACAGTCGTGCAGTACGGTGAGCGGGTTGATCGCGCAGTTCAGCGCCAGCTTGCGCCACAGGCGCGTGAGGATATCCGGGCTCCACTGGTGAGCGATGCCCGCGCACTGCAGCTCGTCCAGCCAGGTTGGTGGCTGGGGATCGCTCGGGTCACCCAGCCAGTTGTGGCCATTGCCGGCGAACACCACCTGAAAATCGGCGGGACGAAAAGCCCCTTCGGTGCTGGAGACGAACAGGCAACGTTGCTTGGGTAGGCGTTGGGCAACTTCATCCTGGCTGCCCAGGCCATTTTGTAACAGCAGCAGCTCGGCGCCTGGGGCAAGACGTCCGGCGATGGTCGCTACCGCGCTTTGCGCGTCATAGGCCTTGCAGGCCAGCAGCAGGCGATGGATGGGCGTGTCCGCTTGTGGCAATTCTGCAGGAATGGCGTACTGCATGGGCTGGCCCGCTTCGACCAACGTCAGGCCGCCGGCCTGGCGATAGGCTTCGAGGCGTTGCCGGTTGCGCAGGATCAGCCTGACTGGCAGGCCGGCACGGGCCAGGCGTGCTGCCCAGAGGCTGCCGAGACTGCCAGCGCCGAGGATGTGCCAGGTCACGGCAGAGGCAGGCGCATGGCTGCCACCCGGCCGCTGGCGTAAGACTCTGGCAGCAGATTTTGCGCGTGCTGAATCAGTTGTTCGGGATCGGTGGGCAGCGCCTTGGTGTCCAGACCGACCAGGCTGATGCCGGCTTTCAGCGTAATGAACCCTTCGCTGGTCTTGAACGCTTTGTAGTTGAGGCCTTCGTACAGGCGCTTGAAGCTGCTCGGCGAGCACTCGTGTAGGTCGTCGAGCAGGGTGATCAGGCCGAAGTGGTTGTCGTCCAGGCGTGTCAATACGTCCAGTGGCCTGACAAGCTGCTGCAGGCGCCGTGCGACGCCATGCAGCAGCTCGTTGAAGAAGCGGTCACCGTACTGGTGGCGCAGCTGACCGGCGTCCTGCAGGCCGATCAGCAGGTAGCACACGGCGCCGCCGCGCGACTCGATCTGGCGCAGGCTGTCGGTGAGCTTCTGGCGCAGATAGCGCGGGTTGCCCAGGCCGGTGAGCGGATCGACCAGATTGCGCCGCTCCAGGCTGGCGATGTTCTGCGTGAGCATGCGGTTCTCGTGCAGCAGGCGCTGCAGGGTGTTGCACAGGCGATCCGCGGCGTACACGCGTGGCACCAGTTGTTCGTTCATCGCCGCCTTGCTGATGAAGTCATCGACGCCACGGTCGAAGGCTTCGCCCAGGACGTTTTCGCCTTCCTTGCCGGTCAGCAGGATGATGTAGGTGTAGTGGTCGGCGGTCTCGTCCAGTTGGCGCACCCGCGCGGTCAGCTCCAGGCCGTCGATCTCGGGCATCAGCCAGTCGGCCAGAAGCACGCTGGCGGGACGCTGTTCGAGCAACTGCAGCGCTTCGCTGGCGCTGCTGGCGAAACGCACGTCCTGATAGCCGGCCTGGCTCAGTGCTCGACCGATCATGGCGCTGGAGAACTTGGCGTCGTCCACCACCAGGATGCTGAGATGGGGGTTGGGCATGGGGCTGGCTCGCAGACAGAGAGGAAGGACGCCAAACGGCGCGTATCAGTCTGGATATAATGGGCCCGCCATAGTTATCGTCAAGTCAGGCGCGTTCACTCCGTGAAGAGGATCGCGCCGTCCATCAGGAGCCCACTCATGCCTTCGTTCGACATCGTGTCTGAACTGGACAAACACGAACTGACCAATGCGGTCGACAATGCCATCAAGGAGCTCGACCGCCGTTTCGACCTGCGTGGCAAATGCAGCATCGAGAGTAAGGACAAGGCGCTGACCTTGACCGCCGAAGCCGAGTTCATGCTCGAGCAGATGCTCGACATCGTGCGCAGCAGCCTGATCAAGCGCAAGATCGACTGCCAGTGCATGGAAACCAAGGAACCCTACGCTTCGGGCAAGGTGATGAAGCAGGAAGTCACCTTCCGCGAAGGTATCGACAAGGAGCTGGCGAAGAAGATCGTCGCCCACATCAAGGACGCCAAGCTCAAGGTGCAGGCCGCCATCCAGGGCGAGCAGGTGCGCGTTACCGGCAAGAAGCGCGATGACCTGCAGGAAGCCATCGCCCTGTTGCGTGGTCATGAGTTCGGCATGCCGCTGCAGTACAACAACTTCCGCGATTGAACCTTTGTGATGCTGAGGCGTCGCAGGCTAGGTTGATAGCATTCTGACCGCCATGGCATGCCATGGCGGTTTCGTTTCATGCACAGGAAAACGGGAGTACCCCTATGGAGATGAACGTCGACGAACTGGTGAAAATGTCCGAGGCTTGGATGCCGATGGTGTTGGAGTACAGCGGCAAGCTGACTTTGGCAGTGATCACCCTGCTGATCGGTTGGTGGCTGATCAGCCGGCTGACGTCGAGCATCGGGCGCATGCTGGCAGCGCGCAAGGTGGACCGTGCGTTGAGCAGCTTCATCGGCAGCCTGGTCAGCATTGTGCTGCGTATTCTGCTGCTGATCAGCGTGGCTTCGATGATCGGTGTGGAGACCACTTCATTCATCGCCATGATCGGTGCCGCGGGTCTGGCCATCGGCTTGGCTTTGCAGGGCAGCCTGGCCAACTTCGCCGGCGGCGTGCTGATCATGCTGTTCCGCCCGTTCCGTGCCGGTGACTGGATCGAGGCACAAGGTGTTTCAGGCAGCGTTGACAGTATCCAGATCTTCCATACCACGCTGAAGACCGGCGATAACAAGGTCGTCATCGTGCCCAACGGCAGCCTGTCCAACGGCCACATCACCAACTACTCGCGTGAGCCGCGTCGGCGTGCCGACATCAATATCGGTATTGATTACTCCAGCGATATCAAAAAAGCGCGCGAGGTGCTGCTGGAGATTGCCCAGGACCCGCGCGTGCATGTCGAGCCGGCGCCGGTGGTATTCGTCACTGGGCTGGGTGACAGTGCAGTGAACCTGTCGCTGCGCGTGTGGGTGGCCACTGGCGACTTCTGGCCGGTGACCTTCTCCTTTACCGAGCTGGCCAAGGAGCGTCTGACCGAGGCGGGTATCGGCATTCCGTTCCCGCAGCGGGTGGTGCATCTGGCCAAGGCTGATTGAGGCACCTGGAAAGGTTTTTCTTCGCGTAGTTTGGGAGAGGTGCCGATTGATACCGGACTGGCAAGTTTGTGTGTTCTTTTGCGCTATTTATATCCGGGCCAAGATCACTAGCGCGTCGATCTCTCGTCTTGGTTTCGCCCCTCACGGGCGAGTCACTTTCTCTTGCTTGCCCAAGAGAAAGTAACCAAAGAGAAGGGCACCCCGTTCATCCGGCCCCGGCTGCGCCGGGGTTCCCTCGTTCCATCACCGCTCCAGGGGCACGCCACGAAGGGCCATCCCTGGCCCATCGTGGCTCTCGCGACATCCATGTCGCTCAACCCCTTACGCGGCGATTCCACTCGGCCTCCTGAAGGGGACTTGGGCGTCGCCTGCGTGATCGCTGCTTAAAAGTAAAAACAAAAGCAAAAACAGACACTGTGGAGCTTGAGCCTGAGGAAATCTTGCAAGCTCGCGACCTGGTCCCCTTCAGGAGGCCGAGTGGAGGTGCTGCGTAGGGGAGCGAGCCGCATGGATGCGGCGAGAGGCTTAAAGGGCCAGGGACGGCCCTTGTAAGCCGGCCCCCGGAGCGGCACCGGAGCGAGGGAAGTTTCGCGCAGCGAAACCCGGATGTCGGGGGTGCCCTTCTTTGGCACACCTTTCTTGGGCAAGCAAGAAAGGTGTGGCGCCCGTAAGGGGCGCAACCAAAACGCTCAGTGAACTCGGTAATGGATAGTGCTAAGCCCGTGAGCAATACGCACACAAACTTGCCAGTCCGGTATCAAGCCCTTTCCACCGGGGCGTCGCCGTTGGGCTGGCGTTTGTCGCGGCGCCACTGGATAACGATAAGCAGCAGTGTCGGTATACCCATCAGCGCCGTGGCGAGGAAGAAGTGGGCGTAGCCGAGGCTTTCCACCATCACGCCGGAATAGCCACCGATAAGGCGCGGCAGCAGCAGCATGATGGAGCTGAGCAGGGCGTACTGGGTGGCCGAGAATTTCAGGTTGGTCAGGCTCGACAGGTAGGCGACGAACGCCGAGGTGGCCAGGCCGGCGCTGAAGTTGTCACAACTGATGGTGACGATCAGCATGTTCAGGTGCGGCCCCATCCCCACCAGCAGCATGAACATCAGGTTGGTAGCCGCCGATGCGGTAGCGCCGATCAGCAGAATCGGCATGATGCCGAAGCGCACGATCAGCAGCCCGCCGACCCCGGCGCCGAGCAGCGTCATCACCAGACCGAAGACCTTGCTGACACTGGCGATCTGCTCTTTGGTGAAGCCCTGGTCGATGTAGAAGACGTTGGCCATCACGCCCATGACGGTATCCGACAGGCGATAGGTGGCGATCAGGCTCAGCAGCAGCAGGGCCTGCCAGCGATAGCGAACGATGAAGTCGTTGATCGGCGTGAGCACCGGTGCCATGCCGCCCCAGAACAGGCTGGAGATCGACAGGCCGGTGAGCAGGGTATAGAGCAGCGCGCGCAGGAAGGCGCGGTCGTAGTACAGCAAATCCTGCAGGCTTACCTGGCCCTGGAACAGCAGCATCAGGTCGCTTTCGTAGAACTGGGTGACCATGGCCGGAACCGCGATCAGCAGGATGATCAGCAGCAGCACGGAAAGTAGCTGGTGGAAGAACCCGTACCTCGCCGCAGCCGTTTTCAGTACCGGTGCCAGCCCGCCCCAGAACAGCCCGGATGCACAGACGCAGGCCAGGGTGCTGTAGAGCATGGCTCGCAGGAAAGCGCGGTCGCTGTAGAGCAGCTCCTGCATGCTGACGTCGCCGAGCAGCATCGGCACCAGATCGCTCTGATAGAACTGGATGAACATGGTCGGCACGGCGATGATCAGCACGATGACCGCGCTGATCGCCAGCAGTTGGTGGAAAAAACCGTGCTTGGGTGGCGCGACATGGATGTGCGGCGGTGCTGGCGGCTCGCGCATCCAGATGGAGGTGAGCAGGCCAGGTAGCATCAGCAGGGCGAAGAGCATGTAGGTACCGGTCCAGGCGCTGAACTGGTAGTCCTTGGCGGTCGAGCCAAAGCCTTCGGCAAAATACAGGGCGCCGGCCGTGGCCAGCAGCGCGGCGACGCGGTAGCCGGTCATGTAGGCGGCGGCCAGCGCAGCCTGATGCTCGTCGCCGAGAATCTCCAGACGGTAGGCATCGACGGCGATGTCCTGGGTGGCCGAGGCAAAGGCCACCAGTACGGCGAGCGCGATCAGTGAGGACAGATGCGTCTGCGGGTCGTAACTGGCCATGCCGATCAGGCCGATGGCAACCAGAGCCTGCGACAGCACCAGCCAGGAGCGGCGCCGGCCGAGCTTGCCCAGCAATGGCAGGCGCCACTGGTCGAGCATTGGCGCCCACACCCATTTGAAGGCGTAGGCCAGACCGATGAGGCTGGCGAAGCCGATGGTTTCGCGCGCCACACCGGCTTCGCGCAGCCATACCGAAAGGGTCGAGAACACCAGCATGTAGGGCAGGCCGGCGGCGAAGCCCAGAAGCAGAAGAGCCAGTGTGGCGGGGTTGGCGTAGGTCGCGAGGGCTTCTCGCCAGGATTTGCGTGGCATCAGGCTCGAATCTGGGCTGGGGGGAGTTTTGATAGGGCGCACTCTAACTGCTGTGCTCCATCGGGCGCCAGCCGTGACGGCGCATATCCACACGTTCGTTCAGGATACTGATGCCCTCTGCACGCAGGCGCGCCCGTTGTTCAGCGCCGGAAGGGCTGCCAGCGGCCAGGCTGAGGCGCCCGCCAGCGGCGATCACCCGATGCCAGGGTAGCGTGGTGCCGTTCGGTAACTGGCTCAGCGTTCGCCCAACCCAGCGCGCGGCGCGGCCAAGACCGGCCAGTTGGGCCAGTTCGCCATAGCTGACGACTTTGCCTTCAGGCACCTGTGCCAGTACCAGATACAGCGCTTCGCGACGCGCCTCGACGCTTGCCGGTGGCGGTGCCGGCCATGCAGACTCTGGCGGTTTCGTCTTGCCCATAGGGTTCGTCCTTATCATGCGTGTACTGATCGCCTTATTCCTTTTTACCCTGGCAGCTCCGCTCTGGGCCGATACCGTGTGGCTGAACAACGGTGATCGCCTCAGCGGAGAGATCATCCTGCTCGATGGCGGCAAGTTGGCACTCAAGACCAAATATGCCGGCCAGGTGCTGATCGACTGGAAGGATATCGATACCCTCAGTTCGGACAAGCCCCTGCTGGTGCGCCGCAGCGGCTTCGACAACGAACGCAGCGAAAGGTTGGCTGCGGCCGGCAGTGGCATGGTCCGGGTGCAGGGCGAGCGCGAGTACACCCTGCCGCTGGCGCAGATCAAACGCCTGGTGCCACCGCGGCCGCTGCTGGAGGATCGTCTCTGGGAAGGCAACCTCGATGCCAAGCTGGATATGAAGCGCAACCAGAATGATGTCGACGAATGGAAGCTCAAGGGCAATACCCGTGTCGAACATGGACGCTGGCGCCATGTGCTCAGCGGCGAACTGGAGCGTGAAACCAAGAACGACAGAAAGGTCGAGGACAACTGGGAACTGGAGTACGACCTCGATCGTTTTTGTACGAGCTGGATCAGTTGTGCGCCCCAGGGCAGACGGTTTCGGATCGGCATTATCTGATCGGTATCGGCGTCGGGTGGTGATGTCGTCGGGCGGTGCGCTGCCCAACGGCACGCCGCCCGACGGAAAAAGCTGAACTCTGCGTATTCGGCCCGGTCAGTTGTTGCTCTGGCGCCGGGGTTGCGGATAATGCCCGGCTTTCGTCCACCAACGCCATTACCCAACTTATGTCGCGCTCTACATCGCTGCCCCTGCTAGGCCTGAGCATCGCTCTGTGCAGTTCCGCCACGTTTGCCGATACCGTCTGGTTGAAGAACGGTGACCGTCTCTCTGGCACCATCCGCTTCTTCGACGGCAGCAAACTGTTGTTGGAAACCGACTACGGCGGCTCCATCCCGCTGGACTGGAAGAAAATCGCCACCCTGGAAAGTGATCACGAGCTGCTGGTCAAGCTCGGGCCGGTAGATGGCGAGCGTGCCAAGTCGCTGCTGGCGGCTGAGCCGGGCAAGGTCACCCTGGCCAATGGCGACGCGCCGAAGACCATCGAGTTGACGCAGATCGAACAGATCATGAAGCCCAAGCCGCTGGTGGAGGATTTCACCTGGAAAGGCAACGTCGATCTCGGTCTCGACTACAAGCGCGGCGAGCGCGACTCCGATGATTACGATGTCGATATCAAAACTCAGGCCCGTCACGGGCGCTGGCGCCATAACGCGATTGCCGATTACAACCGCGAGCTGAAAGACGACGTCGTCAGCACCGACAACTGGAGCGCCGAGTACGCGCTCGACCGCTTCCTCACGGAAAAATGGTTCTGGCAGGGGCGCTTCGAGTACAAGCGCGACCGTATCGAAGAGGTGGAGCGTCAGCGCACTATCGGTACCGGCCCGGGTTACCAGTTCTGGGATGACGAGCTGGGCGCGTTCTCCATTGCTACCCTGGCCAACCGCAGCGATTACCGCTACAGCAATGGCGAGCAGGATCGCTTCTACGCCATGAGCGTGAAGTGGGACTACAACCGCTACCTGATCGGCAAGGCGGTGGAACTGTTCAGCGTCGGCGAAGTGGGCAAGCCGCTGGAAGGCGTCGCCGACTACACCCTGGATGCCGAGGTCGGTCTGCGCTACAAGGTGACCGACTGGGCGTCGCTGAACATGAAGGCCGAGAAGGATATCGTCAGTGGTGCCGAAGGCGATCTGGACGAAACCCGCTATACCCTGGGCTTCGGCGTAGGTTGGTAATCCGTCCGTAGGGTGCGCCGTGCGCACCATGATTGGTAACCGGTGCGCATGGCGCAGCCTACGCAAAAACAAACGCCCCGACTGGTTCGGGGCGTTTGTTTTTGAAGTACAGGATCGCGCTCTACATCAGGATTCTTGTTGCTCGTCCAGCGTCTTGTTCTTCCAGCCGACGCCGCCTGGCAGCAGCAGATTGAGCAGCAGTGCAGCGATGGCGCACAGGGAAATACCCGACAAGGCGAATTCATCGCCGCCGATCACCATGCCGCCGATGCCGAACACCAGGGTCACCGAGACGATGATCAGGTTGCGTGCTTCGGACAGGTCGACCTGGTGGCGAATCAGGGTGTTGAGGCCGACCACGGCGATCGAGCCGAACAGCAGGCACAGGATGCCGCCCATCACCGGTACCGGAATGCTCTGCAGGGCCACGCCGAACTTGCCGATGAAGGCCAGGGCGATGGCGAAAACTGCAGCCCAGGTCATGATCTTCGGGTTGTAGCTCTTGGTCAGCATCACTGCGCCGGTGACTTCGGCGTAGGTGGTGTTGGGCGGGCCACCGAACAGGCCGGCTGCCGAGGTGGCGAGGCCGTCACCGAGCAGGGTGCGGTGCAGGCCTGGCTTCTTGACGAAGTTCTTGCCGGTGACGTTGCCGATCGCCACCACACCGCCGATATGCTCGATGGCTGGCGCCAGGGCGACCGGCACCATGTACAGAATGGCGCCCCAGTGCAGTTCCGGGGTGACGAAGTTGGGTACGGCGAGCCAGGCTGCCTGATCGACGGCGCTGGTGTCGATCACCCCGAGCACCGCGGCGATGGCGCAGCCAACGGCGATGCCGGAGAGGATCGGCACCAGGCGGAAGATGCCGCGGCCCAGCACTGCCACCAGCAGGGTGGTGATCAGCGCCGGCATCGAAATCATCATCGCCGTGCTGTACGGCACCAGTTCGATGCTGCCATCACCGGCCTTGCCCATGGCCATGTTCACCGCTACCGGCGACAGCGCCAGGCCGATGGAGATGATCACCGGGGCGATCACCACCGGTGGCAGCAGGCGGTCGATGAAGCTCGGACCTCGCAGTTTGACCAGCGCCGAGAGCAGGATGTAGACCAGACCGGCTGCGATCACGCCGCCCATCACTGCCGGCAGGCCGAACTCGCCCTTGGCTGCCAGAATCGGCGCGATGAAGGCGAAACTCGAAGCCAGGAACACCGGCACCTGGCGTTTGGTCACCAGTTGGAACAGCAGGGTGCCGATACCGGCGGTGAACAGCGCGACGTTGGGGTCCATGCCGGTGATCAGCGGCATCAGCACCAGAGCGCCGAAGGCCACGAACAGCATCTGCGCGCCGGAAATGCCCTGGCGCCAGAGCGGATCGTTGAATTCCGTTTGCGACATGTCAGGCGTCCTTCTGCTTGGTGCCGAAGATCTTGTCACCGGCATCGCCCAGGCCCGGGATGATGTAACCATGCTCGTTCAGACGCTGATCGATGGAGGCGGTGAAGATGGTCACGTCCGGGTGGGCCTTCTCGACCGCCTTGATGCCTTCTGGCGCAGCGACCAGGACCATGGCGCGAATGTCCTTGCAGCCAGCTTTCTTCAGCAGGTCGATGGTGGCGACCATCGAACCGCCGGTGGCCAGCATCGGGTCGATGATCAGCGCCAGGCGCGAGTCGATTTCCGGCGCCAGTTTTTCAAGATAGGTGTGCGCTTCCAGGGTTTCCTCGTTGCGCGCCACGCCCACGGCGCTGACTTTGGCGCCCGGGATCAGGCTGAGCACGCCGTCGAGCATGCCGATACCGGCGCGCAGGATGGGCACCACAGTGATTTTCTTGCCGGCGATCTTCTCGACCTGCACGGTGCCCGCCCAGCCTTCGATGTCGTAGGTTTCCAGCGGCAGGTCGTTGGTGGCCTCATAAGTCAGCAGGGCGCCCACTTCCTGGGCCAGCTCACGGAAATTCTTGGTGCTGATATCGGCGCGGCGCATCAGGCCGATCTTGTGACGGATCAGCGGGTGGCGGATCTCGCGAGTGGGCATGGGCTGGGATCTCCAACGGGGCTCTGGGAAAAATCGCGTTAGATTAAAGCATTGCACATGCCAAGTGGTGGGTGACTGATAAGTCACGCCGCTGCGCGCCGAGCATCGGCTACGCTGGTCAGTCGATACTTGGCAAGCGTTGTCCAGGTCTGTACCTTTGCCCGCTTTTATTTGACGGACCGATCAGCTTTCAGGCTGTTCGTCGCCATCCATCAGCCCGATCAAGAGAGAATCCCATCATGTCCGCCGATCTCGCGCACATTCGCCAAATCATGGCGGAAGCCGACTGCCTGTTCACCGAAGCTGAGGTGGAAGCGGCCATCGACAAGGTCGCCAGCCAGATCAACGCCGAGCTGGCTGAGCGCAACCCGGTGGTGTTCTGCGTGATGAATGGTGGCCTGATCTTCTCCGGCAAGCTGCTGACCAAACTGAATTTCCCGTTGGAAGCGTCTTACCTGCACGCCACCCGTTATCGCAACGAAACCAGCGGTGGCGAGCTGTTCTGGAAGGCCAAGCCGGAAGTGTCGTTCATCGACCGCGACGTGCTGATCATCGACGACATCCTCGACGAAGGGCATACCCTCGGCGCGATCATCGATTTCTGCCGCCATGCCGGCGCGCGTGCCGTGCACACGGCGGTGCTGATCGACAAGGAGCACGAGCGCAAGGCTCGCCCGGACCTGAAGGCCAATTACGTGGGCCTGCAGTGCATCGACCGCTACATCTTCGGCTACGGCATGGACTACAAGGGCTACTGGCGCAACGCCGCGGGCATCTATGCGGTCAAGGGGCTGTAAGCCTGATACCAAGGCTCACAAACCCGCTGTTCGTAGGAGTCCCGCCTCGGGGCGAGGCTTTTCGAGTTGGTGTCGCCCAGCTTCGCGGCGGGGCGCCGCTCCTACACATTGACGCCTGGCTGAGCAGCATTGGCGCGTAGCCGGATGAAAACGGTCTACGGCTTCGGGTTCTCTCCCAGCCAGCGCAGTGCCTTTTCCCGTGCTTGCGGCAGATCCCGCACATAGGCCAACTCGCCCTCGCGGCGATGTACGCCGGCGCGACGCAATTGCAAACGCACCTGCGCCGTCGGCCCGCTCAGAATCAGCGCCACGTTCTGCTGGCGATAGTCGCGCAGCACATTGTCCAGCGCGGCGATGGCGGTCATGTCCAGCAGCGGCACGGCGCTGATATCGACGATCACCACGCGCACCCCTGGGGTGAAGCGGCGCAGCACGCTCAGCGCCTTTTCCGCCGCGCCGAAGAACAGCGGGCCGCGAATGGCGTAAGCCAGCACGTGCTCGGGCAGGTCTTGCAGGGCCTGACGTTGCTGCCGGCTCAGCGCTGCGGTATCGGTCAGCTCGCTCATGCGCTTGATGAACAGTCCGGCTGCCAGCAGCAGGCCGACGCCCACGGCCAGCACCATGTCGAACAGCACCGTCAGCAACAGGCAGGTCAGCAGCACCAGCACATCGCCACGTGGGGCGATACGCAGGGTGTGGGCAACATGGTGTGGTTCGCTCATGTTCCACGCCACCATCAGCAGCAGCGCGGCCAGAGCCGCCATCGGCAGGTAGCTGAACAGCGGCGCGAGCAGCAGAATCGCTGCCAGCACCACGCCGGCGTGAACCAGTGCCGCCATCGGCGAAAAGGCCCCGGCACGCACGTTGGCTGCCGTGCGGGCGATGGCGGCGGTGGCGGTGATGCCGCCAAAGAACGGCGCGGCCAGATTGCCCAGGCCCTGGCCGATCAATTCGGCGTTGGGATCGTGCTTGCTGCCGGTCATGCCGTCGGCCACCACGGCGCACAGCAGTGACTCGATGGCGCCCAGCATGGCGATGGCGAATGCCGGGGCCAGCAGTTGGCGGATCAGTTCGAACGACAGCACCAGCGGCTGGCCGTCAGCACCTGGCAGGTTCCAGGGCAGGGCCAGGTCCGGCAGGAAGGGTGGGATGCCGGGATGCTCGATGCCGTCGAGTGAGTAGCTGAAGCGCTCGCCCAGTGTCGCCACGGGTAGCCCCATGCGTTCCAGTGCGAGGGCGAGCAGTGCGCCAACCGCCAGGGCGACCAGGTGGGCGGGGACTTTCGGTGCCAGGCGCGGCCAGATCAGCAGTGTTGCCAGGCACGCCGCGCCCACCAGGCTGTCGCCAGGCTGCAGGCTGGGGAGGGCGCGGACCAGCAGATTCACCTGTTCCAGCAGATGTTGAGGCGTGCTGGCCAGGTGCAGGCCGAACAGGTCCTTGATCTGCAGGACGGCGATGACGATACCGATGCCGGCGGTAAAGCCCAATGTCACCGGGTAGGGTACGAATTCGATCAGACGCCCGGCGCGCAGCAGCCCCAGGATGATCAGGATCACGCCAGCCATCAGTGTGCACAGCAGCAAGCCGCCGAGGCCGTACTGCTGGGTGATCGGCAGCAGAATCACCACGAAGGCGGCGGTGGGGCCGGAAATATTGAAGCGCGAGCCGCCGCACAGGGCGATCAGCGGTGCGGCGATCAGCACGGTGTAGAGCCCATGCTGCGGCGCCACACCCACGGCGATGGCCAGCGCCATGGCCAGCGGAATGGCGATGATGCCCACCGTCAGGCCGGCGCTCAGGTCGCCGCGCAGGGCCTTCCAGGAGTAGCCGGCGCGCAGCGTCTGGCGCCAGGCGGCGAACAGCGGTAACGATGGACGTGACATGCTGGCTTCCTAATGGCTTGGCGCATTATAGGAGCCAGTTCACTGGGCGCGGCATGACCTAGGTCGGCTGTCGTGTCGATTGTTCGCGTGTTAGCCTGCTTGGCTACGCGTTGAGCCGCGCGCGGCGCGGCGGTACACTGCCGGCCCTCTGTAATGCTGGCGGGAGCGGGCGATGCGTAAAGACAAGAAGCAGGTGATTGGCGAAGAAATCAGCGATGACTCGATCAAGCTGTTCCTTGCGGTGGAGCCGGCGGACGCCACACCGCCTTCGCTGCACAAGCTGGTCAAGGCTTATCGCGGTCTGCGTATCGATGATTTCGAGCGCTTTGTGGGTTTCTTCGTTGCTGCAGGCTACGACCTCTCGGCCACCGATGCACAGGGCAATGATTTCATCGCGCTGATTCAGGATCAGCGTAATGCCGGGCCCTACATCGAAGTGATCAAGGCTGCTCGCGGCTGATCTTTGCTGTTTTCGAGAAATGCCCGCATTCCGCAAGGAGGCGGGCATTTTTTATGGCCTGCCATCCATGGCGGCCACCCTGCGGGCCGTCGCTGCGCGACGTTAAAAATGGCTCCCGGCCATTTTTTATGGGCTGCGGATCATGAACTCAGGGCAATAAAAAACCGGCCTCCAGGGCCGGTTTTTCAAGAACCTGTCGCAGTTAAGCGGCAGCAGCTTCGCCCAGCGCCTTGATGTGCGCGTTCAGGCGGCTCTTGTGACGAGCGGCTTTGTTCTTGTGGATGATGCCTTTGTCAGCCATGCGGTCGATGACCGGAACAGCTGCAGTGTAAGCGGTTTTGGCAAGCTCGAGATCTTTGGCAGCAATAGCCTTGACTACGTTCTTGATGTAAGTACGAACCATCGAGCGCAGGCTGGCGTTATGGCTACGGCGCTTCTCAGCCTGTTTGGCGCGTTTTTTGGCAGAAGGTGAGTTGGCCACCGTCAAGCTCCTCGAAAACTGGGGGGTTACGACAAATAAGGCCGCGAATCATGCCGATCCATCTGCCTGCTGTCAAGTCTGATGACGCTTTCCTGTGCTGGCCTGACCAGTGGTGGCTCGCTACACTCGACGCCTTCGTTGGGTGGCGATTGTCCGCTACTGCACCTCTTTATGGAAGCCGAAATACCCCATGAATCTCCTCAAGTCCCTGGCTGCCGTCAGTTCACTGACCATGGTGTCGCGCGTGCTGGGGTTCGTGCGCGACACCATCATTGCCCGTACCTTCGGGGCCGGGGTGGCGTCGGATGCCTTCGTGGTGGCCTTCAAACTGCCCAACCTGCTGCGCCGTATTTTTGCCGAAGGGGCGTTCTCGCAGGCCTTCGTGCCGATCCTGGCCGAGTACAAGATGCAGCAGGGCGAGGAGGCCACGCGCACTTTCGTTGCCTACGTCTCTGGTTTGCTGACCCTGGTGCTGGCGCTGGTCACGGCCATCGGCGCGCTCGCAGCGCCCTGGATCGTCTGGGCTACGGCACCGGGTTTTGCCGATGAGGCCGAGCGTTTCGAGCTGACCGTCGATCTGCTGCGGGTAACCTTTCCTTATATATTGCTGATCTCCCTGTCATCGCTGGCTGGCGCCATTCTCAACACCTGGAACCGTTTCTCGGTGCCGGCCTTCGTGCCGACCCTGCTCAACGTCAGCATGATCGTCTTCTCGCTGTTTCTGACGCCCTATTTCGACCCGCCGATCATGGCGCTGGGCTGGGCGGTGCTGGTCGGTGGCCTGGCGCAGTTGCTCTGGCAACTGCCGCACCTGAAGAAGATCGGCATGCTGGTGCTGCCGCGCCTGAGTTTCGGTGATCTGGGCGTTTGGCGCGTGCTCAAGCAGATGGGGCCGGCGATCTTCGGCGTCTCGGTCAGCCAGATCTCGCTGATCATCAACACCATCTTCGCCTCCTTTCTGGTGGCTGGCTCGGTGTCCTGGATGTATTACGCCGACCGCCTGATGGAGTTGCCCTCGGGCGTGCTGGGCGTGGCGCTGGGTACCATCCTGCTGCCGGCGCTATCGAAAACCTATGCGAGCAAGAATCGTGACGAGTACCGCCGCCTGCTCGATTGGGGGCTGCGTTTGTGCTTTCTGCTGGTGCTGCCTTGCACCCTGGCGCTGGCGATTCTCGCCGAGCCGTTGGTGGTCTCGCTGTTTCAGTACGGCAAATTCACCGCCAACGATTCGCTGATGACCCAGCAGGCGCTAATGGCCTATGCGGTCGGCCTGCTGGCACTGATTCTGGTGAAGATTCTTGCACCGGGCTTCTACGCCCAGCAGAACATCAAAACGCCGGTGAAGATCGCTGTGGTCAGCCTGTTGGCGACCCAGGTGATGAACGCGCTGTTCGTCTTCGGTCTGGACATGGCGCACGTCGGCCTGGCGCTGGCGATCAGCTTGGCGGCCTGCCTGAATGCAGGCTTGCTGTACTGGCAATTGCGCCGCGCTGCTATCTTCCAGCCGCTGCCGGGCTGGGGGCTGTTTCTGCTCAAGCTGGTGGTCGCGGTGGCGGTGATGGTTGCCGTGCTGCTGGGGCTGCTGCAGGTCATGCCTGTCTGGGCAGAAGGAGAGATGCTCGTGCGCCTGCTGCGTCTCGGCGCGTTGGTGGCCGCTGGGCTGGTCGCCTACTTCGGCATGCTGCTGATATTGGGCTTCCGTCCGCGCGATTTTGCCCGGCGGGCCCTGTAGCGGTTTCACGCATCGCGATGCCTGTTGTGCATGGCCTGCTGTGCGTATAATCGACCACTTTGTGAACAAGAAGCGTGCTATGCAGCTGGTTCGAGGTCTTCATAACCTGCAGCCCCAGGCGCGGGGCTGTGTGGTCACCATCGGTAATTTCGACGGCGTTCATCGTGGGCACCAGGCCATCCTGGCGCGCTTGCGCGAGCGTGCCGCGGAACTGGCCGTGCCCAGTTGCGTGGTGATCTTCGAGCCGCAGCCGCGTGAGTTCTTCGGCCCGGACACCGCGCCGGCGCGCCTGACCCGTCTGCGTGACAAGCTCGCCCTGCTGGCCGCCGAAGGCGTCGACATGGTGCTGTGCCTGACCTTCAATCGCCGCTTGCGTGAGTTGTCGGCCGCCGAGTTCGTCCAGCGTGTGCTGGTCGATGGCCTGGGCGTGAAGGAACTGGAGATCGGCGACGATTTCCGCTTCGGCTGCGACCGTGCCGGCGATTTCGAATTTCTCAAGGCCGCCGGCCAGCGTTACGGCTTCAGCGTCGACGCCTCGACCACCGTCGAAGTGCTCGGCGGCCGGGTCAGCAGCACACGCGTGCGCCAGGCGCTGGCCGATGGCGATTTCGAACTGGCCGAAGCCTTGCTCGGCCGGCCGTTCCGCATCGCCGGGCGGGTGTTGCACGGGCAGAAGCTCGGCCGCCAGCTCGATGCGCCCACTGCCAACATCCAGCTCAAGCGGCGCAAGGTGCCGCTGACCGGGGTTTATATGGTGAGCTGTGAAATTGATGGCGTGATTCAACCGGGCGTCGCCAATATCGGCGTGCGCCCCAGTGTTGCCGGTGACGGCAGCGCCCATCTGGAAGTGCATCTTCTGGATTTTGCCGGCGATCTGTATGGCCGGCGTCTCTCGGTGGCTTTCCACCACAAGCTGCGTGATGAGCAGCGTTTCGCCTCGCTGGAGGCCTTGAGGGCGGCGATTGCCGCCGATATCGCCGCTGCCCGTGATTATTGGCAGGGCCACCCGCTGATGAAGAGCCACCCGCTGATGAAGAGCCCGAAATGACCGACTACAAAGCTACGCTGAACCTGCCCGATACCCAGTTCCCGATGAAGGCCGGCCTGCCGCAACGCGAGCCGCAGACCCTGCAGCGCTGGAACGAGATTGGCCTGTATAGCAAGCTGCGCAAGATTGGCGAAAATCGGCCGAAGTTCGTCCTGCACGACGGCCCGCCCTATGCCAACGGCAGCATCCACATCGGTCATGCGGTGAACAAGATCCTCAAGGACATCATCACCCGCTCCAAGACCCTGGCCGGTTTCGACGCGCCTTATGTGCCGGGTTGGGACTGCCACGGCCTGCCGATCGAGCACAAGGTCGAAACCACCTTCGGTAAGAACCAGCCGGCCGACCTGACCCGCGAGCGCTGCCGCACCTATGCCGGCGAGCAGATCGAAGGGCAGAAGGTCGACTTCATCCGCCTCGGTGTGCTCGGCGACTGGGACAATCCGTACAAGACCATGGACTTTGCCAACGAGGCCGGGGAGATCCGCGCCCTGGCCGAGATGGTCAGGCAGGGCTTCGTGTTCAAGGGGCTGAAACCGGTGAACTGGTGCTTCGACTGCGGCTCGGCCCTGGCCGAGGCCGAAGTGGAGTATCAGGACAAGAAATCCGATGCCATCGACGTCGCCTTCCCCATCGAAGACGCAGACAAGCTGGCCGCCGCCTTCGGCCTCAGCGAGCTGAGCAAGCCGACCGCCATCGTCATCTGGACCACCACGCCCTGGACCATCCCGGCCAACCAGGCGCTCAACGTTCACCCTGAGTTCACCTACGCCCTCGTCGACACTGGCGAGCGCATCCTGCTGCTGGCTGAGGAGCTGGTCGAGTCCTGCCTGCAGCGCTACGGCCTGCAAGGTCAGGTGATCGCCACCGCGCCGGGCGCGGCGCTGGAGCTGATCCGTTTCCGTCATCCGTTCTACGAGCGTTTCTCGCCGGTGTACCTGGCCGAATACGTCGAGCTGGGCGCCGGTACCGGCATCGTCCACTCGTCGCCGGCCTACGGTGAGGACGACTTCCGTACCTGCAAAGCCTACGGCATGAGCAACGACGACATCCTCAGCCCGGTGCAGAGCAATGGCGTCTACACCCCGGATCTGCCGTTCTTCGGCGGCCAGTTCATCTGGAAGGCCAACCCGGCCATCGTCGAGAAGCTGGCCGAAGTCGGTGCGCTGCTCAAGCACCAGCCGATCCAGCACAGCTACATGCACTGCTGGCGCCACAAGACGCCGCTGATCTACCGCGCCACGGCGCAATGGTTCGTCGGTATGGACACTCAGCCCAAGCAGGGCGCTCCCCTGCGTGAGCGCGCGCTGGCCGCCATCGAGCAGACCCAGTTCGTCCCGGCCTGGGGTCAGGCGCGCCTGCACAGCATGATCGCCGGGCGGCCCGACTGGTGCATCTCGCGTCAGCGCAACTGGGGCGTGCCGATCCCGTTCTTCTTACACAAGGCCACCGGCGAGCTGCACCCGCGCACCGTCGAGCTGATGGAAGAGGTCGCCAAGCGTGTCGAGCAGGAGGGCATCGAAGCCTGGTTCAAGCTCGACGCTGCCGAGCTGCTTGGCGCCGAAGCGGCTGACTACGACAAGATCAACGACACTCTCGACGTCTGGTTCGACTCCGGTACCACCCACTGGCATGTGCTGCGTGGCTCGCACGGCCTCGGCCACACCACCGGCCCGCGCGCCGACCTGTACCTGGAGGGCTCGGACCAGCACCGCGGCTGGTTCCACTCCTCCCTGCTGACCGGCAGCGCCATCGACGGTCACGCGCCGTACAAGGCGCTGCTGACCCATGGCTTCGTGGTCGACGAGAACGGCCGCAAGATGTCCAAGTCGCTCGGTAACGTGGTCGCCCCGCAGGAGGTCAACGACAGCCTGGGCGCCGACATCATGCGCCTGTGGGTCGCGTCCACCGACTACTCCGGTGAGATGGCCGTGTCCAAGGTGATCCTGCAGCGCAGCGCCGATGCTTACCGCCGCATCCGCAACACCGCGCGCTTCATGCTGGCCAACCTCAACGGTTTCGATCCGGCCAAGGACCTGCTGCAGCCCGAGCAGATGCTCGACCTTGATCGCTGGGCCGTCGACGCGGCCCTGCGCCTGCAGGAAGAGATCATCGAGGCCTACGCCGACTACCGCTTCTGGAACGTCTATTCCAAGGTGCACAACTTCTGCGTGCAGGAGCTGGGCGGCTTCTACCTGGACATCATCAAGGACCGCCAGTACACCACCGCCGCCGACAGCGTGGCGCGCCGCTCCTGCCAGAGCGCGCTGTTCCACATCAGCGAGGCGCTGGTGCGCTGGATCGCGCCTATCCTGGCCTTTACCGCCGAGGAAATCTGGCAGTTCCTGCCGGGCGAGCGCAACGAGTCGGTGATGCTCAATACCTGGTATGCCGGTCTGCAGCGCCTGCCGGAAGGCTTCGAGCTGGATCGTGCCTATTGGGATCGCGTGATGGCGGTCAAGGCAGCGGTCAACAAGGAGCTGGAGAACCTGCGCACGGCCAAGGCCATCGGTGCCAGCCTGCAGGCCGAGGTCACCCTGTTCTGCGACGACGCCAAGCAGGCCGACCTGGCCAAGCTCGGCGACGAGCTGCGTTTCGCCCTGATCACCTCGGCGGCGCAGACCGCGCCGCTCGCCGATGCGCCGGCCGATGCGGTGGTGACCGAGGTCGAAGGCCTGAAGCTGAAGATCCTCAAGTCCGCCCACGCCAAGTGCGGCCGCTGCTGGCACTTCCGCGCCGACGTCGGCAGCCATGCTGATCATCCGGAGCTGTGCAGCCGTTGCGTGAGCAACATCGAAGGTGAAGGTGAGGTGCGCAAGCATGCCTGAGTCCTCGCGTTTCGGGCATCTGCCCTGGCTGCTGCTGAGTATGCTGATCCTGGTCGCCGATCGCGTGAGCAAGGATATCTTCGAGGGCACGCTGAGCATGTACCAGCGCATCGAAGTCATTCCGGGTTACTTCGACTGGACCCTGGCCTACAACACGGGTGCGGCATTCAGCTTCCTGGCCGATGCCGCCGGCTGGCAGCGCTGGTTCTTCGCCGCCATCGCCATCGTCGTCAGCGTCGTGCTGGTTATCTGGCTCAAGCGCCTCAAGCGTCACGAAACCCTGCTGGCGGTGGCGCTGGCCATGGTCCTGGGCGGCGCGCTGGGTAACCTGTATGACCGCGTGGTGCTGGGCCACGTGGTCGACTTCATTTTGGTGCATTGGCAGAGCCGCTGGTTCTTCCCGGCGTTCAATCTGGCCGACACCTTCATCACCATCGGCGCCATCCTGCTGGCGCTGGATATGTTCAAGAGCGACAAGTCCGCGAAGGAGGCTGCGCAATGACAGACGTACGCATCGGTCCGGACAGGGAAGTGACCCTGCATTTCGCCCTCAAGCTGGAAAACGGCGATGTGGTCGACAGTACCTTCGACAAGCAACCGGCGACCTTCAAGGTCGGCGACGGCAACCTGCTGCCCGGCTTCGAGCAGGCGCTGTACGGCTTCAAGGCTGGCGACAAGCGTAGCGTGCAGGTACAACCGGAGCAGGGCTTCGGCCAGCCCAATCCACAGAACGTGCAGATCATGCCGCGTAGCCAGTTCGAGGGCATGGAGCTGTCCGAAGGCCTGCTGGTGATCTTCAATGATGCCGCCAATACCGAGCTGCCGGGTGTGGTCAAGGCGTTCGATGACAAGCAGGTCACCATCGACTTCAACCACCCACTGGCCGGCAAGGTGCTGGACTTTGATGTGGAAATCATCGAGGTCAGGGCGCTCTAGCCCATGCAGCCGCTCTTGTAGGAGCGGCTTCAGCCGCGAAGCTCTTGTTGCAGCCTGCGCTTATCCCGCGCAGGCTGTACCTTTGTGGGATCGAACCATAGCGTCGTGCGATCCCCGATCAATACCGAGACAGCCAGCATGCATATCAAACTCGCCAATCCCCGAGGCTTCTGCGCCGGCGTCGATCGCGCCATCGAAATCGTCAACCGCGCCCTGGAAGTGTTCGGCCCGCCGATCTACGTGCGCCATGAAGTAGTGCACAACAAGTTCGTGGTCGAGGACCTGCGTGCCCGCGGCGCGGTGTTCGTCGAAGAGCTGGATCAGGTGCCGGACGACGTCATCGTCATCTTCAGTGCCCACGGTGTGTCCAAGGCCGTGCGCGACGAGGCGGCCCGACGTGGCCTAAAGGTGTTCGACGCCACCTGCCCGCTGGTGACCAAGGTGCATATGGAAGTAGTGCGCTACAGCCGTGAGGGCCGTGAGTGCATCCTTATCGGCCACGAAGGCCACCCGGAAGTCGAAGGCACCATGGGCCAGTACGACGCCAGCAACGGCGGCGCCATCTACCTGGTGGAAGACGAGGCGGACGTTGCTGAACTGCAGGTGCGCAATCCCGAGAACCTGGCGTTCGTCACCCAGACCACCCTGTCCATGGACGACACCAGCAAGGTGATCGACGCCCTGCGCAGCAAGTTCCCGGCCATCGGCGGCCCGCGCAAGGACGACATCTGCTATGCCACGCAAAACCGCCAGGATGCGGTCAAGCAACTGGCCAGCGAGTGCGACGTGCTGCTGGTCGTCGGCAGCCCGAACAGCTCCAACTCCAATCGTCTGCGCGAACTGGCCGAGCGCATGGGCACTCCGGCCTATCTAATTGACGGCGCTGAAGACCTCAAGCGTGAGTGGTTCGATGGCGTGAAGGGTATTGGCATCACGGCGGGCGCTTCTGCCCCGGAAGTGCTGGTGCGCGGGGTGGTAGAGCAATTGCGCGCCTGGGGGGCGGCAGGGGAGACCGAGCTGGATGGGCGGCCGGAGAACATTACGTTTTCGATGCCGAAGGAGTTGAGGGTCAAAGCCTTGTGACCGCCCCTACAGCAGGGGCGAAGTTCACTTTTACACCAAGCCTGTGTCTTAGCCCCCTATAAGGCACACGCTCAGAGCGCGTTACCGCCAGCACTCTTCGACACCATTGGCACCTGTGACGGTGCGTGTGCCCTGCTGGTTCAGGGCAAGAGTACCGCATCCGGTGTCTCTGGTTTGCGAGTTGATAGGCGTTGCGGTCATGGTGAATTGCACGGGGTTAGCATTGGCGGTGATGGCTAACTGGTAAAGTGCATTCTGCGAGTTTGCAGAGGCGAAGCCTAGTTCCGCGATGGTTGTGGCGTAGCGACTGTTCTGAGTGAAGAAGCGCTCTTGTCGAGCAGATGCTTCCGTCAGTAATGCCTGCCCTTCCGTCCTATTGGAGCGTAGAACATAATTCTGATAACTGGGGATCGCTATACTTGCCAACACGGCAATGACCATGACCGCGATCATAAGCTCGATGAGGGTGAAACCCGACTGTTTATTCATTATCTATCTCACTTTGAATCTGTATTTGCTCTTCAGGGCTAGGTTGTCTGAGGATGGCCACTGAGTCGAGTTTCGGGAACGGCGTCGCGTGACTGCCGGACGCTGCGATGACACTTCCCGGACGTAGCTGATATATAACCGGCCCGCCGGTCGGCACTAGGCTTTCCGGGACGCGGTTGGGCAGTTGGTAACGCTTTCCGTCGATAGTGATAAGGGACTTCTCCAGTTCGATCCTCTGTACCGCACCGGAAATCTCAAAAGTTTCGGCGTTTGCAGTGAAGGCTACGAGTAGGAAAAGGACGCTGCTGATCAAGGATTTCATACTCACTCTCCCAGGATCCGCCAGTTCTGGCGTCCGCGAGATGCGGGGCCGAAATCGAGGCGTTCACGCTGAATGCTGTCAGAAGTGTTGAAGAATGCGTCTTTACCTACAATGGCGGGGCTGCCGAAGCCGGGGATGCGAACGCTGGAGACGGTACGGCCCTGATAGGAGTCCTGTGCGGTGACGTAATTGTTCCCGCTCAGGTCCAGGACGTTGAACTGGGTGGCGCCTCCCGTGTAGGCATCGATTGCCATGAACCAGCGATCAATACCGGAGCTGCACGGGTCAGCATTGGGTGTGGTCGTTGCCGCGAACAGCACATTGGATCGAGCGCTCATGTCGGTTACGACCATTTCACCTTTCAAGGTAGAACCTTCTTTCAGATCTAGGAACCAGCCATATTTGCTCACTCCTTCGGCTGGATTGCCGTTGACGTACCATTCCACCGGGTTCTGGCTTAGCAGTCGGATCTCCCGACTGGTCGAGGTGCTGCTGTCAGTATCCTCGAAGGTGGCCGTGATTGCTGTCTCCATGTTCTGCTGAACCAACTGGTTGCGAGTGACGCTGGGCGTGGTTGTCGCATTCTGGCCAGCGGTTTGCCTATCCCAGATGCCATAGATAGTCATCGCCTGGCTGGTGTTGGCCTGGGCGTCGGTGGTTTCTATGTATTTACCGGTACCCACAGATACGATGTGGCCGAGACCGGTTGGGTGGCGAACGATGGTGGGTGCCGCAGTGATGGGTTGGCGGTTGGTATTCGTGGCGCTGAAGAGCGGCCGTGCGCCAAAGGCTGCGCGGAAGGTGTTGGCCGAAACCGGGGCGTCTGGGTTCACCACGAATGGCTCGCTTCTCGAGGCATCGAACAAGTCGAAGCGCCACAGATTGCCTTGCAAATCCCCCGCATACACGTAATCGGTAACTAGGTCGCCATTGATGTCGACAGCGCGTGGGGTTGAAAGGCCATTGATGACGTTATCTGCGCCAACGGTGATCTTTTTGGAAACACTACCATCGGCGGCATCGAGAATGAACAGTGCTGCTCTGTCGTTGGTACTGTTGTAACCGTTGCTTAGGATCACGCTCCATTTACCGTTGTGCAGCTTGGTGATGATCGGCTCGGGGAAGCTGAAGCCCAGATCGGTATCGTCGGTGGAGCTGAACTCCCACAGCAGGCGTACGTCGGTCGGGACAGTGATATCCAATGCGAACACCGAGCGACCACCACCACGCAGTGTGCCGACCAGGATGGTGCGCCAGACACCGTTGATGACCACATCCCCGACGACGGGGGTTCCGTCTACATAGAACTCATGAGTAGTGCCATAGCTCTTGTCGGTCAGCTTATTTAGCTTGGGAATGACAGCAGTGGGGATATAGGCAAAAACTTCATCGCCGGACTCATCAAACCCATGCAGCATGCCGTCATTGGCACCGACATAAATACGCTTGGGGCGTCCGGCTTTGTCGCTGCGGAACTTGGCGTAAGCCTCGTTACCGGGACCTGCGGCCTGATCCATCAGATAAGCCAGGCGATCAGGTGCACCGACAACAACCGGGCTAGAGTGAATGATGTCGCCCAGTAGATAGGTGCGCTCGCGAAAGGTCGTGTTCTCTCGGGAGCGATCACCGCGAAGGAAGTCGACGCGCTGAGAGCCCAGGCTATCGACGACGCCGTTGACGTTACGGTTCAGTACATCCTTTTGGGCAGCGCTGAGATTGTTCCAGGTGAAGTCAGCAAGGGACGAGTTCTTGTTGATCTTTATGTTGCGGGTTCCGGGACTCTGTGCCTGCAATTTGCTGCGGGCATTCCAGTCGAGTGTCAGCGCTCCATTGGAGTCCACGTCGTACTTGATCAACTCACCGCTCCAGTTATCGCTGGAGAAGCGCGCATAGTAGGCCTCATTGCCGGCACTGGTAACGGCTGACTCAAGGGAAACTGCCGATGCCGATGTGTCTCGATCCGCGATGCGACTGAGAATGGTCTTGAACGCAGTAACCATGTCTTCAGGTGAGTCCACGCTGAAAAACTCGCCACGCGAGTTGACTGCTGCGTGCCAAAGGTCATAGACATTGTTGGCACTGTCAGAGCCGGCGTTTGGCCAGGCGGTGGTGCCGGCGGCAAGATTTTCATAACCACCTGCGAAGGTGCTGCCAGCCCATGCCGGATTGCTCAGGCTGCGGGTCAGGCCAAGCCCGAGTGTGTAGGTGACCAGGTGCTGCCAGGTTGCCGGGTTGTTGCGTGCATCCCAGTATTCGGTCGCAGCGTTGGCATTCTTGTAAGGAATGTAGGGTTTGAGTTCGTTGGCAATGTTGGGCTGTGCATCCTCGGCCCAGTACTTGAAGGCCACGTCTGCCACGGTGTTCGAGACAGAGTCTCGGAAAGGCGCTCGGGGGGTGTAAGCAGTACCGTCTGGCAGTGCCGCTATCGAAGTATTGTCGACGTTGCCGACGTTGAAGCCGCTGTCACCGTTCCATATGCCATCGGTCATCAGAATATGGTAGGACGGTCGGCAGGCATACTGGGGATTGCTTGTGCTTCCAGGCTCTGCGGCAAAGGGGCCGTTGACGCCGGTGTT
>Ga0306892_100268_pt1 | contig 21139 bp, 15 predicted proteins | sample AntDeeMetagen290_FD_190408 | JGI IMG/M metagenome (GOLD analysis project Ga0306892, IMG submission 190408) | Saline lake microbial communities from Deep lake, Antarctica - Metagenome #290 (v2) (version 2) | ecosystem: Environmental > Aquatic > Non-marine Saline and Alkaline > Saline | place...
CGGCCCAGGTCGGCGCCGCGGCCAGCAGTGGGCCGCCCAGGAGCAGGCTGCTGTTCTGCGAGTCGGCCTGCGCCTGCAAGGGTCGCATCCCACGCAGATTGACTGCCTCGACGCCCGCCGGCAGGGCGAAGCCGGCGCGCTGTTCGCGATTGCGCACGCCGTTGACCGGGGCATCCACCGTCAGCACCAGCGCCTGGTAGCCGGCGCTTTCTGCACGGCGGATCAAGGCCGCAGTGAACTCGCGATCAGGCTGGATATACAGCTGGAACCACAGCGGTGCCTGCGCCTGCGCCGCAATGGCTTCCAGCTCGACACTGGCCTGGGTGCTGACCACCATGCCCGCGCCCAGTGCAGCCGCCGCAAGTACGCTGGCCAACTCGCCATCGGGATGGGCGAGCTTCTGGTACGCCACTGGCGCAAGAAAGATCGGGTGGGCGAAATCCTGGCCGAACAGACGCAGGCGCGTATTGCCGCCGCTCAGGTCTTGCAGCACTCGGCTACGCAGACGCAGACGCTCGAACGCCGCCCGGTTGTCCGCCAGGGTCAGCTCATCCGCCGCGCCGCCGGCCAGGTAGGCCCATGCCTGTTCGCTCATGCGTTCGCGGGCATAGGGCTCGTAGTCGACGACGGCGGCGATGGTCGGCGGAATCTGCTGCAGCGTGGGCAATGGCATGCTGTTTCTCGGCGGGTCGGTGCGTGGAGGACAACGTTCGATCAGGGTGATGGATCGAGCGCTCAGGTCTGCGTCCATTGCCGCAGCAGGTTGTGGTAAATCCCGGTCAAGCGCACTAGCTCTGGGCTGTCTGGCACCTGCTGGCGCAGCGTCTGGATGCTGTCATCGAGTTCCAGCAGCACGTTGCGCTGCTCGTCCTGGCGCACCAGGCTCTGCACCCAGAAGAACGAAGCCAGACGCGCACCGCGGGTCACCGGTTCGACCCGATGCGGGCTGCCGCTGGAATAGAGAACCAGATGGCCGGCCGGCAGTTTGATGCGCTGGTCCTGCACCACCAGTTCACCGCCTTCGTACTCGTCCGGCTCGCTGAAAAACAGGGTGGCCGACAGGTCGGCACGAATACGATGCGGCGTGCCCGGCACGCTGAATACCGCATTGTCGATATGGTCGCCGTAGGCGCCACCCCCGGCATAGCGATTGAAGCGCGGCGGTACCACTTTCAGCGGCAACGCGGCAGCCATGAAACGCGGATGCTGGGCCAGGCAGGCCAGGATGAAATCGCCCAGCTGCTGCGTCAGTGGATCATCCTGAGCGAGCTGCTGGTTGGCCTTGACGTTCACCGCCTGGTGCCCAGCCGTCAGCCGGCCATCCTGCCAGTTGCCGCCTGCGAGCGCGGTGCGGCACTGCTGCAGCTGTTCGGCATTCAGCACGTCGGGAATGCTCAGCATCATGTTCGGGGTTCTCCAGGCCAATCGCCGTTGCGAATGATTCTAAAGGGCTGCAGCACTCGGACAGAAGCCCGATCTGCTGTCGCCACCAAAATGAAAACGCCCCGAGAGCGCTGCAATCGGGGCGTTGTACCACTCAAGCGTGCTTAGAAGCGGAAGTTGGTGCTCAGGGTGAAGGTACGCGGGTCGCCCAGCAGCACGCGGCGACCGTTCCAGTTGCTGGAGACGGCGTATTCCTCGTCGGTCAGGTTGTCGACGTTCAGGCGCACGTCCACATTGGCATTGACCTCATAGCTGGCCATGGCGGCGAAGGTGGTGTAGCTCGGCAGTTTGCCATGCAGGCCGTTGGCGACGATGCGGCTGGCATCGTCCGGGCGGCCCAGGTAGGACGAACCGACGTGCTGAGCGCCCAGGCCCAGGGTCAGGCCGACCGGCAGGCGGTAGGTCGTCCACAGGTTGCCGGAGACCTTGGGCGTGAAGGCCAGCTCGTCGCCGTCGGTGCGCAGCGCAGTGCCGTAGTCGCCGGCGTTGGCACGGCGACGCACCTCGTCCAGATAGGCGCTGTGCTTGCGCTCGCTGTCCATGAAGACGATGCCGCCGTAGACGTTCCAGGCCTCGGTGATCTGGCCCGAGGCGCCCAGTTCCAGGCCCTTGACCACCTGCTCACCATAGCCCTTGAGGCTGTCGCTGGTCTCGCCGGCGTCGCGGCCGGTGATGGCCACATCCTTCTTCACCGTGTAGAACAGCGCCGCGGTGGTGGACAGGCGCTTGTCGAAGAAGTCCCACTTGGTGCCGACTTCGTAGTTGTGCGCGCGCACCGGATCGGCGCCCGGGACGAAGCCGGGGAAGGCCTGGCCGTTGACCCGCGAGATGTCCGGGTTGGACAGGTAGGAGCCGGGCGGCTGGGTGGACACGCCGTAGGCGGCATACAGGCTGCCGTTCTCCGCCGGCTTGTAGACCAGGCCGAGTTTGCCGCCAATGCTGAACTCGCGGTCGTCGAAGCCGTCGGCGCCCACAGCGGCGCCGGTCTGGACGTTACGGCTGCGGATATCGACGTCGTACTGCTCCAGGCGCAGGCCGCCGGTCAGTTGCCACTGCGGGGTGAACTCCAGGGTGTCGTAGACGTACAGCGCCACGGTGTCGACGGTCACGTCGCTGCGCTCGCGCAGGCGGCTGTTCTTGGAAACCGGCCCGCTACGCTCCCAGTCCGGATCGAAGATATTGACGTTGCCCGGGTTGACCTCGGCGTAGGTGCCGGCCTCGGACTCCTCGCGGGTCAGCTCCAGGCCGGCTGCCAGGTTGTGCTTGATAGAACCGGTGGCGAACTGCGCCGAGAGGTTGGTCAGGTTGCTCAGGCTGGTGTTGACCCGGTCGTAGAACTGGGTGTCGGTACGCAGCTGGTCGCCGCCCAGGTACTGGAAAGGCACGGTGTAGCGCGCCTGGCGGTCGACGCGCGCCCAGCGGGTCTGGTTGCTCAGGGTCATGCCGGTCGAGAGGTCGTGTTCCAGACGCACCAGCAGCGCATCGCTGGTGGTGTCGTCGAAGTCCGACTTGAGGCCGTAGAACTCGTCACGGTCGACCCCGGACAGCGCCGGGTTGTAGGGCGTGTCGCCCTTCATGCCCTTGACCGACGCGCCGGAAACGCCCCAGTCCGGGCGGTCGTTCATCTGCACGTGCTCGTAGGCGAAGATCGCGCGGGTGTCGGTGCCCAGGCCGAAGGCCAGCGACGGGGCGATACCCCAGCTGTTCTTCTCGGCGTGCTCACGACCCGCCACGCCGCTGTCTTCCACCAGCAGGTTGAGGCGGAAGGCGGCGCTGTCGTGGATGATCTGATTGGTGTCCAGGGTGGCGCGGCGGCGCGCCTCGGAGTCGTACTGGTCGAAGCCGAAGCTGGCGCCGCCGGCGACGAAACTTTCCAGAGTCGGCGTCTTGGTCACCAGGTTGACGTAACCACCGGCGCCGCCGCGGCCGTTGTCGGCGGCCGGGCCCTTGGCCACTTCCACCTGCTCAACGTTGAACACGTCGCGGGTGTAGCTGCCGTTGTCGCGGGCGCCGTCGATGAAGATGCTGCCGGTGGTGTCGAAACCGCGCAGGCTGAAGTTGTTGGTGCCGCTGGAGAAGCCGTTTTCACCGGCGTTGAAGCTGATGCCGGGGGTGTTCTTCAGTACATCGGTCAGGGTGCGCGCGTTCTGCTCGCGAAACAGCGCCTCTGGGATGATGTTGATCGTCTGCGGCGTATCCAGCAGCGGCGCGGTCTGCTTCGGCGAGGACGCCTTGTCGACTTTATAGCCCTGATCCTGCTGGCCCTTTACGGTGACGCTGTCCAGCTCCACCGTGCTGTCCTGGGCCACGGCGAAGCCGGAAGCCAGGGCCAGGCCGATGGCCGAGGCGAGCAGGCGACGCTGGGGAAAAGGTGCACGCTTGTTATGCTTATCGCTCACGAGAATCACTCCTGATTGGAATCAGCGCGCAATACTAGATGAGACTCAATCTTAATCAATCCTTGCGAAGGATTTACATGAACTTATTTGTAACAAAGATGTCACCGACACTCCCCTGCAGCAAGCCAAGCGCTCTAGCCCGGGATGCAGCCGAGCCGGGAAAACCCGCAGAAACCTGACGCCAGAAATGCCAACGCCCACACGAGGTGGGCGTTGGCGAGGCGCGGATGCCTTACAGGTAGTAGGATTTCAGCGGCGGGAAGCCATTGAATTCCACCGCGCTGTAGCTGGTGGTGTAGGCACCGGTGGACAGCCAGTACAGGCGGTCGCCGCTGGCCAGGTTGAGCGGCAGGCCATACTTGTAGTGCTCGTACATGATGTCGGCGCTGTCGCAGGTCGGGCCGGCGATCACCACTTCTTCCATCTCGCCCTTCTTCTCGGTCCAGATCGGGAATTTGATCGACTCGTCCATGGTTTCGATCAGGCCGCTGAACTTGCCGACGTCGGCATACACCCAGCGCTCGACGGCGGTACGCGATTTGCGCGCCACCAGCACCACTTCCGAGACCAGCACGCCGGCGTTGGCGATCAGCGAGCGGCCCGGCTCGAGGATGATTTCCGGCAGCTCGTCACCGAAGTCTTCCTTGAGGAAGCGGGTGATTTCTTCGGCGTAGGTTTCCAGGTCATTGGTGCGCTGGATGTAGTTGGCCGGGAAGCCGCCGCCCATGTTGATCATCTGCAGAGTGATGCCGTCCTCTTCCTTCAGGCGCTCGAAGATCACCTTGACCTTGGCGATGGCCGCGTCCCACACGTCGATGTCGCGTTGCTGCGAGCCTACGTGGAAGGAAATGCCGTAAGGCACCAGACCCAGTTGCTTGGCCAGGATCAGCAGGTCCAGGGCCATGTCCGGCTGGCAGCCGAACTTGCGGCTCAATGGCCAGTCGGCACTGGTCGAGCCTTCGGTGAGGATACGCACGTAGATCTTCGAACCCGGCGCGGCCTTGGCGATGTTGCGCAGGTCGGCTTCGGAGTCGGTGGCGAACAGGCGCACGCCCTTGTCGAAGAAGTAACGGATATCACGGGACTTCTTGATGGTGTTGCCGTAGCTGATGCGCTCCGGGCCAACGCCGGTGGCCATGACCTTGTCCAGCTCGTAGATCGAGGCGATGTCGAAGCTCGAGCCCTTGTCGCGCAGCAGCTCGATGATCTCGGTGGCCGGGTTGGCCTTGACCGCGTAGTAGATCTTGGCGAAGGGGAAGCAGGTGCCCAGCTGATCGTAGGCATCAGCGATGATCTGCCGGTCGATCACCACGAACGGGGTTTCGTGCTGATCGGCGAACGCCTTCATGCGCTGGAAAGTGGCGGGTGCGTAGTAGTCTTCGACCTTGATCGACATGCTGGGGACTCCAATGGCAAAACCGGGAACACATTGATTCGGGCAGCAGAACCGCTTACAGGTTCCGCTACGTGTCGGGGCTGGCCGCGCTAAACGCTGGCCTGAACGTCTGACAGTTTCCCCACTTTGGTTCGCCTACTTCCCAAGGCATGTCGCCGAGCATCACCGGTACCGACCACTAGCCGGCCGGCAACCTCTCGTCGTCAGTACTTGAGCCGGATGGATCGTTTCCAGCATGGACGTTCGGGCGCGGACTTTAAGACCATGCGCCCCTCAGATCAACCGGAAATTCTGCCTAATTTCATCTCGTTCCAGATATCACACAAAACGTCCTGAAATGCTGAACAGGCGGGGCTTTCAGCCAGTTTGGCGCAGCCGTGTTTCAGGGCCATTGCAGCACCTCACGGCGAGCGGCTTGCACCGCTCGCCCACCGGCTCAATACACGTCGCGCCGATAGCGCCCTTCCTCGATCAAATCGTCCACCACCTCGTCACCGAGCAGCTTGCGCAATGCCGCATCGACGCCACCGGCCATGCCCTGCAGGCTACCGCAGACATAGATCGCCGCACCCTCGGCCAGCCAGGCACACAGGCGCTCGTGCTGCTCACGCAGCAGATCCTGCACATAGCGCTTCTGCGCCTGGTCGCGGGAGAAGGCCAGATCCAGGTGCTGCAGCTCGCCCGCTCTCAGCGCCGCTTGCAACTCATCACCACAAAAGAAATCCTGCGCGCGGTTGCGCTCACCGAACAGCAGCCAGTTGCGCCCTTGCCCGGCCAGTGCCCGCGCGCGCAGCAACGAACGCAGTCCGGCCAGACCGGTGCCATTGCCGATCAGAATCAGCGGCCGCTCGTCGTCCGGCAGATGGAAACCACTGTTGCGCCGCACCCGCGCCAGCACCTGCCCGCCTGTAGGCAGATGTTCGGTCAGCCAGCCGGAGCCCAGGCCAAGGCGGCCGTCGGCCTGCACGGCCTGGCGCACGATCAACTGCAGCACGCCATCGGCCGCCACCGAGGCGATGGAGTATTCCCGCGACCCCAGCGGCGCCAGGGCATCGACCAGCGCCTGGGCATGCAGGCCGACCAGATGCGCGAGGCTTTCCGGCAACTGACGCTCGGCCAGGGCTTCGCTCAGGCTCATCGCCTGGCCATCAAGGGTCACCGGCTCGAGGCCGTCGCAGCCGCAGTGCTGCAGCCAGGCCTGCACCCTCGCCGGGTCATGACGCGGGCGAATCTGCAGGATGTCGCCCGCCTGCCAGGCGCTCTGCGCAAGCGGCATCAGGCCGATGAAGAACACCGGCGCGCCCTGGCTGCCAGGATTGAGCAGACGCCGTTCGATCAGTGTCCAGCTCTGCCAGGGCACCTCTTCAAAGCGTACTGGCGCGGCGCCGGTCAACTCGCTCAGTTGCTGCTGCCAGCGCTGCAGCGCGACCTGGTCAGCGCCATCGACTTCGATGCTGTCGAACAGACGCTGCGCGCCCTGCAAACCCAGCCAGTCGTTGATCCGCCGGGCGAAGCCGCAAAAGTGCTGGTACTGCCGATCCCCCAGCGCCAGCACGGCATAGCTCAGCTGTTCGAGCGGCAGCGAGCCGCCCAGCACCTTGCGCTCGAAACCCTGCGCAGCATCCGGCGCCTCGCCGTCACCAAAGGTGCTGACCACGAACAGCGCCTTGTGCGTCTGGCGCAGGCTGCCGGCATCGACACGCGACAGCGGCTCGACCCGCACCGCAATGCCGGCGGCCTGCAACTGCCCGGCGCTCTGCCAGGCCAGTTGCTCGGCGAAGCCGCTCTGGCTGGCGAAACCGACCAGCCAGCCTTCGCCTGAATCATCCGTTTTCAGCGTACCGCGCGCAGCCAGCACCGCACGCTTCTTGCGCCGGCGATCCAGATACAGCAGCCAGCCGGTAATGAAGAACAGCGGCATGGCCGCCGTCGCCAGCATCATCAGGATGCGCCCGGGCATACCGAAGTACTCGCCCACATGCAGGGCGTAGACGCTGGTCAGCAATTGCGCCTTGAAGCTCTTGTCGGCGTAGCGCTCATGGCGGCTGACTTCGCCGCTTTTCGGATCGACCTGAAACTGGTTGAAGGCACGCACATGCTCGGCGCCATCGAGCATGTAGAAGACCGTCGCCGGCTGCCCGGCCACCAGCGGCAGGCGCAGATTCCAGGCGACCATCTTGGGCCCGGCGGTCTGCTGGATGCTCTGCCATACAGCATCGTAGTCGACCTCGGGCGCGGGGCCGCTGGGCGCCTGACGCACACGACGATCACGCTCACTGCGCTGCTCGAGCGGCGTGTCGGAGAGCAGATGCGTCAGCCCTTCGCGATACCAGTCATAGGACCAATACAAACCGGTGAGCCCGGCACACAGATAGAACAGCAGCACCCAGGTGCCGGCTACAGCGTGCAGGTCCCAATTGAAGCTACGGCCCTTCTTCTTCCAGTCCAGGGTCAGCCAGGTGCGCCAGCTCAGCGCCTTGCGCGGCCAACGCAGATAGAGGCCGGAGAGGCAGAAGAACAGCAGCGCCAGAGTGCTGGCGGCAGTGATCTGCTTGCCCACTTCGCCCATGGACAGGAAGCGGTGCAACATCAGCATCAGGTGGAAGAAGTCCTGGCCAACGGGCTCGGCAAGGACTTCACCGGTATAGGGGTCGAAGACGATACGCGGCCCGCGCCGCTCGCCCGGCGGAGGTACGAGAAAAGCGGTGCCAGGTCCGTCTTGGCGACCATCGATCCACAGTGCGGTGACATGATCGGCGGTAGCGGCCTCGATCTTCGCAGCCAGCTCACCTGGGGTGAGATGCCCCTGCGCGCTGCGCTGAATCTGCCAACGCTCGGCGTTGAGCGCCCGGGTGATCTCGCCCTCGAAGCTATAAAGGGCGCCGGTGATACCCATGACGGCCAGCACCAGGCCGGCGCTGATGCCGAAGAACCAGTGCAACTGGAAGATGATTTTCTTGAACACGACGGAGCCACCCTTGCCCTGACCCACTGCGACGGGCGGCCACTCTATATGGGAATAATTTTCATAACCATTCATTTACGCGTTATTTACGCATCTACGGCACGGCCCGACAGCATCACCTACCGGCCCATCTGAAAACCGATAGCAGCTCTCCGCCAGAGCTCGCAGTTATCGGTATAATCCCGCGTTTTACGGGTGCCAAGGCACCCTCAACGACTCCATCCAGGCACATATTCATGACCACCCAGGCCGCCGAAGTCGCCAAGCGCCGTACCTTCGCCATCATTTCCCACCCGGACGCCGGTAAGACCACCATCACCGAAAAGCTGCTGCTGATGGGCAAGGCCATCGAGGTCGCGGGGACCGTGAAGTCGCGCAAATCCGACCGTCACGCCACCTCCGACTGGATGGAGATGGAGAAGCAGCGCGGCATTTCCATCACCACCTCGGTGATGCAGTTCCCCTACCGCGAGCACATGATCAACCTGCTCGACACCCCCGGCCACGAAGACTTCTCCGAAGACACCTACCGCACCCTGACTGCGGTGGACAGCGCCTTGATGGTGCTCGACGGCGGCAAGGGCGTAGAGCCGCGCACCATCGCGCTGATGGACGTCTGCCGCCTGCGCGACACGCCGATCGTCAGCTTCATCAACAAGCTGGACCGCGACATTCGCGACCCGATCGAACTGCTCGACGAGATCGAGGCGGTGCTGAAGATCAAGGCCGCGCCCATCACCTGGCCGATTGGCTGCTACAAGGACTTCAAGGGCGTCTACCACCTGAGCGGCGACTACATCGTGGTCTACACCCCAGGCCATGGTCACGAGCGCACCGAAGCCAAGATCATCCAGAAGCTGGATTCCGACGAAGCGCGTGCCCACCTGGGCGACATGTACGAGCGCTTCGTCGAGGAGCTGGAGCTGGTGCAGGGCGCCTGCCATGAGTTCGAGCCCGACGCCTTCCTCAAGGGCGCGATGACCCCGGTGTTCTTCGGCACCGCGCTGGGCAACTTCGGCGTCGACCATGTACTCGACGCCGTGGTCGACTGGGCCCCGCGCCCGCTGCCGCGCGCCGCCAACGAGCGCACTGTGGAGCCGACCGAGGAAAAATTCTCCGGCTTCGTGTTCAAGATCCAGGCGAACATGGACCCGAAACACCGCGACCGCATCGCCTTTATGCGCATCTGCTCGGGCAAGTACACCCAGGGCATGAAGATGCGCCACGCGCGCCTGGGCAAGGACGTGCGCGTCGGCGATGCGCTGACCTTCTTCTCCAGCGAGCGCGAGCACCTGGAAGAAGCCTACGCCGGCGACATCATCGGCCTGCACAATCACGGCACCATCCAGATCGGCGACACCTTCACCGAAGGCGAGAACCTGGGCTTCACCGGCATCCCGCACTTCGCCCCGGAACTGTTCCGCCGCGTGCGCCTGAAAGATCCGCTGAAATCCAAGCAACTGCGCCAGGGCCTGCAGGAGCTGGCCGAGGAAGGCGCCACCCAGGTGTTCTTCCCCGAGCGCAACAACGACATCATCCTCGGCGCGGTCGGTGTGCTGCAGTTCGACGTGGTCGCCAGCCGCCTGAAAGAGGAATACAAGGTCGAGTGCGCCTACGAGGCGATCAACGTCTGGTCGGCGCGCTGGATCGAATGCAGCGACGAGAAGAAGCTCAAGGAATTCAAGGACAAGGCCTATGAGAACCTCGCCGTCGACGGCGGTGGTCACCTCACCTACCTGGCCCCGACCCGCGTCAACCTGAGCCTGATGGAAGAACGCTGGCCGGACATCAAGTTCCGCGCAACGCGTGAGCATCACTAAAGGTCTGCACGACTACTCTTGTAGGAGCCGGCTTGCTGGCGATGCTTTTCTGCTCAAAACAGATCGCCCGCAAGCGGGCTCCTACGAGAGATATATGGAATGGATTCCAGCCGTTTTACCCATCATGGCCATGCCCTGCGCTCCGGGCGCGTTTCCGAAGCGAATCGTGCCTACCTGCTAACTACCGTAACCCATCAACGACATACGATCTTCCAGGACTGGCGCCTTGCCAGGCTGCTGATCGCAGAAATGCGTCGCCTGCATGACCAGCAACTCGTCCAATCACTCGCTTGGGTCGTCATGCCCGATCATCTGCACTGGCTGATTCAGTTGCAGGAGATACCCCTGCCGAAGCTGGTGCTACAGCTCAAATCCCGCAGCGCCATCGCCATCAACAAGGCTCGAAACGCCAGCGGTCGCGTCTGGCAGAAGGGCTTTCACGATCATGCCTTGCGCAAGGAAGAAGGCCTGACTGCAACGGCGCGCTATATCGTCGCCAATCCGCTGCGTGCCGGATTGGTACAACGCGTCGGAGACTATCCGCACTGGGATGCGATCTGGCTGTAATGCACACCCTGTAGGAGCCGGCTTGCCGGCGATGCTTTTTCGTCAGCCATGATCGCCGGCAAGCCGGCTCCTACGAAGAGCGCGGCCTTATCTGCAGGGCATCGTGCTCGCAGGTACAGAGCAGTCGCGTCGCAGCTGGCTCAGCCAACAGCCGCTCGGCAATTGCCGGTTCCAGCTCGGTACGTATACGGCGCGCCAGGGCGCGAGCGCCGAAGCGAATGTCATGCTCGCGACACAGCCAGGCGCGGGCGCTCTGCTCCACCTGTAGCGCACGGCCCTGACGGCCCAGGCGCTGATTGAGCTTGTCCAGTTCAATGTTCAGCAAGGCATCGAGCCACTGCTCATCGACACGTTCGAACACCAGAATGCGGTCGAGGCGATTGAGCCATTCCGGCTCGAAGCGCTCGTGCAGCACCTGTTCCAGCAATGCACCCTCGCCCTTCGGTGCCAGCCCCAACCAACGCCGCCAACCACGGGTGAAACGCTCGCGGTAGCGCTGCGCCTGCTGCGCGCCGACATTGCTGGTCATGAAGATCAGACTGTTACGAAAATCCAGGGTGCTGCTGCCGGCGGTCAGGGTCAAACGGCCATGTTCGAGAATCCCGAGCAGGCTGCGCAGCACTTCGGGGCTGGCCTTCTCCAGTTCATCGAACAGCACGATACCGGGCCGGCCAAAACTACCGGCGATGGCTTCGGCATCGAACAGCGTGGTGCCTTCCTTGCTACCAACGTAACCGGGCGGCGCGCCGGTCAGCGCGGCGGCGTAATGCTCCTGCGCCAAGGTGTGCATATCGATGCGGCACAGGGCATCGGCACGACCATGAATGGCCTGGGCCAGCAGGCGCACGATCTCGGTCTTACCAACACCGGTCGGGCCCATGAACAGATTGACCGCCAGCGGCCGCTCGCGCTCGCCGATATCGGCCTTGACCACCTTGAGCATGGCCTCGACCTGCGCCAGCACCTCATCCTGGCCGACGATGCGCGCACGCAGCAGCTCCATCACGGCAACGGGCTCGAAGAGGAAGCGTGATTGCAGCCGGGTAACGCCCTGCTGCTCCAAGCGCTCGCGGTTGCTGTCGATCAGATCGTTGGCGAAGGGCATAGTGTCTGTTCCATAAAGCAAAAGCATCGCCGGCGAGCCGGCTCCTACACGACCCCGTAGGAGCCGGCTTGCCGGCGATCAAGTCCTATCCAGCAACGCGTTCCTTGCCCGGATGCGGCAACTCACCCACCGGGCAATCGGCCACGCCGATGGTCGAGCGGGTGAGTTTCTCCACGTCCTCCTGAGCCTTCTGCGCGTCCAGTACCCAGGTGCGGTAGAACTCGAACGGACAATCCGCCACGCCCTTGTCTCCATCACCTGAGTTATAGACGCCGGTGTAGCCGCGATGGAGCAGCTTGAACAGGTGGTTCTGCGACTGGTCGTTGGCGCGCGCGTCGCGGATCTGCGACACCGACAGCTGGGCGTACTGGATGCCCATCTCCTCCTCACCGCATTCGCCCAGGGTGCGACCATCGAAGCCGATCAGCGCGGAGTGGCCGAAGTAGCTGTACACCCCGTCGAAGCCGGCGGCGTTGGCCACCGCCACGTAGCAGTTGTTGGCCCAGGCCATGGTCTTGGACATCAGCACCTGCTGTTCCTTGGCCGGGTACATGTAGCCCTGGCAGCGCACGATCAGCTCGGCGCCCTTCATCGCGCAGTCGCGCCAGATTTCCGGGTAGTTGCCGTCGTCGCAGATGATCAGGCTGATCTTCATGCCCTTCGGGCCTTCGGACACGTAGGTGCGGTCGCCCGGGTACCAACCTTCGATCGGGCACCAGGGGATGCACTTGCGGTACTTCTGCACGATCTCGCCCTGGTCGTTGATCAGGACGAGGGTGTTGTACGGCGCCTTGTGCGGGTGTTCCTCGTGACGCTCGCCGGTGAGCGAGAAGATGCCCCAGGTCTTCGCCTCGCGGCAGGCGGCGGAGAAGATCGCCGTCTCCTCACCGGGGATGGTGGCGGCGGTGGCCATCATCTCGTCCTTGTCGTACATGATGCCCATGGTGCTGTACTCGGGGAACACCACCAGGTCCATGCCGGGCAGGCCGAGCTTCATGCCCTTGATCATCTCGGCGATCTGGCGCGCGTTATCGAGCACTTCGGCCTTGGTATGCAGGCGCGGCATCTTGTAATTGACGACGGCAACGCCGACGGTATCAGGGCTGCTGGAAATATCGCCGTGGCGCATGGGTAACCTCCGTTCACAACATGTTGAGTAGGAGCGGCTTTAGCCGCGAATGCAGGCATCACAAGCCTTCGCGGCTAAAGCCGCTCCTACGAGTAATTAGTGGCTGATCATCCACGGCCGCGCCGAGGGGCTGGCCTTGAGGCCGTGGGGGTTGGTCTTGGTGCGCTCGACCGGTTTGCTCGGGCCGCAGCAACTGCAGCCGGCCGGGTGCTTGCGGTTGGCCTTGTACTCTTCGAGGCTCTGCGGCGCATGGGCGCTGCGCTCGTTGGTTTCATGGGCGCGGCGCTGGCTGCCGGCCATGCTGGTCAGGCCCGGCGCGCTGAGGATCACCCGCTCGCTCAGCGTGTCGCAGTATGGGCAGGCGCAGGCGGCGTCGCGCTCGGCCATCGGCCGCAGCACGGTGAAGTCGCCACAGCTCGGGCAGTCGTATTCGTAGATGGGCATGGCTGGTTCCTCGCAAAAGATAGGACGACGGCGCATTGTGGGAGGCGCTTTAGCGGCGATTGTCGCGGCTGAAGCCCCTCCCACAGGCGGGTACGCTCACTTGTCGTAGGCGATGGGCAGGTCGATGCTGCCGTCGAGGAACTTGGTCGGGCCGCTGGCGCTGGGGTTGATGTCGAACTCGAAGATATCGGTCGGCAGCCACAGCGTGGCGCAGGCGTTGGGGATGTCGACCACGCCGCTGATATGCCCCTGCACCGGCGCCGAGCCGAGTAGCGAGTAGCCCTGGGCCGGCGAGTAGCCGAACATGGTCAGGTAGTTGATGGCGTTGAGGCAGGCCTGCTTGTAGGCCAGGTTGACGTCCAGGTAGTGCTGCTTGCCCTCGTCGTCCACCGAGATGCCCTCGAAGATCAGGTAGTTGTTGTAGGTGGGCACGATCGGGCTGGGTTTGAAGATCGGGTTCTTGATGCCGTACTTGGCCATGCCGCCCTTGATCAGCTCGACCTTCATGTGCACCCAGCCGGCCATCTCGATGGCGCCGCAGAAGGTGATTTCGCCGTCGCCCTGGCTGAAGTGCAAGTCGCCCACCGACAGGCCGGCGCCGTCGACGTAGACCGGGAAGAAGATCTTCGAGCCACGCGACAGATCCTTGATGTCGCAGTTACCGCCATGCTCACGCGGCGGCACGGTGCGCGCGCCGGTGGCGGCCGCCAGGTCGCGCGCCTCGCCCTTCATCTTGCCCATGTGCGCGGTGCTGGCGAACGGGGGATTGGCCAGCGGCGGTACGCGGGTCGGGTTGGTGTCGATCAGTGCCTGCTCACGCTTGTTCCAGTCGGCGAGCATCTTGTGATCCGGCAGGCAGCCGATCAGCCCCGGGTGGATAAGGCCGGCGAAACGCACGCCGGGAATGTGCCGGCTCTTGGTGAACATGCCCTCGAAGTCCCAGATCGACTTCTGCGCCGAGGGGAAATGGTCGGTGAGAAAACCGCCACCGTTGTTCTTCGAAAAGAAGCCGTTGAAGCCCCAGAGCATGTCCTGCTTGGCGCCGATATCGAGCAGCTCGACGATCAGCAGGTCGCCCGGCTGAGCGCCTTTCACGCCTACCGGGCCGGACAGGTAATGCACGGTGGACAGGTCGACGTCACGCACGTCGCTGGCGTCGTCGTTGTTCTTGATGGCACCGCCGGTCCAGTCATAGGTCTCGAGGATGAAGTCATCACCCGGGTTGACCCAGCAGGCCATGGGAATGTCCGGGTGCCAGCGGTTGTGCACCTGTTCGTTATCGGTAGCAGCCTGGTTGAGGTCGACCTTGATCAGGGTATCGGTCATGACTGAGCTCCATAAGACCTGTGAGGAATGCCGGCCTGTGCCGGGGTACGCAGCCAGTCTCGGACGCGCGGTGAGATCGGCCAATACGTTGGATGACGTATGCGTGCAGAGCAGGTTTCACGCGGCCTGCAGGAATTTTTTTCAGGCACGAAAAAGCGGCCGCTGCATGGAGAACACAGCGGCCGTAAAGCGGGAATTTGTACCTGTAGGAGCCGGCTTGCCGGCGATTGATTGCAAGCGACAGCATCGCCCGCAAGCGGGCTCCTACAGATTGCCTCACACCGACAGATAACGGCTGATGCTCGCCTCATCGACCTTGTCGCGGGTTTCCTCGACGACGAACTTGCCCTTCTCGATGACCAGGAAGCGGTCGGCGATTTCCATGGTGAACGACAGCACCTGCTCGGACACCACGATGGTCAGGTCGCGCATATTGCGGATCTCCTTCAGGCTGCGGGCGATGTCCTTGATGATCGACGGCTGGATGCCCTCGGTCGGCTCATCGAGCAGCAGCACCTTGGGGTTGGTGGCCAGCGCGCGGGCGATGGCCAGCTGTTGCTGCTGGCCACCGGAGAGATTGCCGCCCTTGCGGTGGCGCATCTCGAGCAGCACCGGAAACAACGCATAGAGATCGTCCGGCACCTTGCCACCGGCGGAGGACGGCAGGCCGGTCTGGATGTTTTCCAGCACGGTCATGCTGGGGAAGATCATCCGCCCCTGCGGCACGTAGGCGATGCCGCTTTCCACCCGCTGATGGGTTTCCAGTTTCGACACGTCCTTGCCGTCCACGCGAATCTGCCCGCCCCACTGCGGCAGGATGCCCATCAGGCTCTTGAACAGCGTGGTCTTGCCCATGCCGTTGCGGCCCATCACCGCGACGATTTCCTTCTTCGCCACATCGAGGTTGAGCTCGTGGAGGATCTGGCTCTGGCCGTAGCCGGAAGCGAGGTTGTTGATCTGGAACATTACCGATACTCCTTTCAGAAGACCCCCAGCCATGAGCCGGGCGCCATGCAATCCGTCCCCTCTCCCCTTGGGAGAGGGTTAGGGTGAGGGATGTGCGACTCGAATCACCCTCACCCCCGGCCCCTCTCCCGGAGGGAGAGGGGAGCTGTCAATGCCCCAGATACACCTCGATGACCTTGGGATTGCTCTGCACCGCCTCCATGCTGCCCTCGGCCAGCACCTTGCCCTGGTGCAGCACGGTGACGCGGTGGGCGATGCTTTTCACGAACTCCATGTCGTGCTCGATGACCAGCACCGAGCGGCCCTGGCTGATGCGGTTGAGCAGATCGGCCGTGGCCACTCGCTCGCTGACGCTCATGCCGGCCACTGGCTCGTCGAGCATCAGCAGTTGCGGGTCCTGCATCAGCAGCATGCCGATCTCCAGCCACTGCTTCTGCCCATGCGAGAGCAGGTCGGCCTGACGGTGCAGGTGATCGCCGAGCATGATTTCCTGCGCCACCTGTTCGACCCGCTCGATCACCTCTTGCGTGCGCTTGAAGAACAGCGCGCCGAACACCTTGCGCCCGGCCGGGTAGGACATTTCCAGGTTCTCGAACACCGTCAGATTTTCGTAGATCGACGGATTCTGGAACTTGCGCCCGACGCCAGCACGAACGATGTCGAACTCACGCATCTTGGTCAGCTCGCGTCCATCGAAATCGATACTGCCGGCGGTGGCGCGGGTCTTGCCGCAGATCAGGTCGAGCACCGTGGTCTTGCCGGCCCCGTTGGGGCCGATCACCACATGCACCTCGTTGCGGTCGACGTAGAGGTTGAGGTCGTTGACCGCCTTAAAGCCGTCGAAGGACACGGTCAGCCCCTCGATGGCCAGTACCGGCTTGGCGGCCTGAAAGCCTGCTGGGCTGTTCATGGCGTGGTCTCCAGTTCAGGGGTGGGACGCTTGCTGCTGGCAACGACCACGGGAGCCGGCGTAGCGACCGCCTGTGGTTTGCGCCGCAATCGCGCCAGCCAGCGCTTACCGTGGCTGTCCCACAGGCCGGCCAGACCATTGGGGAAATACATGACCACGACGATGAACAGGCCGCCCATCAGGTACAGCCACAGCTCGGGGAAGCTCTCGGAGAAATAGGTCTTGCCGAAGTTGACCAGTAGCGCGCCGTACACCGCACCGAGCAGCGACAGGCGCCCGCCGACCGCGGCGAAGATGACCATTTCGATCGATGGCACGATGCCGACGAAGCTCGGCGACATGAAGCCCACCTGCAAGGTGAACATCGCCCCGCCGATGCCGGCGAACGCCGCGCCGACGCAGAACACGAAGATCTTGAAGCTGGCCACGTCGTAGCCGGAGAAGCGCACCCGCTCTTCCTTGTCGCGCATCGCCAACAGCAGGCGACCGAGCTTGGAGGCGATGATGAAACGGGCGATGAGAATGCAGCCGATCAGCAGCGCCGCACTGATGAAGTAGAGAATCAGCTTGGCCTCGTCGCTGCGGATGTCCCAGCCCTTGAGCGTGCGCAGGTCGGTGATGCCGTTGACCCCGCCGGTCAAACCCTGCTGGCCGATGATCAGCACGGTGAGAATCAGCGCGATGGCCTGGGTGACGATGGAGAAGTACACGTCACCGACGCGGCGCTTGAACATCGCGATACCGATCACCAAGGCCAGCAACACCGGCACCACTATCACGGCGATCAGGGTGAAGCTCAGGCTGTGGAAGGGCTCCCAGAACAGCGGCAGTTCGGTGATCTGGTTCCAGTCCATGAAGTCCGGGATGCCGGGGGTGGACTGGATCTTGGTGCTCTCCGGGTCGGATGCCTCGAGTTTGAGGAACATGGCCATGCAGTAGCCGCCCAGGCCAAAGAAGATACCCTGGCCAAGGCTCAGGATGCCGCCATAGCCCCAACACAGCACCAGGCCAACGGCGACGAAGGCATAGGTCAGGTACTTGCCCACCATGTTCAGGCGGAAGGCATCGAGCGCCAGCGGGAACACCACCAGGATCAGCGCCGCGAGCAGCGCCAGACCGATGGCGCCCTGCTTGCCGCCGAGCAGTTTGTCGAGTGTATTGTTCATGTCCGCCTCCTCAATTCACTGTAGGAGCCCGCTTGCGGGCGATCTTTCGCTTTGGCATCGCCCGCAAGCGGGCTCCTACGAATCACCTGCGCCCCTTGCCGGAGCGGTACGTGATTTTTCATTTGCGCACCTTGGCCGAGAACAACCCCTGCGGGCGCAGCATCAGGATCAGCACCACGGCTGAGAGGGTCAGCACCTTGGCCATCGAGCCACTGGTGAAGAACTCCAGCAGCGACTGCGCCTGGGCGATGCTGAACGCCGAAGCGATGGTACCGAGAAGGCTGGACGCGCCGCCGAACACCACCACCAGGAAGGTGTCGACGATGTACAGCGAACCTGCGGTCGGCCCGGTCGAGCCGATGGTGGTGAAGGCCGCGCCAGCGACCCCGGCCACGCCGCAGCCAAGGGCGAAGGTCATGCGGTCGACGCGCTTGGTGTTGATACCCACGGAGCGTGCCATCACCCGGTTCTGCATGGTGGCGCGCACCTGCAGGCCCCAGCGCGAGCGGTAGATCATCAGAAACAGGAGCGCGGTGAGCAGCAGGGTCAGGCCCATGACGAACAGGCCGTTGCGCGGAATATCGATGGCCTCGGTCGGGTTCCAGGATCCCATCAGCCAGTCCGGCAGCGTGGCGCTGACTTCACGCGCGCCGAAGATCGAACGAAAGCCCTGCTGCATCACCAGGGACAGCCCCCAGGTAGCCAACAAGGTGTCCAGCGGACGCTGGTAGAGCTTGCTGATCATCGCCCATTCCACCAGCCAGCCAATGGCGCCAGCGATGAAGAACGAGAGGACGATCGCCAGAAAGAAGTAGTAAGGCCCGAAGGCCGGTGCGTAGCTGGACGTCAGCGAGGACACCACGAAGGTGGTGTAGGCGCCGATGGTGAGAAACTCGCCATGGGCCATGTTGATCACGCCCATCTGGCCGAAGATGATCGCCAGCCCCAGAGCCATCAGCAGCAGCACGCAGAACACGGACAAGCCGTTGAACCCCTGCATGGCTGCGATGGCGCCGAATTCCGATAGCCATTCCATGTCGATGGTCTCCAGAAGAAAAGAGAAAAGCCGGTAGGAGCCGGCTTGCCGGCGATCGGCCCGTGAGGCGCCATGGATCGCCCGCAAGCGGGCTCCTACAAGGAGAGAAGTGTTACTGGTAGCCTTCCGGGAAGGGGTTCGGCTCGATCAGGTCGGACTCGAACACCACCTTGAACTGGCCGTCTTTCTGCACTTCACCGATGCGGGTCTTGCTCCACAGGTGATGGTTGTCGTGCACCTTGACGTAGCCTTCCGGCGCGGTGTCCAGCTCGATACCCGGGGAAGCGGCGACCACCTTGTCGATGTCGAAGCTGCCGGCTTTCTCCACCGCAGCTTTCCACAGCCACGGGCCGAGATAGGCGGCCTGGGTCACGTCACCGATCACCGCGTCCTTGCCGTACTTGGCCTTGAAGGCTTCGACGAAGGCGGTGTTGTTCGGGTTGTCCAGGCTCTGGAAGTACTTCATCGAGGCGTAGAAGCCGGCCATGTTCTCGCCGCCGATACCCAGCAGCTCGTCTTCGGTGACCGACAGGGTCAGCAGGGTCTGCTTGTCGGCGGTGACGCCGGCGGCTTTCATCTGCTTGTAGAAGGCGACGTTGGAGCCACCGACCACGGCAGCGAAGACCACGTCAGGTTTGCGCAGCTTGATCTTGTTGATCAGCGAGCCGAACTGGGTGTTGCCCAGCGGGTAGTACTCTTCACCGACGACCTTGCCGCCGAGCACGTTTTCGATGTGCTTGCGCGCGATCTTCATCGAGGTACGCGGCCAGATGTAGTCAGAGCCGAGCAGGTAGAAGGTCTTGGCGCCCTTCTCCTTGGCCACCCAGTCCAGCCCCGCGAGGATCTGCTGGGTGGCTTCCTGGCCGGTGTAGATGACGTTCTTCGACTGCTCCAGGCCCTCGTAGAAGGTCGGGTAGTAGAGCAGGCCGTTTTCCTTCTCGAACACCGGCAGCACGGCCTTGCGCGAGGCCGAGGTCCAGCAACCGAACACCGTGGCGACCTTGTCACCGACCAGCAGCTTGCGCGCCTTCTCGGCGAAGGTCGGCCAGTCGGAAGCCCCATCTTCCTGAATGACCTTGATCTGCCGGCCGAGCACACCGCCACTGGCGTTGATCTGCTCGATGGCCAGGCGCTCGGCCTGGATCGAACCGGTTTCGGAAATGGCCATGGTGCCGGTAGCCGAATGCAGAATGCCGACCGTGACCTCGCTGTCGGTCACCGCCAGGCCGGTAGTGTTCACCTCGGCGCTGGCCACATGGCTGAACAGGCTGGCGGCCAGCAGCGAGAGCGCTGCCGCCCCCACCGCCAGCCGGCACGGAAGAAGTCGAATCGGTTGAGAGTCCATGGTCGTGCTCCTGTGCTGGTTATTCGTGCCGAACCACGCCGGCTTCGCAGCTAGGATGCGTTTGCCCCTCCGAGCGGGGTATACGCAGCATGACGTAAGGGCATACGTCATCTGACGTACAGCGCCCTGCGCCAGCCTGGTGCAAGCTCAGCGCAGAAAAACCAGGCAGACAGAAGCCCGCGCGCGCGGCAGAGGCCTCGCCGAGCAGGGGCATGGAAGTTGCACTTTCTACGCACCGTAGGAGCCCGCTTGCGGGCGATGCGTCCTTCCTGGTCACGCAGATCGCCGGCAAGCCGGCTCCTACAGGGACGCGCGACAGGGACGGTCTTACCCGATAACGTCAGCAGGACTTCGCCCGTGCAACCAACCGGCACCCAGCGCATCATCAAGATCCGCCGCGACTACAACGCCTGGGTCGCCGACGAGACCATGGAGGATTACGCCCTGCGCTTTACGCCCAGGTCGTTCCGCAAGTGGTCGGAGCTGCGCATCGCCAACACCGCGCTCGGCGCCGTGTCGTTCCTCGCCCTGGAAGCCATCGGCGGCGCTTTGGCGCTGTCCTACGGTTTCACCAACACCCTGTGGGCGATCCTCGCGGTCAGCCTGGTGATCTTCCTCACCGGCCTGCCGATCAGCTACTACGCCGCCCGCTCCGGCCTGGACATGGACCTGCTGACCCGCGGCGCCGGTTTCGGCTACATCGGCTCGACCATCACCTCGCTGATCTACGCCAGCTTCACCTTCCTGTTCTTCGCCCTCGAAGCGGCGATCATGGCGCTGGCCCTGGAGCTGTACTTCAACATCCCGCTGGCCCTGGCCTATGTGATCTGCTCGATCATCATCATTCCGCTGGTGGCCTATGGCATCACCCTGATCAACCGCCTGCAGATGTGGACGCAGCCCGTGTGGCTGTTTCTGCTGGTGCTGCCCTACATATTCGTCATTGCCAAGAACCCCGAAGCACTATCGGACTGGACCAGTTTCGCCGGCCGCGAGGGCGAACCCGGCAGCTTCAACCTGCTGCATTTCGGCGCCGCCTGCACCGTGGCCCTGGCCCTGATCACGCAGATCGGCGAGCAGGTCGACTACCTGCGTTTTTTGCCCGAGAAAACCCGCGCCAAC
>Ga0306892_100299_pt1 | contig 20017 bp, 6 predicted proteins | sample AntDeeMetagen290_FD_190408 | JGI IMG/M metagenome (GOLD analysis project Ga0306892, IMG submission 190408) | Saline lake microbial communities from Deep lake, Antarctica - Metagenome #290 (v2) (version 2) | ecosystem: Environmental > Aquatic > Non-marine Saline and Alkaline > Saline | place...
CCATCGGTATTGCACTGGCTGCCTCGGCTCGGGCTTCCTGCTTCGCTCTACCTCCTGCATCCATGCAGTCGTCGCCTACGTTTTTCAACGGCCTGTTAGCTCTGTGAGCGAAATGCCGCCAGAATCAGGCGACCGAGTTTCACCGAGGGCGCTTAGATCTCGAACTCGGCCTGCAGCGCCGCACGCACGCAGTAGAGCACGGCCTCGTCGACGCGACCGGCGAACAGTGGCGCGACTTCACTCACGGCCGGCAGCTCGCCCTCGCCGTCGAGGAAGGTCTCCTGAATCTCGCCCAGCAGTTCCTCAGGAAGATCCAGCGCCTGCTCCAGCGTCAGTTGTTGCTGGGCGATGGCCTCGGCCAGCAGGCTGTAAACGTTCTTTTCGCTGCAGTTAAGCTGACCGGCAATCTGTGCGGGCGTCATGCCGGCGCGGGCCAGGCTGACCAGCTCGTGACGCAGATCGGCCACCGGAGGCGGCGTGTCATCCGCGCCGCTGCCATTGAGTACTTCCAGGAAGGCCTGGCCGTAGCGCTCCAGCTTGCGCGCGCCAACGCCGCTGACCTCGGCCATATCGCTCAGCGAGCTGGGCTGGCTGCGCAACATTTCCAGCAGCGTGGCATCGGGGAAGATCACGTACGGCGGTACGCTGTGTTCCTCGGCCAGCTTGCGGCGCAGGCTGCGCAGCGCCTCCCACATTTCCCGCTCATGGCCACGCACCAGTTGACTGGCGGCGCTGCTGGAGGCCTTGGCCGCCTGCGCCGGCTTGGGCTCACGGCGCAGTTGCAGGCTGACCTCACCGCGCAGCAGCGGCCTGCAGGTCTCACTCAGACGCAGACCGCCAAAGCCATCCAGATCGACATCGGCCAGACCGCGGGCGACCAACTGGCGGAACAGGGTTCGCCACTCGACCTCGGAAAAGCCCTTGCCAACGCCAAACACCGCCAGGTGCTGATGACCGGCGGCGCGAATCTTCTCGTTGTCTCGGCCGAGCAGAATATCCACCAGATGGCCGACGCCATAGCGCTGGCCGCTGCGATAGACAGCCGACAGCGCCTGGCGCGCAGGCTCGGTGGCATCCCAGGTCTCGACGCCATCGATGCAGTTGTCGCAGTGCCCGCAAGGGTTGGGCAATTCTTCATCGAAGTAGGCCAGCAGCGCCTGACGGCGGCAGCGTGTCTCTTCGCACAGGGCGAGCATGGCGTCGAGCTTGTGCTGCTCGATGCGCTTGTGGCGCTCGTCACCTTCGGAATTGTTGAGCATCTGCTTGAGGAAGATCACATCCTGCAGGCCGTAAGCCATCCAGGCATCGGCCGGCAGACCGTCACGACCGGCGCGACCCGTCTCCTGATAGTAAGCCTCCAGCGACTTGGGCAGATCCATGTGGCAGACGAAGCGCACGTTGGGCTTGTCGATGCCCATGCCGAAGGCGATGGTCGCCACCATGATCAGGCCTTCCTCGTTGAGAAAGCGCTTCTGATTGAAGGCACGCAATTCGTTGGGCAGGCCGGCGTGATAGGGCAAAGCCGGGAAGCCCTGACTGCTGAGGAAGTCAGCGACCTCCTCGACCTTCTTGCGCGACAGGCAGTAAACGATACCGGCATCACCCTTGCGCGCGGCGAGAAAACCCAGCAGCTGCTTGCGCGGCTGATCCTTGGGCTGGATGCGATAGAAGATGTTCGGCCGGTCGAAGCTCGACAGAAAGCGCTCGGCGTTGTCCAGGTGCAGACGCTGGACGATTTCCTCACGGGTACGTTTGTCCGCGGTGGCGGTCAGGGCGATGCGCGGCACATTGGGAAAGAGCTCAGCAAGCTGACCGAGCTGCAGGTACTCAGGCCGGAAATCATGGCCCCATTGCGACACGCAATGCGCTTCGTCGATGGCGAACAGGGCGATATCCAGGCCCTGCAGGAAACTCAGCATGCGCGGCTGCACCAGCCGCTCGGGCGCCAGGTAGAGCATCTTGATCTGCCCGCGACGGATACGGTCGGCAATCTCGCGCTGCTCGTCAGGGCTCAAGGTGGAATTCAGCGCCACGGCTGCCACACCCAACTCGTCGAGGGTGGCCACCTGATCGTCCATCAGGGCGATCAACGGTGAAACCACCACTGCCAGGCCCTCGCGCATCAGTGCCGGCACCTGGAAGCAAAGCGACTTGCCGCCGCCGGTAGGCATCAACACCAGGGCATCGCCGCCGCCGGCCACGCGCTCGATGATCGCGGCCTGGTTGCCGCGAAAGGCGTCGTAGCCGAAAACGTCTTTGAGAATGCGCATGGCGTGGTCGAGCATGAAGGCCTCCAAATCTAGCCGCGCATTATGCCGCAGGATCGCAGGCAACAGGGCGCCTACCCGTCCGAAGCCGCTCAATCGCCGTTAGTAGAGCGCCCGTGCTGGTCGCAGAGGCAGCGGTGAACTAGCAGATCGTTGAAAAACGTAGGCGAGGCAGCCAGTGCAAGGCAAAAACAGGCGAAAAAGCGCAGTTTACGAGTTGTAAATGAGCATTTTGAGGCTGTTTTTAACGCAGCAATGGCAACGTAGGTAGTTTTTCAACAGCCTGCTAGAATCCTTCCTCGTTTATCCCCTAAGCCTCAAGGTAACCCCACGATGTCCTTCGCTGAGCAACTGTCCCGCCTGCAAGCCTTTCTCGATGCCGATGAGCTGCACGAAGAGGCGTTGGACTACGTGGCCGCCCATGGCTACCTGACCGCCCTGGCGATCTGCCCGGATCAGGTACCGGAGCGTGAGTGGATCGATGCGCTGTTCGCCGAGCCGCCGCACTACCGCAGCGACGCCGAACGCGAAGAGATCGAAAGCACGCTGATCCATCTCAAGGCCCACATCGCTCGCCAGCTGGCCGGCGAGGAAGAGCCCGAGTTGCCGTGCGATCTGGATCTCGGTGACGAGCCGGATGACTCCGATCTGCGCGGCTGGTGCATCGGCTTCATGGAAGGCGTGTTCCTGCGTGAAGCGGTGTGGTTCGAAGATGCCGAAGACGAAGTCAGCGAGTTGCTGCTGCCGATCATGGTCGGCTCCGGTCTGTTCGACGAACAGACCGAGTTCGCCGAGATCGCTCGCGACCGCGACCTGGTAGACAGCATGATCGACCAGATTCCCGAGCTGCTGACCGCCCTCTTCCTGCTGTGCCAGGCCCCGGAAGAAAAACCCGCACTGCTCAAGCCTCGCCACTGACCCCATGAGCCGGGGCACGCCCCGGCTGCCGCCAAGACCCGCCCATGCCGCGTGACATCCAGCCAAGCCGCCATCGCAGTGTCCGTTACCTGCTGCTAGCCATCGGCTGGTTGAGCGTGGCACTCGGGGTCATCGGTATCTTCCTGCCCGTACTGCCGACCACACCATTCCTGCTCCTGGCGGCGGCCTGTTTCGTGCGCAGCTCACGGCGTTTCTACCTCTGGCTGGTCACCCACCCGCGCCTGGGGCCATGGATTCGCGACTACCTCGAAGGCCAGGGCATCCCACTCAAGGGCAAGGTCTACGCCCTGGTGCTGATGTGGGCCAGCATCAGCTTCTCCTGCTATCTGGTGCCCATGCCCTGGGCGCGCGTGTTCATGCTCAGCAGTGCGGTGCTGGTCAGCCTGTATATCCTCAAGCAGAAGACCCTGCACAATCCCTGAGCGCTCTGCGCAGCACGGATGCTATCCGACAGCTCAGCGGTACTCCCCCGGATTGCATCCGGGCTACGGGAGCCAGGCACTTCCTCGACAAGCTTTTGACGCTGCCTTCTTGCTCTGACGAAGCGGCCGGCAAAAAGCCGACACCTCACCTAGACTCTGCCAATCGAGCCTGGAGACCACGACCCCATGCGACGGCTGCGCGTTCAGGGATGGCGGTGGCGGCTGCTGATCCTGTGGATTGGCGGCGGGCTGCTGGCCGCGCTGGCAGTAGCCGATTGGGACTTCGCCGTGATCGTGAAGAATGCGGAAAACCGCTACGGCAACCTCGGCCCTGCACGCAAACGCATTCTCGACTGGGAAGAGTTGCTCAAGAGCAGCACCAGCCTGAACGAGGCGGATAAGCTCAACGAGGTCAATCGCTTCTTCAACCGCACCATCCGCTTCGTCGACGACATTCAGCTCTGGCGCGAGAACGACTACTGGGCCACCCCCGTGGAAATGCTGATCAAGGGCGCAGGCGATTGCGAGGACTACTCCATCGCCAAGTACTTCACCCTGCGCCGCCTCGGCATCCCCAGCGAAAAGCTGCGCATCACCTACGTCAAGGCGCTGAACTACAACCAGGCGCACATGGTGCTGACCTACTACGCCAGCCCTACCGCCGAGCCACTGGTGCTGGACAACCTGATCAACGACATCCGCCCTGCCTCGCAACGCAAGGACCTGCTGCCGGTGTATGCCTTCAATGCCGAAGGCCTCTATCTCGCAGGCTCCAACACACGCAAGAGCGACACCAAGAAGCTCTCTCGCTGGCAGGACATCCTGAAAAAAATGCGCGCGGAGGGCTTCGCCATCGGCGAAGGCTAGGAGGAACCCATGTCCCTACTCAAGCAGCTGTTTCTCGCGATCTGCCTGTTTCTGGTGGTGGCCTTCACCGGCAGTTTCATCGCCGGGGTGGAGAGCTCGCGCGAACAGTTGATCAGCCAGCTGCGCTCGCACGCTCAGGATGCAGCCACGGCGCTGGGGCTGTCGATGACGCCGCACGTGGACGACCCGGCGATGATCGAGCTGATGGTCAGCTCGATCTTCGACAGTGGTTACTTCGCCAGCATCCGCGTGGTGCGCATCGCCGACGATAGCGTGATCGTCGAGCGCAGCACCGAGATCAGGCCCGAGAACGTACCTGGCTGGTTCGTCGACCTGGTCGATCTGCAGCCCCAGGGTGGCGATGCGCTGATCATGCGCGGCTGGGAGCAGGCCGCAAGGGTCGAGGTGCTCAGCCATCCGCAGTTCGCCCTGGCCAAACTGTGGGACAGCGCCCTCGGCAGCCTGTTCTGGCTGCTGCTGTGTGGCCTGGTCAGTGCCGTGCTCGGTGGCTGGCTGCTGCGTACCCAGCTGCGGCCGCTGGACAACATGGTGCAGCAGGCGCAGGCCATCAGCCGCCGCGAATTTCTCACCCTGCCCCGTGTGCCACGCACGCCAGAGCTCAAGCGGGTGGTGCTGGCAATGAACCAGATGGTCGACAAGCTCAAGACCCTGTTCGCCGAAGAGGCCGCGCGCAGCGAGAAACTGCGCGAGGAGGCCTATCAGGACAGCCTCACCGGCCTGGCCAACCGCCGCCAGTTCGACATACGCCTGAGCAATCAGTTGGTGATCAACGAGCAGCATCCGGATGGCTACCTGTTGCTGCTGCGCCTCAACGACCTGGGCGGTCTCAACCAGCGTCTCGGCGGCCAGCGTACCGACGCGCTGATCGCCGCGCTGGGTGATCAACTCAAACAACTGCTGGCGTTACCAGGGCGCAGCCAATGGCTGGCCTCACGCAACCGCGGCGGCGAGTTCACGCTGCTTGCACCCGGCCTCAATGGCGAAGACGCAGAGCGCCTGGCCAGCGAGCTCAGCGAAGCCCTGAACAGCCTGAAGCAGACCGGTGCCAGTGACTGCGATCCCGTTGCCCATATTGGTATTGCCGCCTTTCGCCCCGGCGAACAGAGCGCGGCAGTGCTGAGTCGCGCCGATCAGGCACTGGCTCAGGCACAGAGCAACACCGACAGGTGCTGGGAACGCCTCGACGACTTCACCACCCGCCCCACTCAGGGCCTGCACGACTGGCGCGGCTGGATCGACGATGCGCTGAGCCAGGAAAAATTGCAGTTGTATTTCCAGCCTGTAGCCGAATGCGCGACGGGCAGGCTCATGCAGCACAAGGTCCTCGCGCGCCTGCTCGATCCAGCCGGCGAAGCCATCACGGCCGGGCGCTTTCTGCCCTGGATCGAGCGCCTGGGCTGGGCCGCGCGCTTCGATCTGGCGATGCTCGAACACAGCCTGGCCCACCTGGCGCAACATCCTCACCCGCTGGCGCTGAGCCTGTCTGCCGCGACCCTGCGCAATGATCAGGATAAAGCGCGCCTGCTCGAGGCGCTGAACAGTCATAAAGACGTAGCGCATCTGATGACGCTGGAAATCGACGAACGCCACCTGCCGCCACCCGCCGAACTGGAAGCGCTGAGCCAGGCGATTCGTGAGGCTGGTTTCAACCTGGGCCTGCAGCATTTTGGTGGGCGCTTCAGCCTGATTGGCAATCTCACCCACCTGGGCCTGGCCTACCTGAAGATCGATGGCACCTACATCCGCGCCATCGACCAGGAGAGCGACAAGCGGCTGTTCATCGAAGCGATCTTCCGCGCCACCAACAGCATCGACTTGCCGCTGATCGCCGAGATGGTGGAAACCGAAGAAGAACTCGTAGTGCTGACCGAACTGGGCATCCATGGCGCCATGGGCCGTCTGATCGGCGCACCGGCGCCCTGGGGCAAGCAATAACTGCAGGAGCCCCGCCGGGGGTAATTTCTGAAGATTACGGGTGTCGCACCGGCCGCTTCGCCGCGGGGCGCGGCTCCTACAAAGGCGGGGTTCTAAACCAGATTGTGCTCGTCGTCGCCAAGCAGGCCGCTGAGCCCCTCGATTTCGGCACGGGCGATGGCACGCTGATCGAGCTTCTGGCGTGCGGCCTCGGGCAGGTCGGTGTAGCGGATCACACCGCGCTCTACAAGCACGCTGACTACGTCTTCCAGCACGCGCACGAGCTCCAGGTCGGACTGCTTGAGGCTGTCCAGACGCGCCTTGACCTCTTCCTTGGCCGCCAACCAGGTCTGCAGCTCGTCGCTCTCGACCGCCAGGTTTTCCGTCATTCCCTCGAAAGGCTCGTATTCGACCCGCAGTAACCGCCCCGCGGCATCGCGCTGTACGTAAACCATCGCTGCCTCCAGCAAACGCCATAAAAAAGCCCGCTACTCGGAACGGGTAGCGGGCTTACTCTAGTTGAGTGCTCCAACTAAGGAAACTCTGACAAGCATTTCCCTTTGCCTGAGAGGCCGCCAGCGCAGCGCTGACGGCCTCCCTCACACCTCAGGCGACCAGCTGATTCTGATCCAGCATGCCCTGGATGATATCTGCAGTGTTGCTACCGGAGAGGATGGTGTTTTCCAGGGTGATGGTCTGATCCACCGGTGCGCCACTGCCTGCACTGGCGATGTTGATCACCGTACTGCCCGGCTCGCTGACGAAGTCGAAGCTGAGGTATTGGGTCAACACGTCGGCACTGGCTGGATCGCTGACACCCACCAAAAGCTGCGATAGATCCAACTTGTCCGCGCCATTGCCGAAGTCCTTGACGATATCGTGGTAGTTGCCGCCACGACCATCGGCGTTCCACACGAAGGTGTCGTTGCCGGCACCGCCAATGAGGATGTCGTTGCCCTTGCCGCCGATCAGGGTGTCATTACCATTACCGCCCTCCAGACGATCATTGCCACCCAGCCCATGGAGCGTATCGTTACCACCCAACCCCAGCAGCACATCACTGCCTTCGCTACCCAGCAAGGTGTCGTTGAGCGCCTCATGGCCCATCACCACATTGGGCTGCACTGCAGCGCCGGAGCCGATACCGACCACCAGACGCGCTGTGCTGACGTCGCCATCAGGCTGGGTCAACTGGTAGGTGAAGACATCTTCCTTGCCCAGGTTGGCGTAGTCGGGATCCGGTGTGTAGGTGTAGGAGCCGTCGCTGTGCAACAGCAAGCTGCCCCACTGCCCGTCGATGGTCTTCGAGGTACTCACGGCCACGAAGCTGCCGTTATCCAGCACGCTGAGCGTCGCCCCCTCGCTACCCTTGCTATCCACCGCACCCCATGGATGGTCGCTGTAGAGGTAGTTGTTGGCATCGGTCAGCACATTGCCCGCCACCGCCGTGGCCGTGTCGACCAGCATCGCGGCTGCCACGGTGATCAGCGTGATGTTGTCCACCCGGACCTCCGCAGGCCTGGACCAAAAACCACCAGTTTTGTCAGTTAGGGTATAGCGAATACGGTAAGTACCTGCAGCAACGTCATCTATGGTCGTACTGCCACTACTTGTGGTAGCGCCGGATTTTAAGACCGCCCCGCTAACATCATTGACCAAACTCCATGTAAAAGTGTCGCCATCCTGGAACTGGTTGCCCAGCCATTCGTTCACCAACGTAACGGTGAACGTTATTTTGGCACTGCTACCAGAGGCAACACTGAAGGTAGGCGTCAACGCGCTGCTGACTCCGCCCCCATCCGAATCTTTAAAGCTCAGCGTACCGGAGCTGCGGTTTACGTCACCCGCTATGTGCCATTGGTTGGCTTCAGGCGACCTATCGCCACTCACCACATTGGCACTGCCGCCATTAACTGATCCAGTGTTATCAAAGACCCACTGGCTGCCTTGTGAGCGATTCATATTGCCGCTACTGAAATTAGCGAGTGTCGTCGTAGTTGGATCCGCATCGACCCATTTCTGCCCGACGATGGCCTGGTTGTAGTTGTCGTAGGCATAGACCTCGCTGCTGTCGGTAATGGTCAGCTTCAGGTCGGCAGACACCGCATCGCCATCGCGATCGATCAGGGTGTAGCGGATGGTATCCGTCACATCCTCGGCGACATCGTCGTTGAAGTTGTAGGTGTAAGCCCCGGTGACCAGGTTGACGCTGAACGAGCCGCCACCCACGGTGGTGAAGGTCAGCGTATGGCTCGCGGGATCGTAGGCAGCCGACTCGCTGGTATACGTCACACCGTTGTGGGTGATCGCAGCAATCGGCTGCAAACCCGGGCCATCGGCACCGAAACCATTGCTGCCTTCGCTGATCAGGTTGCCGGAGATCACCGTCCCCGTCACCGTACCCTGCAGGGTGTCGTTGAGCTGGTTGAGGTTGGAGACCAGGATGCCATCGGTGTTGACGCCCGCCTTGCCGTCATAGGCAATGGGGTTGAGCAAGGTCTTGTCGAGGTCACTGCCCAGCCCCATACCCAGCGCATAGGACTTGATGCCCTTGGCCGTGAGGAAGGCGATCCAGTCCGCCTCTTCGCCAGCATCAATACCATCGCCCAGACCCAGGTTGTACTGACTGCCGCTGTTATTACTACCTGGGTTGGCGTTGGACAGCGTCGGCTGGCCGTCGGAGAGGAAGTACGAAACGTTCTGTACCCCAGCGCCGGTGAGTTTGCCGGACGAATCGTAGGCATTCATCGCCTTGATCAGTGCATCGTCATAGTTGGTCGAACCGTTGCCGGCGTTGTTGGCCAGCGCGGTGAGCCAGGCCTTGGCATCGGCGGCGGTCATCCAGACATTGCCCACAGCACTCGCGCTGTTGGCGAAGGTCACGATGCGCACCATCACGTCACCGAGGTTGTCGTAGCTGTCGATCAGACGTTGCACGGCATCCTTGGCCAGCGCCAGCTTGCTGCTGACCCCGCTGACACCCGACGGCGCTTCGTCCATGCTGCCGGACAGATCCAGCACTACCATCAGGTTGGTCTGGATGCCTTGCGGCTCGCTGGCAGACTTGGCGATGTCGTCGGGCGTGGCCGGCGAGTCGTCATCCACCGTGATCGTCAGGCTACCCGTGGCCGGAGCCGAAGGCGCAGCGGAGTCCCAGACCTTGTAGGAGAAGGCCAGGTTCAGGTCGTTCTCGTCTGCCGTACCATCGACATCTGGTGCCGGATGGTCGAGTGGCTTGAACAGCTTGAAGCTGTATTGCCCAGTATCCGAATTGGTCAGGCTAAGGGTGAAGACCGGATTGCCACCGGCATCGTACGCACTCAGCGTCTTGCCATCTGCACTGAGCTGATAGTTGAGCGCCGAACCGCCTGAAGACAGGCTGCCAAGACCACTGGCATCCCAGGCGAAACCACCGAAGTTGTCCACCTGATAACCCAGTAGCCCACCAGCCGTGGTGGCGTCACCAGCCAGATCGTTGGGGCCTCCGGTCAGCCCATGGGTCAAGCCATCCTCGTCGACGCTGCCGGAAGCCTGGCCGCCGACCGGGTCGTTGCCACCGAGCGTGAGGGTCACGGTGGCCGTGGAAACGTCGCCATCGCCGTCGGTGATCTGATAGGTGAACACCTCCGAACCGGCGCTGGCACCGCTGCCGGCGCTATAGACCAGATTACCGCTGGGATCGATGACCAATTTACCGCCCTGGCTACCCAGGCCGATGATCTGCACCGGCGAGACGCTAGCCCTGCCATCGTTGCCAAAGCTGTCGTTGCCGATGAGGTCATTGACGTTGCCGACGACCTGATCGACCGCCGTGCGTGAGACCTCACCGACAATCTCATCGTTGACTGCCATCGGTGCGTCATCACGGAAGCCCAGCACCTGGCCCAGGTCGATGCTGGCCGAGGCCTGATCACTGTCGGCATCGGTGATGGTCGCCTGCAGTCCGATCTTGTCACTTCCCAGCAGATGCAGTTCATCCGGCTGGGCAGTGGGATGAACCACGGCCCTCAGTTGCGTCAGGGTCACCAGCCCTGCAGCATCGACGCTCAGGGTGAAGACCAGCTCATTGCCGGTTTCGGTACGACCTTCGAGCACCGAACCGTTGAACACCAGCTTGACCGCTTCATCGCTCTCGGTATCGACCAACCCGGAGTCTGGCGATTTGATCACCAGCTCATAAGTCAGGGAACCAGGACCATCGGCACCATATTCGGCGTTGAAGGCCGAACTGAAGTTGCGGCTGACCGTCGCATCCGGTGTACCCAGATAGGTCTCGTCCACCTGCAGCGGCATACCCCAGGTAACGTTGGTGTTGACGTCGTTGTAGTCATAGTCGGGAGCGTCGGTGAGATCCTCCCAGTTCTGGTTGCCTGGTTCGGCGTTGTCCTGCAGATGCGAGCCGCCCGGGTTGAACTCGGCGCGGTCGAACAGCACGTTGGCACCGCCAGCACCGGTCAGTGGCACCCCACCCAGTAAGGCCTGCCAGTTACCATCAGCGTCCTGCTGGAAGGTCAGCTCGGCGCCATTGCTCAAACCAACATTGGCGGCGCCATTGGGGATGATGAAGAAACCGACCTCACTCGGGTCGAGCCCATCCAGATCGAAGGTGGCGCCTGCCACCTGCGCCTTCACATCAGCCCAGATCACCTTGCCCACGGATGGATTGCCCTCGGCATCTCGCGAGTAATAACCGTAGCTGTTGTGATAGCCGGCATCGCTGCCGAGGAAGGTGGCCTGCGACTCGAAGCCTGGCTGCATGGCCTGGATGGTCGGGGTGTCATCGTCGACGGTGACCACCAGCTTGCCCACGGCGGTATCACCATCACCGTCGGTCACGGTGTAGCCGATCTGCAGTTTGATGTCGTTTTCGTCCTGGCCAGCCGGATGCATCAGGGGTTGATGCAACTCCAGCTCGTACTTGCCGAGCGCCGGATCGGTCAACACCACGGTCACCAGCGTGCCGCGCGCGGCACTGCTGATGGTCAGCGTGTTGCTGTCGGCGTTCCAGGTCGTGGTGACGTTCTCGGTGCCCAATACGCTCGGCCCGGACAGGGAGATGCCACGCAGACCATCGGAGCCGGCGTCGAATACCAGCGTGCCAGAGACCGTGGTGTTCGCCCCTGTCACGTCGCCCTCACCACCGTTGATGCCATTGGGCAGGCCTTCATCGTCCAGCGCGTAGGCGGCATTGGTGATGCCCGCGGAGGGGCCATCATCCTCGAAGCCGACTACCTTGCCCAGATCCAGACTTGCACTGTGAGAGTCGCCATCCTTGTCATAGACGGTCACGCCGAGCTTCAGCACGCCGGCTCGAATCAGCGCCAGCTCGTCATGATTGCTGGTATTGCCATGGGCGATGGCCTCGTACTGCACGAGGGTCACATTGCCACTGCCGGCATTGACGCTGACCTTGAATACCGTGATGCCGTTGGCCACACCCAGCACGTTGCCGTCGGCATCCTTGTACAGGCGAATATCACCGCCTGCGGTAGCATCCAGCCCGGAGTCCACGCCGTCCTGGCTCAGGTTCAACTCGAAACGGGTACGCGACGTGTCCTGGCCATCCGAACCGGCATCCACCGTGAGCTTGAACAGATCCTTGCCGTCGATGCTGGCATAGCCGAGCACCTCGCCATGGCCTTGCTCATCGTTCGGCGCGACATGGCCATTCTCGTTCTGGCTGGAACCTGTGCTGCCCACCGATTCGTCGACGTACAGCCTGGTGCCGTGCTGCAGCTCGAACTTGGTGATTTTCGGGCCGTCGTCCTCGAAGCCGACCACCTTGCCCAGATCCAGACTGGCGCTCTGCGGGTCGCCGTCCTTGTCGTAGACAGTCACGTTGAGTTTCAGCACGCCATCCTTGAGCAGCGCCAGCTCGTCATGGCTGCTGGTGTCGCCATGGGCGATGGCCTTGTACTGCACCAGGGTCACGCTACCGTCAGCGGCATTGACGCTGATCTTGAACACCGTAACGCCATTGGCTTTACCCAGGATGCTGCCATCGGCCTCCTTGTACAGCAGGATGTCGCCACCGGCCGTGGCATTCAGCCCGGAGTCCACGCCATTGCTGGCAAGGCTCAGGGAGAAGCGGGTACGGCCACTGTCCAGGCCATCCGAACCACCATCGGCGATCAGCTTGAACAGCTTCTCGCCGTTGATCCGGGCGTAACCCAGCACATTGCCGTGGCCCTGCTCGTCATTCGGCGCCGCCTGACCGGGTTCGTTCTGGCTGGAACCACCTTTGCCAACGGATTCGTCGACGTATAGCTTGACGCTGTGACCCAACTCGAACTTGATGATTTTCGGGCCGTCGTCCTGGAAGGAGAAGTAGGACGAATTGCCGCCAGCAAGCTCGACCTTCGCGGTACGGGTCACCGCGTCACCATCACCGTCGACACGGGTAACCTGATACTGCAGTTGCAACGAGCCCTGGTGTTTGATCAACAGATCGGCCGCCTCGTCGAAGCGCTGATTATTGTCTGGATGACGGATCGCTTCGAACAGCGTGGTCTGCAGTTGCGGCTGCCCATCGACAGTGACGATGGCGATGGTGAAGACTGTATCGCCAGAGGCATCGACACCCTTGATCAGTTGGCTGTTCGCCGGGTCAACGAACAGACGGATGGCACCGCCATTGGTGGCCGACAAGGTGGTGACCAGCCCCTGGGGCGGCACCCCGGAGAAGCTCAGCGTACCGCTGAGCGAAGCCTCGCCATCAGCCCCGGCAGCCCCACCGATGGTGAACAGCGAGGTCAAGCCGCCGGCAAGCTCAGTGGTGACCTTGGCCAACGCGCCATTGTCGTCGTTCACGTAGCCCTGGCTCTGGTTATCGTTGGCGGCGTAACGATCATGATTGCCACGGGTTTCGTCCAGCGCCACTTCCAGCTGAGCCAGTGCCTGAGTATTGACCCCGAGGCTCAGGGTCGGCACATCGTCCTCGATATTGATCACGAACAGGCCGCCAGCCCCCTGCGGCATCTGTAGCGGGTCGCCATCGCCATCGGTGATCGCCAGCAACTGGGTGAAGTCGATGCCAAAGGCACCGTCCGACGACCAGAGCTCGTTGTCGTCACCATTTTTCAGCGGATGGTCGATTGGCCCCTGCAGAGTGAAGGTGAAGTCGCCGTTGGCCTCCACCACCAGGGTGAATACCGGATAACCGCCTGCAACCGTGGCCGTCGCAATAAGCGTGGTGCTGACCAGATTGCCATCGTCATCGAGCTCCTGGGTGACCTTGTAGTCGAGCGGCTCACCGCCGGACGCCAGCCCCTGGGCGTTCAGCAGCTCGGCGGCGCTACCCTCCTCCACCAGGCTGAAATCGCCGGGCCCATCGGCGCCGAAGGCCACCAGCGAGAGCAAACTGGCCGCGCCCGTCGCAGTGCTGATCAGCAACGTCTGGCCAGTACCATCCGGGTTGCCCTGATGGGGATCGGTCAGCTTGTCCTCATGTACCGTACCGCCGACCGGTGCAGGCGTCTTGACCGTCCAGGTGGCCTGGATATTGACATCGTTGTAGTCGTTATCGCTGGCGCTGGCGCTGTTGATATCCTCCCAGTTCTGGTTGCCGGGCGCGGCGTTGTCTTGCACATGGGTCTTGCCTGCGGGGTTGAGCGCCGGGTTGTCGAACAGCACATCAGCGCCACCACTGCCGGTTAGCGGCTGACCATCAGCCACCGCCTGCCACTGGCCATCGACCCACTGGAACGTGAGCGCAGTGCCGTCAGGTACGTCATTCGAGGCACCATTGGGGATGATGAAGAAACCCACTGACGCGGGATCAAGCCCCTGCAGCGTGATGGAATCACCGATCTGCATGGCGGTGGTATTACCCCAGACCAGCACGCCACTGACCGGTGTGCCATCAGGTCCCTTGATGTAGTAGCCGTAGCTGTTGAGGTAGCCGGCATCACCGCCCTTGTAGGTAAGGGTCAGACAGTGACTGGAGCCACCATCCACCAGCTCAGGCACATCGTCCTGTACGTTGATGACGAACAGTCCGGCAGCATCGAGCGGCATATCCAACGGGTCACCATCGCCGTCGGTGGCGGTGATCAGCTGGGTGAAATCGATGCCAAACCCGCCTTCCGACGACCACAACTCATCGTCGTTACCATCCTGAACCGGATGATCGATGGGCCCCTGCAGTTCGAAGCTGAAGTCGCCGTTGGCCTTCACCACCAGCTCAAATACCGTATAGCCTCCTACAGCAGTGGCCGTGAGCGTGGTACTGAGCAGATTGCCACTGCCATCGCACTCTTTGGTCACCACGTATTCCAGGGGCTCACCGCCGGAGGTAAGGCCTTGCGCCCATAGCAGGCTCTCTGCCGTCTCGGCATCCACCAGGCTGAACTCACCGGGGCCATCGGCGCCGAACGACACCAGGGCGGAAAGGCTTCCGCCACCAGTGGCAGTGCTGATCACCAGTGTCTGCAACGCACCGTCGGGGTTACCCGCATGCGGTTCGCTCAGCAAGTCTTCGTGCACGGTGCCCCCCACAGCAGGTAGCTGCGGATTGGGTTCGTTGAGCGTCGGAACATCATCTTCGATATCGATCACGAAACTGCCGGCATCGAAACCATCGGCCAGCGAATCACCGTCACCGTCGGTGGCCACCAGCACACCGGAGAAATCCAGAGCCAGGCTGCTGTCACCCAGGGTTTCCGAGTCGTTACCATCACCTTCCGGGTGGTCAATCGGACCCTTCAAGGTGAACAGGTAGCTGCCGTCCGGGTTGACCTGCAGGGTGAAGATCTGAGTAGTTCCCGCCATCGCCTCCAAGGTGGTGCCGTCATCCGATACGCTGTAAGTCACGGGCACGCCGCCCGATGTCAGGCCCAGCGCCTCCAGATCCGCCAGCGCTCCGAGCTCTTTACTCAGGTGAAAGCCGCCACGGCCATCGGCCCCAAAATGCACCAGTGCATCCAGGGTGCCTGGGCCACCCCCGACGGTCCGGGTCTGACCGCCCTCGGCATTGCCGTTGTCCAGCGCATCTTCATGCACCAGGCCACCCACGGTTGGCCGCTCACCCGGCGCCCCGGCAAGTATCGGCACATCATCCTCAACGTCGATGACAAAGCTACCGCTGGCAAAACCATCGGCGATCGGATCACCATCACGATCGGTGGCGATCAGTACGCCAGAGAAATCCAGCGCCAGGCTGTTGTCGCCAAGGGTTTCGGAGTCGACACCATCCTCCTCCTCATGGTCCAACGCGCCCTTGAGCGTGAACAGGTAGCTACCATCGCTATTCACCTCGAGGCGGAAGACCTCGCTGCCACCTTCACCAGCCGTCGCGGTAAGCGTGGTGCCATCCGTAGAGACGACGTAGAACAGCGCAACACCGCCGGAGCTCAAGCCAAGTGCCTGCAGTCCAGACAGCGCACTGGGCTCCTGGCTCAGGTGGAAACCACCACGACCATCGGCGCCGAAGTTGACCAGTACATCCAATGCGCCGAGCCCCCCCTCAACCGTGAGGGTCTGTTCAGGCTCGCTGCCGGGTTCGGCATTGCCGATACCCAGGGCATCTTCATGCACCAGCCCACCGACCACTGGCTGCTGCGGATTGGGCTGGGCCGGCAACGGCACGTCATCCTGAATATTGATGACGAACAGGCCTTTCGCGCCTTCGGGCAGCTGCAGCGGATCGCCGTCGCCATCGGTAGCGGTGAACAGCTGAGTGAAGTCGAGGCCGATACCGCCTTCGCTCGACCACAGCTCGTTATCGTCGCCATCGTCGCGAGGATGATCGATCGGTCCCTGCAACTCGAAGCTGAAGCTGCCATCGGCGTTGATTACCAGGGTGAATACCGAATAGCCGCCAACCTCAGCGGCAGCTGTCGCAGTTAGCGTGGTGCTCAGCAGGTTGCCGTCAAGATCCGTGGTCGTGGTGATGCTGTAGAGCAGCGGCTGACCGCCAGAAGTCAGGCCCTGGGCACCCAGTACCTCTGCCACCGTTTCGCTGCCTACCAGGCCGAATGCACCCGGGCCGTCAGCCCCGAAGGACACCAGCGCCATCAAACTACCAGCGCCACCCTCCGTGCTGATCACCAGGCGCTGACCAGCTTCAGGATTACCGGGATAAGGCGTCTCCAGTTGGTCTTCGTGCACGGTGCCGCCGACGGGCGCCTTGGTGGTCCATGCCACCTGGATGTTGACGTCGTTGTAGTCGTTGTCACTGTTGCCGTCGTTGACATCCTCCCAGTTCTGGTTGCCCGGCGCGGTATTGTCGTCAACATGGGACTTGCCACCGGGATTCAGCGTTGGGTCGCTGAACAGAACGTGAGCGCCACCGGCCCCATCGATGGGTGTATCGCCGATGAAGGCCTTCCACTGTCCATCCACGATCTGGAAGGTTACCTCGGTGTTACTGGCAGCACCGTTCAACCCCCCATTGGGAATGATGAAGAAACCAACCTGGCTCGGGTCGAGGCCATGAAGGGTGATCGAGTCTCCCTCAGCCAGGCCGCTGGTGTCGCCCCAGATGATCTGACCGCTAATCGGCTCACCATCGGGGTCTTTGATGTAATAGCCGTAGCTGTTGAGGTACGAGGCATCACCGCCCTGATACGTGATGGTCAGGCAGTGTTTGACCCCGTCTTCCACCAACACGGGCACATCGTCTTCCACATCGATCACGAAGCTGCCAGGGTTGAAGCCGCCTGGCACCGCGTCACCATCGTAGTCGGTGGCGATCAGCAGCTTGGAGAAGTCCAGCGCGAGATCCTTGTCGCCCAACAGCTCGCTGTCATCTCCATCCTTGCGTGGATGATCGATCGGCCCCGACAGGGTGAAGACATACCCACCATCGCTGGTCACCACCAACGTGAATACCGGCACGCCACCCGCTGTCGCTATCAGGGTGCTCGTGCTGCCATCGTCCGAGACCTCGACGGAATAGACCAACGGCTCCTTACCCGAAGTCAGGGCCAATGCCTGCAGATCGCTCAGTGCCTCAGGGTTGGTACTCAGCTGGAAGCCACCGCGCCCATCAGCCCCGAAGTTGACCAGCGCATCCAGTGCCCCCGGGTCGCCAATCAGCTGCTGGGTTTGCGCAGGCAGGTTGCCGGGCTCGGCGTTACCGATATCCGTCAGGGCATCCTCGTGCACCAGGCCTCCGACGACCGGACGCTCACCCTCGACCAATTCAGGACTGTCGTCGTCGATCAGAATGCTCAAGCTGCCGCTTGCCGGGGTGCCGTTACCGTCGGTGATGGTGTAGTTGAACAGATAGAGGATGTCGTTCTCGTCGCTTTCACCCAAGGGCGGCGCGGCATGGTCCAGCGGAGCGAAGAGCTCGAACTGATAAGCACCGGTCAACAGGTCGGTGACCAGCACCTCGAACACCACAGACTCTCCGGCAAAGGCGGTCAGGAGGAGACCGTCGGCGCTGACCTGATAGGTCAGCGGTACACCACCCGAAGAGATACCCAGATCCGCCAGACCGGCAGTCGACCAGGTGAAGGTGCCCGGCCCGTCCGGCCCGAAGCTGTAGCCCAGAACCCCGGTGACCAGCGTCGCCTCGCCATCCAGATCGTTCACTCCGCCCACGATGCCGTCAGGCAGGCCATCCTCGTCCACCGCATTGGAGGCTGTGCCACCCGTGGGAATGCCATCTACCGCAGGCACGGCATCGTCGGCAGCGATGGGTTCACCCTCCGGAAACTCCGGTCCACCGGGTAGGCCTTCAGTGGGAAAACCGATCACCGGATCCAGCGCACCACCGACCTCATCGAGCAGCACGAAGGAATGCCCGCCCCCTACGCCACCCGCTCCGCCAGCGCCAGCACCCGGCCCAGCGGCAGTAGCTTCGCCCTCCAGAGTCGGGTCGACACCGGCTTCGATCGCGGCCTGCAAGCGCTCGACATCGGTGAGGTCGGCATCGCTGGGGGTGGCGGGAGGTGTTTCAGCGACCGGGGGCTGCGATTCGCCGCGGTAGGCAAGCATCTGCGCGTCAAGCGTCATGCTGCTGTCGCGCCCAAGCGTCAGTTGCTGGCCATTGGTCATGGCAATGGCCACCGCGCCCGAAGCGCCGGTTACCAGCTGCTCGCCCGCATAGACCCGGTCGCCTTCACTGATCGGCCGGCGCGATCCATCGCTCGCTACCGCGAACACTTCGCCGACAACCTGACTGACGACACCAATAAGAGTAGCCATGATTCCATCCTCACTACGGCTGCCGACCACCGCCGACACGTACCTACCGAAAGGGTCAGAGCACCTTTTCGAAGCCGAGGAGAAACCCAAGACAGCTGATTGAAATGGAACGGCGCAAAATCCAAAAAACGCTAATGACAAAAAAATGTCACTACAACCTGCGTCGAACTACTCCATCAGATGAATCCCCGCCCTGTGATGCCTGACAACCCATTTCAGCTGCGCAACCCACGGAAAATGAGGACTTGCGCAGCTCACAGGCTCAAACAATGTGCTGCTTTTCGCAGACTTCATAAGATTTTTTCTGAATATAGGTTGTGAAAAAAACATCTTAGGTTCTCCAAAAGTTGTTCTTAGCTCTGATGTTACAAGCCTGAAACGGTTTTACAGGCAAAAACGCCATTTTTATGGCGACAGGATAAGAACATCAGTCAGGAGAAACGCCAATGCGCACCCTAACCCCGCTATGGAGCGCCATGCTTTTGGCGACTGTTTGCAGTCAGGCGCAAGCCATGAGTCTTTCGGAAGCGATTCAGAGCACGTTGGACAATCACCCGGAAATCCACGCTGCCGCCAATAGCCGACTCTCATCGGATGAAGACGTGAAATTCGCCAAGGGCGGCTACCTGCCCACTGTCGATCTGCTGGTCGGTTATGGCCGGGAACGTACTGACAGCCCCAGTACACGGGCGCTTGGCGATCACAACAAGGAGACCCTGAACTACCGCGATGCCGAACTGCGGCTGCGGCAGATGCTGTTCGACGGTTTCAACACGCCCAACGAGGTGGCGCGCACTCAGGCGGTGGTCAACTCCCGTGCCTACCGTCTGCTCGGTACGTCCGAAAGCCTGGCCCTGCGCACCGTCGAGGTGTACCTCGATGTGCTGATGCGCCGCGAGATGGTCACCCTGGCGCGCAACAACCTGCAGGCGCACCAGCGCATCAACGATCAGATCGGCTTGCGCAGTCGCCAGGGCGTTGGCAGCACTGCCGACCTGGACCAGTCCGAAGCTCGCTTGGCACTCGCGCAGAACAACCTCTACACCGAAGAGGTCAACCTGGCCGATGCCGAAGCCAGCTTCTTCAGTGCCGTGGGCCGTCTGCCGGATCAGCTGGAAAGCCCGGCATCGATCAGAGGCGGCATGCCTGCCGATCTGCTCGCTGCGCGGCAGACCGTGATGGACAACAACCCCTTCCTGAAATCAGCGCAGGCTGACGTCAACGCCGCCGAGAAGCAGTACGAGGTCGCCAAGTCGCCGTTCTACCCACGCTTCGATCTGGAGCTGGCGACCTCGGCCGATGACAACGTGCAGGGCGATGAGGGTCACTACAACACCTGGCGAGCTGCGGTGGTGATGAACTACAACCTGTTCAATGGCATGCGCGACAAGGCCCGGCTGCAGTCGGCTGCGCACCAGATCAACGAGTCGATGG
>Ga0306892_100377_pt1 | contig 17511 bp, 17 predicted proteins | sample AntDeeMetagen290_FD_190408 | JGI IMG/M metagenome (GOLD analysis project Ga0306892, IMG submission 190408) | Saline lake microbial communities from Deep lake, Antarctica - Metagenome #290 (v2) (version 2) | ecosystem: Environmental > Aquatic > Non-marine Saline and Alkaline > Saline | place...
AGCGTAAAGAATCCCGCCTCCAAGGCCTCAAAGACCAACTCGCTGCTGCTGAGAGCCCGGAGACCGACGAACTCCAACGAGAAATCGAAGATCTCGAAGCTCGCATCGACGAACTCACCAGTTTCAGCTCTGCCAGCGAAGTCGACTGAAAACCCTCTCAGCAAGGAGTGGTGAACATGAGAAAGCAGACCACAAGCCGGTGGTGGGGGCGGCTTGGGTCCGTTAGGGCCGAGCCTAAGCCGGGTACAGGGGTAAGGCGTAATGAGAGGTTGTGCTACCCTATGCAACTACTGTCTCTGGGTCGACAATGGCTCTTCGAAGCCAGCGTCGACCCTCACTATAGCCGTAATTCAGACCGACACCCCCTTGACACTCATTACCATACCCATGAGAGTACTGGCATATAAATCTTGCATAGAACCTCACAAAGACAGAGACTATACACAAATAAGAGTTTGAATACTAGTTTATTTAGTGAAAAGCAGTACGCTAAAGAGAAAAATAGCACAAATGGCAAAAATAAGTTGTTAAATCGAGGTGCAGATACACGTGAGATTTCAACGAGGTCGAAAAGCCCGGAAGTGGTGAAAGGGTGGCGGGACGGCGGGATACCCCAGAGGTGGTCGATCCATCAGGGCCAGAGGATCAACCAGTTGCTACTAGTCGTGTTTCTAACTAAAATCTATTGACCAAAGATAACGGCTACAAAACTGATTCCAAAGGTCGTACTCGTAAGCTCAGTCAGAGCTCTCTGTCTCTGTAGTCCCTGATTTTCGGCGATAGAGTGTTGCCATAATCGCTGCCACAGTAACAACCACGAGGAGTTTCTTTCGTCCCATATCTCGATATTCGTCCGTATCCACTAATCTCTACTGCTAGACAGTGATAGATGCACACTCATAGAGACTCTGTTGGTCCACAGATTCAGGCAACTGCCCTATCCGAACCGCAGTCTCCGAAGCTGTTACAGCCTCAGCACTCGCGATCTCCTCTTGATCTCCATAAGCACCCCACAGGAATGCCCACCACCGTGATAACTGCCGTCCAACTAATGCCTTCATATCGTCCGCTGGATGGATCAGAAACGACCCACTCATGTCACCTCTTCTAATTCTGGGAGATCACAGTGCGATTATAAGCAGGTAATCCAGCTCAGGGCAGTGACTCACAGGCTACCCCATTTCCGTCTCCGTCGAGGCCGTGTGGATCGCCTGATTCGTTCTCTAGCACGTATTGGGCCTGCTCTTGCGTTTCAAAATCGCCGCAATCGTAGTCGCCATCCGGCGGCAGCGGTGGGATCTCAACGTCGCTGTTGTCGCTGTCTGTTTCCGACCCAGTATCGGAGTCCTGGAAGTCCCATAGCCCCACGCCGCTAGCTTGGGCTTCCTGCTCGAGTGCTGCAAACTCCTCGCGCAGCGAGAACTGACTGTCATACATCCGGGCATAGCCCTCTGCCAGCAGTCGCTCATTGAAATTTTCACCGTCGACGTAGAGATACACCAGAAGTCGACCAAAGTAGCCGCGTCTGTCTGAGTCGGGATCAAAGATCATCTGGACCTGCGTTCCTTCTAACTTGTCCTCAGCGAGTGTAGTCGCCCGCTCTCCCCAATTAAAGAGGTGATCACGGCCAGCCGTTGTATCAGGGATGCCCGCAAATTCATCAGGCGAGACCCGCGAGAGCGTGGTCTCAGGCGTGTCGACACCGAGTAGGCGGACTGTCTCTTCGGTTCCATTGGCATACTCGATTTCCATCGTATCACCGTCGATCACGCGTGTGACAGTGACGGTGACCGACTCGCCGTCGACGGCGTCGATCGTGGTGGTCCCGGTCGACTCAGTGTTGGGTTCCTCGGATGTCGCAGGTCCGTCGACGGGACTGCCAGTACATCCTGCGAGGGTAACCAACAGAATGACGCCAACGAGGGCCACCAATCGGGTTCGTCGCATACGTGGGTATCGGCAGTCGACGGGATCAATCAGTCGGTTGGGTCAACGATGAAACTAAGATGTTAACCAACAACTGGCGAGTTTAACCACCATTTGTTGGTTAACACAATCCCCGAAAATGTGGCGCGAGGGTTCACTCACTATCCCATGCAAACAGCGAGCCAGCCAAGCGGGTTAGAAAGGGCCTCTGTAGGGAATCGTCTTCGTCTCGCTATCAGTCGGGAGACTGCTGGTGCTCGAAGCAATTGTTTCAAAGGAGTGGTGGTGGGTCGACGGTGACAACGCCGTTAGCTGGTCTGCTTGACACGCCAGGTGGTCGCCCCGGTGTACGACCAGCGTTCGATCGACAGGTCGTCGACCGAATCCTGGAGCTTGACGATCAGCGCGCCGATCTCCTTCGACGAGAGGCTGACATCCTCGGCGATGAACTTGCTTTTGAAATACAGCTCACCGTCTTCCACACGGGAACGAAGATAGTTAGCGAGCCGCTCATCTTTCGGTTCGGAGTCGCTGGTCGAGGCGTCAGGCTGTGGTGAGGCGCTCATTGGTTGGGGTTGGTGTGGTTGTGTCCGACAAACAGTGCGATCAGATGCAGTGCGAGTAGGCCGATAACGATCAAGCCAGTCTGTGAGCCCAAGCCACCCGAGAGGAGTGGCAGGTAGACCAGCGGCAGCAGGATTGCCGCCCAAAAACTCATTCCTCGAACGGTTGCTCTGAGCGCGAGCGTTCCCTGCTGTGCAACATCTGCAGCCCAGTTCGTCACTGCGCTCGTGTTCTGTTCATGATTTGGCGTGACGTTCGACATCAGGTGGTCACCGTCTGATTGCATCCAGAAACTGTATCCCAATATAATACGACGAGCATTAGGACATATTCAGACTCTTCAGGTGTGAAACGAGTTCCCTCAGAATATTTCAGGAGCGCTTTAGACATCTTTAGACCCTTTATAATCCGATTTCACTCCTTTCTGCAATCGGGGGCGAATAGGATTGGAAATCTGAATTTGCAGGTAAGATCTCCAATATGCGCCCGCTTCAGTATCCAATAGCCACACTGATCACACTCGCGCGCACCTTCTTTCTGCTCAGTGGAACAAGAGTCGACTACCAGTTGAACACTGTCGGTCGATCGGGACTTGATTAGAAGTCGACAATTTTCGTCACGTGTGCAGAGGTGGATCGACGTCCTCGAATTGACGAGGTGGCCTACCACCGGTGATGAACGTGCTCGCGCATGTACTTCTCATAGACTGCTTCGACCGCCTCGTGGGCGTCGACCCCAAGCGAGTCGACATCGGAAACTGCGGCATTCGCACGGATATGCTCGGGCGTCGTCGATCCTGAAATAACCGTCGAGACGGCCTCGTGATCGAGAATCCACCGGAGCGAGATGCGCCAATGAAAGGTCTGCCGGGACGTGCGTCGAAGGCCTCGCCCTCCCGGTTGTAGTTACAGGATTGTGTCGCTCGTACTCACGAGGATGTGGAGACGGATGAGGATCAGACAGATATTTGGTGGGACACGTAAGATGTGACCCCACTCCCTCCCCCCGTCATCGATGTGTAAAACCCTACGAGGGGAGTGAGGGTTCGAACGTGAGAACCGTAAGAACAGTCGAGAAACCGGGTAGACGGGTCAGAGAAGCTCTTAGACTTCAGAATCATATACTAACTCACGATCTTATTTAAATTAAGGAAGCTTTATGTAGTAATCGTAGTAACCAAATCCGTAGTGGGTCTAATTACGAGGTTAGAAGGAAGTTGTCTCCGACTAACCGAGTACTAGTCCGTTTTTTTCATCGAGGTCGTCAAATTGACTCTCCGTCCTGATATTGCCATCCTCGTGGCTTCTGTTGACAGCTGAGTCTCCCATACCGTGTTTGATCCCCTTCCTTCTATTGTTGTTTACACATCGATGACGGGGGGAGGGTGTTCAGGGGAACGTCAGAATACAACCTTCATTCACGGATTTGAGTAGGTAGTGAGCCATATCTTCTGTTTCTCACCTATTTATTCGTCAGCTATGATTCGTGGATTTTGATACGTGTCTTTACACATCGATGACGGGGGGTGGGTCCTCAGAGAAACGTATGGACGCAGCCCTCTTTACACATCGAACACGGGGAGGGGGTTGAGAAGCTTCGCGCCGTCAACTCTCACTGATTGTGAAATTCATTGAGCTGTGAGTTGACGACAGATCGGAGCAATTCTTCTTGATTGGCTATTGCCTCCAACCGAGTGTCGTCGACGATTCGGTTCATCATCGCTGCGGGATCTCCAGTGAAAGTAAACTCCATATACATTCCACCGCCACGGCCTCGACTCTTCCGGGAGGTCGAGATGAGACCATACGTAGAGAGTTCTTTGACGTACTTGACGTAGGTTTCGCGAGTCATCTGGTCTGCATCAAGTTCGTTGGTTACCCATTGGTAGACTTTGAAGCCAACAGGACTCGGAACTGAACTTCGTGATTGATTCGAGTGACAGGCAACAGCAGCCGTAGCGTACAGCGAGATTTTCTTCTGTGTTGTCAATCCCTCCACGAGTTTCAGCGAGCGATCTTTGTCGATTTCTTCTTGGGACTCACGGACGTGATCTTCGGTAACTCTGCTGTCATCGCGTTCGTCAGCGAGGTCTCCAGCGCCACGGAACAGGTCGATTGCCTTCCGGGCATCACCGTGGCTTTGTGCCGCAAACGCCGCTACGAGTGGGATCACATCATCTTTGAGTGCATCTTGGCGGAATGCGTCACGTCGGTTTTGGAGGATTTCGCGCAGCTGTGTGGCATCGTAGTCAGGAAAGTAGATATCCCGTGGGTTGAACGAACTCTCGGCACGACCATCGATGTCTTCCATGAACTTCGGGTCGTTGGTCAGTGCTGCAACCGACACGCGGCCTTCGATCTCATTCGTGTTGCTCGCTCGCGATAGCTGGTACAGCAATTTCGAGTAGGCGGGCTCATCGTTTGCTCGTCGACCGACCAGGAGGTCAATCTCGTCGAGGATGAAAATAACCGAGTCGTAGTGTTCGTTGATGAGTTCGTACAGGCGTCGGTACTTCCGCTTCGTGGACACGCCTGTCTCAGGGACACCGACCTCTGCGCCGACGTCTTTCGCAACGGTCTGGACGAGATCGTAGACAGCTTGATCGAGCGTATTGATTGGCTGGCAGTTGATGTCGACCACACCAAACCGTTCGCCCTTCGATTGACACAGTTCGATGATTTGTTGCGTTACGGCTCCGATGATGAGGGATTTCCCCGTTCCAGCAGGGCCGTACAACAGCATATTTGGCGGTCGATTTCCCTGAAGCGTCGGCTTCAGAAATGAGACAACTGATTCGAGTTGATCGTCACGGCCGACAATTCGCTCTTCATCGATGATCGTGTCTGGTTCGACAAGATCTCGATTGACGAACACTGATGCTTCCCCTTCATCATCGAGCATATCCCGGATCGACCGCTGGGGACTGTCTTCAGCAGCTACATCATCCTGATCCGACATTGTATCTCCGGCAGGGTCTTCAAGAGTGGCTTCTATTTGTTCGTCGTCTCTAGAATGAGTTCTTTTATCGAGGGTAGATTGATCCGCCCCATTCTGATCACTACCAACCATACGATTGCTGAACACCGGAGTGGTAAAAAGGTTGACCTCCTTCGATGTTTATACAGTCGATAAGGCTAATCTATCCTCGATAATCTCCAATTCAATGTTTTAGGGACGGAACCGACACCGATGTATATTCAAAAAGAGGCCCCCCGTCGTCGAAGTGTAAATTCACGTTCTACCCTCCCCCCGTCATCGATGTGTAATATAGCCTTCTCGAACGTTCTCAACAGTGTTTTGGACCGAAATTCAATTTGTGCATGGAGACATGATATTAGTACCAATCAGCACCTCCCCCGTCGACATCTCCTCTATTCGTCGGAATCGACGGGTCCCTTATATTGAGACTTAATCCGGTCTCCTTCTCGCCACTGCCAGTAGTAATAGCGATTGTCGTTGATCTCTTTGATTGTGATTGTTGCCTTCGAAGGGACGCTATCGGGGAGATCTTCGGACCGTTCGTCTACGTCTTCATCATCTTTCTCAGTAGGACGGTCTTGACGCTCGCGATAGTCGGCGAGTTCTTCAGCATAGGTGGCTACATATCGAAGTAGTTCGGCTGAGTAATCGTCGAGCTTGTCGACGGTGTCGTTGGGGAGTTCCGTCGGCGGTATCGGTGGCTCCTGTGGCATGGCTCCGTTCGTATCAACTAATAATAGTACCAGAACGATAGCTCTGTTGATTAAAACAAAAAGCAACAACAGCTAAGAATATCGGATAGAATTGTGGTGGGAGAGCAGACGGAAAGAGTACAGTATAGTACAGTAATCGTCCGATGACGGTTTCGAATACAACTCGCGTCTTATTCGTTCCCTCGGACGTAATTGGGGCTGCCGAGGACTTTGCCACGGAGATCTATGGGACGGTGCCGGTGTCGACGCCGAGTGGTATTACGGGAATGTTGTAGGTTGTCTCGGTGGGTCTGGCACCGCTACTCGTCGACAACAAGTGACATACGGCGGTACTGCAGGCGGTTGCTGCGCTGTCGTTGCTGTTGTTTGTTGTGTTGTATTGATATAGTTCTAGTAGTAGTAGTAGTCGACTACTAGGGGCCCCACTCACACCCCACGTTCCAACTGTATTCGAATGTTGGTGTAGGGGATACAACGGAGGCCCCTAGATGGACCACACACCCCCTGTTCCAAGTGTAAATATGGTGTTTTCAGGAAGTAGAGGCAGTATACTGTCTTCAGTAGATTCTCGGTACCATCAAAACAGGAAATCGTAGGCTCACCAGTCACACCCACCCGCACTCGTGAGAGTTACACTTGGAACAAGGGGTGTGTGGGGTACCGACGTATCCGCCGCTCGATCTTCCTCAACAACGGCCAAAAATGTAAGATAATACAGATGGAACGAGGGGTGTGGGGTTGTGAGAGTCGACAACACGTCACTTCTGTCAGTACTTACAGTTGGAACGAGGGGTGTCCCTTCGTCGTTACAGTTGGAATTCGGGGTGTGTGGTAAGGAGGCCATCAGACAAATACCATACCAAAGACACGCCTCTGGTGGCATATCGGGCAGATACAGTTGGAACGTGGTGGGAAACTATTTGTACCATGTCTGTTTGTACCTACTATGGTCGACGAGACTCCGGGCACACAATCGGGTATCGACGACCCACTATTTGCCGATGCTACCACCAAATCTTCGCTGATTGTCCAGCCTGAATTACTGGAGGTCGGCCACGTTCCCGATCAAAACCGGATTATCGGCCGTGATGTTGAGATTGAGAAGGTCGCCGGGAAAATCGAACCGGTGATTCGAGACGAACCGCCAGCGAGCTTTATTCTCTACGGCAAAACCGGCACCGGAAAATCACTCGTCTCTCAGTCGGTCGCCGCTCGTGCCCAGCGTGCGGCCGCACAGAACGGTGTCGAGGTCGGTGTCGTCTACGTCGACTGTTCCCAACACTCGACGGAGACACAGGCAACCTCTGCGATTGGCCGTGGCTTGAACGATCCCGACGAGAGTGGCTTTTCGATCCCGCGTGTCGGTATCAGTCGCTCGCACTACTACGACTACCTGTGGGAAACTCTCAATACCCTATACGACGCCGCAATCATCATCCTCGATGAGGTCGACCAGCTCGTCACTAACGAAGACAGCGAGGGCGGTGTGTTGATGCAACTCACCCGCGCCAAAGAGATGGGGAAGATCCAAACCAACATCGGCGTTATCGCCATCTCGAATAAAATCAACTACCGCAAATCACTCAACGAGCGTGTGAAATCCAGCCTCGGTGACGACGAACTCGTGTTTTCGCCATATGACGGCAAGCAACTCCAGGCCATCATGGAAGCCCGGAAAGACGCCTTCCAGGACGGCGTATTGCACTCGTCTGTCATCCCAAAGACAGCCGCGCTTGCAGCCCGTGAACATGGTGATGCACGCCGAGCGATACGGATCCTCCGCAACGCCGGGCATATCGCTACTGAGGAGGGCGCAGAGAAGGTTCTCGAACAGCACGTCGACAGGGCACAGAAACGCGCTGAGGCCGACCGCCTGCGTGAACTACTGGCCGGGTTGCCCCCACATTCGAGGTATATTCTGCTGGGGTTGGCGAATCTTGATGCCACCGACGATACTCGCGAGGAGTTCCGAACCACCGAGGTCTATGATGCCTATACGACCGTCTGTGAAACCGAAAGCACCGACCCACTCGGATCGGATCGGGTCCGAGACCTGCTTCGGGAGCTTTCGTTTCTCGAAATCACCGAATCCGACAAAACCGGCGGCGGACGTGGGCGTGGCTCCTATACGCTGCATACGTTGATGAACTCCCCAGAAGCCGTCTTCACGATGGTCGACAAGTAATTACTTTTGTTAATACGATCTCTTCATTCAGTTTGCTCTTCGCATATTTGTCGGGCTAATGTAGCAATGGAGATGGGAAATCGTCAAGCAAGTCGTCACATATCTAGAAGGAGAATGCATGACTGACTCACATTGGCAGCCTGCGATACAGACGGCGCTTGACTCCGAGTCCGGTATCTATGATCCACAGTCGTTTCGAGATTACCCGAACACTGTGACCTCAAATTCCTGTTTGTTGGTCACAACTCAGTGTGTAGTCGACTGACGGTCCCTGGCGGCTCACAAACAGAGATCCGTGCAGTCGTTGAGTCGACTCTCTACCTTGTCAACCCACTGCGACAGTCGTGGTCGACGCTCCGGTCGCGATACGGTAGCGAGACGATCCAACCGGCCTCGGTGGCCCGAATGAGATCGAAGGCTCGCAGCTCTTCGTAGATACTTTCGGAGCCCAAAAATAACGGCTGGTGACATTGTAGATTGACCCAAAAATATGCGGCAGGCACCAACTAAAATAAAAAAAGGCAGAGCCTCGACGTTAGTCTGCGTTCACTTCGAACCGAACGCCCGCCATGTTGAGGCGCTTGAAGTGATCAATGAGCACTTCCTTGCGCTTCTCAGGTGAGTACTCGTCGACGTCGCCGAGATGACTCCGGAGGACGTCGAGGTCCGACTCGGTGAATGAACCGAATGAGAGCCGCTTGGTGGCTTCCTCACTCTTCTGGCCGTCGTCGTCCTCGATTTCTGGGAGCTCGTCGACGGGATCCAGTGCATCCACGTCGATGTTGCGATCGTCGGCAGCGGCTGCGAGTTCGAACTCGTAGCGCGGACGCTCCCACGACTCGATCCCGGTGTATCGGACACCGAGATTGACGTGCTGACTGGCGAGTTCGGCGAGACGCGTGCGCTCGCTCGTTCCGCTCCGGCCGTCGGTGGTGAAATCCGGAGGCGCGGAGTCAAGCGGTTCGAGATCGTCGAAGCAGCCGAACTCCTTCCGGTGTGTCTCGACCAGCGTGCTGTAGGTGGGCCGCATCCACGGCTTGACCCAGTCGATGTACTCGTAGGTGATGCCGAGGTGGGCATGGGCCTCGGCTGTGGCCTTCATATCCTTGATCTGCGAGAGGTCCTCATCTGGTTTCTCGCGGATCTGGATCTGCTGGAGGTCACCACGGTTGTATCGCTGGAACCGCTCGCTGAGGTTGACGACTTCGAACGTACCGCCGTTGGCCGCATAGCGGGTGTCGTCGGTGTAGGGCTCGAAGAACTGCGGCTTGACCGTCCCGTATTTGGCCTTCATGTACGCGGGGACGATCTTGCGCAACACATCCCGCGCGGCCTCGGTGACTGCGTCTCGGGCTCGGATGCGCGATTTGTCCGAGTTCCACGGGATCTCGGCTGCGTCGCCGTCGGTGTAGAGTTCGACACGACCCTTGAGCCGCTTGTGAGAGCTGAGACGGAACGTCGGGAGGTCGTCGCCAAATCCGCTGACCTCATCGCGGTTGCCCCGCTCTACAACACGGTTCTGGCACACCCAGTCGATGCCTGGCTCTTCCCCTTCGACTGTGGCGAGGAGGCCGACTTCGACGTTCATGTAGACTGGGGACGACACCTCCGGTGGGTCGAGAACGATCCCCTCGTAGCGTCGGGGATACAGGTCGTCCCACGGGGTGTAGCTGAAGTCCGGCCGTGTAGGTGGGACCAGTGGCTCCGTTTTGGTGCCGCCTTCCTTAGGGAAGAGCAGTCGGAGCGTCACGTTGGTCTCCCCGCGCAGGTAGAGTTCGTATGTTCGTGCGAGGTCACGCGCGAGCTCGTCGCGAATGGCCTGCCAACTGAAATTCAGGTCACGGATTTCGATCTCCGTGGTTCCGGCCTCCATCTCGACTTCGTCGACAGGGATGCTCCACGTTTCGTCGTCGTTGAGCCACCCTTGGCCGACGGTGTACTCGTAGCCGACTTCCTCATCGGTGTGCCGGCTTCGGATGTCGAACTCGTCGCCGAGACACATGAGTGCCTTCTTGGCACCGATACCGAAAGCGCCGATTGATCGCTTGATGTTCTCCTTCTCCGATTGTCCGATGCCGAACACCATCGAGAGTTCAGACGGAGCGAGGCCACCGCTGTCGTCTTCGATGACGAGTTTTGGGTCGCCAGCTGCATCGGTCTCATAGCGGATCAGCACCGTAACTTCGTCGCGCCCGCGCCGGAGGCCGTTGTCGATACAGTTGTCTGTCAATTCCTTGAGGGCGGCGTTTTCGTCGACGTCCGCCTGGATCGCATTGTATGCGTCCTTCGTGGGGTTTAGATCGATTTCCATGGTTGTCTGTCTTAATGGCAGTTACTTGTCAGTCAATGCGACGCTGCCATGGAGAACTGAATCGCGATACCCTTCCCTAATTTTCTGCGGAGAGTTCACACTCTCAAGTGGAAAGGGATTTATCGCTCGGACGCATACATCCTGCTGCTAACTCCTACGACCGGACGTATGCGACAGTCCTCGTGGGAACCAACCGACTGTCCCTGGACTCGTACCAGGACTCCCGGGGACAGGTGGGTTGGACTTACCATTTACCTTCTCATTGCGTAGTCACTTCTACGGGGAGGACACGGAAAAATCTGTTGTGTTGACATGCGTAAAATAGTGGTAGAGGCTCTAACGCCGGCTATTTTTAAGGATGACACGAATTAACCGAACCTCGCGTATCATATATTTTTCACACAACGTAAACTGGTAATTCTATCTGATTGTTGTGTCAGGAAACGTATCTGGTAGAATTCTGCTCCCACTTGTTCATACTGTTAAGGCTAATACCTCGAATGAGCATATACTACAAAACATCCTCGAGAGTTGCGCTACAAGAGGTTCTCCGTATTAATGTGCTGTCTCCAGATCGAGTGTTAGCAATCTACGTTCTGGTATACAACCATATTTCAACCTTCCTTAATCAGATAAAGAGTATGACTTTACTACTTTATGGCCCATCATAATAAATATACCGGCGAGGCAAAATCGGGTATCAAACGGAGCACAAATGGTAGGCAAGATTAGGTTTTGACGGTTGTGACAACTAATTTTAGATCCAATCATATCTATCGTTTATATGCGATAGTGGTCGGAAGGGGTGTTCAAAAATAGAGTGAACCATTTTGTGTGTTTCAAATTGGACGTTTATTTATCTTAATTTAACTTTTTAAAATCATATCATATCATCCTCACCCAGAACTCGCCTATGGCCCGATCAGTGGAGCCGGACTGACCTTGGATTGAAGTGGTCGACAGTAGCGTCGTCGACGACCACATACCACCGCAAAACCCTCTAGAGGCGAAAAACCCTACAGCAAACCAATTGACCGCCTCTCCATTTAGAGCGTGCTGGGACTGACAACCAGACCGATCAACATTCCTCCATCAAGACATCTCAACCCTCGTCAGCCCGCCGATCGGCCTGATGAACGTTTTCGTAGCCAAGGTTCCGGAACACATCTTCGACTACGCCTTCGAACTCGAACCCGGAGAGATCATCTAGGACGGCCATTCACTCTGACTTGATCGTCTTTACGTAGTTCTACAGTGTCGACGACTCTTTCGTCACCTGCTGACCGTCGACTGTAATCACGTCTTTTGCTTCGAGACTCTGGAGTGCTGATTCGAGTTCCGAAGCCGGAGAGATCGTCCAAAATGCCATACTGGTATACCAGCACCATTCTGATGGCAGTATATACAGTGTTGGGAACCGACGATTACGAACAGAGACGGAGAGAGCACCTGTATTTGGATACCTTCGGTCGAACCCACAATATTAACACTCCCAGTTGAATGTCTGCCACCATGAAACGACCGACCCGTCGTGCACTCTTGCAAAGCACCTTGGGTGTCGGAGGTGGATACGTGGTCGGGACATACGGGGTCGACCCATCGAGCCCCGACATCAGTATCGGTGCGGCCATGCTTGGTGGGCTCCTGACATACTACTTGTTTTTGAGTCGCGAACGGAGGCTAGAACCACAACGAGTGTCCGATGATGTCTCTGAGACGCTCCGACGTGCTGGCGTGGCATGTAGTGGTGCTCATCCCACAGGCTATGCGATTGCTCACCTCCAATATGCTCTCTATCTCTTCGAGCAGGAGCGATTAGAAGATGCAGAGCGAGTCGCTCAGGTTGCACTCGAGGCTGGATCGATCGAACAGGAGCTTCTAACTGCCCTGACGATTGGTACGGCTGCAATAGAGGGACAGTCGACCGTAAGCACCCAAGATCGGCCCAGGAGTGAACCGCTGGAGCGAACGAACGACTCACTCGTCGTCGCAGTGCTGAGACGAATCCGAGTGGGTGCCTACGACGAAGCTCGATATCTGTGTGGGACGTCGAAATCGTCTGGATCGGAGTCGACGTACAACGACAGTTATGAAATGTCTCGTTCAGATATCCTCTCGCGAAATGCGTCGTGACCCAGTTCGGAGAGTCGCTCTACGATTTGATGTGCTTTGTCGGCCACGTCCTCATCCGGATCATCGAGTAATTGTGTGATCTCGTCGACGTACTCTTCTGGCTCGGCAACGGCTGTGATTCGAAGCGCTGTGCTTCGAAGTACTGGGTCCTCGGCCTCGAAGTATGTCGCGAAGTGGTCTGTATGTGGCTGGAATAGAGACGGCCGACAGTAGCTGGCGATATCACTACACACGATATCGAAGAAGAGCCGTTCGAGTGGCGAACTTGATATGGCGGCGGCGAGTACCGCCGGCGCCATTTGTTGGACCGTAGTCTCAGCCCACTCGTCTTGTGTACACACGCGATCGACGAGAATTTCCACACTATTCGTCTGAATCCCCATTGAATCCGCAGCGATGTTTTCGATCAAGTCATCGATTAGTTGCTGTGAGATCGACGCCGGTGATTCCTCTAATATGCGATCTACTATTCTGAGGAGTCGAATGTGGTCGCTCTCTTTGGAGGGGCTCGCAGATGCCAACTGATCGACGTGTGAGTCCAAGCGTGTCGGGTCTTCCGAAGTTATGTCTTCCAGTGTGCGGATCGCCCGTGCCGACTGAAGCGGTTTCTCACTATCGAGTCTCGTCACCAACTCAGCGATCGCCTCGCTTGACGATTCAGACAACGCCTGCTGTTTCAACCGGTATATCGGCTGGGCCTTCGGATCGAGGGGGACTGGTAGGATCGACCGTAGCGGCCGCTTCTTGAAGATCAGCTGGTACCCTAAAAAGAGCAATTTGAAGACGAGCACTCCCGCGAGGCCACTTAAAATCGAAACGGCCACCACACGATCGTTCGTGTACAGCCACACCCCCGTGCCGATGATCAGAGACACCGATAGGATTGGGTGGAGGGCGAAGAAGTCGACGACTAACGCTACGCCTCGGAAGAATCGCCGATAGCGTGGCGATACCTCTTGTGTGTAGTCATATACATTCTGGACATCAGTACTACTTGGGGCCATATGGAACATCGACGAGCCAGCTATCCAGAGGCCACCGATACCGAACCAGCCGGTAACCGTCTCGGCGACGACCAAGCCGCCTCCCACTCCAATCAAGCAGCTCAAAAGAGGAGCAATCGAAATCAGGATCTTGGTTTCGGCCCGTAGGTCGTCTCCACTATCGTACGAGACGTATCCAACACTTCCATCAGAGCCGAAGAGTCCGCCTGGGAGTCGAAACAGGCTCACATCATCGATTGGTCGACCGGCGGCTTTCGCAGACACGTAGTGTCCCAACTCGTGGAAGACCACACCCGGGGCTGTGAGAACGGTCACGAGACTACCGAAGAACCTCTCCAGCTCCGTGAAGAAGGGCCGGTCGAACGCCACTAACACGGAATTTCTTTCAGGCCCATTTGTATGTTGTCTCTTCGAACATTAGCTACGAGAGCGCCCTACGATTTTGATTGAGGGCGACAGGACTCAGATATCAGCTACTGTGAGGGAGTTCAGTCGAGGCCGAGTGTAGGACCACCGGTCGACGTATTGAAATCATATTGGTTGATGATCTATTTACATGAGAGTTACAGTCACCAAGGCAAAGAGTTCTCAGGACCAATTACTCGGATACAGAGAGCGCTTGTCGATCAGTCAAAGTCTCCAAGATAGACTCGAAGTCTCTCCCGGTGCTCAACTGCGTGTTGAGAGCCTGCAAACAGGCATCGTTGGCGCCTATACAATCGAAGAAATACATAGAGGCAATGAACCAACTGTTCGAATCCCAAAGGCTGGACGAGACCCACTCGAGTCGACGGCAGATTTTGAGGCTGTCGTCAAGACGACCGTTCCAAGGACCGACCTGTCGTTTGACGCGGCTTGGAAACGAGACGAGTGTGTCGAGACGGTGTGGCACGACCCATATCAAAAGCCCCAAATTGCCTTTATCGCCCCCCACGGAGGCGATGGGGAACGGAATACCGACGAGGCGGCTGTCTTTGCAGCCAAAGCCTACGGCGTAGACGACTGTTCGGTGTGGATGGTTCGAAACTTTGGACCGAACGCCACAGATCGATTGCACATTACCTCCTCGAAGCTCTCTCCAGTTTCGTATCCGGGGTTACAGACTATTCTTGGAGACGGTTTCGACCGGGCTGTGAGCTTTCACCTGTGGAATGGGGACGAAATAATCGTTGGAGGGCTCGCAGATGTAGAGGTCCGCTCGGCCCTTGCTGAGACGATCGCTGAGGCCACGAACGATGTACGAGACGTGGTGTTCGAAGATGGAAAATACATGGGCGAATCGCCCGACAACGTCGTGAACGAACTGACGGCCGATGGCCAAAGTGGGATCCAGATCGAGGCCCCTGCCTACATTTATCAACGGTACCGCAAGCGACTCGGAGAAGCTGTCGCGTCGTTCTTTCTGAGAGATGGCTGACCCAGTCGACGAGGGGAGTCGAAGAGTGTTCTGTGCGTCCGATCGTATCGAAAGCGCTGTTCATGATTCCAGATGCAAACGGTGATGTTGGTCACCCCGACGACTGTTCTGGACTATCTCGACCGACAGAGTGGCGGCTGAGATGATACGTGATTCCCCACAGGGACGACAGAATGAACATGATGACGATGGTTCCCGCAAGTCGTTGATTTATCGGGATCCGCAAGCCCGAATATGATCGAATCAGGCCCATCACCATCATGGCGAGTTCACCAGCCGGTGGCAGTACAGCCCACACGAAGTCGGAGTACATCGAGCCGATGAGGGCTGTGGCAAATGCCGACAATCCGTGGGAGGCTCCAGATTTGATTGGCATCGGTAGCTACCCCCCTGACCCGACGCTGCTTGGGTGACAGCTGGACGACCGACTGTGCTGATACGACCGTCGTATCGAACTCGTATTGGTTCTCACAACATACTGTGTTTTTGAAAGGGGTTTAGTTTTTGTCACCAACCAACTCGCGAACGATCGGAAACACGTCGTCGACTCCGGAATGGGTCCCGATACTGCGCGGGTTATTTTCCCGGAAGGCCACAATAGCCCTCACGAGTCCCTGTCAGGCTAGACGGTGGTCGACGAGTTGCTTGAGAGCCCGGGTAGTGAGTCGACCGTACAGCGTTCCCGTGACGGGACAGTCGAAGTCGCTGAAGTAGGTTGGGACTTCGAGACACAACATGGCCTCATATAGGACATCCTGGAGGCTGGCTTCCTGCAGTCGACCGGCCTCCCGTTTGCGATCCCTCGTTGATTCGTCGACGATGGCGCACCACGCCAGGCCATCTGCGTTGTCGTCGACGTCGCAGTCGTAGTCCAGACATACCATCCACCCATCGTCGTTTCGGTGATGAAATCGAGGGCCTCTAGGATATCACGGTGGGACGTCTGGTCGACCCACCCCTCAAAGCGGTTCAGTGGAGGTTGGTCTGGTACTCGATCGGTAGTTGCCGTCGAGTTGGTCGTTCATCTCTAAACCAGGTGATCCTCCTCTGAACATCATGAACTCCACGAGGACGATATGAGAAGGGAGTCTATCAGAGCAAATCTTAAGTCATTATCGCAGTAATCATTACTTAGAGTATGACCTTCTTCAACCGAGTCGACGAACTTGATGCACTCACATCTTCGTTTACATCTCCCGGCCATGGGTTGTACGTTGTCTACGGTCGGCGCCGTGTTGGGAAAACTGAATTGCTCAAGGAATTCTGTACTGAGCGCCCCCACATCTATTTTCTTGCCGCACAGGAGGCAGAACACCGTCAGCGCGAGAAGTTTATTGAGAAAGTTGCCGACTATTTTGATGACCGCGTTCCACGCATCGATGGGTGGGATGAGGCCTTCGAATACCTTGGTGAGAAGCTTGCGACCGAGAATATAGTGGTTGTCATCGATGAATTCCCGTATCTGATCGAAGAGAACGATTCGATACCATCGTACGTGCAGTCGTTCGTAGACGAGCAGCTCCAACAGACAGACTCAATGGTTATTTTGTGTGGCTCAAGCGTGAGCACGATGGAGTCTGACGTACTTGGTCACAAAAGCCCATTGTACGGCCGTCGAACCGGTCAGATTGATCTCCAACCGTTTTCGTTCAAGCAATCGACCAAGGTGATCGATTACAGTCTCGAAGACACAGTCCGATCGTATGCCGTCACCGGAGGCACACCCCTGTATCTCACGCTGTTCGATTATACCCAGCCACTGAGTAAGAACATTCTCACACAGATCCTGTCACCGACCGCGGTACTGTACAACGAGCCAGAATTCTTGCTCCGCACCGAATTACGCAGCCCAGCTCGGTATATGAGTATTCTCGAAGCAGTCGCACTCGGCCAGACGACGCCCAACGAGATTGCCGGTGCAACTGGTATTGACGTCGGCCCACTCTCGAAATACCTCCAAACGCTGCGCAGGCTTCGACTCATAAGACGTGAGGTACCGATCACAGCCTCCAGTAAGAAATCAAAACGGTCGCGGTATCGTGTGGCCGATAATTTTCTCCGGTTTTGGTTCCGGTTTGTCGAACCTAACCGGTCGAGTATCGAAGAGGCACCACAGATTGTGTTCGACACCACCATCGAACCAGCTCTTCCAGATCACGTTGCAACAACGTTCGAAGCAGTCTGTCAGGAAGCGATTTGGGAAGCCATTCGGCGTGGGAGGATAGACTCATACTCGGAAGTCGGTCGGTGGTGGTACGGCGAAGACGAGATTGATATTG
>Ga0306892_100444_pt1 | contig 15652 bp, 8 predicted proteins | sample AntDeeMetagen290_FD_190408 | JGI IMG/M metagenome (GOLD analysis project Ga0306892, IMG submission 190408) | Saline lake microbial communities from Deep lake, Antarctica - Metagenome #290 (v2) (version 2) | ecosystem: Environmental > Aquatic > Non-marine Saline and Alkaline > Saline | place...
TAGGAGTAACGGCTGATTGGCACAGCCAGTAGCCGCCCAATGTGGTAGCTACAAACCGTAAACATCCCAACCCAGCGGTGCGGTGCCGTGGGAATCTTCGCCGTTCAGGGCGGAGAGGATGTCAACCTATATCTGAAGTTACATCGATACTAAGTTTTTCTCCGAATATAAGGTTTTGACTATCTTTTGGTAATTGCATACCTCTGAGTTTATTAATGAATAAATTATTCTCAATGGTTTCACCTTCAATTTCTGTTTTAACATTAAATACACCATCTACCATCTGAAGAATTTCTTTTTCATATCGATTTAAATCTTCATACGATGACGCAAAATATAAATATGTTATACCGCCATTCATTTTTGTTTTTGTATGAATCTTCCTAGCATAATCCATCATATCTTGTGAGTCATCATGATATTTGGAGAATGAATCAATAATCAAATTACCTCCATCATCTACTAAACTCAAAGACCGTCTTATTATATCCCCGGAAGAATCTGTGGATTGAAACACATCACGAATTGTTACAGCTTCTTCTATGGTATCTTCATCGACATTATCTTCTACACGAACGCGTTTGATATCATCCATTAGTCCTATTTCAGAACGAAGCGTTGTGATATATTCTGTATTTCTTCCTGTTGCTGCTAGAGAATGTAATATAAGTTCACTTCCTCCTTCAACACCTCCAAGAACAGCAATTGTTGAACCTTTTGGAACCCCCCGTAAAATATCTGTATCTAGAATTTTTATACCTATAGAATATCTTCCTTCACGAACTGATGACGGTTCTGCTATTTCACTATCAAATGACATGTATTATACATACATTAACCATACTTAAATTATTACCGGCATTTTGGTATTTAAATTAAGTATACAAATATAGGTGATAATACGAGAGATATCACTATACCCCAAATAAATACACTTCTAGCTATATCTTTTAAACCATTCTCTGCAATTTTATTTTTTATTTCAGAACTCATACTATATATATTGTACTTATACTATAAATTATTTACTAAAGATTAATTTCTTTCTGAGGGGAATTTAAACATATCATCAACATCATCCTCTTTATTATTTTCAGATTCATCCTCTTCAGATTTATCATCATCTTCTGTTCTATCAATTTCTTTGTTATCCTCAGATTCATCCTCTTCATTTGTATCATCTTCCTCTATATTATCATCATCAGATTTTTCACTATCTTCGTCTTCATTTGTAGCTTTATCTTCTTTTGTTTCATACAAGTCGTTATCTATGTCTGGTCTACCTTCTCCATTACCTCCAGAAACGCTTAGAACATCTGTTAGGTTTGTACCTTCTGGTTCATCAGACGTATTAGACTCACCACTATCTCCTGTCGTTTCAGGAAGAACTTCTGAGTCATCTGAACCAGAATCTTCAACATTTATATTTTTACTATCTTCCGTTACTTCAGGACCTTTCATTAATCCGTCTGTGTCATCTTCACCCGGTTCAATTACAAGGTCATCAAAGTCATTTTTAAGTTGTTCTTCTGGAATAAGTGATTCAATATCTAAACTAATTTGTAGATTTCCAAATTCTTTTGGATTAATTTTTGCACCGTGTTCTGGTAGAAGCGGTTCCATTTCTCCATTATGATATATTTGAGGTCCTTTTTCATCACTTTCAGGAATAATAACAAAAGTCCAATCTTTTGGACTTGGATATTTTCCATTAGGGAATTCATAATCAGGAATTATTGGCATATGAATAACTTTATATTTTCCATCTTTTCTCATTTCTTTCAAGTTATCATATTTATCAACAACATTTCCATCTTTATTTTTAACTACGGTTTCTTTTGATTTTGTATCACGATAATAATTATATGGGAATTTGGTAGGGCTTGGATTTCGCATTAATTCCGTAGCATCTTCAAATTTAGTAACGGGTTTATCTTCATTAGATGTTTCAAGCCGCAAGTGAATATTATCACTCCCCGGTTCTTGATACTGTTTACCGTATTCTTTCCATGATGATTGACCTGCATCTTTTTTAACAAGTGCTGTAGATTTATTAGATAGTTTTACTTTACCGTTTGTAGTATAGAATGTTCTATTCCCATGTTCATCTGCACTTCGAACAAATGGTGGGTCTGTGAGTATGTCTTCACCTACGCGTGCCCAATATTCAAATTCACCATTTTTGGGTGTTCCATCTTTAACTAGGAATACACAATGTTGTTTGGCTTGTATAGCTTTAATAAGATTCTTAATAGTTTGTGCTGGTCTTGTTATCGTAGTGGATTCTGCTTCCAAAGATACTTCTTTATCACCGAATAGTTGTGCTAGTCGCGGGTTATACTTAACAAGTTCTCTTTCTTTCTCAACAGCTTCTTCGAAACTTGTTGATTCTTCCATTGGATTAATTGGTGGTTTTGCGATACCGTCAGGTAATCGTCCTCCTTCATTTTGTGATGGAAGTGTTACATTATATCCTAATTTTGTAAATGCTGTATGCCCTTTTCGAAGCAATATTCTGTGTGGTGATTTACCTCCACTTGCTGCTGAACCCGTATCTGGTTCGAATGCTTTTTCTAATCCAGATTCAGATAATCTAAAGTATGCACTATCACTGACTCTACGTTCAACATCATTACTAGATATACCTTCTAATATATTACTGAGTTTTGATGCATATACATTGGCCATTGAACCAACGTATTTTTCAATTTCTGCTGTAATTTGTTCAAGCGTTACCCAATCATCTGTCCCATCGATTTCTCGCGTTTCATTTCGTAACTGAGCCGTATATATACATTCTAGTATCTGTTCTGTTGTAACTGCATCACCAGAGTCATTTACTTTATGGCCTGTAGATTTATTATCAATAAATCGTTTAACACCATATTTCTCTAGATTTGTATCAACATTTGGTACAGCACCATATTTATCTAGACTTTTCTCAATAATAGCATCTGCTTCTTCTTGTGAACGTAATGGTGGATATTCACCGTACGTATTTATAATTATAGCAGATTGCTGTTCATCATTCATATATGGTCTTCCTACAACAGTATACATATCTAAGTCACCAAGTTCCCATGCGTCAACATCACCCAGTACGTGAGCTATATCTTGTGCGTCACCGGGGTGACCACCGGGATTGAAACTTAATAGAGACTGAACTTGTTGTAATGCCGTTTTTGTATCTTTTGGAAGCTGACTCGGTTGCTGGTTTGCAACGAATACAGATAGTCTAAAACTCCGTGCCTGAGATACAATACTATTAATATCGAAATTATCACTAATGACCTTATCGAATTCGTCAATACAAAGGAAGAACGGGTCCGGTTCTTCATCATCTGCTGTTTGTCTTGTTCTAATAGCAGACCAAATACGAGCAATAACCATTCGAATAATAATTTCCTTCGTATCTGGTGATTCAATACTTGCTGTATTAACAATAAGAATTTTATTATCTCGTACAACTTCAGATATATTTATCTTTGACCGAGCGTGAGCCATTACTTGCCTTGTTTCTCGGTCCTGAACCCACTGTCGAACCCGCCGAAGAATTGGTTCGAACGCATCAGCATCTTGTTGTGCAATACGATTCATGAACACTTGGTCAAGTTCGTCACCATAATTATCTGCGAATAATTGAATCTCATCCTCATTAGTAATTATCTTTACAAGGTCAATAGGATTAAATGAATCTTCTGCACGGATAAGCTGTGTAACTAATGTTTCCGTAATATTACCAATCTGTGGACCCCAATATTCAGATTTATCTTTTAGAATTTGAATAAAGTCCCCAGCAACACTGTTAACTTCTCGTTCATACTTTGGGTCACCGGGATTAGCAGCCGTATCAAACACGTTAAAACCAACTTGTTTATCTCTATCAGAACCGGGTTCTACCCATACAATATCTTCTACACGGTGCGGTGGTAATTGTTCAAGAAGTTCTCGTGAGTCGTCACCTTTCGGGTCTACATAACATATTCCAAAACCAGCATTAATCCATTGTAGAAGCATATTACGCATTAGTGTACTTTTACCGTATCCTGTTTGACCGAATAACGCAATGTGACGGAACAGTGCCTCATGGTCAATATATACATCCTGTACACCTTTTACATTATCTTTTGTATATCCAATTCGGGTTGCATCTTCTGGAGCATATCTTCTATTTTCTATTAATGCGCGAATATCTTCGCCCATGTACATATTATTCATATCATCTATAGTGTATAATTCACGACCAGATAATTTCTGACTGTCTATTGGTTCAATTTCATATGGCCAGCATTTTTCACCAAACAGAATATTTTCCGGTGGGAATTCATCTTCATCTATTGGGTCTATATCATATTCTTTATTATCTCCACCTTTTGCATCTTCAAATGCTTCTCTTTTTTTTGCTTTCTTCCCTTTATCAACTCTATCTAATTCTGTCGTAATTGGGTCATCAGACCCAAATAGTTTATCAAATATACCCATAATTAATCACCACCCTCATCAAATAATGTTGATGGAGTATCTTTATCTTCTGAACTAGAAGAGTCACCTTCTAATTCATCTTTGCTTGTTAAGTCTGGTATTTCATCATCTTCATACCCTTTTCTTTCTTCTTTTGGAACAGGTTCGAAGTCTTCAACATCAGGTGGAACTTCTCCTGAAACCATTTCACTTCTGAATCCAATAGCTCCTGTACTAACATCATCTTCACTTGGTAGATGAACATGTCCTGCTAATTCACCAGCCGTTAACACTATGATATCATTATTTGGAGTTAATTTGTGCCATAACCATTGTGAAAAACGTTTAGGTTGATACATATTTTCTGCATTTCTTTCAATCATATTTACAATAAGTTCTCTCGCACTTCTTTCTTTATTTATAGTGTAACTTTTTGGTACTAATTTTTGACCTGCTCTTGTTGCATAAAGATGTTCTAAAGTGTTAACAACAGCTTTTGCTCTTGTTTGAGACTTTTTCTTTGCCATTTCTTGGTTCTCTCCAGAACAAATAATTGCTAGTCGTATATTCAAGAAATATGCTGATTTATTTAATCGCGCTCTCATTTCTGATGCTGCTGTTTCATATATTCCGGGGTCATCCACTTCATCTATCTTGAATCCCCAATAACGTGTTTTGAATCCACCTTTATTTTGTATAGCTTTAGCTTTTGTTTCTAGGTTTGATTGTTGTCCTTCTGTCCAGCTATATGGTGCAGGTTTATACAAATATTGTAGCATTAATCTCGTATCATCTTTCGTATCAATTTCATTTATTATTCTCTTGAGCGGGTCTGTTTCAAGTTCACTATCTTCTGAAACCGGACTAGCTAAAGGCATAAAATGATGTTCTGCTAACTGAAAATTCATAACAGCCATAGCTTCCTCTTTTTCTTCTTCTGCTCGAATAAACATACCTTCATTCGATGTCTGTTGTGCAATTTCACACTCAGGATAATAACCGGTCAATTGTTGCCTATATTCTTGTTCAATCTCTTTCGATGGTGTATAGAACATAAACTTAACAGTATTATCTTCATACCATATCTCCATCCCACAAGTGGGACTCACGTTCTTTGTAGAACGGAGGAATCTTTTCTTTAATTCAAGAAAATGAACAGATTCTAAAAATTCACTTGCTGCATCCATCCCGTCACTTTGTGCAGGTGGATTAACATGAATCAAATTAATTTCGTCACTCATACTTTCTGCAAGGTTATTCGTAGCTTGCAAAATATTTTTATCAACAGGGATTACAGGTATATTGGGCATTCGTTAATATAAATATGGTTTACAAGTCCTATTAGTTTTTTTATAGTAAAAGTAGGGTATATACTATCTTTATCCACCTGCACTTTGTATTGCTTCTAACTCAAAGTCACTTGGATATATTCGAACAGGTACATATCCATGTTCATCTACACCATATAGAGCTTCGGAGAAACCGGCTTCCTCACTACCCGCTTCTGCATTTTTAATGAAGTTAACATGAGCATCATTCAGATTCAACATTTTCTTTATGTCATCAGTTAACCCTGATTCTAATTTGTGGAATCTTCGAATTGAACATTGTTGAGCAATTGCTTCAGATTCATTATGTGCAAAGAATTCTTCTAATGTTTGCGTTATGAAATTAATACCAAGGTCATAGTGCCGAGAGTGCCTTACAGCTTGTTCTAAGAAGTCTAGTGAACGAGCATCAGACATTATATAGTGGGCCTCATCAATACAGAATAACACTTTTTTGTCTGTATCTTTAGCACGTTCGTAAACATCTCCAAGCAGAAGATGCATCATTAGACCTAAATTACCACTCCCTTCTTGTTGGCTTAAGTTGAAGTATACAATATCTTCATCATCTAGATTTAGTTCTGTTTGTTTGGCAAGATTTTCATACTGTCCACCCTCAGAGAATGAATTAAGTGCTAGTACTAATCTTGAAGAATGTTTTTCAATATCATCAATTAATTTATCTGAATCTATTTCTGCATAATCTGACGGGTTTTCAGACATATCTTTAAGTACATCAAGTAAGTCTGTGATTGTTGGAGATTGTTTATGATGAGTATCAATATCTTTTTCTATACCTCTATTTCGATATGATTTGTCAATAGCTGTTTCAAGTATATCCCTACTATCTCCAAGTTCACGATTTTGTAATCCGAAGAACATTTCGAAAAAGTCCATTACGTTCTGTTTCTTTTGACCATATGGGTCAAGGTCTGGTGTTTGTTCAACAATTTCGGGCGGTGTTTCTGTCAGTCTCATAGGATTCAACTTAACACGACCTCCAACGGTAACTTCCTTACCACCTAATAGATTTACAATCGGTTTGAAACCGTCAAGAGGGTCAAGCATAAATACGATTAAATCATCACCGTATGCTGCTTTTGTTCGAAGTATTTCAAGAAGCGTTCCGAATGTCTTCCCCGACCCGATTTTTCCTGCCGTTATTTGGTTATATCCGTTTTCACGACCTTCAAATCTATTTATAACAAACGGTGAATCATTTACCGCATGAACACCATAGTCAATACCTCCCGGTTCCATAACAGTTGTTGTACTATATGGATACATTGCACCGACAGCACCGCTCATTGCTGGTTGTTTATATTTTATTTCATCTTTACCAATTGGACTTACTGTTTGCATCCCTTTCTTCTGCCTTTTTCTAAGAATTTCAGGCATTAGTCTATTTGTTCTAAGCTCTCTCACCATCGTTTCAACAGCCAATTTTAATTCATCTGGATTTTCTGAACGAACTGTTATATACATACCAATTTCAAACAGATTCGCATCTGTATCACTCAGTTCTTGATATACTCTGTTTGTCGTTTGTAATTTCTTCTGACGTGCTTGTTGAGATGCTGCCGTTACACCTTGACCAGATTGAGCTTTTGCTTTTTCTAGGTCTCGTTCTAATTCGTTTAATGCTTTATCTTTTTTACGAGGTGTAACATGAATACTAATATCTGTACTAATTGGTAATTGATATAATATTTTTTCAAGATATAATACGCCGGGTTCAGATGGCCAATTAAGAATAAATAATGTTTCTACATAATCGCTCCCTGAACGGGCATAATTTTCTTTTTCAATAAATGATGTTGGAGCCACCATATCTCTAAATTTACGGTCTTTTGATGGTACACCTAATGTATTTGAAGATTGATTTTCAAATTTTTCTTCTTCATCTACACCGCCCTCTAGTTCATTTTCTTCACTGTTCTCGTCACCGTCTTCTTTACTGTTCTTGAATTTTGAAATTATTTTATTAATCATTGTTCTTCACCATTATTAATACCTCCAATCATAACGTCATGAGAGTTAGACAATGCATCCATCTCATCTGCTTGTATTTTATCACCTTCCCAGAATTCTTTAATTAATGCTGTACACTTCTTATAATTAACAATATTATATTTATTTCCCGGTCCAACATTTAATGTACCACCAACAGAATCACGTCGCGTTGATATTTCCCTTAATTGTCTTCTTTTAATCTCTTGCTTTGAGTCTACAACGGATTTCCCCATTAAACCGCGCATAACATCTTGAATAAATTCACCGCCGGGAACTGAATTTAGACCAGAATCACCTGTAGACATATCATTACGAATTATCTCATTTTCTTCAACAGCAACAATAACATATTGTTCACGAACAAAAGATGACGTACCTAACGTTCTAACCCACGTTATCCTATCATCTAGATACATATCCATAAATTGGTCATCTATATTTTTAACATTCATATCGTCCTTATGTTTTGTATATTGTTGTGCTGTAGATTCAAGAGATATCGGTCTCATTGGCATATAAAATTGAATTTTATTTTGAAGCTGTGAACTTAACCGGTTTGAATATTGGTTTACTGTTGAAATTACTTGTTCTGGTGAAGCCATATCTAAATTAGAACCTTTAAATTCTAACATAGATACTAGTGTTCCATCTTCTAATTCAACAACATCTCTTTCCGGGTATATACTATCTACTTTTGTTAATCTTCTTGTATCGTCATCAGGAACAATACTAATAGAATTGAAAGGTTTTCCATTTTCATCTGTATAATTTTTACTCATTTCTTTCTCTCTTGCATTGTAATTTTTCATAATATCAAACCATTCATATAAACTCATATATTTCGGTTTCATAATTAATAATGTTGAACCCATCATAGCAATTAAAATTGAAAATAAAACTGTATATGGTTCTAAGAATGAGGGCATAATATATTCACCCATCATTAAAAATAAAAATGCTGGGAAAAATATTATCACACCATCAAAAAATTCAACCGTACCAATTATCGGAGCATTGTCGAATAAGATATCTTTTGAACCGATTGATTCTGGAATGAATGTACTTATTGATAATCCTTGTTTACTCATTTAAATAATATTATGTTTATAATCCTATATATCTAATGTACCCACACCGTTTAGAATATCTGAGAAATCGAAATCATAAGTTATATTAAGGGCCGTAATCAATATTACGTTAATATGAGTAGTAAATCATCTGTTACAAAAGTACTGTATTTCGTTGTGTACAAATACATCTCTGTATTTACATATGTAACTAATTTACTATTAAATCCCGTGATTATGGTATTAGATACGTTTTCTCCATCACTAGGAGAAGGTTTGGAAGGGATTAAAGGACCTGTGAAAAACTTCCTAGCAACGTTTCCATTTTTTGCTTTGATTGTATTTTTTGGTGCGATTATCTTCGGCAATGAGAATAATGTATATCAAAATGTATATGAATTGATTTATATTAATGATATTCCTATGCTCGGTTTTATCCTCGTTTCATGTTTAGGAGTGATTTACGGGTTATCGAATGTTAAGAATGATAGCGTAAAATCACGAATTAAAATTAGTACGATTATTTGCTTATCTGCTGTACCTCTGCTAGTTTTAAATCCACCACAACTACATGTTTATATGGTTACGCTCGTTTATTCGATTGGCGCATATACTACGTCATTAATTCAATTCGAAAGTGATGTAGACAAGATTACGGAGCTTATTGATGAAAATACAGGCTTTGTGAATTATATCTACGTTGTTGCATATATTGCTGTTATATTCTCATTGATTCTCTCGATTAATTTCGTTGGATTGTTCGACAGTATTAATCCATTTGCGTTTACAAACCCTATTGTATTGATTCTAACAATTATCCTTGGAATCGCTGCATACGGATTTACTAAGCTCCAACAACATACATACAAACAAATTTATAAACATTCTCACCCGACTACATCGAGTAGGTTCTACCTGTTCCCATCTCGAATCGCAATCGTATATGCTACAACATCTGTTATTGTAGCACAAAGTGTCACAGTTGTTTCGGGTCTGTTGTTTTTCATCCCCGCAATCATGTATGTGAAATTCTCTCGTTATATCGGACGTAAAAAAGAGATGCAAATTGGAGATGACCAATATGCATTCGCATATGAACATAATATGAATTCAAAGAATCGAAATGATACACAAAGTGGCCGAAAACCGACAGTTAATGAACTAGAATACGGTCACACACTATCAGATGATGGGAATGCAACATTAGATATTAGTGTTTCAATTGAAATTCCAAGCGAACAGCCAGACCTATACAACCCGTGGAGATGCTTCCTACAAACTACAGATAATGTAAATGATATCATTAGTGATTTACAAACTGTTGATAACAACGATGCAGAAAAGATTAAAGCGTATGATGAATTTTATACGCGTGCATCTAAAATTGGGGCCGAAAAGATGGTTAATTCCGTCAATGGTCATGTAGAATTCCCATTTGAAGATTGGTCAGAAAAATTATCAAACAATGTTATTCGACAGATGTACCAGATTGAAGGCGTGACAATGGATGATATTGTGAATGCAAATATTCAAATCTCTGAAAAAGAAGAGGATATTATTAATCCAAACAAATTCACAGATAAATTTGATTAGAATAATTTGGCGTCATGATTATTCTTTAATTCTTTCATCTCTTTTATTTTAGACATCCTATCATTTGTATCGTTAATGTTATCTAATTCTTCAAACATACTATTTTGACTTTGTTGAACAGAACTGAGGAATTCACGGAAATCCGTACTCATATCTTCCTCCATAGAGTCATATTCTTTAGAATCTAAGTTCCTAATTGTATCTTCAACTTCATCTACATAATCTTCTTGTAGACCCTGCATAGATTCATCAGCTATTTCTCTTGCAGCTTCTATACTGTCATTAATCATTAATTCCATTACTTCATTATCAATATCTCTATCATTTAGTTCTGTATTATTTCTTATTTCACGAGCCATTTCTTGTCTCATTGCTTTTTCATCGATAGCATCTCCAGCATTGATTTTCGTATCTAAATCTGCTGTTGGGTCTTCAACAGAAAATTCTACCTCTTGTGACATATTATTCAACCGGCTTTTTATAGCATCATTAACCGTGTCTTCATATACTGTACCTTCTATTTTGGCACTTATTTCATTCATATCCATATCTCCACTAAATGCTGCATCTACTATTTCACCAACATTTTCTTCTAAGTTATCACTTATAAGTTTTCTTTTACTACTATCAATATCTTCAAGTTTTATGTCGCCCCCTTTACGGGCAGAATCATATTCACTTAGTATATAATCTGTATCGATTTTGACATCATAATCCTCATCCCGTAGTTTCTTCCCTGTTTCTCTAACACCTTCGTTTAGTGCCGTTTGAATGGAATCCATACTTTCATCCACATCATCACTTTTAAATTTCATATCTTCGGCAAAATCCCCTGAGAATATATCTACGATAGCTTCTTGTGTACCACCGTTTTGTATCCATTCCGTAACTAATTCCTGACGTTTCTCTTTACTCAAACCACCATCTATTGATTCGTTGAAATCTAATTGATTAATAATTTCATCATCAAATGATTCATCTAATCCCTCTTGATATACATCTGCGTCAGCATATAGATGACCTTGGTGGTCAGCTTGCATATTAGTTATATCTGAATCACCGTATGTATCATTATAATATTCCTGAATTTCATCCCTATTATTTTGATAATATTTAGGTTTTGAATCTCTAAATTCATTTTCTACATCTTTTCTATCTACATTTTTAGCAGAAGAATCTAAGTCCTCTATCTGGCTTGGTGTCCACACGTTTGATAAGTCTTCATCTTTATCACCCATCACTTCGTAATATTGTTCAGCTAGTAACTCATCACTAATTAAATCATCAGCTTCATCTTCACTTAATCCACCAAGTTGTTTATAACCTTTTTCTTTAGCAAGATAATCACCTAATGCTTGTTTTTGTCGGCCACTTCTATCGCTATTACTCATTTCATTAGATGCCGCACGAATTTCAGCTTGTCTATCTTCCCAGATTAATCTATCTTGTTCTGTTGCATTTTCTTCATCAAGAACGCCATCTTTCATTGGCACACCTGAACTTAGTGTAGAAGGATATCCTCGTGCATCCTGTAGTTCTTTATCTTGTTTTATGTTCTGTAAGAGACCCATTTTCTTTTTAGCTGTCAAGTGTCCACTAGCTCCTGCATGTATTCCATCACCAAGTTCTCCGAAGTTATCTTTCATAACACCACCTGCAGCAAATTTCTCAACATCGTTCATCGTTGTTTCACCATATTTCTTCTTCATAGCATAATTTGCTGCACCTGCATTTTCACGAACACGAGATGCCGCATTAGATACCTTATCTTTAGCTCCAGAAACACCAGTTCGACCCATAGATTTAGCTATGTGAACACCTGCAGCAGTTCCTGACAACTCCCCAACACTACCGCTAGCTTTTCCGTATGCATCAGCAACTCCAGACACTCCTTTTGCGGCACCAAATGTAGCACCTGCCCCTGCGAGTAAAGCACCACCACCCGCAGCAAGACCCGCAGCAGCACCGACTTTCATTGCTTTTTCAAACCCGATAACAATACCCCATGGAATAAGACCAACCATAATGGGTGTAATTATGATAAATATTATAGATAGCATCTTATCAGAACTAATCATGTTTAATTCATCTGAAGTTATACCTTCTTCGCCTTCTGTAGCAACACTAGTTATATCATTCTGCATCTCAGCCATCATTCCATCTAAGACTTCAGCCATAAGTACAAACATTAGAGGTAACATTAAGTTTATAAATGCTACAACAATAGGGAATAATGAGAATAATACGAAATATCTCATAATCTTACCTCCAATTTGGCCTAAATCTCTCCAGTTAAATGCCCATAATACAAGACCTATTGGGCCGAGAGCGTAGAAAAATATGAGTCCCATTATTCTTAGAACAGCTCCAATTAGTGCAAACAGATATACAAGTGCTGCCGGTAAAGCAGCAATATATGCGAGGAAAATTGAAATAAAAGCTAATTGAGGTGCTAAATCGCCGGTATCAGGTAATAATGCTCCGAAGTAATTACTTATATTTATTCCACCTTCTTTCTGAGAAGCACTCTCAAGTACGCGTTCATCACTTGAAGTATCCAACTCATCTATACTAGTGAATTCTACACTATTATTTATAAACTCCGTCATACCAAATGCAAAATACAAAACAAGATTTGCTAATGGAAGCCATAAAATAATAAGTAACGGTGCTAAAAACAATCTTTTTTTAGCTTCAGATATATCCAAACCTATATCTTCAAGAACGACATCGAATACTCTGAGGAATAATAACACAATAATTGCAAAAAATACGAAAAATAAAGCTAATGGTTCAATATAACCAGTTACAAATTCATTAATTGCGCCGAATATACTATCACTTGGGGGGCTTGAAAAAATATATACGGTATTTGAACTGTCATCCATACCGGGATACGGTGCATATTGTAGAAAGTTAAGCATCGCATTATGCATCCAAACAACAAATAGCTCTAATGGTGTAAGAAATAACTCTGCGAAAGATATTATTATGCCGAATAACGTATCCTCGAATCCTTGCATCCATTCAAGAATAGAGTCAATTCCATTCGCTATGGTTTTAAGGATTAATAAATTGAAATTCATTTGTTACTTATATATATAATCTGACACCCTAAAAATCCAACTAATCACATATTAATAAAAATACCCTCACTATGCACCGAGATAAAGAGCAAATACCCTTAGTATCATTAAGAATATACCTGTTAATATAACAAGTTTTACAAATTCTAATATATTATCTCGGTATGGTTCTGTAATGGTATAGAACATATCCATAGCAGTTGTATTAGATTGAGGGTGGATTCTTAATACCATAGATAACACGATAAATGATGTAGATATAACAATTGATATTGCTAAAAAGGTATCAAATATTGTACTTTTAATATCTTCAGGTCCTTCATTTTCATCATCAGAAATATCTTGATTCTCCATTTGATTTCTTGAAGAGTCTAACACACGTACATCTGATGGAGTTTCCCACCAATTATCCGTCGCATTAAATTCAAAATTCGTGTGTAAATAATCATTCGTAGACCTATGTTCTGGTACAACTACATATGCAATTCCGTTTTTATTTGTTTCAATAGAACTACCTTTATACTGATTCGTTTCTTCACCATCACTATATACATCAACAAACTCTATTGATTCATCTGTATTTCTTTTTTCTGTATTTATCGGTTGGTTATATTCATCTTTTAATTCAAGTCTTATTTGAAACTCACCGTCAGATAATTCATCTGCTGTTTTTATCTCATTATTACTAGCTAGCGTTGGTTCTATTTCTGTTACAAATTCTTCTGTTAATTGTTGTTTAGGAATGGTATTTACACCTAATCCTGTTCTTGTTACAATTCGTATATCATCTGTATCAATATCATTATATGTCCATGATGTGTTCCCTGATATTTGGAAATCATTCATTGATTTATCTGATACAATTTCAAAACTGCTTTCTTCTTTAAATTCATTTGTACCTACATCACTAACTAATGAACGGTAATCTAATGTTTTTGTATCACCTTCACTCGTCGTATATTCGCGTTCATAACTATAATCTGATGGTTCTAATGATGATAAATAGTCCTCTTCACCACTATCCGTATTAATAGTACCAGCAAATTCAAATTCATCGTTAATATGTGCTTGTTCTATATTATCATTAGCAATATATCCTTGATAAACATCACATGCACGGTCTTCACTTTCTAAATTCAAATTATGTGAACAATATGGTGATTTTATAGGTGTGTGTAATATGTTTTCAGATAACTCAGAATATTGAACATTTTCTACGTTATAACCGGATTGTTGTGGTAAATATTCTACATCTAGCTGATTTATACTTGGTAATAAATGTGGTTGCATTGGATGTGCTCCGGTAGGTGTTATCTGTTTTTCTTCTAAATCAAAACATGTCCCACCTAATGCTCGAATTGTCTCTTTTCTTAGACCCTCACCAGTACAGTCTTCAAGAATTGCATTTATATTATCCCATTGACTATCTCTAAACGTCCAATATCTCCATCGAGAATTAATTCGTGATATAGGTTCATCAACACCTATTGTTACACTATATGTAATATATGGATTACTCTGTAAGTCATCTAAATTTGAATCTCTTGTATTTATAGTATTATTTAGCTTAAATTTATCTTCACCGACAATATAGCTATGTATATCTTCATTTTGAATAATAGGTTGCCTTTGTTCTCTTGATTGTATATTTATCTCATTATTTTTAATTTTTTCATTATTAACATATGTGCTAATTTCACTATTTTCTCCAAAATTACCATGTGCCCAAACATCTAAATGTACCGTCATATCTTCTGTTATTTCTCCATTTATAGTTGGTTCTTCATAAACACCTTCAGAAACGTCCGTATCTGCCCTCGTTCTTCTTTCTCCAATACGAATTGTTCTAGGATTAGACGAATCAGAATCACGGATATCAATTTCTCTTTTCCCACTTTCAATTATAGATTTGGATTCTAGATTTGTCCATCTTGTTTTTTCTAAACCGTTTTCAAGTTTTCTATCGACATGCGCTCGTGTTTCATCAGAAAACATACCTATATTTATGTCAAAATCAGAATTATCTGGACCGTCATTATAATCCATACCATCAATTTCTTCACTATGTTCGACAGTATGTGTCAAATCGTCTATTTTTTCTGTA
>Ga0306892_100552_pt1 | contig 13352 bp, 9 predicted proteins | sample AntDeeMetagen290_FD_190408 | JGI IMG/M metagenome (GOLD analysis project Ga0306892, IMG submission 190408) | Saline lake microbial communities from Deep lake, Antarctica - Metagenome #290 (v2) (version 2) | ecosystem: Environmental > Aquatic > Non-marine Saline and Alkaline > Saline | place...
TGGAGTTTTTCTGGTAGCATTTTGTGCGCGGCTGAAGACTTATGGGGCTTTGTTTGGCGACAAGAATCATAAGGCTTTCAGCCGTTTTTGTTTATGCGGTCATGAGAAATCCGGGCTAAGTCTAATTTAGTCCCGCCTTTTTCTACTTTGTAGTGATAGCAAACACCATCCGGTTCAATTTCCGAAATGGTTTCAAGGCAGGTCAATACATCACTTTCGTCCCAGGCAAGCACACAAATCCCTCCGTGGCTTATAACGTTTGACGTGAGGGGCCGCCGCAGCGGCGAAGCCGCGAAGGGAATCCACAAGCGCAGCTTGTGGGCGGTCCCTCTCGACGGAATGGTTAGGCATAGATTACAGCCGGGAGCTTAATTATAGTTTGCAAATTCTTTCGAAAATGCCGCACGTCACGACTGTTAATGATTCGCTGCCCGATACTTAGCAATTCATAGTAAATCGCGTTTTTGTCGGCAATGCTTATCTCATTACGCACCTTATCCAGCAATGTAAACTTTTCATCGAGTGTCACGCCAGCGCCAGCAGAGACCTTTCTTGATTCGTCGTAGTGAGCGCCACCAAGCTTGTTGGCAACATACTTGATCACTTCCTCTCTATTGATGAGAGTGCCATCTACTACGAAGCTTGGCTGCCGCAAAAATACACCTAGTTTCACTGGGTAGCTTTTTCCGATTACATTTTTGGTTCGCTCGTAATTTTCCTTAATTTCCTGTGTGGTTCGTGCGCGATTAATTATCGATGTACTTTGAATTACCATTCCTTTGTACTTAGCGCCGCCGGCTTGAAAGTAGGCGTTCTGTTTTAGCTCCGTCTCGGTAATAACTCTGTTTATCGCAGGAGCCATGACTCGTAAATCTCTCCCGCATTCTTGAGCAACTTTACCTAGCAAGCCCTCAATCAATAGTGATCGGAGAACCGGACTGCTACGTCGCAAAGATGCGTCATCAATGTCTTGGTTCCACTCACTGAATAGAAAATCAAGATCTTCCGAAACAACGCGTGCGAGTTCGAGGTTCATAAGAAGCCTAACGTTTGGTTAAGGGGCGGGCTTTAGCCCGTCCCAGTGAGCGAAGCGAGCGATTTGAACCAATTGTTATACGAAATCAAGGAGCTGAATAAGTGCTTGTAGCAATATTGAAATAGCAGCAAATATAGCGCCGATTGCATTCCATCGAGATTGTGCAGAAAAAGTTGCAGACATATCCCACCCATCCAAGCTTACGGACGCAAAATTTGGTTTCTCGCCCTTCCTTTCAGCTTGTTTCCGACGGCGCTCCATCTCTTTTTCATGGCTGACTTTCACAATGCTTGCGTACAGCCAACTTCCCGCGGAAATAAATCCGCTGGCGATTGACACGATTACCATAATTGCAACGCATGTAGTCATGCCGTTTCACCGAGTCCGATTGATTTTGTATAACGTTTGGTTAAGGGGCGGGCTTTAGCCCGTCCCAGAGAGCGAAGCGAACGATTTGAACCACATGTTAGGCTGAATACTCCGCCTCTATTGTTTCTATTATTTTTATTGTGGTTTTGTTGATTTTCTCGGATTGTTCTAAAATTAATGGCAAGTTGTTTATCCAGGCGGCGTGATAGCCTTCACGCTGCAGTTTACTTATGTCTTCTAGCATTTCTTCTGCCTTGAAAAGATAAAAGGCAAGCTCAGTTAGCCTATTTTGAATTGCGCCAGTGTCAGGTGATATTTTTAAAATTCCAATTATTTCAGGTATTAAGCTTAAGTAATCGCTGTCGAAACTGCCAGGCTCTCGTGGCTCCCCCATGACTGAGCTTTGGTCTGTGTATTCGGCAATAAACTCCGAGCTTTTGTCTCGTAATTTATAAACGCTTGGGAGCAGCGAGACTGCAACTGCTTTAGCGCGTGCCTCTTTATCAAGCTTTTGAGCTATTTTGTTTTTCTTGTCTATTGAGAGCGGAACCCAAATTGCGACTGCAATAGCTATTATGCTGCCGATAGCCTGTACCCATGCAGCTTGTTCAGATAGGGTAAGAGAGCAAAAACTTACGAATTGACAGCTCATATTTCAATTAGCCTAACGTTTGGTTAAGGGGCCGGCTTTAGCCGGTCCCGAGCGAGCGAAGCGAGTGGCTTGAACCATTTGTTAGGCCACATTACGTAACCACCTTGGGCTTAATTGCGCGCTCTATCAGTTCATTTGTCTGGGTGTGCAAAAAGCCAATAACATCTCGGATGTCTTTAGACGCGTTATCCACAAAGCTAACGTCTATACCAAGTTCTGAGGAGTCGACGGTTATTCCGGGAATCTTGCTTAGTTGTGCTATCTGCTCTTTTGTGAGCAAGGAAACTTCTCCGCTGTGGTGAGCTAGTGCGTTACGCACAGCAAGAAGGCCTTGGATCGGTTTCCAGATTTCGTCAGGTATTTGAAATGAACCATGTCTCTCTAGAAAAACTCTTCGGGCACTCCAAGCATCACCTTTAAGCTCTGATGGCTTAAACAAAACTTTCTCGCCTAATGCAAGACTGACTCGATCACATTCTTTTTTCATTGCGCCCTCAAGAAGAGACGCTAGAAAGATAATGTGAGAAGCGCGCATTCTCATGCGGTAGTAATCAGCAGCAAGGATTCCGCTGTCATTTATCTCTTCCGCTCCAGCGTCAACTTGCTCTTGAATGTACTTCCGCTCCTCTGCATCCATTTGTGCCCATGTGTTCTCGGTTTCTTCCCGGAACCACTGGAAAAGATCTAACTCATAGAGGTCCAGTGAGTTATGGCTCTTCAAACCTGCGAGGAAATGCTTGCGAATTTCTTGCTTGAGGTAAGCGGGTATTGGTCCGAGTGTCATGGTTGGCTTTCATGTTGCCTAACGTTTGGCTAAGGGGCGGGCTTTAGCCCGTCCCAGTGAGCGAAGCGAACGATTTGAGCCAGTTGTTAGACCTGGCCTGCCCGACACGGTAGCCGCCGCAACGCAGAAAGAAAAGACTGACGCCGCCAAGCGTAAGGGTGAACGCGGTAAGTTATTTGTGACGGTGTTCGGCATAAACCAACTCCTTTGAATAATGCCTCTAACTATGCGACTTGCTGGCGACGCGATGTTGCGGTTGAAAGCTAAACCAGGAAATGTTCCCGGAGCTGCCTAACGTTTGGTTAAGGGGCGGGCTTTAGCCCAATGTCATCAACCTAAGCTGCAGCCCTGCCCAAGGCAAGCCCCCCGAAGCAGCCAGCCGCCATGGCCGTCGGGCGATGACCAGGCCTCTGCCGCTCAATCAGGCGGTCTAGCTGGGCTGGCGGTGATGTGATCATCGTCTGTTCCGGCTGTCTAGGCGAGATTTCTCGTTCTCCGGACGAGCCTATGCCGACCGCTTGTGGCCAGCTTTTTTGCACGGAGGTTGGGCGGTGGTGTTTCTTCAGCGCGTCGGTTTGTAGCCCTCACAACCTCGGCTGGCTGCGCGTTTGCGTTGGCGCGCAAAGCTACGGCCTGAGCGTACGGCACTGAGGCTTTTAGCCATCAAGGCCAGCACATTGCTCAGCCCCTGAGCACAGTGCCGCACCAGCAGCTCGACCAGGGTATTTTTGAGCCGTGACACGCCTTGGGTGAAGTTGACTTTCCATCGCAGCTTGCGACCTTTGTGGCGCTGTTCGATGACCGGCTGTAGCAGGTGCTGCATCAACAGCGCCAGGTTCTTCAACAGTTGAGCGGCATGAAAGTCCTGCTTTACAGCGGTCACGCTGCGGCCGCTGAAGTTGTCCAGCGTCAGGGTTTGTTTGAGGCGACGGAAATCGGTTTCGATGCCCCAGCGGCGGTGGTAAAGCTCGGCAAACACCTCAGCGGGAAAGGCTTCTCGATCCAGCAGCGAGGTCAGCAATACTTCGCTTTCGCCGTTGGCCAACTTGACCCGGATCAGTCTCAGCTCGATCTGGCTGGCAGGATCAACGCCAGCCTCGGAGCAGAACAGACGTGCTTCAGGATGGTTGGCCACGAAAAGCTGTGTGTCTTCAACTTGGCCAGAGTGTAGAAACGCTTTGACCTGGGCGTTATAGCCACAGGGCAGGCGCATCAGAAAGTGCCGCTGTTGCTGCGCGAACAGCGCGAATAACCAGTGCCCAGGGTAACCACGGTCAAACAGCGTCAGGCTGTCAGCCGGCAGGTGCTCAAGGTGCAGATGGGCACAGTCGCGCTCGCCGACGGTCAGGGGCACGATCAGGCTATGCAAGGTTTGACCGTCAGCGACTTCGTAGAGTGTGGACAAGCGAGCCATGGGAAAGCCAGAGTGACTGCCAAAGAAGGTCGCCATGGTCGACTCCAGGGGTAAATGCACGGTCGAGCCATCCACCGCGAGCACCCTCAGCCCACGCCACTTCTGGCGCAGCCCGAAGCAGTCAATTTGTTGCTGCAGGAGGCGATTGAGACTTTCAAATACCTCGGGGTTGAGCTTTTTGCGCGCTTTGCAGAAGGCCTGCGCAGTGACCATTTGCGTCTCAGTCGACGCCTGATTGAGTACGCGATAGAACTGATCGAGTTCGGTTTGCAGGGCCGTGCGCGGCTGATTGAGCAGGAACAGGACGAGGTTCTTGAAGGTGAGCTGGCGTCGGCGGGTAAAGTCTTGAGGATTCTGGCGGTGGGCGGCGATGAAGGCGGGACAATCGAGCGGGCTGGTTATTTTTTGTACAATTTTCAAGCCAGGGTTTGGCTGGCGGTGTCAAGCGATGCGGTATAGGTAGTCAAAAGGGCTTCTCCCATGCACTGATTTGAGCGCTAATTATATGATATTTATGGATAATTTCCAAAGTTGATGACATTGGGGTGCAACTATACCGTCGAATATCGTCTCTTTGATCGTAGCGGAACCGAGCACTGGATATGGGAAAGTGGTAGCCCGGTTTGCGACGAGAATGGTATGCCGCGCTGGATCGACGGCGTGTTGCTCGACCAGACCGAAACCAAACGGCGCAATGCAGAGTACGAGGGCAAGGTCACCGCGATCAGCAAGGCGATGGCACTGATCGAGTTCGACCTCGACGGCAATATCCTCGAGATCAATGACAATGCGTTGGCGTTGCTTGGTTATGACAAGGAGGAAGTGGTAGGGCGCCATCACGGTATGTTCTGCGCTCCTGAGCTGGTAGCAAGCGATGCCTATCGCCAGGGTTGGATGGATCTGCGTGCAGGTCATTTTCGTGCAGGCGAATACCACCGCTTTGGTAAGGGCGGACGGGATGTCTGGATTCAGGCCAGCTACAACCCGATCCTCGACACCGACGGCAAGCCGTTCAAGGTCGTCAAGTTGGCAACCGACCTGACCCCGCGCCGCGTCATGGAACAGGATCTGCGGGCTGCCCGTGATCGCGCCGAGACCGCCGCTGCCGCGCGCAGCAGCTTCCTGGCCAACATGAGTCATGAAATTCGTACGCCGATGAATGCCATCATCGGTTTTACCGACCTGCTGCTGGAAACCCCGCTTTCCAGTGAACAGCGTCGCCATCTGAGTACCGTGCAGCATTCGTCGCGTTCATTGTTGGGCTTGCTCAATGACATCCTCGACACGGCCAAGCTCGACCGGGGCGCCATCGAGCTGGAGCAACTGGATTTCTCCCTGCGCGAACTGTGCGAGCAGGTGCTCGCAACGCAGCGCCTGACGGCCGAAAGCAAAGGCCTGCAACTGCATCTGGATTACCCGGCAACGACCAACGAGTTCTTCTGCGGGGACCCACTGCGATTGCAACAAGTGCTGACCAACCTGCTCGGTAATGCGGTCAAGTTCACCCTGCACGGCGAGGTTCGCCTGAAAGTGACGGGGGAGCCGGGCGCGATGCGTCTGGCGGTGAAAGACACCGGCATTGGTATCGCAGTCGACCGCCTGGAGAAGATCTTCGAGCCGTTCGCCCAGGCCGATGCGTCGATGAGTCGACGTTTCGGTGGTACCGGCCTCGGTACCACCATCTCTCGGCAATTGGTCGAGTTGATGGGGGGGCGCTTGCGGGTCGAAAGTACAGAAGGGCAGGGCAGTTGCTTCAGCATCGAATTGCCGCTGCGCGCCGGCAAGCGCTTGGCGTCGCAGCAACGCGCCGTGCTGCCTGAACTGGGGCGGCTGAATATTCTGGCGGCCGATGACGTGCCGCAGAACCTCGAATTGTTGCAACTGACCCTGGAGCATTTCGGCCATCGCGTACACTGCGTCGCCGATGGTGAAGGCGCACTACAGGCGTTCACCCAGCAGCGTTTCGATCTGATCCTGATGGATGTGCAGATGCCGGGTGTTGACGGCCTGGAGGCGTCGCGACGAATCCGCCAGCTGGAGGCCGCCGAGGCGCGAGAGCCGATTCCGATCATTGCTCTGACCGCCAGCGTACTTGATCAGGACCGTCAGGCGGCGTTGGACTCGGGGATGAATGGTTTCGCCTCGAAGCCTTTGGATCTCAACGCACTGCTTTGGGAAGTTGCCCGTCTGCTGGGTCTGACCGATGTGCCCGGCGCAGTGGTCAGTGCCACTCGTGTCGCCGACGACGGCCTGTTCGACTGGGTTCGCGGCAGCAGCCTGTGGGGCGGGCCGCTGCGTATGGCTCAGGCGATCACACCAGCGCCGAGAGCCTCACGTCCGCTCCCAGCACACGCAGCAGTTGCCCGCGCTCATCGACAATGGGGACTGAAACGGTAAAGCAGAAGTCGTCTGTGGCCGAGGAGCGGTAGACCTGGGTGATATGACTCTCCATGCGCTCGGCCACGGCGCGGAACCAGGGGCGCTGGCTCCAGTCGCGGCCGCGACAGCTGGCATCCTCACCGTGCGCCACATCGGCGGCGAAGACGTTCTCGGAAATCTGCACGCCGCGGCTGTCTACCAGGTAGAACAGCTCGAAACGGCTGTCGCGCGTCAGCGTATCGGCAAGCAGTCGTTCGGCCGCTGTCACGTCGCTGGCCAGCTCGGGGCGTTTGGCCAGTTGTTCGACGCTGGCGCGCACGGCTGCGTGAATTTCCAGGCGGAAGTCGCCGAGCCCGGCGAGCAGGCGATCACCGTCTTCGCGCACGGCCTTGCTGTGATGCAGCACCTGACCTGCCTTGCCAAGCAGCTCGCCAGCGACCTGGGCGATGTTTTGCACATCACCGTTGATCGAGCGCACCGCCTGGCCGATCTGCTCGGTGCCGGCGGCGATCTGGCCAACCTGAGCGTCCAGGCGATCCATGGCCTGGCGCGTGCTGTCCAGTCCTCCGCTGACGGCGAGAATGCCGGCGCGGCCGTCGGCCACCGCCTGGTTCATGTGCTGGCCGGCACTGCCGAGCTGCTGCATGCCTTCGCGGAAACGCTCGATGATGCCACTGACCTGGCCGGTGGCATCGGTGGTATGGCCAGCCAAACGCCGCACTTCCTCGGCGACCACGGCGAAGCCCCGACCATGTTCACCCGCGCGTGCGGCCTCGATGGCGGCGTTCAGGGCGAGCAGATTGGTCTGTTGGGAGATGCTGGCGATCACACCAATGACCTTGCTCACTTCATCGAGCTGTCCGGCCAGTTGCTGGATCACCTGAGCCAGTTGCGCCTCGCTGGCATCGATCACTTCGACTTGCCGTAGTACCGCCTGGCCGCTTTGCTGGCATTGGTTGAGGGTGGCGGAAACCTCGGCGGACAAGCGCGCGACTTCGCCGGCGCCGGGCACCAGCTCGGCGTCCAGTGTGGTGGTGACCTGCTCGCTGGCGCTGGCGATCAACTCCGATGACTGTGCCAGCGTCTGTCCGCTTTGTTGGTTGGCAGCGGCGATGCGCGCCAGTTGAGGCGCATGCGCGGCGATGCCGACGGCGGCGCCGAGGCTGGCGCGGATACGTTGCTGGAGGCTGGCGCTGAAATCATTCAGACGCACCATCCACTGGTAGTCCGCCGGGAGGCGAGTCGTGAGGTCGTGCTGTTGGAACAAAGCGTCCAATGTGGCCTCGTCCTGGGCCTTGCGGGTTGGCTTGCGCAGCAACTGCAACATGATGATTCCCCTGTCTGGTCTAACTCGGACACTGCAAGCGAGGTGCCATCATTGGCTGACGTACCCATGGCCGTTTCAGGCCGTTAGCCAGCTATTAATGTTCCGGCTTGGTGCGACCTCTGGTTGCCTGCTTCTTTTGAGGGCGCTGATGCGAATGGCGTGGGGTGATCTCCGAACTTGCCGGGTCGCTCGGCGGTCTATGCTGCTCGTACCGTCAGGAGGACTCGCCTTGCTCACATCTCGAACGATGCCATGGATACTCGCGCTCAGTGCCGCTATCGTCTGCAGCGCCCAGGCCCGCGAATACCGCTACAGCGACGCCCACCTGCACTACGTCGACTTTTTCCAGGAAAGTGCCGGCATGGACGAACTGCTGGAGAAAATGGCGGAAAACAACGTCGATCATGTGATGTTCTCCGGTATTCCGGTGGCCAAGAAATGGGACGAGGACGAGCCCAAGCGTCCGCGTTATTACGCCGGTGATGACGCCAATGCCTATTGGTACAGCGCTACCGACGTGTTCATCGCGGCCGCCTACAAGCGTCTGCCCGCCGAGCAGCGCAAGCGCTTCCATCCCTTTCTGTCCGGCTTCAATCCCAACGACAAGAACGCCGATGCGCACATCCGCCGTATGCTGGAGCTGCACCCCGGCCTGTGGCAGGGCATCGGCGAGGTCTTCACCCGTCACGACGACCTCACCGCGCTGATCCACGGCAGTGCGCCGCGCGCCAACAACGAGGCGTTGGCGCGGGTGTTCCACCTGGCCGCCGAGTATGACCTGCCGGTGATGCTGCATTCGAACATCACCTCCAAGCGCGAGCGTGAACCGCTGTTCCTGGAGGAAATCGAGGCGCCGCTGCGCAACCACCCGCATGTGCGTTTCATCTGGGCGCATGCCGGCACCAGCGCCGAGATTCACCGTCATCAGGAGAAGCTCGACTTCCTCCTGGAGACGGTCGAGCGCATGCTCGGCCAGTACCCGAATCTTTATATCGACCTGTCCTGGACCATGTTGCGCCCCTATCTGCTGGACGCGGACGGCAAGCCTGATCCGAAATGGGTGCATCTGGTCAGCAGTTACCCGGAGCGTTTCATGCTGGGCTCGGATGTGGTCGGCCGTTTCGGCAGCATGGGCGACTACATGAAGGGCTTCGACCCGTTCCTCGATGCCTTGCCCGAAGACGTGGCGCACAAGGTGGCGCGCGACAACTTCCTCTCCGTGCTGCCGCGCCGGGTGCAGGCTGATCTGCCGAAGTGAAGTCGAACGCGACTACTGTGGTATGTGAGTGATCATGGCAGCGGGTTGAGTAGCCCGCTGCTATGGTGGCTCACTGCAATACGAGGCTCAGCACTTCGTCCATATAGCCCTCTTCGCCAATGAAGAATATGTGCAGATCGCCCAGGCTAGGTGCGCCAAGGCCTTGTTGGCTCCACAGATGCTCGATACGCATGCGGTTCGTACTTGGCGATAGGATGGCCGACTCTAGCCTCACTTCTGGATCATTCAGGCGCGCTTCAAGATCTTTGATGTTTTGCGCGAGCTGAACCTTGTCGCTGCCAGGGCCTTCATGCTCAAGACCGTGCGGGTCGATGAAGCAGATGCGCTGGCTGCCGTCAGACTTCAGGCACCAAAGGATGAAGTCGGGATAGAAGTTACCCGCCTCGAAGAAGCCAACGCCTTTGCGAGCCAGGTTGCGTAGCAAGAAGATGCGCTCGCCACGCTCGGCAAGATTCTCCTCGTTGGCTTGCAGCCATTGGCGTAGGTCGTCAACGAACTGGAATTCGGATTTGTTCAGCGCGACAGGCTGGATCTTCACCTTCTCGCTGGAAAGTAGTGGCTCGTAGAGGTGAGCATCCAGCCTCAAACCCTGGATATAGCCGCTGTCACGCCAGCCAACCTGAGCGAGCTCGTCCTTCAGCTTGCGGATGTCGTCGATCAGGTATTGCTCCGTTGCTTCGACGATCAACTGATAGCTGGCGTCGTCGCCTGGCAGGTTTTCATGCTCACGCGTGAGCAGCACCAGCTCCATGCGCGGGTCGAGATATTTGCGCTTCTGGTGATTGAAGCAGCGTTCGAGAGCGCCACAGAGCAATTCCAGTGCAATGGACTGCCAGTGACGCAGATTGGCCATCGAAGGTGCCCACCAATGCGCTGGCACCAGGATGCGATACCAGTCCGGGGTCTCCAGCAACGAGCGTAATGCCCCGGCCTTGATGATGATGTTATCCAGATGTCGCTGGCGACGGAAACGCTCCAAATCGAACCAAAGCCGATCCCAGTCCAGCATCGACAGCCGCAGATTGTCGAAGTAGCGAGGTGGGTTGGCCATAGCCTCTGGTGTCTGGCCGGTGACCTCGGTGGCCTGGAGCATCTGCAGACGTGGGAAGCGATCGACCACCAGCGGCATGGCGCCTTTGGTCATGCCTGGGGGGAGGGCATCGATACTGAGATCCACGATGGGGCCATGTTTGCGGAAGTCGTACTGTTCCTGAGTGTCCTTGCGGAACTTGGAGCGCAGGATCTTGAGCTTCTGGCCGAAGTCATGGGTGACGTTGAGCTTGATTTCCTCGACATGCGGCGCGTCGTTCGGAGGCAGGCCTTCGCTTTCCAGAAAGTCGCGGAAGGTCGCCATGAAGTCAGCCTGCACGCCGAACACGTTCAGCGTTTCCAGGAAGTGAATATCCTGTGGCGGATTAACCGGCTGATAGCGGCTGGTACGCATCAAGCTGATGTCCTTGCCTTGCAGGCGCACGCCACGGCCGAAAAGCTGAATGATCTGTGCGCCCTCGCTCTGGCCCATACGCATCAAGCCAAGGCTGGACACGCGCCAGCAGTCCCAGCCCTCGATGAACTTCTTCGAGCCGACCAGCATATGGATGGGCGAAGTCGGCTTGTGTACGTCCGCGAATACCGGCTCGCCAAACTCGCTCGGGCGAACCTCGGCCAGGGAGTGTTTGTCTTCCAGCTCGCTCTGCACATGTTTGGCCAGCGCTGCGGCGTCACCCACGTTGATCACGCCAAAGGGTTGTTCGGCCTCGCCCACCTTGAGCAGCAATTCGCCGCTGTCGCCTTTCACCCGCTCGACCACCAGATGACCACCACCGGGGGCGTGGAACAGGCGTTGGCAGATATCGGCATAAAGCTGCGCCGCGCTGTGCTTCAAGCTTTTCAGGTAGGGGAAAGACTGTATGAAGATATCGCGGCCTTGGGCGTCGAGCAGGCCGGTCTGCTGGCTATTGCCGTTGAGCACGGTGTTGATGAGCGTGGTGAAGGCTTCACGATGGGCCAGAAAGCGCGCGAGGAAATCGAGGATCTGCGCGACGTCCGAGGGCGATACGCTTTCCTCGTCGACCTTGCGCCCGCTGACGCTGGCGCCGACGAAGACCCATAGTGGTTTTTCCAGGTTATAGCCGGCGTAACGCTTACCGGCCTCCGTGTACATGCGTAGCTGCTGATAGAACGCCAGCAGAGCGGCGGTGAGGTAGGTGTCCTTGTGCGCCAGCTCATCCTTGGGCAGGTTGAAGATGCGGTAGTCCTTGCCGTAACCGTCTGCATAAAAGTAGCGGTAGCTGTAATCGAACAGCACGGCCTTGGCGTAGCTTTCAGCCAGTGCACGGTCATTGGCTGCCTTGACGGCCTGTTTGAAGGTGGCGGAGTACTCGAAGGTAAAGCCCTTTGCTGCCAGCTTGTCGCGCTTGCTCTTCCAGTCGCTGCCGCTCATGCCGCGATGGCCTTCATCCACCAGCAGCAGGTTGGCATCGCCGAAGCTGTCGACCGCCATCTGCTTGACCTTTTGTTCGTCCGCCAGCTTGGTGATTTCGGTCAGCAGCGGCACATCCAGGGCATTTTGCCCGCGCGAGATCAGGTCACTTTCCTGGCGCAGCGGCTCGGGGTAGAAGCCGTTCTCACGCAGCTCACGCTCGTGTTGCTCGGATAAGCGCTCATTCGGCGAGAGCACGATCACCCGGCTGTAATCATCGGCCTGGCCGGTTGTCCGCGCATGGTGGGCAAACTGCAGCAGGTTGATGTGCATCAGCAGCGTTTTACCGCTGCCTGTGGCGTTCTGCAGGCAGAGCTTGTTGAGGTCTTCGACGGCGTAAGCGCCGATGCCGGTTTCACGCCCCAGCGTCAGGTGGTGCTGGTTGAAACGCTCGATAAAGGCGTTGAGCGCAACGCACAGCCCCTGGCGGTCGTTGAAGTAACGGTCGAGATAAATCTCGACGAACAGCAGCGTCAGCCACTGGAAGTACTTCCAGGCAATTTCACCTTTGTGCTTGCGACGAGCGTTAATCGTGCGCGTATGGGCCACCAGATTGGCGTCGTAGCGCTCCAGCTCCGCAGGGGTCAATGCGGCATGGGGCGGTAAGTGCGAGAGCAGGGCGGTGAGGAAATGATGCTTGCCATTCTTGTCGATGCCCGCCGTAGCGCCGCGCAGGCTTTTGGCGATGATCTCCAGCGGGCGAACGCTGTGTGTGCCGTCCTTGTGCGTAACCAGCGGGTCGATGCCAAACAGACTGATCAGGTACTGATTGAGCACCAACGCCTCTTGGAAATGGCTGGCCACCAAGGGCGGCTGAGCTTTGCCTTTACGTGGAGCACGAGCCATCTCAGGCGTCCTCCCACATGCGCTGAGCGAAGGTTTGTTCGATCAACTGAACGCGCAGGGCCGCTTCCCCATCGCTGGGCAGCGCATGGTTGCCATTGACGTAAATACGGGCGAACTCGCTCTCACGTGGGTTGATGCCACGTTTGCCCAACCAGGCCTCCAGCGCCGCCTGGTCGCGACCGGAGTGGCCGGTGAGCTTGCGCCAGATCACCAGCACGCGCTCGCGTGACAATTCATCACCCGGTACACGCAGCACATGGCCCTCCACGGCGCGGAACCAGAACTCGCCGTCTTCACGCTCCTTGATGGAGGTGGCGCGCCAGCGCGTGTCCTGATCCTGCGGCAGCTCGGGATCGGTTTCGCGCACCAGCTCGATGGCATAGCGGCGCGGCTGATCGAGGTGGGCGACATGCAGGCCAATCAGCCAGTTGAAGGTTTCCACCAGGTCGATGGTTTTCTCCACCTGGGCATCGCTGCCTGGCTGTTTGACCTTGAGCGTGTAGGCGGTCGGGTCACTAAATTCGCGAACATTGAGCAGGCTCGGGCTGCCAGTTGTTTCGAACTCCAGCCAGTATTTGAGCAGATAGTCGCGTGCCATCTCACTGGAGTCGGTCGCGCTGACATTCAAACGAGGCGTATCTGGGAGTTGGAGATTGTTTAGCCCGGATTTCTCATGACCGCATAAACAAAAACGGCTGAAAGCCTTATGATTCTTGTCGCCAAACAAAGCCCCATAAGTCTTCAGCCGCGCACAAAATGCTACCAGAAAAACTCCACTTTTCAC
>Ga0306892_100588_pt1 | contig 12836 bp, 8 predicted proteins | sample AntDeeMetagen290_FD_190408 | JGI IMG/M metagenome (GOLD analysis project Ga0306892, IMG submission 190408) | Saline lake microbial communities from Deep lake, Antarctica - Metagenome #290 (v2) (version 2) | ecosystem: Environmental > Aquatic > Non-marine Saline and Alkaline > Saline | place...
TGTATGACATCGGTTTCAACTACTTCTTCCAGGCCCCGACCGACGAACACGGCGGCGACCTGGTGTTCTATCAGGGCCACGCCAGCCCTGGCGTCTACGCCCGCGCCTTCATGGAAGGCCGCATCAGCGAAGACCAGATGAAGAACTTCCGTCGCGAAGTGGATGGCAAAGGTCTGTCGTCCTACCCGCACCCCTGGCTGATGCCGGACTTCTGGCAGTTCCCCACCGTGTCCATGGGCCTCGGCCCGATCCAGGCGATCTACCAGGCCCGCTTCATGAAGTACCTGGAAGCGCGCGGCTTCATTCCGGCCGGCAAGCAGAAAGTCTGGTGCTTCATGGGCGACGGCGAGTGCGACGAGCCGGAATCCCTCGGCGCCATCTCCCTGGCTGGCCGCGAGAAGCTGGACAACCTGATCTTCGTCATCAACTGCAACCTGCAGCGCCTCGACGGCCCGGTGCGCGGTAACGGCAAGATCATCCAGGAACTCGAAGGCGTGTTCCGCGGTGCTCAGTGGAACGTCAACAAGGTGGTCTGGGGTCGTTTCTGGGACCCGCTGTTCGCCAAGGACAAGGACGGCGCCCTGCAGCGTCGCATGGACGAAGTGGTCGACGGTGAATACCAGAACTACAAGGCCAAAGACGGTGCCTACGTTCGCGACAACTTCTTCAATACCCCGGAGCTCAAGGAGATGGTCAAGGACCTCTCCGACGACGAGATCTGGAAGCTCAACCGTGGCGGCCACGACCCTTACAAGGTCTATGCGGCTTACCATCAGGCCGTTAACCACAGCGGCCAGCCGACCGTGATCCTGGCCAAGACCATCAAGGGCTACGGTACCGGCGCCGGTGAAGCGAAGAACACCGCGCACAACACCAAGAAGGTCGATGTCGACAGCCTGCGTCAGTTCCGCGACCGCTTCGACATCCCGGTCAAGGACGAAGACCTGGAAAACCTGCCGTTCGTGCGCCCGGAGCCGGGCAGCCCCGAGTACAAGTACCTGCACGAGCGCCGCAACGCGCTGGGTGGTTTCGTACCGCAGCGTCGCCAGCAGAGCTTCAGCATCCCGACGCCGCCGCTGGATACCCTCAAGGCCATCCTCGACGGCTCTGGCGACCGCGAAATCTCCACCACCATGGCTTTCGTGCGCATCCTCGCGCAACTGGTCAAGGACAAGGAACTCGGCCAGCGCATCGTTCCGATCATCCCGGACGAAGCCCGTACCTTCGGTATGGAAGGCATGTTCCGTCAGCTCGGCATCTACTCCTCGGTCGGCCAGTTGTACGAGCCGGTCGATAAAGACCAGGTGATGTTCTACAAAGAGGACAAGAAAGGTCAGATCCTCGAGGAAGGCATCAACGAAGCGGGCGCCATGAGTTCCTTCATCGCCGCCGGTACCTCGTACTCCTGCCACAACCAGCCGATGCTGCCGTTCTACATCTTCTACTCGATGTTCGGCTTCCAGCGCATCGGCGACCTGGCCTGGGCCGCTGGCGACAGCCGCACCCGTGGTTTCCTGATCGGCGGTACCGCCGGCCGTACCACCCTCAACGGTGAAGGCCTGCAGCACGAAGACGGTCATAGCCACATGCTGGCAGCGACCATCCCCAACTGCCGCACCTACGACCCGACCTACGGCTACGAGCTCGCCGTGATCATCCGCGAAGGTATTCGCCAGATGACCGAAGAGCAGCAGGACATCTTCTACTACATCACCGTGATGAACGAGTCGTACCAGCAGCCGGCCATGCCGCAAGGCGTGGAAGACGGCATCATCAAGGGCATGTACCTGCTCGAGGAAGACAAGAAGGAAGCCGCGCACCACGTGCAACTGCTGGGCTCCGGCACCATCCTGCGTGAAGTCGTCGAAGCAGCGAAGATCCTGCGTGACGAGTTCAACATCGGCGCCGATGTGTGGAGCGTCACCAGCTTCAACGAACTGCGTCGCGACGGCCTGGCCGTCGAGCGCAGCAACCGTCTGCACCCGGGCCAGAAGCCCAAGCAGACCTACATCGAGCAGTGCCTGAGCGGCCGCAAGGGTCCGGTCATCGCGTCCACCGACTACATGAAGCTGTTCGCCGAGCAGGTTCGTCAGTGGGTGCCGAGCAAGGAATACAAGGTCCTGGGCACCGACGGTTTCGGCCGCAGCGACAGCCGCAAGCAGCTGCGTCACTTCTTCGAAGTGGATCGCAACTGGGTCGTGCTGGCCGCCCTGGAAGCCCTGGTCGACCGTGGCGAGATCGAAGCCAAGGTGCTGGCTGATGCCATCGCCAAGTTCGGTATCGACGCCGACAAAGCCAACCCCCTGGACTGCTAAGGAGCGTAGCGATGAGTGAATTGATTCGCGTACCCGACCTCGGCGGTGAAGGCGAGGTGATTGAACTGCTGGTGAAGGTCGGCGACCGTGTCGAAGCCGACCAGAGCGTACTGACCCTGGAGTCCGACAAGGCCTCCATGGAAGTGCCCTCGCCCAAGGCCGGCGTGATCAAGGAAATCAAGGTCAAGATCGGTGACCGCCTGAAGGAAGGCGACGAGCTGCTGGTGCTAGACGTCGAAGGGGCTGCGCAAGCGGCGCCTGCGCCGAAAACCGAAGCCGCCCCTGCCGAAGCCCCACAAGCGGCCACTCCGGCTGCCGCGCCCGCCGCTGCTGCCACCGGCAGCAGCGTGCAGGACGTGTACGTGCCGGATATCGGCACCGACGGCAAGGTCAAGGTCATCGAAGTCATGGTCAAGGCCGGCGACACAATCGAAGCCGACCAGTCGCTGATCACCCTGGAATCCGACAAGGCCTCCATGGAAATCCCCTCGCCGGCTGCCGGCGTGGTGGAAGAAGTGCTGGTCAAGCTGGATGCCGAAGTCGGCACCGGCGACCTGATCCTCAAGCTGCGCACCGCTGGTGGCGCAACCGCCAGTGCTGCGCCGGCTCAAGCCGCTGCACCCGCTGCTGCTGCGCCTGCCGCCGCACCTGCTCCTGCTGCCGCCGCCCCGGCTGCTGCTTCGGTGCAGGACGTGCACGTGCCGGACATTGGCACCGACGGCAAGGTCAAGGTCATCGAGGTCATGGTCAAGGCTGGTGACAGCATCGAAGCTGACCAGTCGCTGATCACCCTGGAGTCCGATAAGGCCTCCATGGAAATCCCCTCGCCGGCTGCCGGCGTGGTGGAAGAAGTGCTGGTCAAGCTGGACGCCGAAGTCGGCACCGGCGACCTGATTCTCAAGCTCAAGGTAGCGGGCGCTGCACCGGCCGCTGCGCCGGCGCAAGCCAGTCAGCAAGTGCACCGCGTACCGGAAGGCGCCGCACCGGAAGTGGCCGCAGAAGTACGCGCCATCGCCTCGCTGTCGGCTGCTGCCGCCGAAGTCGCCAACGCGCCCAAGCGCGATGGCGCCAAGGTGCATGCCGGTCCCGCCGTGCGTCAGCTGGCTCGTGACTTCGGTGTGGAACTGACCGATATCACTGGCACCGGCCCGAAAGGTCGCATCCTCAAGGAAGACGTGCAGGTGTACGTCAAGGCGATGATGCACAAGGCCAAGGCCGCACCGCAGGCGACTGCCGCTGCTGCCACCGGTGGCGCCGGCATCCCGCCGATCCCGACCGTGGACTTCAGCAAGTTCGGCGAAATCGAAGAAGTGGCGATGACCCGCCTGATGCAGGTCGGCGCCGCCAACCTGCACCGCAGCTGGCTCAACGTGCCGCACGTGACCCAGTTCGATTCGGCCGATATCACCGACCTGGAAGCCTTCCGCGTCGCGCAGAAGGCCGTGGCGGAAAAGGCCGGCGTCAAGCTGACCGTGCTACCACTGCTGCTCAAGGCCTGCGCGCATCTGCTCAAGGAACTGCCGGACTTCAACAGTTCGCTGGCCCCGAGCGGCAAGGCGATCATCCGCAAGAAGTACGTGCATATCGGCTTCGCCGTCGATACGCCGGACGGCCTGCTGGTGCCAGTGATCAAGAACGTCGATCAGAAGAGCCTGCTGCAGCTCGCGGCTGAGGCCGCCGCCCTGGCGGAGAAAGCGCGCACCAAGAAGCTTTCGGCTGATGACATGCAGGGCGCCTGCTTCACCATCTCCAGCCTCGGCCACATTGGCGGCACCGGCTTCACGCCGATCGTCAACGCGCCGGAAGTGGCGATCCTGGGTGTCAGCAAGGCGACCATGCAGCCGGTGTGGGATGGCAAGGCCTTCCAGCCCAAGCTGATGCTGCCGCTGTCGCTGTCCTACGACCACCGAGTGATCAACGGCGCTGCCGCGGCACGCTTCACTCAGCGTCTGTCGCAGCTGCTGGCCGATATCCGCACCATCCTGCTGTAAATCGTTTCGAGCACGCCACGCTCGCATCCTCAACCCCGCCCATTCAGGCGGGGTTTTTTTTGCATTCTTTCAGAGCGGTGCGAGGCCTCTCAGCCCTTCTGCACATTGCGAATCAGAAAGCTCAGCGCCTTGGCCAACTCGCCTGCACCCTGGTGATCACGCACGATGCTCAACAACGGGCTGCCATCAGCCGGATTGAACAGCACACAGCGGATACCGCCGGTCGGACACTCGTAGCGGATGAACGGATCGATACCGAACACCGCAATACGCTGATTGCGCACCGAGATGGCGGTGCCCTGCGCGCCACGACTCTCCTCACGCAGGATAAGCTCGCCGGCATTGCCGACATTGAAGCGATACAGCAGGTCCTGCCGCTGCGCCTGGCCAACCTGGTAACCCGCGCGCAGGGCGTAGGTTTCCAGCAATGCGTTGCTGTGCGCGAGCAACGCATTGCGCTCGTTGTCGGTCAGATAAAGACGCTTGAGCCCGTCCAGATAAGCAGCCTGCTCGGCGCCCTGCAGCGGCGCCGCATTATCGGCGCCGGCAACCGCGGGTATGGCCGTAAAAAGTGCTCCGCCAAGCACCATGGCCATGAGTTTTCTTGTCAGTCTCGCTTGCATGATGCACCCTTGCCGAACGCTATAGTGAAGTAGGCCTGAGCCCTAGCCTCCGTCCGTGCCGCTGCGCCCTCTGGCAGCAGCAGGCCTGTACTGAGAACGGATGCCTCGCCTGGTCAGCATACTGGAAGCCCGCCGCCCAATGAAAAGCCATCCCGATGCCAGCGCACGCTCGGCAGCCGAGGTTGTGACGCAGTTGCCAGTGCCCTCGCGGCTCGGCATGCTGCGTTTCGAGCGCTTGAACGAGCCAAGCTGGGCACTGCTGTTTCTCGACCCGGCCTGTGAACGCCAGCTAGGTATCAGCGCCAGCGATCTCTGTGCACTGGTGGACGCCCCCTACGCCAGCCTGATGGAACCCGAAGCGCGCTATCGCCTGCACGACGCCATCCAGCAGCAACTGCTGCAAGGCCCGCATTACCTGGTGCGCTACACCCTGCATACCCCGCAAGGTGCTCTGACCCTGCTGGAGATGGGCGAACCCTTCAAACAGCGCAACCGCCAGTTGCTGCGCGGCTATCTGCTGGTAGCAGACGAGAGCCTCGATCAGTTCGCCCCTGCCGAGCAGGAGCTGTACACGCAGAATCAGCAACTACGCAGCTCGCTGCAGCAATATCAGCGCACCCAGAATGACCACCTGCAACACCTCGCCCGTTCACGTACCCAGCAGCAGCTGATCGTGCGTCTGGCGCGCCAGCGCTACACCTCCAGCGACCCTCAGCAGGAAGCGGCCGAACTGATCACCCAGGCCGCCTGCGAGGTCTACGGTGTCGCTCGCGCCGGCATCTGGAAGCTGGGCAGTCATCACCTGGATTCCGTGTCGCTGTACCGCCGCGACCTGGATCGCCACGAACAACTACCGTCGATAAACGCACGTAATTTCCCGCAGTATCTGCAAGCACTGCACAGCGGCCGCGCCATCGACGCGCACGACGCCCAGCACGATCCGCGCACCTGCGAACTGGCCGCCATCTACCTGCAGCCGCTGGATATCTGCTCGATGCTCGACGCCAGCATACGCATCGAAGGCGAAGTGGTCGGCGTGCTCTGCCTGGAACATATCGGCGGCCTACGCACCTGGCAGGCCGACGAGATTGCCTTCGCCGGCGAGTTGGCCGATCAGTTCGCCCAGGTGCTGATCAACCAGCAAAAACGCAGCGCCACCAGCGCCCTGCATCTGTTCCAGCGCGCCGTCGAACAGAGTGCCAGCGCCTTTCTGCTGGTCGACCGCGACGGCCGGGTGGAGTACGTCAACCCCAGCTTCACGGCCATCACCCTGTACAGCAGCGACGAGGTCTGCGGCCACCGCCTGTCCGAGCTGCCGGCGCTGAACAACCTCAGCGACCTGCTGTTCGATGCCGGCTCGAGCCTGGCCGAGCACAGCAGCTGGCAGGGCGAGTTCCGCAGCCGACGCAAGAACCTGGACCCCTACTGGGGCCATCTGTCGATATCCAAGGTGTATGGCGACGATGGCGAGCTGACCCACTACATCGGCATCTACGAAGACGTCACCGAAGCCAAGCTGGCACAGCAGCGCATCGAACGCCTGGCCTATACCGACAACCTGACCAACCTGGGCAATCGCCCCTCGTTCATCCGCAGCCTCGAACAACGCTTTGCTCAGAATACGCAGCAGCCGCTGGTCCTGCTGTTGGTGGACATCGACAACTTCAAGCGGATCAACGACAGCCTCGGCCACCAGACCGGCGACAAGCTGCTCTCGGCCCTGGCCCGGCGCCTGCGCAACAGCCTCGGCGCCAAGGGCACACTGGCACGCTTCGCCAGCAACGAATTCGCCATCCTGCTCGACGGTTGCGATCAGGACAGCGGCCTGCGCGTCGCTCATCAGGTGCTGCAGACCCTGGACAAGCCGCTGTTCGTCGATAACCAGTTGATCAGCATCACCGGCTCGCTTGGCCTGGCCCTGGCCCCGGAACACGGCGGCGACCCGCAGACACTGATGAAGCACGCCGGCCTTGCCCTGCACAAGGCCAAGGCCAACGGCAAGCATCAGGTGCAGCTGTTCACCGAAGAGCTCAATGCCGAGGCCAACTACAAGCTGTTCGTCGAGAACAACCTGCGTCGCGCGCTGACTCAGAACGAGCTGGAAGTCTTCTACCAACCCAAACTCTGCCTCAAGAGCGGGCAATTGCTGGGTATGGAGGCGCTGCTGCGCTGGCAGCATCCGGAGAAGGGCATGATCCGCCCGGATCAGTTCATCGGCGTTGCCGAGGAAACCGGCCTGATCATCCCCATCGGCAAGTGGGTGGTGCGCCAGGCCTGCCGCATGAGCAAGCAGATCGCCGCCATTGGCCTGGGTCAACTGCAGGTGGCGATCAATCTGTCGCCCAAACAGTTCTCCGACCCGGATCTGGTCGGCTCCATCGCCGCCATCCTGCATGAAGAACAGCTCGACCCCAGATTGCTGGAACTGGAACTCACCGAAAGCCTGCTGCTGGAGGCCACCGACGACACCCGCCACCAGCTGGGTCGCCTCAAGAGCCTGGGCCTGACCCTGGCCATGGACGACTTCGGCACGGGCTATTCGTCGCTCAGCTACCTGAAGAAATTCCCCATCGACGTGATCAAGATCGATCGCAGCTTCATCAAAGACATCCCGGACAACCAGGACGACATGGAGATCACCTCGGCGGTGATCGCCATGGCCCACAACCTCAAGCTCAAAGTCGTGGCCGAAGGTATCGAGACCGGCGCCCAGCTCGGTTTTCTGCGCCGTCAGCAATGCGACGTCGGCCAAGGCTACCTGTTCGACAAGCCGATTCCTGGCCGCGAACTGATCGACAGCCTGCGCCGCTACCCCTGCCGGCCACAGGCCGACCAACGGACGTAAGACGCCGCCCTGCGCATAGTCCACTACCTACCCACTTTCAGGAGACCGCCATGGTTCTGCGTTCCCAGATTCTCGTAAACAAACATGCATTGCCGACTGCCGAGCAAGCGTTGCCCGGCCGTGCCGAAGCGATGCCGGTGGCCGACACTCATTACGTCAACGGCAACCCGATCAAAGCGCCCTTCCCCGCCGGCCTGCAACAGGCGGTGTTCGGCCTGGGCTGCTTCTGGGGCGCCGAACGACGCTTCTGGCAACAGCCTGGCGTATTCAGCACGGCGGTCGGCTATGCCGGTGGCCTCACGCCCAACCCCACCTACGAGGAGGTCTGCTCGGGCCTGACCGGACACACCGAAGTGGTACTGGTCGTGTTCGATCCGCAGCAGACCAGCTTCGAAGCGCTGCTCAAGGTGTTCTGGGAAGTGCATAACCCGACCCAGGGCATGCGCCAGGGCAACGACCAGGGCACCCAGTACCGCTCGGCGATCTACTGCCAGGACGACGCTCAACTGAGCGCCGCCAAAGCCAGCCAGGCACGCTTCCAGGCTGAGCTGGACAAGGCCGGAGTGGGCAGCATCACCACTGAAATCGCCGAGGCGCCGACCTTCTACTACGCCGAGACCTATCACCAGCAATACCTGGCGAAGAATCCGGGCGGCTATTGCGGCCTCGGCGGAACAGGCGTATGTCTACCCCCTGAATCTTGAGCACGGGTAACGGGTCGTGGAGCTGAGCAGCATTTCCAGCCAGGTATCGAGTCAGGCATCGGCGCAGATCTCCGCGCAGATGTCGCTTCTGCTGCTGCGCAAGACGCTGGAGCTGCAGGCCGCCAATATCACCGGGCTGGTGCAGTCAGCTGCACCGGTCAGCGCCCCCAGCAACCCGCCCAACCTGGGCAACAGCATCGACGTGATAGCCTGAACAACTAATGCCTTCAGGCCATCAGCCGGACTAAACTGCGGGCAATTAGCCATCGATCGACGAGCCCGGCATGCCCGCCACTCTCCCCACCATCACCCCCGATCAGCTTTGCGTCGGTCTCTACGTCCATCTGGACCTGAGCTGGTGGGAGCATGATTTCGCCTTCAGCAATTTCAAGATCAAGGACGAAGCGCAGATTCGCGCCTTGCGCGCGCTCAACCTGAAGCAGTTGCGCTATGACCCAGCGCGCAGCGACTGCCCACCCCTGGAGCTCATCGCAGACGTACCGGCGCCCGCCCCCATCGCAGTGCCCGTCGACCCGCAAGTCCAGGAGCGTCAGGATCGCGTACAGAAACTGCGCCACCTGCGCAGCCGTCTGGCCGAGGTGGACCGCCGCTTCATCGAAGCCAGCCAACGCATCAAGACGCTCAACCAGACCCTGCGCAGCCGCCCGGAAGATGCCATGCGGCAGGCCGGCGCCATCGTCGGCGAAATGGTCGAAACGCTACTCGGCGCCCCCGGCGTCGTACTCCACAGCATCACCGGCAAGGCCGCCGAGGACAGCTACTTCCACGCCCTCAACGTCACCGTGCTTTCTCTGCTGCTCGGGCGCCAGCTCGGCCTCGACAGTGAAGCCTGCCACAGCATCGGGCTCGGCGCGCTGCTGCACGATATCGGCAAGCTGGAAGTGCCGAGCAAGGTGCTACTCAAGCCCGAGCCACTGACCCGCCCGGAGCAGCAACTGCTGCAGATGCACACCGACTTCGGCCTGCGCATGGGGCAGAAACTGATGCTCGATGACGAGGTGCTGCGCATCATCCATGAACATCACGAGCACTGTGACGGCAGCGGCTATCCGCGTGGCCTGCGCGAAGCAGCGATCGGCCGCCTGAGTCGCCTGGTGGCTATCACCAATCACTTCGACGGCCTATGCAACCCCCTCGACCCGCGCCAGGCGCTGAGCCCACACGAAGCCCTAGCACTGATGTTCAAGCAGCAGCGCGAACAATTCGACGAGGTGGCGCTGAAGGCCTTCGTTCGCGTGATGGGCATCTACCCGCCGGGCAGCCTGGTGCAGCTGGAAGATGAGCGCTATGCGCTGGTGCTGGGCATGAACCCAACTCAGGCGTTGAAACCGACGCTGATTCTCTACGACGCCGACATTCCCAAGCAGGAAGCCCTGATCGTCGATCTCGCCCAGGAGCCAAAGCTCGCCATCGCCCGCAGCCTGCGCCCCTCGCAACTACCGCTGGAGGTGCTGGAGTACCTCAGCCCGCGGCGCAATCTCAGCTACCACATCGAGCCCAACCACAAGCCCGCTTGAGCCCCTTGTAGCCCGGATGCAATCCGGGGATCGGGGGCCACGGCTCCCGGATTTCATCCGGGCTACGCGCTTATGACTTGCCGCTTGGCGCTTCCTCTATCAGCCAATCCAGACGCCAGCCGCCCTGGCTCTGGCCAAGCACATCGGCCAGCCAGGGCAGCAGCTGCTTGAGTTCGTCCTCCAGGCCCCATGGCGGATTGCTGATCACCAGACCCGAGCCGCTCAGGCGCGTGGCGTCGTCCGGCGCGTGCACGTAAAGCTCTGCGCGTAGCAGCTTGGGCGCGGAGCTCTTTTGCAGATCGCGGTAGAAGCGCGCCAGCTGTCGCTCATCCTTGATCGGGTACCAGATCGCGACGATGGCCTGACGCATGCGCCCGTGCGCTTCGTTCAAGGCCTCGACACAGCGCTGCAGCTCGTCGGTCTTTTCAAATGGCGGGTCGATCAGCAGCAGCACGCGCTTCTCGCGGGTCGGCATCAGCGCCCGCGGCACCAGCCAGCCCTCGCCCAGATGCACGGCTACGCGACGGTCGCCACGCATGTTGTCCTTGAGCAGGCGGCCATCCTCGGGGTGCTTCTCGTTGAGCTGCAGACGATCCTGCTCACGGCTGAGCAGCCGCGCCAGTTCGGGCGAGCCGGGGTAATAGCGCAGCTCGCCATCCGGATTCATCGCCCGCACCACCTCCAGATAGGCCTCCACGGCATCCGGCAGGTGCTCGGCCTGCCACAGGCGTGCGATGCCCTCCAGATACTCGCCGGTACGGCTGGCCGCATCGCCATGCAGGTCGTACAAACCGAGTCCGGCATGACTGTCGAGGTAGGCGAAAGGTGCCTCCTTTTTCGACAACAGGCTGATCAGGCGAGTCAGCACCAAATGCTTGAGTACGTCGGCGTGGTTGCCGGCATGGAAGGCGTGGCGGTAGTTCATGGAGGTCTCCGAAGCGGTCGCCAAGTTTACCCGTTGGAAGGGCTTTACGCGCGCATCAGCTCCAGCAACAAGGCCAGCGGCGGGTGCTCACCGGCGTCGCGACGACGTACCAACAATGTAGTCGTTGCGCCAAGCTCAGGGGCAATGGCCTGGTATTGCACCAGATACACACGCGGGTGACTGTCGAGCAGGCTGCGTGGCAACAGGCCGATCCCCATGCCGGCAGCAATGCCGGCAAAGATCGCATCGATGGAGCCATAGCTCTGCCGCGCCGCCACCTGCAAACCACGACTGACGGCCCAGCGCTCAAGGCGCTCGCGGTAATGGCAGCCATCGGGGAAACCCAGCAGAGTCTGCGGTCGACTCTCCAGTTGGGTGCCATCCTGCTCGGGCGGCAGCACCAGCATCAGTTCCTCCTGCCAGATGGGCAGGCAGTCGAGCTGAGGATGCTCGAACGGCCCGCCGATCAATCCGCCGTCCAGTTCTCCTGACAACACCCCCTCGACCAGTCGCCGGCTCGGCCCGGTGCTGAGTTGCAGGTTCACTCGCGGAGCCCGCTGGTGGAAAGCCGCCAGCAGCTCAGGCAAACGCACCGCGGCGGTGGTTTCCATCGAGCCCAGACGCAGATCGCCGCTCCAGATATCTTCCTGCACGCTGCGCCAGGCCATCTGGCAAAGCTGCTCCAGATGCTCGGCATGGGGCAACAAGCGTTCGCCGGCCGCAGTCACTCGCAGACGCTGCCCCTGACGCTGAAAAAGCCGGATGTCCAGTTGCTGCTCCAATTGACGAAGGCGCGCCGAGACGTTCGACGGCACGCAGTGCAGGCGCACGCCGGCGGCGCTCAGCGAGCCCTCCCGAGCCACGGCGAGAAAATAACGCAGCAGCTGCGGATTGAGTCGTTGCCAGGCATCCATGACATTCACCAAAAGTGAAAATAGAACGCAATATTTTTCACTAACCATCAAGCAACGACAATGACTAAGGTGGGCAGCACGAACGGAGACCCTATGCCCAGACTCGACCGCGCCCACCTCACTGCCCTGCTCGCCGCCGCACTGGCGCTGGTGGTCGTCCACGCGCTGGGCCGTTTCGCCTTCACCCCCTTGCTGCCACTGCTGCTCGACGACGGCCTGTTCGATCTGGCCCAAGGCGCCCAGTTGGCGACCTGGAATTATCTCGGCTATCTGCTTGGCGCCCTGCTTGCGCTGTTCATGGCCAACCCGCGCGGCCTACGCCTGGGCTTGCCGGCCGCCTTGCTGGTCAATGCCGGCCTGACCCTGGCCCAGGTGTTCACCCACGACGTCGACCTGCTGGCCGCCCTGCGCCTGGCCAACGGCGTCAGCAACGGCGTGGTCTTCGTGCTGGCCCCGGCCCTGGTGCTGGAGTGGCTTGCCCTGCGCCAGGCCACGGCGCTGAGCGGCCTGGTCTATCTGGGCTTGGGTGGCGGCATGTTGCTGTGCGGCCTGCTGGTGGCCATCACCTCATGGCAGGGACCGATGCGCTGGCTGCCGATCGCGCTGTGCGCCCTGCCTCTGGCGCTGTTTTGCGCTCCGATGCTGAGGCGCCTGGCGCGTGATCTGCCCGACAAGCCACCCGCGACCGCCCGTAGCGCATTGTTCGGCAGCCACAACCTGGCGTTGCTGATGGCCTATCTGGGAGCAGGCCTGGGTTACATCCTGCCATTGACCTTTCTGCCGGCCCTGGCTCGCGAACAGCTGCCCGCCGGTCATCCGCTACTGGTCGGCAACTGGTGGTGGACGGCGCTCGCCTGCCTGCTCTCGGCGACGCTGTGGAATCATGCCGGCGCCTGGCTGGGCGATCGTCGTGCCCTGCTGGCCAACTACCTGCTGCAACTGCTCGGCGTGACGATGCCGATCCTGCTGCCCGGTCCCTTT
>Ga0306892_100607_pt1 | contig 12491 bp, 16 predicted proteins | sample AntDeeMetagen290_FD_190408 | JGI IMG/M metagenome (GOLD analysis project Ga0306892, IMG submission 190408) | Saline lake microbial communities from Deep lake, Antarctica - Metagenome #290 (v2) (version 2) | ecosystem: Environmental > Aquatic > Non-marine Saline and Alkaline > Saline | place...
CAACCGGCGCCACAGCCTTACAACGAGCCGGAAGAGCCTATAAGCCTGCCATCCATTCCCATAGACACACCCGCACAGCGGGTTGCATACGAGCCGGTAAGCCAGCCTCAGCCACATGCATCGATCCAGTGGACGGAGGAAGAGAAGGCGAGGGCGATTGCCAGCTCTCAGAACGTGTTCAGTGACAAGAACTACACGCCAAAGCAGCCAGCCAGCACCTACACACCGCCCGCAACACATCGCATAGCCCAGGCACCCCAGCAAACGCAGCAGCGCCAAGCCCAACAGGTAAACCGCGAGCGTACATCCAGGTGGATCAAGAGCTGGAACGGCGGCAGCAACTACCTGGCGGAGTGGCTATCGGTGAATAACTACATCGACGGCACCAGCGTCTGTGCCAATCATCGACGCGGATCAATCGACTACCGCGAATGCCGCAAGGCCGCCAAGCAGCACTTCCACGAACAGTGCAGAACCTGGCGTGCCCGCTATGACAGTGACCGCAAGACAAGCAGTGATCGCATGAAGACGCGCTATTGCTCTGCGGCGAGCAGTTTTAATCCGATGGGATGATGGCAACTGGCAATTGCGCAGCGGTGATCTAACCTGAGAAAGGGCCAACACAAGGAAGGTGCTTTCTCATGCCTCTCATCCTCAGCCGCCGTCCTGGCGAAAGCTTTCGTATTTTCCTCGCGCCTAACGCTAACACCGAAGAAATTCTAAAGAAGTTGTGTACTTCGGGTTTGGAGGTGCGGGTTAGTGCCTTGAGTGGGGCTCAGGTAAAGCTTTTGATTGATGCTCCTATGGAGTTTCTTGTACTAAGAGATGAGCTTGTTTGAACGCTCCTTTATATCTTGATAGTAGCCTGCAATGAAATATACAAGCCTAGTAAACGGAAGAGGGTTTTGGGCATGAAAGATATCACGAGCACTGCATTAAGAGCGATGCTGATTCTGGGAGTGATTGCTGTTCTATCAGCTTGCGCGGTTAAGCTGGCTCCCGAGTATGATAAAGCCATAGTTGATGGACTAAAGGAGAATAGCAAAAGCACTATGGTGTTTTTTGCATCAGTGTCTGGTGGAACTAAGAAGGCGGATTATTCCACTAGAGAGAAAACTTATAACGAGCTAATAGGCGCATTTGAGGCGCTAAAGATAATATCTGAGTCCAGGCCGATTCCCAGTAACAAGGTTGTTGAAAAGGCAAATGAATACTTGCGTTCACGTAATCAGGCAGAAATGTCTATGGTTGCCCCAAGCTCTGGTGCATTGCAGGAAGTGGTAAGGCAATTGGTGTCAATGAGGGAGAGAGATCAGACCGTGGATATGAGTGCGAATATGATAGGGATATATAAAGGGCCAATCCTAATTTCGCTGGATCAAGCGATTACATACGAAAGCTTTCTTGAGAGGTAATTTGTCATGGATATTTCTGTAAGTGAGTTGGTTGGAGAAATTAAAACTGCCGTTCGTGGCATTCTAAAAACTGATATTGAGAGTGTTAGGGGGTTTTCTGAGAGGCAGTTGCATGCAATTGCTAAGCAGTCCGCATTGGTTGCTGCTGCAATAAATAGTGGAGAAATAGGCGAGGGAGAAAAAGACTTCTTTCTTGATACCATAGAGAATATGGTTAGGAATTTTGTTAATGCCCTTCGCGGGCTAATGATGGTGATTTTGGAAAAAGTGTGGAACGCAATTGTCGGCGTTATATGGAAGGCTTTCGATGCTGCGGTAGGTACGGTTCTTTTCATCACACCGATGGCTCTGGTCTGAGATAGATTTTTAGCTCTTTTTCGGTGAATCAACGGAGTGTCGAAAAAGTGTCGAAATCATAGAGCCGAATAGCGACGAATCGAGCAGGCGAGGGGAGCGGAAGGCCCGTATTGAGCGGGTTTGGCACGGACTGACACGCTACCGAAACGGGTTCGAATCTCTTCTTCACCGCCACTTTCGCAATACCTAAAGCCCTGAAAGCTGACAAGCTTTCGGGGCTTTTTGATTTCTGGCTTGTCGCTCTTCTCTCGGCTCAAGACGCTAATCAGCCAACTGCTCGCTTCAATTCGATGGAGCAGGTGACTGCCTGGAGTGCCGTACACGTTCGCGCAGGCTAGCGAAATATCGCTGGTTAGCAGGCTTTGCTGGCTTGGATTCGGCACCAGCCAGCAACTCATTGCGTAGTTGCTGGCGTTTGTCGTTTGGCATGGACGCTCCCTTGAAGAGATTAACCTAAAAGGTTATTTTGTGCGGCATGGAAAAGCGCAAACCCCATTTCAAGCTTGAGCTGGTGAAGCAGGCCGTAACCGAGCAGCGTTATCGCTTCACCCGCGTAGCCTTGGAAGGGGGCGCCGAGCTGGGTATGGAGATGGCTGACATGCTGGCCGTTATCAGTGCCCTGAGCAGCCGCGACTTTTTCAAGAGCATGACAACCTATGCGGATCATACTACCTGGCAGGACGTTTACCGACCCGACACCGAATTCGGGCAGGTCTATCTGAAGTTCACGCTGGTGGCCGATCTGCTGATCGTTTCCTTCAAGGAGAAGTGACCATGAAATGTCCAGTATGCGGCGGGGCGGAACTGGTTCACGACACCCGCGATATGCCCTTCACCTACAAGGGGCAGACCACCCAAATTACTGCAGTAACGGCTGACTGGTGCGATGCGTGCGGCGAGTCCCTGACTGGGCCGGCTGAGAGTGAGCGCGTTATGCGTGCCATGAACGAGTTTCGCCAGCAGGTGAACGCCCAGGACGGCAATCAGGAGCTTATTCGCAGCGTGCGTAAGCAGTTGCGGTTGAGCCAACGTGAAGCGGCCGAGCTGTTCGGCGGTGGGCCGAATGCGTTTTCTCGTTACGAGCGAGGCAGCACAGAAGCACCGCAACCGCTGGTGCAGTTGTTCAAAATCTTGGGGCGACACCCGGAGTTGATCAACGAGCTGCGTGCTGGTTGAGTGTCGAAATCATAGAGCCAAATAGCAACGTATTGAGCAGGCGAGGGGAGCGGAAAGCCCGTAACGAGCGGTTTTGGCACGGATTGACATGCTACCGAAACGGGTTCGAATCTGTTCTTCACCACCACTTTCGCAAAGCCCCTGCAGGTAAACCTACAGGGGCTTTTGTTTTTCTGGTCCCCACAGTTTTCACGCTATGCGTACCCATGATGCGTACATACACGCCTGTCATCATTCCTTCGTCGTTCCGTCATATCGCTGCCACCGCGATTGGTTGCAATCGCAGCATAGGCCAGGAGGATGCTGCGATGCAGATATGCGTGATTGGAGCAGGATACGTAGGTTTGGTGACGGCCACCTGTTTTGCCGAAATGGGCAATCAGGTGGTCTGCGTCGAGCGAGATCCGCAGCGCGTCGCGATGCTTTCGCGAGGTGAGGTGCCGATCTACGAGCCTGGCCTGGAGACGATGCTCAAGGCGCAGCTGGCGGGTGGGCAGCTCAGTTTCACTTCGCAGCTGAAGGCCGGCATCCGCCGCGCCGAGGTCATTTTCATTGCGGTGGGCACGCCCAGTGGCGAGGACGGTTCTGCCGATCTGAGCCATGTGCTGGCGGTTGCCGACGAGCTGGGTGAGCGGCTCGATCATGCGTGTCTGGTGGTGGACAAATCCACGGTGCCGGTGGGCACCGCTGAGCGTGTGGCGCAGCGCATCAACGCCGGTCTGGTGCGTCGGGAGCAACGGGCGCGGGTGATCGTGGCGAGCAATCCGGAGTTTCTCAAGGAAGGCTCTGCAGTCGAGGATTTCATGCGCCCTGATCGGGTGATCGTCGGCTGCGACGACGAACGTGGGCGCGAGTTGCTACGCCGGCTGTATGCGCCATTTCTGCGCAATCACGATCGCCTGTTGTGCATGGGCGTGCGCGCCGCCGAGTTCAGCAAGTACGCGGCCAATGCCTTTCTGGCAACCAAGATTTCCTTTATCAACGAGATGGCAGGTATCTGCGCGCGGTTGGGCGTGGATATCGAGGAGGTACGCCGCGGTATAGGTAGCGACCGGCGTATCGGCACGCACTTCATCTACGCCGGTTGCGGTTATGGCGGCTCGTGCTTTCCCAAGGATGTGAAGGCGCTGATCCGCACGGCTGAGCACGAGGGCATCGAACCGGGCATCCTGCGTGCGGTCGAAGCGCGTAATGCGCTGCAGAAAACGCTGCTGTTCCAGGCTTTGCGCGAGCATTTCAATGGCCACTTGCAGGGGCGGGTCGTCGCGCTCTGGGGGCTGGCATTCAAGCCCGGCACTGACGATCTGCGCGAGGCGCCCAGCCTGGTGCTGCTCGACGCACTGCTGACCTCCGGCGCCAAGGTGCAGGCTTGCGACCCTGCTGCCACGGCAGCTGTTGCTGCACGCTATGCGGCGGCCGTCGAGGCGGGGCAACTGATGTTGAGCGAATCCCCCTATGCCGTCGCCCAGGGCGCCGATGCGCTGGTGCTGGTGACGGAGTGGAAGCAGTTCCGTCAGCCGGACTTCCCGCGTATTCGCGGTGCGATGCGCATGCCGGTGCTGTTCGACGGGCGCAACATCTATGACGCCGATCAGCTGGCTGAGCTGGGTTTTCTTTATCGCGGCATCGGTCGACCTGCAAGCGGCAGTTGTAAGGCTAGCGCGGCTTGATAGACTGAGCGCGCATTCCAACCATCCCCACTAGGGAGTCCCATGATCAAGAAATGCCTGTTCCCCGCTGCCGGTTACGGCACGCGCTTCCTGCCTGCTACCAAGGCAATGCCCAAGGAAATGTTGCCGGTGGTGAACAAGCCACTGATTCAATATGGGGTTGAAGAGGCACTCGAGGCTGGCCTCAACCAGATCTCCATCGTCACCGGTCGCGGCAAGCGTGCGCTGGAAGACCATTTTGACGTGAGCTACGAGCTCGAACACCAGATCAAGGGCACCGACAAGGAGAAGTACCTGGTTGGCATCCGTCGTCTGATCGACGAGTGCAGCTTCTCCTACACCCGTCAGGTCGAAATGAAAGGCCTGGGCCACGCCATCCTCTGCGGTCAGCCGCTGATCGGTGACGAGCCGTTCGCTGTGGTACTGGCCGACGACCTGTGCCTGAACCTGGAAGGCGATAGCGTGCTGGCGCAGATGGTCAAGCTGTACAACCAGTTCCGCTGCTCCATCGTGGCGATTCAGGAAGTGCCGAAGGACGAGACGTCCAAGTATGGCGTGATCGCTGGCGAGATGATCCGCGATGACATCTACCGTGTCAGCAACATGGTGGAGAAGCCCAAGCCCGAGGACGCGCCGTCGAACCTGGCGATCATCGGCCGCTACATCCTCACCCCGGATATCTTCGATCTGATTCGCAGCACACCGCCGGGCAAGGGTGGCGAAATCCAGATCACCGATGCGCTGATGCGCCAGGCCCAGCAGGGCTGCGTGATGGCATACAAGTTCAAGGGCCAGCGTTTCGACTGCGGTAGCGCCGAGGGTTACATCGACGCGACCAATTTCTGCTTCGAGAACCTGTACAAGACTGGCAAGGCGTTCTGATACGTCTGCTTATCAGCGCAGCCTTTCGTAGGAGCCCCGCCTCGGGGCGAAGCTTTGCGTTGCCTCGTCGCCCCAGTTCGTGGCGAGGCGCCGCTCCTACAGAATCGGTGCATTGATGCTGAAACTGACGCCACCCTCGGGTGGCGTTTTGCATTTCAGGGGATGGGCATCTGTTCCGAGCCGGGGCCGAGCGGCTGGCCGTAGCTGAACTCGACGTAGTTGCCGGCCGGGTCGCGCAGGCCGCAGTAGTAGCCGACCGGGTAGGACTCGTCCCGCGGTGGCCAGATCAGGCAGCCGTCGCGTTCGGCCAGGGCGGCGATGCGATCGACCTCGGCGCGGCTGCCCAGGGCAAAGCCGAAGTGGCTGTAGTCATTGGCGGCCAGGTTCCTGTCCTGGCCGCCGGGCATGATCACGAAGATGAACTGGTGTTCCTTGCCCGGCTCGGCCATCCAGACGATGCGTGTGCCCTTGCCGGGGCGCTCGTGGATCACCTGCATGCCACAGAAACGCTGATAGAAGGCAATGCAGGCGTCGAGATCGGGGACGTGCAGGGCCAGATGGGTCAGGGTAGGGCGCATGGTGTTCTCCTCTGCCTATCAGCTTAGCGCGGGCCTTTACGGTATGCTCCTCGTCTGCCAAGGAGATACCTCATGAGTTACGACTTCGACCTGTTCGTTATCGGCGCCGGTTCCGGCGGCGTGCGTGCGGCGCGCTTCGCCGCAGGTTTCGGTGCGCGCGTTGCGGTCGCCGAGAGCCGCTACCTCGGCGGCACCTGTGTCAACGTCGGCTGCGTACCGAAAAAACTGCTGGTGTACGGCGCGCATTTCGCCGAGGACTTCGAGCAGGCCTCGGGTTTCGGCTGGTCGCTGGGCGAAGCGAATTTCGACTGGGCGACGCTGATCGCCAACAAGAACCGCGAGATCGAACGCCTCAATGGCATTTACCGCAATCTGTTGACCAACAGCGGCGTCAGTCTGTTCGAGGGGCATGCGCGCATCGTCGATGCCCATACCGTCGAAGTGAACGGCCAGCGGCATAGTACTGAACGCATCCTGATCGCCACCGGCGGCTGGCCGCAGATTCCCGATATTCCCGGTCGCGAACACGCCATCAGCTCCAACGAAGCCTTCTTCCTCAAGCAACTGCCCAAGCGCGTACTGGTGGTGGGCGGCGGTTATATCGCCGTGGAGTTTGCTTCGATCTTCCATGGCCTGGGTGCAACTACCTCGCTGCTTTATCGCGGCGACCTGTTCCTGCGAGGTTTCGACGGTGCAGTACGCGAGCACCTGCGCGACGAGTTGAGCAAGAAGGGCCTGGACCTGCAGTTCAACGCCGACATCGCCAGCATCGAGCGCAAGGCCGATGGCAGCCTGGCCGCGACGCTCAAGGATGATCGCGTGCTGGAGGCCGATTGCGTGTTCTACGCCACCGGCCGCCGGCCGATGTTGGACAACCTCGGCCTGGAAAACGTCGAGGTCAAGCTGGACAAACGCGGCTATGTCGAAGTCGATGACCTGTTCCAGACCTCCACGCCGTCGATTCTCGCCCTTGGCGACGTGATCGGCCGCGTGCAGCTGACCCCGGTTGCGCTGGCCGAAGGCATGGCCGTGGCGCGTCGGTTGTTCAAGCCCGAGGAATACCGGCCGCTGGATTACAGCATGATCCCTACCGCCGTGTTCAGCCTGCCGAATATCGGCACCGTTGGCCTGAGCGAAGAGCAGGCCATTGAAGCTGGGCACAAGGTGAAGATCTTCGAGAGCCGTTTCCGTCCGATGAAGCTGACGCTGACCGAGAACCCCGAGCGCACGCTGATGAAGCTGGTGGTCGATGCCGACAGCGACCGCGTGCTCGGCTGCCATATGGTCGGCCCGGAAGCCGGCGAGATCGTTCAGGGTCTGGCTGTTGCGCTGAAAGCCGGCGCGACCAAGCAGATATTCGACGAGACCATCGGCGTGCATCCGAGCGCCGCCGAGGAGTTCGTCACCCTGCGTACGCCGGTCAGCCGCTGAGGACAGCATGGAAAAGCTTTTCTATGTCGCCGACTTGTTCGGCGTTGCCGTGTTCGCCATCACCGGCGCGCTGATGGCGGGGCGCAAGTCCATGGACCTGTTCGGTGTGCTGGTGATGGCCATCGTCACCGCGCTGGGCGGCGGTACGCTGCGCGACCTGATTCTGGACAATCATCCGGTCAGCTGGATTCGCGATGACACCTACATTCTCGTCGCCTCATTGGCGGCCCTGGGCACCGTGGCCTGGGTGCGCATGACCCAGCCGATTCACGAGAAAGGTCTGCTGATCGCCGATGCCTTCGGTCTGGCCGTGTTCACCGTGTACGGCACCGAGCTGGCGCTGCAGCACGGCACGCCGATCAGCACCGCGGTGATCATGGGGGTGATGACTGGCGTGGTTGGTGGGGTGATTCGCGATGTGCTGTGCAACGAGATTCCGCTGATCTTCCAGAAGGAAATCTACGCCACGGCCTGCATTGCCGGCGCGCTGACCTTCATCGGCCTGCGTGCCCTGGGCACGCCGCACTGGCTGGATACCGCCGCGGCGATGTTCGTGGTGCTGGCAGCGCGCCTGGCGGCGATTCATTGGCACCTCGGGTTGCCGCGTTTTCATCTTCTGGACAGGCATTGAGCATGATCGAGAGACTGGACCATCTGGTACTGACGGTGGCGGATATCGACGCCACCGTCGATTTTTACCAGCGCGTGCTGGGCATGCGCCATGAGCGTTTTGGCGCCGGGCGCAGTGCCCTGGTATTCGGCCAGCAGAAATTCAATCTGCATCAGGCCGGGCGTGAGTTCGAGCCCAAGGCGATCAAGCCGACACCAGGCGCCATCGATCTGTGCCTTATCACCCTGTGGCCGCTGGAGCGAGTCATGGCTCATCTGGCCGAGCAGGGCGTGACAGTAGAAGAGGGGCCGGTGGCGCGCACCGGCGCCGTGGGGCCTATCGAATCGGTGTACTTTCGCGACCCGGACGGCAATCTGATCGAAGTGAGCCGTTATCCCGCATAGGGACGGCTTCTTGCTTGCAGCGGCACCTCGGCATCCACGTGCTGAGGTCGAGGTGCCGAACGTCGCAAAACGTGCAGCAGCGAAACGGCGCCTGCTGAAATATCTTGAACCGTAAAGGTTCTAAACGGGTCAGGTTCTATTACCGAGTCACTCAATTGGTATAGAACTCATGATCAAGAAATGTTTGTTTCCCGCAGCCGGTTACGGCACCCGTTTTCTTCCCGCTACCAAGTCGATGCCCAAGGAAATGCTCCCGGTGGTCGACACCCCGTTGATCCAGTATGGCGTCGAAGAAGCACTGCAAGCCGGGCTGCATGAAATTGCCATCGTCACCGGCCGTGGCAAGCGTTCGCTGGAAGACCACTTCGACATCAGCTACGAGCTGGAACACGAGATTTCCAACACCGGCAAGGAAAAATCCTTGAGTGGTGTACGCCACCTGATCGATCAGTGCACCTTCTCCTATACCCGCCAGATCGAGATGAAAGGCCTAGGTCACGCCATCCTCACCGGCCGCTCGTTGATCGGCGACGAGGCGTTCGCCGTGGTGCTGGCCGATGACCTGTGCCTGAACCTGGAAGGCGACGGCGTGCTGGCCCAGATGGTCAAGCTCTACGAACAGTTCCGCTGCTCCATCGTCGCCATTCAGGAAGTACCGATGGAGGAGGTTTCGCGCTACGGCGTGATCGCCGGCGAAGCGCTGCGCGACGACATCTTCCGCATCGAGCGGATGGTGGAGAAACCCAACCCCGAAGATGCGCCGTCGAACCTGGCGATCATCGGCCGCTACATCCTCACGCCGGATATCTTCGAACTGATCGAGCAGACCGAACCGGGCAAGAGCGGCGAGATCCAGATCACCGACGCGCTGATGAAGCAGGCCCAGCAGGGCTGTGTGCTGGCCTACAAGTTCAAGGGTCGCCGCTTCGATTGCGGTTCGGCCGAAGGCTACGTGCAGGCCACCAACTTCTGCTTCGAGAATCGCCACAAGACTCATCCGGTGATGACTGCGAGCCCGCAGCTGAAGGCCGTCTGAACACCAGCGAAAGGAGGAGTGAAGGATGAACGACAAGACCCTGCCGCCTCAGCATCAGCAACGGCAACCTGGTGTCGAACACGCCATGCACCCTGAGCCGATCTACCTTGCCGATGATTACCGCGCGGCCGGCAAGCTGACCGGCAAGGTGGCGATCATCACCGGCGGCGACAGCGGTATCGGCCGCGCCGTTGCCGTGCACTACGCCCTGGAAGGGGCCAAGGTTGCATTGGTTTACCTGAACGAGGATGAAGATGCGCAGAAAACCCTCGACGAGGTAAAGCACCACGGCGGCGAAGCCATCGCCCTGGCCGGTGACGTGGGCGACGGCGGCTTCTGCCAGTGCGTGGTCGATGCCGTGATCGCCAAGTGGGGACGCCTCGATATCCTCATCAACAACGCCGGCGAACAGCATCCCGAGCACAACCTCGAAGCACTCGACGAGGAGCAGTGGGAGCAGACCTTCCGCACCAACATCTTCGCCATGTTCCACCTGACCAAGGTCGCGCTCGAGCATCTGCAGCCGGGGGCGAGCATCATCAACACCAGTTCGGTAACGGCCTACAAGGGCAATCCGATGCTGCTCGACTATTCCTCGACCAAGGGCGCGATCACCTCGTTCACCCGCTCGCTGTCGATCAACCTGGCGCCGCGTGGCATTCGCGTCAATGGCGTCGCGCCTGGGCCGATCTGGACGCCGCTGATCCCGTCCACCTTCAGCGCCGAGAAGGTCTCCGAGTTCGGTGCGGACACGCCGCTGGGCCGGCCTGGACAACCTGCAGAGGTCGCTCCGGCATTCGTTTATCTGGCCAGCAACGATGCCTCTTACGTCACCGGGCAGATGCTGCATGTCAACGGCGGAAGCGTGGTCAACGGCTGATGAAAAAAAGCCTGAACGACTCGCAGCAGAGCCTGCCTCATCTTATGTGGAGGCAATAACGCCTCGCGAGTAACTATCAGGAGGTACCAGCAATGGCGACCAACAAAAATCCGGGTAACTTCGCAAACGATCGTGAAAAGGCCTCGGAAGCCGGCCGTAAAGGCGGTCACAACAGCGGCGGCAACTTCGCCAACGACCGTCAGAGAGCGTCCGAAGCCGGGCGCAAGGGTGGTCAGAAAAGCCAAAGCGGTCGCGAGTCGTGACCGTCATGCCAGGGCCCGCTAGAAGCGGGCCCTGGCATTTTTACCGATGTGATTGGTAGACCTGAGGAGAGCAAAACGATGAATGCCATCGAACTGCTGAAAAAGGATCACGAAACCGTAAAGGAGCTGCTGAGCAAGCTCGAGGACACCACCGAGCGCGCGGTGCAGACGCGCAAGAAACTGCTGCTCAAGATCGAGCAGGAATTGAAGATTCACACCGAGCTTGAAGAGCAGATTTTCTATCCGGCCTTCAGGCGCGCCGGCAGCAAGGACGACGCCGTACTCGCCATCGAGGCCAAGGAAGAGCATCGCGCCGTAGAAGCGCTGGTATTGCCCGACATCAAGGAAACCTCGCCATCCACCCTCGAGTTCGCAGGCAGAGTCAAGGTGCTCAAGGAGCTGCTGGAGCACCACATCGAGGAAGAGGAACGCGACATGTTCCCCCAGGCCAGCAAGCTGCTGAGCAAACGTCAGTTGCAGGAACTGGGGCAGTCGATGGAAGTGCTGCGCAAGTCGCTCAAGAGCAACGCCCAAGCCAAGGCGGCCTGAGCATCACCGGGCCGATGCTTGCGCAAGGCGGGCATCGGTCTAGCAGGCCGTTGAAGAACTGCCTGCGTTGGCAATACTGCGTTAAAAACGGCCTCGCGTGCGAGCCCAGTCAAAATGCTCATTTACAACGCGTAAAGTCGAGCGCGACTCCGAGCGTTTTTCGGCTGTTTTTGCGGGGCCGCCATCGGTATTGTCTTGCCTGCCTCGCCTACATTTTTTAACGGCCTGCTAGCGCTGGCGCAGATTGGGCTGATAGCTCAGGCGCAACGCCACGCAGGCGATCCGCTCGGCCTGATCGTACTGCGTTTTCTCCAGCTCCTCACCGAACACATCCGGATCGATTTCCTGGTAGTCCCAGTTCCAACCCGTATCGCCCAGCGACAGGCGAATGGCATTGAGCAAAGGATCTTCACCGTCAACGATCGCCACCCCGGTATAGAGCAACAGCGTGCCGCCAGGCGCGAGTCTTTGCATTGCCGTATCGAAGATCGCCAAGGACAGTCCGGCGCCATGCTTGCCGCCGCCGTGGCGATAGGTACGCTGTTGCGGATCGAGCATATAGGGCGGGTTGGCGATGATCATGTCGAACTGCCCGTCCACATCCCGTAGCAGGTCGCTGCTCTGTACGCGCAGGTTATAGATGCCCGCCAGGCGCGCATTCACTGCGGTCAGGGCCAGTGCTCTGGGGTTGATATCCAGCGCCATGACTTCTGCCCCCGGGCGTAGCTGCGCTGCCGTGATAGCGCCAGGGCCAGCGCCGCAGCCGATATCGGCGATGCGCCGCAGCGGCTGGTTGGTGTGCGCCAGGTAATCGCGCAGCAGGCGGGTGAAACGGTAGGTATCGGGGCCGAAGAACACTGCGTCGCTTTCCTCCGTGGGAAAACGCGAGTGCACATAGAGCCCGTCGCCCAGGGTCGACCAGCGCACCTGGCTGATCCAACCTTGCGCGTGGGGCTGCAACACCTCGGCCTCACGCATGCTGTCGAGGATTTCCTCGTCCAGCGTGCCTTCAGCGAAGGGTCGGCTCCAACCGAAGACGTCGCGCAAGTCCTTGGCCAGGGCATTGCCCGGACGCTGGTTGACGCGCTGATGGGTGAGTGGTGTGGGGGTGACGAAGCGATAACCGCGGGCACGTAAAAGCGTGCCTAGGCGCAGCAGGGCGAGACTCTGGGGGGCGTTGAAGGTTGGTTCGAGCATGAGTGGATTCCAGGGGCAGGGCGGCTACTGGATCAGCGCCGCG
>Ga0306892_100625_pt1 | contig 12196 bp, 12 predicted proteins | sample AntDeeMetagen290_FD_190408 | JGI IMG/M metagenome (GOLD analysis project Ga0306892, IMG submission 190408) | Saline lake microbial communities from Deep lake, Antarctica - Metagenome #290 (v2) (version 2) | ecosystem: Environmental > Aquatic > Non-marine Saline and Alkaline > Saline | place...
GTCTTCCTCGATAAAGACGCGGTCGACTGCCCGTCGTGTGTTGGTCTTATACCACGGTTGAATGTCGTCGTTCCGAAAGACGGCTATCGTCTCGTACTCCGTCCACTCTTGATCGTCTGTGGGTGCTAATGAGTCGACCGTATTGTCGGCAAGCAATGATGTCGACAGCGTCGCGCCGCCGAGCCCAACCCCGACGATCAGGAGGAGAATAATTGCCGCGGTCAACTGGGTACCGATCCGCTTACGAACTCCGGCCAGCCATCGTCCCTGATTGGTCGACCGGCGGCGATACTTGCTGAGGTCGATCTGGCTATCGTGGTCTCCGGTTCGATTCGTCGAGACCGATTCATCATCTGCCCTCGGTCGCCAGTTGTTGTCACACACGTTGCAGATGCGGATCATTCCCACTGATCGCATCTCATCTTCGATCTCGGAGTGAGAGCATTTCGGACAGCCGTTTGAGAATGCCGAACGTTTCTGAATGCAACCACAGTGACAGTGTTCCAGGACCCGCTGTTCGACTGTGTCGCTCGATCCACAGTTCGGACAGCCACCGCTGGAAGAGCTCACAATTGTAGCTGAACAAATAAATATATTGGTCGTGTTGCAAAGCGGTCTAGACTTTGCCGCTGGTACTCTCAATTGAGAGGTCACAGTTGATTGCTGTTTTGGTCGAACGTTGGAGCAGTTCGTCGAGGAACGCTTGGTAGTACTCGGGGTCGGCGTACTTCACCAACCGAAGTTGGAGTATCGCTTCCAATCCCTCTGCTGTCCAGCGCATCCACTGGTTCTTGCACCGCTTGCTGACCTCGCCCATCAGTCGTTCGACGGGGTTCGAGGTCCACGGAACCTCGAACCCCTCGACAGCGTGCTCGGCGAACGTCACAATCGACGGCAGCCACCGCCGAAGATACCCTGCAGCCTTTGCTGACCCGAACTGCTCCAGTTGCCACGCTGTCTTCTCTAATCGCTCTCTCGTTCGCGCGATCCGCGAGCGGATCGCCGCGAACTCCTCCGCTGGACGATGCTTCGCCACAGAGTTCTTCAGATGGAACACCTCGTCGATCACCTCCGAAACGATCTCCTTCCGACGGTCCAAGGAGAAGACGCCATCGTCCCAGAGGGTGTAACCCAGCGTTCGGCCGACGTGGACGAGATCGAGCTGGTGGTCACGGTTTTCGTCGGTAAAGGCTGTGACGATGCCGCTATCAGCGTCACTGACGACCGTCGCGTCGTCAGTGACTGCGCCGATATCATCGAGTTCGGCGGCAGTTTCGTCCCAGTCAGCGTTGACCGACAGATCCAGCAGGGAGCGTGACTCTTCGGCGGTGTCTTCGCCGAGCGTTGCTTGGACGGAGTGGGACGAGCGGTCGTCGTCTTGGCTGTGGCACTTTGTCCCGTCAGGAATGACGGCGTCAGCGTCTGTGCCAGCGACACAGTCTGGAAGGAACTGTTTGAGCTTGTGGTCGTATTTCTTGGCACGGCGGTTGATGGTGGTCGGCGACGGCATCGAGACGAAGCTGTCGCCGTGATTGGCAGCGTCTCGATAGCTGAGCGAGGTAGCGAGATCGACGCTTTTGGCGGCGATGTCCTGCTGATAGCGGTTCTGCCCGTCGAAGTCGAGAACGTCTTCGACGGGCCGGAAGTAGCTGGATTCGTCTGGGGAAGCGGCTGTATCTTCGACGTAGTGGAGAGAGAACTCGTGTTCTCCGGCAGTTGTGACAGCTGTGCGGGTGTCGGTGCCGGCGCGTTGGAAGCGCTGGTCACCGTTGCCATGTGCGTGTTTCTCACCACAGAGCGCCTCGACGCTGGCGGCGTCGAGGCTCTCGACCAGCGATTCGAGAAGGACTGCTTCGAGGTTCTGGTCAGTGACGGCCTCGGCAAGCGTGGCGAGCGGTAGCGTTTTGTCGTCGTCGATACTCAGTTCGAACCGCACGTCGATTGTGGCGTGCATGGGGTACCTCGGTTTGGACACCAGAGGCAACCCCGCCTTCACGGGAGTCAGTTACTACTGAACTCTAGAGGACTTTGCGACACGACCCAACAGTTTAGATTGTCGAGTAATAACCATTCATCGACTAATGGTAGATCGTGTTCCGTTTCTAGATCTCACACGAGAGTACGAGGAGTTTGGAGACGAAATGACCGAAGCTATTGAGTCTGTTCTCTCCTCGGGCTATTTTGTACTTGGGGACCACGTAGCAGAGTTCGAAGAGACTTTTGCAAATTATACCGGCGCTGAGTACGGAATTGGTGTAAACTCGGGGTCAGACGCACTGTATCTGGTACTACGAGCGCTGGATATTCAGAAAGGGGACGAGGTCATTCTCCCATCCCACACCTTTGTTTCTACTGCCGATGCGGTGGTTCGAAATGGAGCAACTCCTGTATTCGTGGATATTGATCCGGAGACTTATACGATTGATCCAGAAGCGGTCAATGAGCAAGTGACACCGGACACTGCCGCAGTGATACCAGTGCATTTGTATGGGCAGCCAGCGGATATGGCACCCCTACAGGAACTTGCAGCAGAACACGAGTTCGCAATTGTCGAGGATGCCTCGCAGGCACATGGTGCAAAATACCGTGGAGAACCGGTTGGTTCGTTGGGTGACATTGCATGCTTCAGTCTCTATCCAACGAAGAATCTGGGTGCATACGGTGATGCGGGTATTGTCGTGAGTGACAATGCAGAACTGGCTGACAGAGTCGAAATGGCGCGTCAGTACGGCGAATCGGAGCGGTACGAGTACGAGTTTGTGGGAGTCAATAGCCGACTGGACGAACTCCAGGCCGCGGTTCTCAATTATAAGCTTACGCGGCTCGATGAGCTGAACGCCCGTCGGCAGCAAGTTGCTGAACAGTACAGGAAACGATTAGACAGTGTTGAGACTCCGAGTGTTCGTTCCGATTCTGAGCACGTATATCATCTGTATGTTATCCAGTGTAGTGAACGGGATGAATTGCAAGCGTATCTCTTGGATAACGGTGTACAGACGCTTATTCATTATCCAACGCCGATTCACAAACAACCTTCTTACAGGGCAGTTGGTCGTCGAGGTGATTTGCGAGTTACAGAGCGTATCGCCAACAGGATTTTATCGTTGCCCATGCACCCATTTTGTACACAAGAAGAAGTAGAGAATGTTGCAACTTTAATTCAGGAGTACTGACCTATCTTTAATCAGCGAGAGAATCCCGCCGTTCACGGCGGGCGTGAATCGCGTCCGTTCCGTGACGCAACCGCCGCCAGTGGCACGGCCGGAACCCCCACCGAAACCGCTAAGTCGTCCGCAAACGTGTGTTTCGATAGGGTTACGCCACATCCCATTGCGAACGAGCGCGGGATGTGGGCCGCACTCCACCCATGTTTGCGGCGCGCGGGAAGCCCGGTTGATGGCCTTTGGCCGACAAGGTGTGAACCGTGCCGACACAGAACCGCGAGGTTCGACCGATTGGGTGAGAGCGGTCGGTTGAAAATCGACCGCGATGACACGCTTTCGGATGGGAGCGCCCGTGACAGCGCCACAAGACGCTCCCGGCCGAGGGTCGAAACCCGCCCCATCGACGCCGGGAGAGCCAGTCTCAGTCGATCACATCGAGAATTCTCTACCCCCTCCAGTAGAGGTTGAATTTGCGTCTTCGATGCGTGGTCAATTCTCGAAATGACACGGACGGTGAGTTTCGGCGGTGAGGGGTCGCTGTCGGCGGCGGACTGCCGCCGACGCGACAGTGTCGCCACTCACGATTGCTGTCCCGAGCGGTGGACAGCTACCGGAAGAACCGGTCGTCGAGTGGTTGGTTCGCTGGAACAGACCTGCGCACACCAAGCGCTGTCCAGGCTGCCCGCAGCACCATCTCACAGAACTCCGTGAACGACCATCTCCAGAGGCGGCGCCCCCCGCGGCGGGGCGCCGCCACGTACCTCCAGTGAAGATACCGCCAGCTGTTCTGAAGCAATAGGCTCACTACAAACATCACCAGCCGCAGTCCAGCATCCTGAGAACTGGTGAACGCGAGGCTCTGCTTGGCTAATCGGTAGCTCGACTCGATGCCGAAGCGTTTGCTGTAGTGAGGGTGTCATAGAAAGCGTCACACACGAAGACGCAGGATGTTGGAACTGTGTCTACGAGCGCCAGCATCCTGCAAGAGGAGACTTCTATCGACGAGTTCTTCAATGTAATGGCGACCGAGACGCTCGCGTTGTTCGAGCATCTTGAGTTCGACTTTCTCGAAGAATTCGATGTGTTCGCCCCCGCTCGCCGGGGGCGAACACGAGATCATCACCCACCAGCACTCTTCCGAGCGTTCCTGCACTGCTACTACAAGAACGTCTACGGCATCCGTCCAGTCACGCGAGAACTCCAGAACACGGTCGTCTGGCTCAGCTGTGGCTTCGATCGACCGCCGTCGAGAGACGCGGTCGATCGCTTCCTCACCGACCTCGAACACGTCGTCGACGAGGTCTTCGACCGCCTCGTCGAGCAGGCCGCCTGCCGCGGCCTGCTCGACTTGACCTACTCCATCGATTCCACCGACGTGAGGACGATGCCCGCCGACCAAGACGCGTCGAAAGGCTACGATCCAACCGCCGAAGAGTACTACCACGGCTACGGCTGTACGATCGTCTCGACCGGGCAAAAGATCCCGATTGCCGCGGAGTTCACCGAGAGCAAGCAAGCGCCAGAGGAGACGGCGATGCGCGTCACGTGTGACGCGCTCGCCGTCGAGAAACCGATCTGGATGCTTGGAGACAGCGCCTACGACACGCTCGGCTGGCACGACCACCTGCTGGCCGCAGGGGTCGTGCCAGTCGCTCCGTACAACGCACGAAACACCGACGATCCGAAAGACATCGAGTACAGGGTCGAAGCCCGCATCGACGAACACAGCGAGGACGTTCAGCTGAAGCAATCGACGCTAGACGAGACGTACAACCGCCGGAGTGGAGTCGAACGAACCAACGACGCCGTCAAGGACTGCGGCCTCGGGCACGTTCGCGCCCGAGGCCGCGTCCACGCACGAGCACAAGTGTTCCTCGCGCTGTGCCTTCGTCTCGTTATTGCGATCACCAACGACGAACGCGGAGACAATCCAGGAAGCACCGTCATCACGCTATGAGAACTATTCTATGACACCCTCCTCGTCGACTATCCAGAAACCGTGGTCTGTCCCGAGTGTGTCGCCATGATGTACCCACGATCGGCAGCAAAACTGGCCTGTCACGTCAATCAAAGTTTGAAGAAGAACGTATTAAGTTAGTTTACTTTTCCCAGTCGACCTCATCGTCATCAAGATTCAATTCATCGTCATCCGGATCCTCCATCATGTCCATCATATCTCTCATGACGGCTTCCATGTCCGGCTGGTCCTGTTGGGCTGATTGGTTCTGCATCATGCCGCCCATCGGCCCGAACATGTTATTTTGCATCTCCTGGAGTTTCCGCTTGACGAACCAGATACTACCACCGATGCCAACGACAGCACCGATGACAATGCCGATTCCGAGAGACAGCGGGTCAATCATTAGGTATCACCATTTGTTTCAGACAAACATATTGGATAGCCAGTCGTAGACAACCCTCGTGTCCAACACGCATTAGTCGCCATAGGATTACGTCACCGATTGAGGCAGAAGTCGCTTGCGTCTGTGTTTCACAACGGTCGACTCCATTCTCCCGATAGCAGTGGGACTGCCGTCCTGAGTGGCCCTCCCTGAACAACAGGCACTCGCAACTACGAACAGCAGTCGACGCAGTATTCACGATTCCTTAACCCACCCCAACAAACTAATTGGGTGGACAATATATTCTCGCTTGGGATGGTCCACCCAAAATCCTTCGACCTGACCGGCTTTCAGCGTGACCTCCTGTACGTGATCGCCGGCTCAGATCAGCCCTCCGGCCAAATAGTCCGACAAAAACTCGAATCGCACATTGAGAACGTCAACCACGGTCGACTCTATCCGAATCTTGACGAGTTGGTCGACCACGGACTCGTCGAGAAAGGTAGCCAAGACAATCGTACCAACTACTATGAGGTGACCTCACGTGGCGAACAATTACTTGTGCGTCGACGTGAGTGGGAAGATCAGTATATCGCGTTCTCAGACGATTCAGACAAACAGGAGTCAGGTCAGCTGTCGCTCGCGAGTTCGTCATCAGACTGACCAGCGAGCTTCCGATCTCCCCAGCGAGTACATTTTTTATTTTGCCTCAACAGACGGTTCGTTCGATCGTCGATCAGAGCCTGTGGGACTACTACACCACCTGCTTAATTTTACCCAAACCCTCACAACGGGTATGGCACAGCGGTTCCTCCTCGACGTAATGTTGGGCAAGCTCGCCACGTACTTGCGGATGTGTGGCTACGATACGCTATACGCACTGGAGGAGGATATTGAAGCCGACGACGAGATCCGTGAGCGCGCAGCGTCGACCGGCCGAACGATCGTCACTCGGGATCGAGAACTTGCTTCACGAACGCATACCGCAATCCTCCTTGCATCACGGGATATTGAGGGGCAACTCACCGAACTGTACGACCACGGGGTCGCAATTGAACTGTCGACCGAACCCGAACGCTGTAGCGTCTGCAACGGCCGTCTCAAGAATGCTGATTCTAAACAACGACCGGAACACGCCCCCGACACAGTAACCCACATCTGGCAGTGCGAGGAGTGTGACCACTACTTCTGGAAGGGAAGCCACTGGGAGCGCGTCGAAGAAACGATCGCTACGATCCCCGTGTAGCCCGCTGCAGTGATCGACACCCACACTACACACGACTGCTGCTCTCCGAGAATCACAAGTGAAAATCCGATCAGTCGGCGTCCAACGCCTTCACATCGGACAGACACATCAGCGACAACAAACCAACATCGACCGCGGACGGACCTACTTAGACGACGGCTCTGTGGTAGTTTGGCCATCAGACAGCAGTGTCTCGATACCAAATGTCGACGATTGGTCCATCTCTGAGTTCCCGACGAGATTCAGATGCACATCCCGCTGGGGGAACGGGATCTCGATGTCCGCATCCAAGAGTTGCTTGTAGAGTGATCGATTGAGCGAATGGAGTGTTTTGTTGGCTCGGAGTGGTGAGGTCACCCAACAGAGGAGTTCGTATTCGAGTGCTGAATCGCCGAATCGCCGAAACCGCATCCGGGGCTTTGGCGAGTCCAAGACGAGTGGCTCTTCGATCGCGATCTCCATGACCATCTCTTCGAAGGCGTCGATATCTGTTCCGTAGGCGACCCCAATTGGCACTTTCAGTCGTTTTCGCTGCTGTGGGGCAGATTGGTTGATGATTTTCGCTGCATTGAGTACCGCGTTCGGCACCGTAATGAGTACCTCATCGCGCATCATGAGCGTCGTTGACCGAACGCCGACCTTGACAACGGTCCCTGCTTCGCCGGAGTCCAACTCGATGTAGTCGCCCAGTTTGTACGTGTCGTCGAAGTACAACGCGATACCACCGAAAAAGTTAGCGACGGTATCTCGTGCTGCGAAGCCGACGGCGATCCCAGCGACCCCGGCAGCACCCAACAGCGGCGAGATGCTGTAGTTCCACGTCGAAAGGAGTATCCCAATTGTCCCAATCAGAACCACAAGCGTCCAGACGTTCGAGAAAACGGGCGCAAAATCAAATCGTGGCCCCTTGTCCTTTACTTCCTCAACGAGCTGGTTGACGATACGATTGGCAGCGAACGCCCACGCGATGATGATGATCGACACCGATGGCTTCCCGAAGAATGTGTCGAGTTGCTCGGGCGTGAACAGGACGTTCTCGTAGACCGATGGAATCTGTGTGAGCAGGAATACCCCTATGAGGGCAGCAGATAGTACGATCGGCGGCCGAAGTTCACTGACGAGGATATTGTCGTACTGTGTTTTGGTCCGACTCGTATACCGTAACAAGGATCTGAGGACGACGAACTCTAAAAGCAGCGCAATACCGAGAGAGACTCCAAGCAACAATAGTGTCGACTGCCAAGCGGGGATCTGGCTGAACACCAGTATCAAAATCCCATTGACTCCTTCATTCATTCTTCTCTAAAGGACATCGTTTGAATTAACGTTTTGCACATATGGCAGTCGACCGTTGTATAGTATCGGGGTACTGTCCAGATATTCTCGAACGGAGTTTGTCGTCGAACTGTCGGGGCCCGTGCTGCCGGCGTGTTCCGTATGTCAATTGGGCTACGAAATGTCGACCCGACATACGCGGCCTTATATTATTCCAATCTGAAGACGGCGGTATGTACCTCCAACCGATACCGCACCTCCGCGACTGTCGACCGACCGGGGGGACCTGAGATGACCCCATTGGAGATCCTGTTGGTCGAGGACAGTGAGTTCATGGCAATGCGAGTCACCGAGGCCCTCGAAAACACCCACAAAATGAGTCTGACAGCTGTCGGCACAGCAGCCGAAGCCAGAGAACGACTCGAAGTCGACGACTACGACTGCGTGGTGGTGAACTACGAACTCCCAGATGAGACTGGTATCGAGTTGGCACAGTCGATTAATTCCTCCGGGACCGATCCTGTCGTACCGGTGATTCTACTGACGGGCAAGGAACTCGAACCGATTGCTCGGGACGCAATACAGAAGGGTGTGACCGAGTTCGTGTACAAGGGTGATCACGCCGCCGGCGAGATGGATGTCCTCGAAAACCGAATTCGGCTCACCGTTCGGGCGTATGGCGACCGAGATAGGAGAGACTGACAGCTCCTCACCGGCAATTTGAATAGCCTGTTGCCTCGCGAAGGTCGACAATCACCTGCAGAGACCTACCGATTCCTGCCTTGGCCCGCTTGTAGCTGGTATCTCAGAGAAGCACACTGAGTGCATCGAGAAGGCTATCTGGACGTTATATTCAATTACTTTGTTCTGTTATTAGATTAACCAGTACACATTACGTCCAGTTTCGCCACCGACAAATTACAAAATTAATATAACAGTTTGTCCGGTTCCCAATGATTTTTATCTTATCAATCGATTAAACACATAGCTCAGGAAAGATGTGTTACAAATCATTCTGAGCAGATGGAGAACGGCTCCCCTAACAGTTTGGAGTTTACAACATGTCTCAAGATACATACGTCGGTTCCGTCGACCAAGGGACCACAGGAACGCGGTTCATGGTCTTCGACCATGGTGGTAACGTCGTCGCAAATGCCTATGAAAAACACGAACAGATCTATCCGGAGCCCGGCTGGGTCGAACACGACCCGATGGAGATCTGGGAGAACACGAAGTCCGTAATCAACACGGCACTGGACGAGGCCGGTCTCGATGCCGAACAACTCGAAGCGATCGGCATTACCAACCAGCGAGAGACCACGATCGTGTGGGATGCTGAGACCGGCAAACCAGTCCACAACGCACTGGTCTGGCAGGATCGGCGGACCACCGACCGTGTCGAAGAGATCCAGGAGATGGGCAAGGTCGAAGAGATCCGAGAGAAAACGGGTCTCGAATGTGATGCCTACTTCTCGGCGACCAAGACCGAGTGGATCCTCGACAACGCCGACCCGATCAAGCTCCAGCGATCCCGACCACAGGACGTTCGCGAGCGCGCCGAGGAAGGCGAGCTCCTGATGGGGACCATTGACACGTGGGTCATCTACAACCTCACCGGGAACCACATCACGGATGTCTCGAACGCATCGCGGACGATGCTGTACAACATCCGCGACCTCGAATGGGACGACGAACTGCTCGACCTGTTCAACGTACCCAAGGCGATGGTGCCGGAAGTCCGACCCTCGTCCGACGACGAGACTTACGGTTCGACCGACGCCGACGGTTTCCTCGGTGCCGAAGTGCCTGTCGCAGGCGCACTCGGTGACCAGCAGGCGGCTCTCTTCGGTCAGACCTGTTTCGACGCAGGCGACGCGAAGAACACCTACGGCACCGGTTCGTTCATGCTGATGAACACTGGCAACGAGGCGGTTCCATCCGAACACGGCTTGCTGACGACGATCGGTTTCCAGCGCTCGGGTGAGCCCGTCCAGTACGCCCTCGAAGGCTCGATCTTCATCACCGGTGCCGCCATCGAGTGGCTCGAAGACATGACCCTCATCGAGGACGCCGCCGAATCCGAGAGTCTCGCCCGTAGCGTCGACTCGACGGACGGCGTCTACGTCGTGCCCGCTTTCGCCGGTCTCGGCGCACCCCACTGGGACCAGCGCGCCCGCGGTACCATCGTCGGCATGACCCGGGGGACCCGACGCGAGCACGTCGTTCGCGCAACCCTCGAATCCATCGCCTACCAGACCAAAGACGTCGCCGAGGCAATGGTCGAGGACGCAGACATCGATCTGGCCAGCCTCCGTGTCGACGGTGGCGCAGTCAAGAACAACTTCCTCTGTCAGCTCCAGGCCAACATCATCGGCACGGAGATCGTCCGCCCGGTCGTCGACGAGACGACCGCGCTGGGGAGCGCCTACGCCGCCGGTCTCGCAGTCGGTTACTGGGACACTGTCGACGAGCTCCGTAACAACTGGCAGATTGACCGGTCCTTCGAGATCAACGAGGACGCCGACATCGAAGTCAACTACGACCGCTGGAAGGACGCTGTCGCCCGATCCGAAGACTGGGCTCGCGACAGCAACGAATAGTCCCGTCTCAGACACTGCTCATTTTATTGGTTGCAAATCATCAACCCAGTCTTGTAGCGCTCGAGTTACTCTGCTCGTGAGAATCACACGCCAAGAGAACGGTTATTCTGTGTCCGATTCGTCGACCAGTCAACTGCGAAATGCTATGCGGTAACGGAGCCGAGAGCCTCAAAATCGAATCGAACGCCAGTCTGTGCCTCGCTTATCGCCCACAGTTTCTCGGCATCAATCTCGTCATGAGAGTCCTCGTTCGATTCTTGTCGTTCCGGACGCCCACGCATGTTCATGAAGCCGCCCGGTCCGTAGTATCCACCCCCCACGACGTCAGGCCCAGTAGCTGCATACAACAAGGGAAGGGCACCCTGTGAGGCCGGTTGGCCAAAGGCCGTATTTGCGACTTTCATCAGTGCATACCGAATTCGTGAGCCAGCTTCCTTTGGACCACGATACTGCAGGTTGGTATCGGCATATCCCGGGTGGCAGGCGACGCTCTTGGTTTCTGAGATCCCAACCTCGTCGAGTCGACGCTGGAGTTCGTAGGCGAAATGCAGGTTTGCAAGTTTGCTCTGGCCGTAGGCTTCCCACTTCCCATAGGAGTCGGTCCGATGTAGGTCATTAAAATCGAGATCACCTGCCGTGTGTGCGCCACTTGAATGGGTGACAACACGTGTTTCGCCATCGGTTTCGACGAGTAACTCTATGAGGTGGCCAGTCAGTGCAAAGTGGCCGAGGTGATTGACACCGAGTTGCATTTCGAAGCCGTCTTCGGTTTCGCCTCGGGGGATCGCCATCACCCCGGCATTGTTGCACAGGATGTGCAACTCGCCGTAATCCTCCTGAACACCTGTTGCAAATTCGGCCACCGAATCCAGTGAGGCGAGATCGCACTGACGGACGTTGAGGGTCCCACCAGCCTGTTCGGTGAGGTCCTCTTTGATATCATAGGCTGCTTGCTTGCCGCGTTCGATACTCCGACACGCCATAATAACTGTCGCGCCGTGTTGTACAAACACCTTCGTGGCCTCAAATCCGAGCCCGCTGTTTGCCCCAGTCACCACAACTGTCTTTCCCGAGCAATCCGGCATCTGATCTACGTCCCAAGAGTGGACCATACCAACCCCTACAGTAGCCACCGTTAGAACTCCTTGGCTTACAGAGTGTACGATTGCCTGCGACAGTAGGCGCTGCTGTCGTCTCACCACCGGTGTCGAACTGCCACAGTTGTTCGCCCGAAACGGCGTCGTAGTTGAGGACCTGAGCAGTTCCCGCTCCGTAGACGACTGTCTCACCGGTCACCGCTGGCGTCGAAGCGTACTCACCGAGGGTGTGACGCGTTCGCTCAGTTCTGTCGTGGTCGAACGCAGCGACAGATGTGGTCCCGAGGCCCCACCAACGAAGACACCGTCTTTGGTCACAGTTGGTGAGCTGTTAATGTCGTGTCTGTGAACTACCCCACCCTATCGCTCGCCTGACGGCTCACGCTTGAGGGTGGGGCTTCCTGCTTCCATGACGCACTTTGCAGATACCGAATCGGTGTCCGTAGGGAGTGCAGTCTCCACAGGCGTTGAT
>Ga0306892_100642_pt1 | contig 12039 bp, 1 predicted proteins | sample AntDeeMetagen290_FD_190408 | JGI IMG/M metagenome (GOLD analysis project Ga0306892, IMG submission 190408) | Saline lake microbial communities from Deep lake, Antarctica - Metagenome #290 (v2) (version 2) | ecosystem: Environmental > Aquatic > Non-marine Saline and Alkaline > Saline | place...
CACGCTGGCACAACGAGCTTTACCAGGCGCAACCAGAGCCCGAACCAGAGCCGCAGCGCCGTGAACTGAACCTTCAGCCCGATACGGGCCGCAAAATTGCCGACGCCGGCCGCCGTGGTCCGGCGCCTGTGTCCGCACCTGCACCACCAGCAAGACAGCCAGAGCCGCAGAGAGGACCAAACGGAACAACCGGGAGCTATGCACCGCAGCCACAAACAGGTGGCGCTACTGGCTCTTATGATGACAGAGGCCAGCAAGTAAGCGCATTTGAGCCTACGCTGTGGGATCGTATAAAAGGAATAATCCCTTCGAACAAAGACGCCGCTGCAATGGAGCTAGCGGCCCGGAAGGTTGCAGAAGAAGAAGGCATATCAGTAGATCAGGTTTATAAGAATATCGGTGGTAGCCGCCCTGTGTTTAACCCGGAGGGGCGCCCGACTGTTCGGGCACTTGCCGAAGCGAGCGAGATAACCGCCAAAGAGCTTCCCGACTTAATCCCTGGCGCAGCCAATACCGTTCTAAGGACTATTCGTGGTGGTGACGAAAGCGCTTCTGACGAGGGCTGGCTTGATCGTGCCATTTCTGCAACAGAGCCTGACCAGCCTGAAAACATGGACCCCAACTATCAGGCGTTCTATGGCGTAGGTAAATCGCTTGGATACAGCCTCAGCACAATGACCGCATCCGCCACAGCGGCAGCTTTAAGCGGGCTCGCTACAGCAAACCCGGCGATAGCGGCAGGCGCAGCAGGGGTGGCTGGTGGTGCAGTAGCTTATCGCGGTAGCCGTGATGAGTTTATTGGCAGAATAAAATATGAGCTAGATAAAAAAGCCAAGTTCATTTACGGCAGGAAGCTGAATCAGGATGAGTGGGAAAAAGCATATTCTGAATTTGATGAAGCTGCAACGAAGTACGGAGCCTGGGAGGCAGTTCCAGAAGCCGTTGGTAACCTTATTTTCTTGCGTGCATTTTCAGCTCCACTGAAGGGAATTGGAAAACAGAAGGCGGCAGAGATTGCCAAGCGGGCAGCTTCTGTATGGGGAAGCGAGAACGTCACAGAGACAACCACTGGCGTGGGCCAAAACAGGGCAGAGCTTGAGGCTGGACTTACCGATGAAGAGTTAACCGTAGCTGACTCATTCCGCAAGCAAGTAATACCGACCACTATCGTAACCGGCCTCATGGGTGGCGCCGGAGCTGGCGTTAAAGCTGGTGTTGAAGCAACAAAATCCAGAGAAAGGAAAATAGGCGAGGCACTGGACCGTGCTGTAGATAGCTCAGAATTTGCGCCAGCAGATCAGTTTGCAATTGAAAGTCTTGATCCTTCCCGCGCACAGATGGAACAGGTGGGCACGCCGCAGCGTCCAAGCATGGCAGAGCTTGTGTCTCAGAAGATGAAGGAGCGGGGCTTTGATTTCACTCCGCAACAGGGGCAGATGCCGCCGAACTTCGACGTGCCATTGCAGTCTGCACAGCCACCGCAGGAACAGCAGCAGCCTAAAGAAAACGAACAACAGCCAGAATATTACAACGACCTGGTAGACGATGAGGGCCGCAATCGATCGCCTGCATCGCAATCAGTAAAAGAATTCAAAGAAAAAACCGGACTTGGACAGGATGGAGTAAGAGCCTTACAAAAGTCGATCATGGAAGGCCAGCCTATAACTCTGGAAGAAGCCAAAAATATAGAAATAAAAGAAAAAACACGCAGAGATCAGGAGCGTGAGAATTACAAAAATAGAGATCCAGACAAAGACCCGGTACCAGAACGCAAAGCGCAGGCCGAGAGAAATGAATATAGAGATGGCGTGGATATTGAGCCTGGGATTTATAAACACAAAGACCTTGACGCCACATACGAAGTAACGGAAAGCGGCAATGTATTTAATTTTGGTCCAAACGGTGAGCGATCAGGTTACGGTGTAATAACTAAAAATAACGTTGATGAGGGTGGTGTGGCTTTCGCCAGCTATGTAAAACGAGGAATTGTTGAGCGTCAAAAAGGAAATGTGCCCGAGCAAGCACAAGGCGCAGAGGTGGATCGCCGGCAAGACCCCGTAGAGCGCCGTAAAGTGGCCGAAATGACGCAGGATGAAATGCGCCAGGCACTGCTTGAGGACGATCTGACCGGCCTGGGCAACCGCCGCGCCTACCAGGAAAACGAGCGCAAGCCGGTACAGGTATCAGCGGATGCGGATTCCCTGAAGTGGATCAACGACAACATGAGCCACGGCGCCGGGGATCAGATGCTTGAAGCCATTGGCCGGGCATTCCAGGCCAAGGGTGCAGACGCTTACCATCCAAGTGGTGACGAATTCTGGATGCAGGCCAATACTGAACAGGAAGCCGAACAGATGATGCGGGAGGTTTCCGCAGAACTGGAAAACGCGGTTATTGAGTTTGAATTGCCGAATGGTGAGCGAATCACCAAACGCGGAATAGGGCTGAGTTATGGAACAGCAAACACAATCGAAGCAGCGGAACAGAGCTTACAAGCCAACAAAGCAGAGCGAGAGCGGCAAGGGCAGCGGGCCGGCCGGGGCGAAACGCCGCCAGGCGTCACCAGAAGTGACACCGGAGTATCTGGCCAGCCTGCCAGCGGGAACCAAGATCGTCCGGGTGACACTGCCAAGCGATCAGAGGGGGTAACGCCGGATGAATCTACAGAATTGGATCAACCAGGCCAGGAGCCATTGGCAGGAGAACAGGCCGAAACTTCACCAGAGCCTGAAGAAACAGGGGACGCTGGAACCGATGCTGAAACAGGCAGCGGAGAGAACGTATCAGGAGGTCAGCCAGCTGGAGGACGCCGGGTATCAACCAGACGAGGCGTTTCAGATGGTGAGGGAGAAGTACCTGTTTCCCCCGGGGGAACCGGAGAACGATCGACCCGCCAGCAACGGGCCAGGGATTCTGAACGAGGCAATGAGGACGATGGGCAGGACGCTGGAAGTGGACAGCCCACAACCCGAGGATCTGAGGAAGCCATAGATGCGACAGAAGAAGCGGCAGAAACGGCGCCAACGTCAAAAGGCGCAACAACGCAAAGAGCAGATCCAGCAGGCGACCGCCCGGCCAAGTTCTTCACACTGACGCCGGAAATGAACATTGGTAGTGGCGGGGCCAAAACCAAGTTCAAAAACAATATCCGAGCCATTGAAACGCTGAAGCAGCTGAACGAGGAAGGCCGCCAGGCAACACCGGAGGAACAGCAGATCCTTGCCGGGTATGTCGGGTGGGGTGGTATCCCGCAGGCGTTTGTTGGTGAGAACGGCAAGATTACCAAGGGATGGGAGAAAGAAGCCAAGCAGCTGCAAGAGGTAATGACCGATGCAGAGTATGAGGCCGCCCGCCGCAGCACGCAGGATGCCCATTACACCAGCCCGGAGATTGTCACCGAGATTTGGCAGGCCGTTAAGAATATGGGCTTCCAAGGTGGCCGTGTGCTTGAGCCTTCCGTGGGAACGGGCAATTTCTTGGGCTTTATGCCTGGTGGCGTGCGCAGCAAGAGCAGCATTGCCGGGGTGGAGTTGGATCATATCACCGGGGGCATTGCCCAAAAACTCTATCCCGGAGCCAACATTCAGGCGCCGTTAGGATTCCAAGAGTTCACCATGCCGGATGGCTATTTTGATCTGGCCATTGGTAACCCGCCGTTTGGCAACCAGAAGCTGTATGACGGCAAGCGCAAAGCCTTGTCGAAAATGAGCATCCACAATTACTTCTTTGCCAAGTCTATGTCCGGGCTAAAACCCAATGGCGTGCTGGCCATGGTGGTATCCAGCCGACTGATGGACGGCAGCAACAAAATGGCGCGTGACTATCTGGCTGAGCAGGCGGATTTGTTGGGCGCCGTGCGACTGCCAAACAATGCCTTCCTGAAGAACGCGGGAACAGAGGTCACCACCGATATCATTTTCTTGCGCAAGCGCCGGGAAGGTGAAGCGCCGGCAGGTGATTCGTGGTCCGTGGTCAACACCGTGCAGGATGCCAAGGGCATTGATGTACCACTGAACGAATACTTCAGCCGCAATCCTGGAATGATGCTTGGTGAATGGGGCGCCTATGGCTCCATGTACGGGCCGAACGAACCCGCCCTGGTAGCCAAAGAGGGCCAAGACACCAACGCATTGCTGAAGGAAGCGCTGGCCAGTCTGCCCAAAGGATTCATGGACAAGGCAGGCGCCGACCCGGTACCGGAAGAAGTCGCCATACCTACCAACGTCGAGGACGTGAAGGTAGGCAGCATGTTCCTGGACGGCGATCAGATCAGTATTCGCCTGGAAGATGAAATGGGCAAAGCACGCTCAGAATCCGTGGACGTGCCAAGCCAGAAAGCGGAAGAACGGGTAAAAGGTCTGATTAAGGTCCGGGACGTGTTCGCGGATCTGCGTAAGGCGCAGCTGACCGAAAACGTAAAGGATGAAGCGCTGGCGGCATTGCGGGACCGACTGAACCGCGCCTATGACCAGTTCGTGAAGAAGAACGGGCCAATCAACCTGGACGCCAATAAGCGCCTGTTCCGGGATGATCCAACGTGGCCGCAACTGGCCGCCCTGGAAGAATCATTCGACAAAGGTATCAGTGCCACCGTTGCCAAGCGCACCGGGGAAACCCCGCGCAAACCGAGCGCCGAAAAGGCCGCTATATTCCGGACCCGCACACAGCAGCCATACAAGGCACCGGACAAAGCCAGCACAGCCAAAGACGCCATGACCGCCAGCCTATCCGAAAAAGGCCAGGTCGATATGCAGTACATGGCCGAGATTTACGGCAAAACCGAAAGCGCCATTGTGGACGAGCTCGGGGATCTGGTTTTCGAGAGCTCACCGAATAATTGGGAATCCCGCGACGAATACCTGTCTGGCAACGTAAAGCAGAAGTTGGCCATGGCCGAGCGTATGGCCAAGGATATGCCGCGCTTCCAAAAGAACGTGGACGCCCTGAAAGAAGTGCAGCCGGAAGATATCGAGGCCGTTGATATCAAGGTGAAGCCCGGCGCCCACTGGTTGCCGCCCGAAGTGGTGACAGAATTTGCCGATCATATTCTTGGCAAAGCCAGCGGCAAGGCCACGTACAACCCGGTAATGGCCAAGTGGTCTGTCCGTGGTGAGCCGACAACCGCCGCCGCGAACCAGTACGGCACCGACCGGGCCAGCGTGTCAGATATCCTCACCGCCGCAGCAAACGACAAGAGCATTGTGATTCGTGACCGAATTGACGAAAGCACCACCGTAGTCAACGAATCCGCCACCAATGCCGCCAACGAAAAGATTCAGCGAGTAAAAACCGAGTTCCGCCGATGGATCTGGCGCGACGATGCACGCAGGGAAAGACTGACCAGGCTCTATAACGATACGTTCAACACCGATCAGTTGCGCGAGTATGACGGATCGCACCTGACATTCCCCGGCAAGGTCAGTGACGACATTGTGAAGTTGCGGCCGCACCAGGTAAACGCGGCATGGCGCATTGTGCAAAGCGGCACCACGTTGCTGGATCACGTAGTCGGCGCCGGTAAAACCTTCACCATGATTGCAGGCTCTATGGAGCTACGCCGCACGGGCCGGGCCAGAAAGCCGATGTTTGTGGTTCCGAATCACCTGGTAGGCCAGTGGGCAGAAGATTTCACCAAGCTGTATCCGAACGCGAACATTCTGGCCGCCACCAAAAAAGACTTTGAGAAGGGCAACCGTAAGCGCCTGTTCGCCAGGATCGCCACCGGGGATTGGGACGCCGTGATTGTGGCGCATTCCTCGTTTGGCAAGGTCGAAATGGATGCAGAGTTTCAGGACCGCTTCATTAAGCAGCAGATCCGGGATATTGATACCGCTATATCGACTATCCGGGACCAAGAGGGCAAGGACTCCCGATCCATTAAGCAGATCGAGAAGCAAAAAGAACGACTCGAGGAAAAGCTAAAGCGCCTGTATGACGCCGAAAACAAGGACGACAACCTGACGTTTGGTGAGTTGGGTATCGATGCCCTGTTTCTGGATGAAGCGCACGAGTTCAAGAACCTGGGATTTGCCACCAGCATGACCCGGGTGGCCGGGCTGGGTAACCCGCAGGGAAGCCAGAAAGCCGCTGATATGTTTATGAAGGTGCAGTCAATCCTTGAGCGCACTGGCGGCAACAACGTGGTATTTGCGACCGGCACGCCGATCAGCAACACCATGGCCGAAATGTATACCATGCAGCGCTTCCTGGATTATCAGATGCTTCAGGACCAGGGCATTGCACACTTCGATGCCTGGGCCCGCATGTACGGGGAGGTGGTCACCGATTGGGAACTGTCACCAACCGGCAACTACAAACTGAACAGCCGTTTCAGCAAGTTCGTGAATCTGCCTGAGTTAATGCAGCGTTACCTGACCTTTGGTGACGTGATTAACCGGGACGATATCAATAAGCAGCTGGCGGCACAGGGCAAGCGCCTTCCCGTTCCCAAGATCAAGGGCGGCAAGCCCAATAACATCGTTGTGGAGCGCAGCGAGGACCAGGCCGATTACATAGGCGTGCCAGTCAAAGACGACAACGGCAGAGAAACCTATCCCAATGGCTCACTGGTGTACCGGGCTGAACACTTGCCCAAGAAGCCAGAGAAAGGCGCGGATAACATGCTCAAGATAATGAGCGATGCCCGCAAGGCCGCCCTGGATATGCGCCTGATTGACCCTGCACTGTACGGAGACAACCCCGACAGCAAGATCAACGAGGCCGCCAGCCGCATTAAGTCTATCTACGACGACTGGACCGCCGACAAGGGCGCACAGCTGGTATTCATCGACCTGAGTACGCCAAAGGGCGCCAAGGCTCAGGAAGCGAACCGAATCCGTGACCTGATGCAGCGTGCGGAGAATGGCGACGAGGCCGCCAGCGAACAGCTGGACAAAATGAGCCCGGACGAATTTGAAGCGCTGGATGGTGATTTCAGCGTTTACGACGACTTGCGCCAGAAGCTGATCGACAAGGGTATCCCGGAATCTGAAATCGAATACATCCATAGCGCTAACACAGAGATTCAGAAGGCCGAACTGTTTGCCAAGGTGCGAACGGGCAGGGTGAGGGTGATGATGGGCTCCACCGCCAAGATGGGCGCCGGTATGAACGTGCAGACGCGCCTGGTGGCACTACACCACATGGATGCGCCGTGGCGTCCGTCTGACCTGGAACAGCGGGAAGGCCGGATTATCCGCCAGGGTAACGAGCTTTACGAGCGCGACCCGGACGGTTTTGAGATCGAGATTAACCGTTACGCCACCAAGCAGACGCTGGATAGCCGTATGTGGCAGACCATCGAAACCAAAGCCAGGTTTATCGAGCAGGTGCGCAAAGGCAACACCAAGCAGCGCGAAATTGAGGACTTGGGCGCCGAATCGGCCAATGCCGCCGAAATGAAAGCCGCGTCCAGTGGTAATCCGCTGATCCTGGAAGAAATGGAGCTACGCCGGAAACTGCGAACGCTTGAGCAAGCCGAAGAAGAACACGACCGCGAACAGTTCCGGATTCGTGACGCGATTCGTCGGGAGAAAAGCATTGTTGAGCGTGGCAAGGATCGCTTGCTGAAGTACGCGCAGGACGTGAAGAAGGCTAAGGCCGCGCCCAAAGACTTCACCATGACCGTGAACGGGCAGAAGATCGACAAGCAGAAGGCCGCAGGCCAGGAGATTCTGGCCGAAGCCGCGAAAATGTCAGACGCCGGCACCGAATCAAAAGCGATTGGCAGCTACGCCGGTTTTGATATGACCCTGGAAAACGTCACCGGTACCCGGTTTGTCTTGACCCTGGACGGCGCCATGGAGCACCAGGTAGATATCAAGGATATCAGCGATGCAGACCCAACAGGACTGGCACGCCGGGTAACTAACACGATATCCGCCATTGATGCAGAGGCAAAGCAGGCCGCCAAACGGGTGAGCCAGGCCGAAAAGGATCTACCGCAGCTGGAAGAACAGGTAGGCGAATGGGATCAGGCCGACGAATTGGCCAAGGTCAAAGCCCGCCACCAGCTGGTAATTGCCGAATTGCAGCCGAAGAAAGACCCGGAGCCAGGGCAGGAGGACGCCACCAGCGCCATGATGAGCGATATGGGGGCGGATACACCTATGCCGCAATGGCAACCACCGTACAGCATGACCGGAGTTCCCCGGCGCCCTGACAGCGACCAGTTCAAGATTGGGGATCGCACCGTAAAGCTGAAGCCCGAGGAAAAGCCGACCCGCCGTGAAGGTATCCGCTTCATGTTGCAGGGTCTGATTGGCAAGCGGATCTATTTTGGCAAGGTCCGGGGCAAGTCAAAGCTAGGCTTCTACCGCAGCAGCAATAGCGAAGTGCGCGTTAAGAACTATGACGATGTTGAGGTAATGGCGCACGAAATGGCGCACTACCTGGATATGCACTATCGCTACAACAAGCGCTTTACACGGGAGTACAAAGACAGCAAGTACCGCAAAGAAGTGGAAGCGTTGAGCTACACCAGCAAAAAGAACCTGAAGGCCAAAGAAGGTTTTGCCGAGTTCGTGCGCCTTTGGCTGACCAACTACAGCGAAGCCAAGGCCAGGGCCCCACTGTTCACGCAGCGCTTTGAAGAAGTGATGAAGGACGATGCTGTACTGAACCGCAAGATGAAGCGCTTGCAGGATGAAATGCACCGCTGGTATTTGCAGGGGCCACGGGCACAGCTACGGGCCAAGTCTGGCCGGGAGTTGACCGTACAGCAGCAGATTCTGGAATACCAGAACAGCTATCCGCTTGAGCGTTACCGCCAGCAGGTGATTGATAAGATTCATGCCGCCAAGGTGGTAGAGCGCACGCTGAAAGGCGAAGTAGGCGGTGCCGTCGTGAGCCCGTACAAGCAGTTTCAAATGGTCAACGGGGCAGAATCCGTGCATGAGGCTGTGATTAAGAACGGCACGCCGCGCCTGACCGATGAAGGCTATTACGAGTTAAGCGGCAAAGGACTTGAGGAAATCTTTAAGCCAGCCAGCAAACACGGATGGCGCCGGTTTGATGATCTGATGGAGTATTTCAAGGCACGCCGGGGCCAGGAGCTACGCAAGCAGGGCCGGGAGAATGTGTTTACCGAGCAGGAGATTGACGCCGGTTTGTCCCTGGGGCAGAAATTCCCGGAGTTTCCGCAGATATTCTCTGAGTTCCAGAAATTCAACGACCGGATGCTTGAGTTCTATGTCGATATGGGGCTGATTGACGAAAGCCAGCGCAAGGCTTTCAAAAAGATGAACCAGAACTATGTGCCTTTCCATCGTGTGATTGAGCGGATCGAGGACGGCCACGAAATGGGCGTCAGTGAAATCGGCAAGCGCCTGACCGGCGGCACGCAGAATACCAAGGATATCGCTGAAAACATCGTTGAGAGCCTTCAGACCAATATCCGGGCCGCAATCATTGCCCGAGCCAAGGCTACGCTCTACAGCGACATAATGAACAGCCAGGACGGCGCCCTGTTTGCTGCCAGAATTGCACCGGACAGCAAGAAGGTGAAGGTGGAACAGGCGCAGATGGCGTCCAAGATGGCCGAAGCCATGGCCGAAATGGGGCTCACTGTCAGCAAAGACGGCATGATAATGGCCGGGGACCCGGACGCACAGATCACGGACGTTGAAGATATCGCGGCAATCCTGGAAGAAAACCCCGGACTGTTGAGCTTCTGGACGTTTGGCCACAAACCGCAGACTACGGAAACCTATGTGGACAGCGCCGTGGTCAACGGCAAGCGCGTGTACTTTGAAGTGCATGAGCCATTGCTGGTGGATATGCTTACCGGCCTGAGAGGGCTGCGCAGTGGCGCCGTGATGAATGCCCTGTTTCGGGTGAAGAACCTTCAGACCCGAACCGTAACCAGTATGTTTCAGTTCCTGGGGCCGAACGCAGTAAGGGATACCGTGAGTGCGTCCATAATGAGCCGCAACCGATTTATCCCGATCTACAGCACGCTGAAGGGCATGGGACACTTCATGTTCAACACGCAGACCTACAAGGACTTCAGGCTGCAAGGGGGCGGATACGGCACCAGGATCGAGGCCAGGACACAGGAAGCGCGCGACCGGCGCCGTCTGGACTTGCCGAGTGAATCCGGATGGGATGCGGCCGCAAAGTTTCTAGCCGGATGGGACCGCTTCACCAGCGCGTTTGAGTACGGATCGCGCATTGGGGATTACGAGCTTGGCGTGAAGTCTGGCACGTCACCGATGGAGGCCGCCTGGGAAGCCAGGGAGATTGCCACCGACTTTAGCAAAATGGGCCGCAATGAGTTGTGGTCTAAGTTCCTTCGCACCGTTCCCTTTATGAACGCCGGTATTCAGGGCCTGGACAAGTCAGCCAGGGAGTTGGTGGAAATGGAAGGCGAAATGAAGGGCTCAAACCTTGCCAAAATGACCGACAAGAAGGCCGTTTTCTTGATGAAAGGTGGCGTATTGACGGCCATGACCGCCATTCTGTGGTTGCTGAATCACGACGACGAGCGATACAAGCAGCTGACGCCGGACCAGAAAGCCCGCTTCTGGTGGATCTTTCCGCCAGGTGCAGACACGCCGTTCAAGATTCCGCGCCCGTATGACGTGGGCCATATCTTTGCAACCCTTCCGGAAGTCGGTTTGGACTACATGGAGAACCGGGACGGCAAAGAAGCATCCGAGCACTTGGCCTGGGCACTGGTCAACACTGTGGGCGTTGGTGACTATCCCGGCATCCTTCAGCCATGGATCGAAGTTCAGCGTAACGAGAAGTTCACCGGGGCGCCCGTGGTCCCTCAGTTTATGATGGACCTGCCCGCCGAATACCAGTACACCGATCGCACGCCGATCATGTACCGGAAATTGGGCGAGACCCTGGGTGTATCGCCACTGGTGGCCGAGCATTACAGCAAAGGCTTCTTGCGCTATGTGGAAATGATTATTGCCGATGCTTCAGAGGCTGCACTGTGGAAACAGGACGATTGGGGTGCCAGGCCATTTAACCGTGGCACGCCGATTGATTACATGGCGCACCAGTTCGTTGGCCAGCGCGTGCCCTATCGCACAAAATGGACAGAAGGGTATTGGGATCTGAAAGTGAAGGCCGCCGCCGCACAGCAGACGTTCAACATGCTCAAGCGTGAGGCCATCCGTAATCCGAGCAAAGCGCCGGACTTTGCCAGTGAAAAGGTCAATCAGATTCTTATAGGGCTCAACGGGGCCTTCAGTCAGATCGACAGCGCTTTTTCAGATCAGCAGGAAATCATTGCCTCGTACAAATACAACGAGAACATGACCGCTGAAGAAAAAGAAGCCAAGATCGAAAGCTACTACGAGCAGAAAAACGAGACACTATCTAAGTTCTACCGCCAGGCCAAAGATGCACTGGAACAAGTACACGCAGAAATGCCGTAGGCTATAATCAGCCAAAGACCATTAGGAGAAGCATCATGGCAGTATCAATTATTGGTCCCAAGTTCTACGCATGGGCCAGCGACACTGGCGCACCGTTGGCATTTGGCAAAGTGTTTACCTACCAGGCAGGCACCAACACGCCAAAAGCAACGTTTCAGAGCGAGGATGGCGTAACCGAAAACGCTAATCCAGTGATCCTGAATGGCGCCGGCTATGCCGGCATCTACCTGATCGGCTCCTACAAGATCGTCGTGAAGGACGCCGACGATGTTGAGGTGTGGACAGCAGATCCGGTAACTTCGGCAACCAGAGAAGAAGTAGACAATATAGCTGATCTAGCCACGACCTACACCGAGACGGAAGTTGACGGGCTGCTTGACGACAAGTCCAGCCTGCAAGCTGCTGGTATCACTGTAACTGTCGGCACCGGCGGAGACTATCCGACAATCAACGCGGCTCTTGAGTATCTGAGCAAGCTACAGCCGGTCTATGCCAGTGCAGGTATCACAGCAACAATCAATATGCTAACCGGATTCACAATGGCAGAGCAGGTGCTTGTTCGTGGTCTCGATATGGGGTGGGTAACTATAACGGGTGCGGATGCTGAGACTGTAATTACTCATACCGCGCTAACCACCGACTTCACAAC
>Ga0306892_100651_pt1 | contig 11933 bp, 8 predicted proteins | sample AntDeeMetagen290_FD_190408 | JGI IMG/M metagenome (GOLD analysis project Ga0306892, IMG submission 190408) | Saline lake microbial communities from Deep lake, Antarctica - Metagenome #290 (v2) (version 2) | ecosystem: Environmental > Aquatic > Non-marine Saline and Alkaline > Saline | place...
CGGGTGACTGCGGGAGTCTCGTCGGCCGATACCAGTGGTGCGAACTGCTGGGCCCAGCCCAGATAGTTATGGGCCATCAGCTCCAGCAGCCCTTCCAGGTCACTGCGTTCGAACCCGCCGCGATAATCGGGCGGATCGTTGAGAAAACAGGGGGAGGGGCCGAGAAGAATCAGCCGGGAGAACAGCTCGGGCCGCCTGATGGCAGCAAGAATACCGACGCTGCAACTGATCGAGTGGCCAACGAAGGTCAGATCACCCGAGAGTTCCAACGCGTCGCACACTTCCAGAAGATCGTCCACGTAACCCTCCAGCTGGGCATAGCGGGCAGGGTGAAAGGCGTTGGCATCGGAGCGACCGCTGCCGACATAGTCAAACAGTACCTGGTGCCAGTGCTGGCGGAAGGCTGGTGTGACCTTGCTCCACATCTCCTGATTGCAACCGAAGCCGTGGCCGTAGATGAGCGTCGGGGCATCGGCTGTTTCCGCTTTCAAGCGTTGAACGTTGTTGCGCTGGATGATGTTCATGCCGCCACCTTGCCATTTGCCGAGTCGGCCTTGGCCAGGGCTCAGCTGCTGTGAAGACGAAAAAATGGCGTCAGTATAGTGATTTTTTCTGACTGGTGGCTTTGGGCTACGACTCGTTTCGCAGTTCTGCCAGGCTGCGATACAGCTCCAGCGCTTGTGGGTTTGCCAAGGCATCGGTGTTCTTCACCGGGCGGCCGTGGACGATGTTGCGTACTGCGAGCTCGACGATCTTGCCGCTGAGGGTGCGCGGGATATCGGCGACCTGGATGATTTTCGCCGGCACGTGTCGCGGCGTGGTGTTGGCGCGGATCACTCGGCGAATCTCTTCGCGCAGGGTGTCGTCCAGCGTCACGCCATCACGCAGACGTACGAACAGCACCACGCGCACATCGCCCTGCCAATCCTGGCCAATGACGATGGACTCCAGCACCTGCGGCACCTTTTCCACTTGGCGATAGATCTCTGCGGTACCGATGCGTACACCACCCGGGTTGAGCACGGCGTCGGAGCGGCCGTGGATGACCAGGCCGCCATGAGCGGTTTCCTCGGCATAATCGCCGTGGGCCCAGACGCCGGGGAACGTGGCGAAATAGGCAGCGCGGAATTTCTCGCCGTCTGCATCGTTCCAGAAGCCCACTGGCATTGAAGGAAAGTGTCTGGCGCAGACCAGTTCACCTTTTTCCCCTGTCACCGCCTGGCCATTGTCGTTCCACACCTGCACGTCCATGCCCAGGCCCTTGCACTGCAGTTCACCGCGCCTGACTGGCAGGGTCGGGTTGCCCAGGGCGAAACAGGAGACGATGTCGGTGCCGCCGGAAATCGACGACAGGCACAGATCACGTTTCACGTCGCGGTAGACGTACTCGAAGCTCTCGTGAGCCAGTGGCGAACCGGTGGAAAGAATGACCTTGAGGCTGCTCAGCTTGTGGCTTTCACGAGGTCTGACGCCGGCTTTCTCCAGTGCGGCGATGAACTTGGCGCTGGTGCCGAAGATGGAGATGTCCTCGGCGTCGATCAGATCGATCAGGCGGGCCGGTTCGGGATGGAAGGGCGAGCCGTCGTAAAGCACCAGGGTGGCGCCCAGGGCCAGGCCGGAAATCAGCCAGTTCCACATCATCCAGCCGCAGGTGGTGTAGTAGAACAGAGTGTCGTCGGGCCCAAGGTCGGTATGCAGGCCCAGCTCCTTGACGTGTTGCAGCAGGGTGCCGCCGACGCCGTGGACGATGCACTTGGGCACGCCGGTGGTGCCGCTGGAGTAGAGGATGTACAGCGGCTGGTCGAAGGGCACAGGGGTGAACTGCGGCGCGCCGCCGGGTTGGTAGAAATCCTGCCAGAGGGTCGTTAGAGCAGCTGACTTGTAATCAGTAGGTCTGGCCTCGACGCGTGAGTAGGGCACGATAACCAGCCGTTCCAGGCTGGGCAGTTGCGGGAGGATTTCGTTGAGCTTGTCGGTGAGGTCGATTCGCTTGCCGGCGTAGCGGTAGCCGGCGGCGGCGATCAGCACCTTGGGCTCGATCTGACCGAAACGATCAATGACCCCCTGGGTGCCGAAATCCGGCGAGCAACTCGACCAGGTGGCGCCGAGGCTGGCGGTGGCGAGCACGCCCACCACGGTCTGCCAGGTGTTGGGCATGAATGCAGCCACCCGATCACCGATGCCCACGCCCGCGTTGTGCAGGGCGCGTTGCAGCCCGGCGACATGGGCGGCCAGTTGCGCATGGCTGAGTTGCTCGCGGCTACCATCCTCGCCGATGGCCACCAGTGCTGGATGACCGTCACGGCGACGTAGCAAGTGTTCGGCAAAGTTCAGGGTGGCACCGGGAAACCACTGTGCATCGGGCATTGCCGGGCCTTCGCGTAGTACTCGTTCGGCGGGCGCGTGGAAGTGGATCTGGAAGAAATCGACGATGGCCTGCCAGAAGGCTTCGCGTTGCTCGACGCTCCAGGCATGCAGGGCAGGGTAGTCGGCCAGGTGCAGGGCATGGCGGTCGTTTATGAAACGGCGGAAGGCATCCAGGCGGGTATGAGCGATACGCTCGGCGGAAGGCGTCCACAGAGGTTGCTGCATGGTCAGTCCTCGTCGTTCTTGTCCCTGGGCTTCAGCTTAGTGCGTTCGGGGCATTTGACCTTTAACTCAGACGACCTTTGCTGCTATCGCACCGACTTTCTCATCGGTTCCGAAACTCTGGATAAAACGACGGGGCGATACGCTGCAGCCCCTTGTAGGAGCGGCTTTAGCCGCGAAAATCGCGGATGAATCCGCTCCTACAGTGCAGAAGGCGATGACATCTATCGGCTCAGGCGAGCACGCGCGACCCGCGAGCCATTGGCCTTGCCCAGTACCTCGCAGATGCGTTGGCCCGCGGCGATCAGCTTATCCATGTCCATGCCGGTTTCGATACACAGGCCCTGCAGCAGGTAGAGCACGTCTTCGGTGGCGACGTTGCCGGTGGCGCCCTTGGCGTAGGGACAGCCGCCCAGGCCGGCCACCGAGCTGTCGAACACATTGATGCCTTCGAGCAGGCTGGCGTAGATGTTGGCCAGAGCCTGGCCATAGGTGTCGTGGAAATGCCCGGCGAGCCTGTCGCGTGGGATGTCGCGGCCGACCACCTCGAGCATCGAGCGCGTCTTGCCGGCGGTGCCGGTGCCGATGGTATCGCCCAGCGACACCTCGTAGCAGCCCATGGCGTAAAGCTCGCGGGCGACGCTGGCGACCTGCTCGGGCGCGATTTCGCCATCGTAGGGGCAGCCCAGTACGCAGGAAACGTAGCCGCGTACGCGTACGTCCGCCGCCTTGGCCGCCTCCATCAGCGGCACGAAGCGCTGCAGGCTGTCGGCGATGGAGCAGTTGATGTTCTTCTGCGAGAAGGCCTCGCTGGCGGCGGCGAACACCGCCACTTCCTCGACTTTTGCCTCCAGCGCCGCTTCGAGGCCTTTCAGGTTGGGTGTCAGGGCGGCGTAGGTGACGCGCGGCTGGCGCTGAATGCCGGCGAACACCTCGGCGGAGCCAGCCATCTGCGGGACCCACTTGGGCGAGACGAAGCTACCTACCTCGATATAGCTCAGGCCGGCTGCTGTCAGATCGTCCACCAGGCGCACCTTGTCGGCGACGCTGATCGGTTGCTTCTCGTTCTGCAGGCCGTCGCGTGGGCCGACTTCGACCAGGCGTACGGATTTGGGCAAGCTCATCAGGGTGTCCTCATTTGTGTTCGGCTGGAGAGCGTAGGGTGGACATCGCTTCTTATGTCCGCCGTGATCCGGTGAGTCGTAGGGCGGGTGCAACCCGCCAACACGATCTGGCGGGTTGCACCCGCCCTACACAGAGCAGAATCGGTGGGCTGAGACGGATTGGCGCCTGGCCCGCCCTAGGGTTCGAGCTCCACCAGCACTGCACCTTCGCTGACCATTTCTCCTTCGCGGCAGTACAGCGCCTTGACCGTCCCGGCTTCCGGCGCGCGGATGCTGTGCTCCATCTTCATCGCCTCCAGTACCACCAGGGCTGCGCCAGCCTCGACCGTCTGGCCGGGTTCGACCAGCACACGGACGATGCTGCCGTTCATGGGCGCGCTCAAGCCACCATGCTGGGCGTGGCTGGCTTCAACGGCCGCGATGGGGTCGAAGCGTGTGATCGCGTGCAGTTCACCGCGCCATTGCAGGTAGAGGGTTTCGCCACGGCGAATGGCGCGTAGACGCTGGCGCGTGCCGTCGATCTCCGCCAGCAGCTCTTCTCCCTGCAAGCACGCCCGGTTGCTCGCGCGCACCTTGCGGCTCTCGCCCTGACTGCTCAGGTGCAGCTCGATTTCCGTTACGCCACCGGCGCGCCAGCCACTGCGGGTCGCCCAGGGCGAATGCGGGTCGTCGTCGCGCTCTAGCGGCGCCTCGCTCTGTACCCAGGCATCGGCTGCCAGTTGCCAGAAGGCCTCCGGCAACTCGCCCGGTGCAGGCAGCAACTGCTGCTGATGGCGCGGGATAAAGCCCGTATCCAGCTCGCACGCGGCGAAAGCCGGATGGGCGAGGATGCGGCGCAGGAACGCCAGGTTGGTCTTCACACCGCCGACCAGGGTATCGCCGAGCATGGCCAGCAGGCGCAGGCGCGCCTGCTCGCGGTTTTCGCCCCAGGCGATCAGCTTGCCCAGCATCGGGTCGTAGAAGGGCGAGACGCTGTCGCCCTCGACCACGCCGCTGTCGACGCGCCGGCCGTCGCCATTACCTGCCTCGCGGTACAGCACCAGGGTGCCGGTGGCGGGGAGGAAGTCATGGTCCGGGTCTTCGGCGTACAGCCGCACCTCGATAGCGTGGCCGTTGAGCGGCACCTGCTGTTGGGTCAGCGGCAGCGGTTCGCCACGAGCGACGCGAATCTGCCAGGCCACCAGGTCGAGACCGGTTATGGCTTCGGTGACCGGGTGCTCGACCTGCAGGCGGGTGTTCATCTCCATGAAGAAGAAGTCGCCACGTTCGTCGAGCAGAAATTCCACCGTGCCGGCACCGACGTAGCCGATGGCCTGCGCCGCCTTGACCGCTGCTTCACCCATGGCGCGGCGCAGCTCGGGGCTCAGGCCCGGCGCCGGCGCCTCCTCGACCACCTTCTGGTGGCGACGCTGGATCGAGCAGTCGCGCTCGTTGAGGTACAGGCAGTTGCCATGCTGGTCGGCGAATACCTGGATCTCTACGTGGCGCGGCTTGAGCACGTATTTTTCCACCAGCATGCGCGAATCGCCGAAGGCCGACTGTGCTTCGCGCTGGGCGGATTCCAGCGTCTCGGCGAGCTGCGCTTCCGACTCGGCCACCTTCATGCCTTTGCCACCGCCGCCAGCGGCAGCCTTGAGCAGCACCGGGTAGCCGATGCGTTTGGCGGCTTCGCGGAAGGTTTCATAATCCTGCGCTTCGCCGTGGTAACCGGGCACCAGCGGCACGCCGGCAGCCTCCATCAGCGACTTGGCCGCCGACTTGCTGCCCATGGCTTCGATAGCAGAGGCGGGTGGGCCGAGGAAGATCAATCCGACCTGTTCGATGGCGCGGGCGAAGCCGGCGTTCTCCGAGAGAAAACCGTAGCCGGGGTGAATGGCCTGCGCGCCGCTGGCCTTGGCGGCAGCGATGATCTTGTCGATCAGCAGGTAGCTTTCGCCAGGCTTGGCGCCGCCGAGATTCACCGCCATGTCGGCTTCGCGCACATGCCGTGCATTGGCATCGATGGCGCTGTGCACTGCGACGGTACGAATGCCCATGGCCTTGGCCGTACGCATCACACGGCAGGCGATCTCGCCACGGTTGGCGACCAGCAGGGTGTCGATCATGTCATTGCTCCTGCCAGGTGGGTTGGCGTTTTTCCAGGAACGCACGCAGGCCTTCCTGACCCTCGGCGCTGACGCGCAGGCGGGCGATGGCGTTCTCGGTGTAGCGGCGCAGGGCCGGGGTCAGGTCGCCGCTACCGACTTCGCGCAGCAGATCCTTGCTGGCGCGCATGGCCTGCGGGCTGTTTTGCAGCAGGTTGGCGACCCAGGCTTCGACCTGAGCGTCCAGCTCATCGGCCGGGAAGCATTCGGCGAGCAGGCCCAGTTCGCGGGCACGCTTGCCGTCGAAACGCTCGGCGGTGAGCGCGTAGCGCTTGGCGGCGCGCTCGCCAATGGCCTGCACGACGAAGGGGCTGATCACTGCCGGAGCGAGGCCGATGCGTACTTCCGACAGCGAGAACAGCGCATCTTCGCTACCGATGGCCATGTCGCAGCAACTGGCCAGGCCCACCGCACCGCCGAAGGCCGCGCCTTGCACCACGGCCAGGGTCGGGATCTTCAGGCCGTGCAGGTTGTACATCAGCTCGGCCAGCTCGCGGGCATCACTTAGGTTGGCGTTGTAGTCGAGAGTCGCGGCGTGCTGCATCCAGGCCAGGTCAGCACCGGCGGAAAAGTGCTTGCCACGGCCACGCAGGACGAGGAAACGCAGGCTCTTGTCTTCACCGACAGCGTCTAGGGCGAGGATCAGCTCGCGGATCATCTCGGCGTTGAAGGCGTTGTTCTTTTCCGGGCGGTTCAGCCACAGAGTGGCGAAGCCGCGTGGGTCTTTCTCAAGTTGTACGGTGGTGAAGTCGTTCATCTGAACTCCTGCGTAGGGCGGGTGCAACCCGCCGGAAAATGGCGGGTTGTACCCGCCCTACGGTTAATTGGGAGTGTCGGGTCACATCCTGAACACGCCAAAACGGGTCGGCTCGATGGGCGCGTTTAGGCTGGCCGATAAGGCCAGGGCCAGCACCTCGCGGGTCTGCGCCGGGTCGATCACACCGTCGTCCCACAGCCGGGCGCTGGAATAGAAGGCGTGCGCCTGCTGCTCGTACTGCTCGACGATGGGCTGCTTCAAACGCTGCTCGTCTTCGTCGGAGTAGGGCTGGCCAGCACGCTGCGCCTGTTCGCGCTTGACCTGCACCAGCACGCCTGCGGCCTGCTGCGCGCCCATCACGCCGATGCGCGCGTTGGGCCACATCCACAGAAAGCGTGGGTCGTAGGCGCGGCCGCACATGCCGTAGTTACCGGCGCCGAAGCTGCCGCCAATGATCACGGTGAATTTCGGCACCTGGGCGCAGGCCACGGCGGTGACCAGCTTGGCGCCGTGTTTCGCAATTCCCCCGGCTTCATATTTCTGCCCGACCATAAAGCCAGTGATGTTCTGCAGGAACAGCAGCGGAATGCCGCGCTGGCAGGCCAGTTCGACGAAGTGCGCGCCTTTCTGCGCCGATTCCGCAAACAAGATGCCGTTATTCGCCAGGATCGCCACCGGGTAGCCATTGATGCGGGCGAAGCCGCACACCAGGGTGGTGCCGAACAGCGCCTTGAATTCATCCAGTTGCGAGTCGTCGACGATACGCGCGATCACCTCGCGCACGTCGAACGGCTGCTTGGAATCAAACGGGATCACCCCGTACAGCTCCTCGGCCGGGTAGCGCGGGGCGATGGGCGCGCGGACGTCGAGCTGGCCGAGCTTGCGCCAGTTCAAATTGCTGATGCTGCGCCGGGCCAGAGCCAGGGCGTGCTCGTCATTATCGGCATAGTGGTCGGCCACGCCGCTGGTCTTGCAGTGCACATCGGCGCCGCCGAGTTCCTCGGCGCTCACCACTTCGCCGGTGGCGGCCTTTACCAGCGGCGGGCCAGCGAGGAAGATGGTCGCTTGTTCGCGCACCATAATGGTCTCGTCACTCATGGCTGGCACATAGGCGCCGCCGGCGGTGCAGGAACCCATCACCACGGCGATCTGCGGAATGCCCAGAGCGCTCATATTGGCCTGGTTGAAGAAGATCCGACCGAAATGCTCGCGGTCCGGGAAGACCTCGTCCTGGCGCGGCAGGTTGGCGCCGCCGGAGTCCACCAGGTAGATGCACGGCAGGCGGTTCTCGCGGGCGATGGCCTGGGCGCGCAGGTGCTTCTTCACCGTCAGCGGGTAGTAGCTGCCGCCTTTTACCGTGGCGTCGTTGGCCACGATCATGCACTCGACGCCTTCCACACGGCCGATACCGGCGATCACTCCAGCGGCCGGTACGTCTTCGCCGTAGACCTCATGGGCGGCGAGCTGGCCGATCTCGAGGAAGGGCGAGCCGGCATCGAGCAGGCGGTTGATGCGTTCGCGCGGCAGCAGCTTGCCACGCGAGGTGTGGCGCTCCTGCGCCCTGGCGCCGCCGCCTTCATGGACGCGTGCGAGCAGGGCGCGCAGTTCGTCCACCTGGGCGAGCATGGCTTCGCTGTTGGCAGCGAACTCAGGGGAGCGGGTATTGATCTGGGTATGCAGGATGGCCATCGGTGGCGCTCCGATTTTGATTTGATCGCTCCCACGCTCTGCGTGGGAGTTTCGCCAGGGACGCTCTGCGTCCCCAGAACGGACGCTGAGCGTCCGGTTTCAGGTTCCCACGCAGAGCGTGGGAACCATCACAGATGCCTTACTTGGTCTCGTTGAACAGCTCACGGCCGATCAGCATGCGGCGGATCTCGCTGGTGCCGGCGCCGATCTCGTAGAGCTTGGCGTCGCGCAGCAGGCGGCCGGCCGGGTATTCATTGGTGTAGCCGTTGCCGCCGAGCAGCTGGATGGTGTCCAGGGCCATCTTGGTGGCCATCTCGGCGGTGTAGAGAATCACCGCAGCGGCGTCCTTGCGCGACTCCTCGCCGCGGTCGCAGGCCTTGGCCACGTTGTACAGGTAGGACTTGGAGGCATTCATGCCGGCGTACATGTCGGCCAGCTTGCCCTGCACCAGCTGAAATTCGCCGATGGACTGCTTGAACTGCTGGCGCTCATGCACGTAGGGCAGCACCACGTCCATGCAGGCGCTCATGATCCCGGTCGGGCCGCCGGAAAGCACGGTGCGCTCGTAGTCCAGGCCGCTCATCAGCACGCGCACACCGCCGCCTTCGCTGCCTAAGATGTTCTCTTCCGGTACTTCGCAATCCTCGAACACCAGTTCGCAGGTGTTGGACCCGCGCATGCCCAGCTTGTCCAGCTTCTGGTGGCGGGAAAAACCCTTGAAGTCGCGCTCGACGATAAAGGCGGTCATGCCGCGTGAGCCGGCGTTGATGTCGGTCTTGGCGTAGATCACGTAGGTGTGGGCATCCGGGCCGTTGGTGATCCACATCTTGTTGCCGTTGAGCACGTAGCGGTCGCCGCGTTTTTCCGCGCGCAGTTTCATCGACACCACGTCGGAGCCGGCATTGGGCTCGCTCATGGCCAGGGCGCCGATGTGCTCGCCGGAGCACAGCTTGGGCAGGTACTTCTGCTTCTGCGCCTCGCTACCGTTCTTGTGGATCTGATTGACGCAGAGGTTGGAGTGCGCACCGTAGGACAGACCCACCGAGGCCGAGGCACGGCTGATCTCTTCCATGGCCAGCACATGCGCCAGATAGCCCATGTCGGTGCCGCCATACTCTTCCTTGACCGTCATGCCGAGCAGGCCCATGTCGCCGAACTTGCGCCACATGTCCATGGGGAATTCGTTGTCACGGTCGATCTGCGCGGCACGTGGCCCCAGCTCGTTCTGGGCGAACTGGTGCACCGAGTCGCGTAGCATGTCGAGGGTTTCGCCGAGGCCGAAATTGAGGGTGGGATAGCTCATGGGGTCACCTGCGATTGTTCTTGTAGTGGGGGCGATTACGCGGTCGTTTCGGCCAAGGCAGCGAGACAGCGTTCCTCGGCGGTATCCAGTTCCAGCTGCATCTGCTGGATATCCAGTAACTGTTGTTCAAGCTGCAGACGGCGCTCGGCGATCTTGCCCATGAAGGTCTCCAGCTGCTTGCGGCTGCCGGTTTCCGGGTCGTAGAGCTCGATCAGCTCGCGGCATTCGGCCAGCGAGAAGCCGATGCGCTTGCCGCGCAGGATGAGTTTCAGCGTCACCTTGTCCTTGGCGCTGTAGACGCGTTCCTGGCCACGCCGCTCCGGCGCGAGCATGCCTTGCTCCTCGTAGAAGCGGATGGCGCGAGTGGTGATGTCCAGTTCGCGGGCCAGATCGGAGATGGAATAGGTGGTTGCCATGGTCATTGCTCGTTTACCTTTACGTTAACGTAAACCTGTGCAAATTTGGCTGTCAATCTCACTCCACAACAATCACAGAGGTTGAGCATGCGCATCGACGAATCCGTATTCCTGATCAGTGGCGGCGCCTCTGGTCTTGGCCTGGCCACAGCCCGTGAGCTGGTCGGTCGCGGTGGCAAGGTGGTGCTGCTGGATATCAACGCAGAAGCAGGCCAGCAGGCCCTCGCCGAGCTGGGCGGCAACGCCCGTTTCGTATGCGCCGATATCACCCGCGAAGAGGATGGCCAGGCCGCCGTGGCGCAGGCGTTGGCGGCGTTCGGCGCACTGCACGGGCTGGTCAATTGCGCCGGCGTCGCGCCGGCCGAGAAGGTACTGGGCCGCAACGGCGCACATGGCCTGGATAGTTTCCGGCGTACCGTCGAGATCAATCTGATCGGCAGCTTCAACCTGTTGCGCCTGGCTGCCGAGGCCATGGCGCAGAACACGCCGAACGCTGAGGGCGAGCGTGGGGTCATCATCAATACCGCCTCGGTGGCGGCGTTCGACGGGCAGATGGGCCAGGTCGCTTACGCTGCGTCCAAGGGTGGTGTCGCCGCACTGACGCTGCCGGCGGCGCGCGATCTGGCGCGCTCGGGTATCCGTGTGATGTGCGTTGCCCCTGGCGTGTTCGAGACGCCAATGATGGCCGGCATGCCGCAGGAGGTGCGTGATTCGCTGGCGGCCAACGTGCCGTTCCCGCCGCGGTTGGGCCGCCCCGAGGAATACGCCGCGCTGGTGCGTCACATAGTCGAGAACCCCATGCTCAACGGCGAGGTGATCCGCCTCGATGGTGCGCTGCGCATGGCGGCGAAATAACCAGAATGCTTTTGGGGCGGTCGTGGCCTTTGTAGGAGCGGCTTCAGCCGCGAATCGAGATGCCATGACTTTCGCGGCTGAAGCCGCTCCTACGCTCAGAGAGGGGGCCAGGATTTCATTCGGGGCGCCCCAGCAGAAATTTCCCGGAGTGCATCTGGGGTACGCAATTGAAGGTGAAACTCATGAATCAGCAACTCGATCCCATTGTCATCGTCAGCGCCGCCCGCACCCCCATGGGGGGCTTTCTCGGCGACCTGGCCGGCCTAAGCGCCGCCGAACTGGGCGCCGCCGCCATCCGCTCGACCCTGGAGCGTGCCGGGCTCGCGGCCGAGGCGGTGGACACGGTACTGATGGGCTGCGTGCTGCAGGCCGGCCAGGGCCAGGCACCGGCGCGCCAGGCTGCATTGGGCGCCGGGCTGAGCCAGGCGGTGCAGTGCACCACGCTGAACAAGATGTGTGGCTCCGGCATGCAGGCGCTGATGCTCGGTCATGACCAGTTGCTCGCCGGTAGCAGCGAGGTGCTGGTGGCTGGCGGCATGGAGAGCATGTCCAACGCGTCGTATCTGCTGACGCGTGCCCGTGGTGGTTATCGCATGGGCCATGGTCAGGTGCTCGACCACATGTTCCTCGACGGCCTGGAGGACGCCTACGAGCGCGGCCGGCTGATGGGCACCTTCGCCGAGGATTGTGCGCAGCAGTATCGCTTCAGTCGTGAGGAGCAGGACGCCTACGCCCTGGAGTCGCTGCGCCGCGCCCAGCAGGCGATAACGGACGGCAGCTTCGCCAGTGAGATCGTCGCTGTGGAAGCGCCGCAGGGGCGTGAGCGGCGCCTGGTCGATACCGACGAGCAGCCGCCCAAGGCCCGCCCAGACAAGATCCCCGGCCTGAAGCCGGCCTTTCGCGAGGGCGGCACGGTCACGGCGGCCAATCCCAGTTCCATTTCCGATGGCGCAGCCGCGCTGCTGCTGATGCGCCTGTCCGAGGCTCAGGAACGTGGTCTGAAACCGCTGGCGCGCATCATCGGCCATGCCGGCCATGCCCAGGCGCCGAACCTGT
>Ga0306892_100664_pt1 | contig 11810 bp, 9 predicted proteins | sample AntDeeMetagen290_FD_190408 | JGI IMG/M metagenome (GOLD analysis project Ga0306892, IMG submission 190408) | Saline lake microbial communities from Deep lake, Antarctica - Metagenome #290 (v2) (version 2) | ecosystem: Environmental > Aquatic > Non-marine Saline and Alkaline > Saline | place...
AGGTCGACGTCGAGATGCGTTGCGGTCCCGGTGTATTTCTCCATCGAACGCCCCAGCAGGATCGGTTTGCGGCCAATCTCTTGAGCGAATTCGAGGAGGCTGGAGACACGGGCGATGTGGCTTGCGAAGGTAGTCGCAACCATGCCGCCGTCGTAATCTTCGAGACTGAGCATGGTGTCGTGGAGCTCTTTTCGGGCAACCGACTCGGAAGGTGTCCGACCCTTCCGGTTGGCGTTCGTACAGTCTTCGAGATAACAGAGGACACCCTCGCCCTCGCGGCCGATCTCGCGGAACCGTTTCATGTCGAACGGATCACCGAGCACTGGGTTGTGGTCGATACGTTTGTCAAGCCCGTAGACAATGGCTCCTTCCGGGGTGTGGAGGACCGGGTTGATGGCGTCAATCGTCGAGTGGGTGACGTTGACGAACTCCATTTCAGTCTTGTCGCCGATCCGCATCGTCTCGCCGGCGTTCATGACCTGCAGGTCATTCTGGACGTCGAACTTGTCCTCGTCGCGGATCTGTTCGCGGACGAGTTCGATGGTGAATGGGGTCGCAACGACGGGGGCGTCGTAGCGGTGGGCGAGTTTGGGGATCGCGCCGATGTGGTCGAGGTGGCCGTGGGTCGGGACGATGGCCTTGATCTCGCCGTCGAGTTCGCTCATCACGCGGTCGTCGGGGATCGCGCCCATATCGATGAGATCCAGACTGTGCATGCGCTCAGTCTGGACGTTGTCGTGAATCAGTACCTGCGAGAGGTTCAGGCCCATATCGAAGATGACGATGTCATCGTCCATACGGACTGCCGTCATCTGTCGACCAACCTCTTCGTAGCCGCCAACTGTCGCAATTTCTATTTCCATAGGTGTTCCGAACGGGAGCTGGTCCACGGAGACGGCGAGGAATCGAGACAGCCACGGAGGAGGTCGACAACTGCACGACACCGCCCGGGAGATCCGATTCGGAGACCCGTCGTCTACGGGAACAGCGCGTTGGTTATTCCTATAGCTGATCCCGAGACGTAAATAGCCGGTGAATCACGGCGATGTGGCCCAAAAGTGAAGAGAGTCGACGGCCAGACAACTACTCGCTGTCGAACGGAACGAACCGGCCGTTGATATCCCATTCGTGAATACAGTAGACGCTGCCGGGGTCATCGCCGACAACCTCCCACGAGTCGGTTGTCGCGTTCCACTGCTCGGCTCTCCCGCATCGTTCACACGTTCGGTCTGTCGGTCGACGAAGCGCTGCAGTCATACTGAGAACCGAGGCGTCCACTGATTTAAACGTGACTTTTGTTGCCATACAGCGACACTGTACGACCCACGCAGAACTCCCGGACTGGTCAAATGAATAGTTTTTGCGCTAAACAACCCATATTAAACCACAAACGTGTGTCTGAATGTCTGATATAGTAGCCGAGAGTGGCAAAAAGGTTTATTTGTTGGCTCATGCCTAGACTGTCATATGATACCCAATAACGCTGATATCGACCCCTACGCTCCGGAGTTGAACTACTTCGAGTGTCGGGACTGTAGCACCCGAACGACAAGCGAAACGCGGCTGACGACCTGTGGGGCATGTGGTGGTTACCTCGACAACATCGCCGTTCCGCGGGAGTAAGCGGCCGAGCCGCCGGAGTCATTGATTCGGCGCCGAAGCTACACTGATTCCGACTCTCCCTCGGCGGGTTGTGAGGGACTGGGTTTGATCCCGCCGGCCAGTCGGTCGACGACGAGCACCGCACCAGCGCCCAGCACGGCAAACAGACAGAACAGCCCAACGGTCGACGGCGTCCATGCCGCGCCAGCATCGGCCAGTTCTATCGTTGTCTGTTCGACCGGCGCTCGGAGCGCCCCGAGGACGAGACTCACGAGGAAGGCGAGTGTGGCCTCTCGGTAGCGGTCGAGTGCCCACCGAACGCTGTGAGCCAACGTGAACAGTCCGACGACGCCGCCGGCCATGAACGTCACTACTGGCACCGCCGCTTCGACGAGCGTGTCGGTTAGCCCGCCGCTGAGACTCCCGACCAGCGCATCGGTAAACCGACTCAGCGCGGTCGACATATACTCGTACTGCCCGAGCATGAGCAACAGCAGCGAACCCGAGACGCCAGGGAGAATCATCGCACTCACCGCGAGTGCGCCGGCGAGAAAGATGATCGGCAGCGACGACCCCAGTGTGCCTGCGGCATAGCCGGAGAGCAGAAATGCGAGGACGAATCCACTCCCAGCGGCGGCCTGTCGACGGCGTGTCGAAAGCGAGACCGCGCTGTAGAGGACGACCACGGAGGCCCCGATCAGGCCGAAAAAGAAGCCGTAGGTTTCGACGGGGTTCGTCTCCAACAGGATGCTAACCAGCCGGAGGACGGTGACGACTGCGGTTGCGATGCCGGCACCGAGTGCAAGCAGAAAGCCGGTGTCGATCTCTCGGAGTGCGCCAACCGCCTCGGGTCGACCTTCGGCCCGGAGTCCGCCGAGGATCGTTCGGAGTCGGCCGGGCTGGATAGCGGTGACAGCGCTGATCAGTCGTTCGTAGATGCCCACTATAAGGGCGATAGTGCCGCCGGAGACGCCGGGGACGGCATCCGCCGCACCCATACCGAGACCGCGGAGATAGATCCCAGTCAATTCGCGGAGTGTTGTCATTACCGACTACTGGGCGTCCCACAACATAGGTAGTTCGGGTTTACCAATCGACAGTGGTCGTTGACTGACTGACGACGAGTAGTAGGTAGAGGCTACGCTTGAGTGGGCTGTTGGTGGTTCAGATCGACGAAAACTGCAGGAGTAGTCAGTGCTTACTGACCGTTTTCAATAGTCTGTCCCGCTGTTGTAGCCTCAGAGATGTCGACAGTAACCACGCTGTCGTCGGCCCCGACAACCTGTGCCTCCGAGACACCCGTTTGAATCGTGGCCGCAGTACCGTTAGTACTGAACGTATACTGGCCGGTTGCCTGAACGCTCGTGTTCGTGTAGCCGTTTTCCGGACCGAACTCGTCGTACCCCGTCGTGGAGTACGGCAGCGTCATCTCGAAGGCACCGTTGGCGTCGGCAGTCGCATACTGCGTGTAGCTAAACGTCTGGCTGCCTTCGGGGTATTGCATCTCGACAGTTGCGCGGACCTCTTCGCCCGGCGCTGCACCCGTTCCCTCGACAGTCGCTCCGGGAACTCGCTCGAAGGTCTTCACCCAGTTTGGTGTCGTTCTGGTGAGTTCGTTGATATCGAGCCCAGTCGACTGGGCTGTTTGGAACAGTTGCTGTTGATAGCCCCGAGAGCTACGGAGCGCGTTCGACTGGCTGGCTTTAACTAGTCGGTAGTGTTCGAGCGCGTCGACGCGTTCTGTCGGATTTGCACCGATCCCGCCGAGCTGTGCACCGGGCGTCTCGTTGACGTAGCTTTCAGCCTCCGAAAGTGTGTCGAACGTCTGGATGTCCTCATTCGGATCGAACGCATTGATCGTGACCTGTTGACCGCTCTGGGTTTGAGCGGTTGTCGGCTCGGTTTCGATCACGGTTGGATCAGGGGTGGCCGCACTCCCGTGGTAGTTGTAGAGCCGGACCATCTGGCTGTCGTAGTAGCGCTGGGTTTGGAGCGTGATCGGCGCGCGGAACCCTTGTTGGCCCTGCTCGTTTTCGACAGTCGGGTAGGCTTGGTTGACGAAGTCGGATTGGCTTACGTCTTCCTCGTCGTAGAACACAATCGGCGCACCGAACTTGGAGTTCGGCGACACCATCTGCCAGTCGACCATCACGTATCGCGTCTCGTCGTTGTCGCCCATTTTCTCGCCGAGCGCGTCGGCTGCCCGCTGTTCGGATGGGGCTAACAGGTAGTTGGCCGCTTCAGCGGCTCCCTGCTGGAATGGGTTGGCGTTCGGAATCCGCTCACCGTTGGTCGTGATCCAGTGACCGTAGTCCCACCATGACTGCACACCGTAGGCACCCTCCGGATAGTCGAAGTCACCGTCAGACGGGCGATCATAGGTTCCATACAGCTCCATGGGGTTGTCGGCACCTTCGAGTTCGCCCGGCTGTGGCGTCTCCGTGCTCATCCATTGGAAGCTGTCGTCCCATTGGGTGACCCCACCGGGACCATTACGGTCACCAGTGGCCCACGCCGACCCTGCAAAGGGAACCAGCAGTGGGACGGTGAGAATCAAGACGACGGCCACCACAGCCATCACTTGCCAGCCTTCAAGGCTCTGAACCGACTCGCGGAGCGACTCGCCGGTGGCATTGATGTCGACGGCGTCGACGATCTGTGCAACGAAGATCGCACTGAATACGGCGATCACGATGGCCAGATAGTAGTTGAACCGAACCTGTGTGAATGCTGCTGAGGTGATGAATGCTGCCCAGACGAGCGCGTAGAGTTCTGCAGCATCATACCGGTGGCGGAGCGTCGCACCGACAAGCAAGCCCGTGGCAATAATCAAGCCAAGGACCTGCCACTCTTGGCCGATGAAACCAGCAATCGAATCGAGCACTGGTGTGGCAAGGTAGATGAGTCCGACTGTTGCGAGACTTCCGACGACGTAGATGGTGTCATTAGTGTCGTCGCTTTTGATGAGTGGTCGACCGAGAATGATGAGTGCGCCCACGAGCGCAGCAAAGAATGCGAGGCCGTACTCGGAGTAGATAACACCAAACGGAGAGCCTTGGCTGAGGAAGGGTTGGGCTTCTCCAATCGTTCGTGTACCAGCATTGGCACTAAATCCAACTGTATTCAAGAATTGGCTGATAATAAAACGCACAATATTTGGGACTATGAGTGAGATGATTCCAAAGAGAATCGCAAGAATCCCACCGACTGCGGATGGATACAGTGACGCAGAAAGGTTGTGGGCTTCCCACTGGCGAGCGAGGAATGCAAGGAACACACAGCCAAGACCCACGGCGAGTGGAAGGATCACTTGTAGAAGGGAGTAGTCCGTTGGTCCACCAATGCTGAAGCTGGTTAGTGGAACAAACATAAGCAACCCAGTGACCGTCATTGAGACGGTGCCGACGAAGGCGATCGGTTCAGGACTCTGGTTGTGATAGACATCGCTTGTGAGTTTGATGGCAAAGTAGATGCCGGTAAATCCAACGAGGAGGACACCAGATGGCCAAGCCCACATGTAGAGAGCCGCAGCGACACCAGCCCCAACCGAGTAGAGGAGTGGGGTTCGAAGAGCCCCAAAGTCACGGTCGACGACCAGTTCCCAAATCGGCTGTTCACGTTGGGCAACGCCGAGAGCGATAATGAAAGCGAAGACAGCGAGTGTCTGGAAAAACACCTCTGCTGCGTGGTGGTCGAAAAAGCCAACCAAGGTGTAATTGAGCACGCTTCCGGGGAGCAGTGCAAGGACGGCAACTCCTGCGAGTGCTGGGCCACGTCCAGCAAGGCGAGCTGCGATGAGATATGTTGGAATCACCGCAAGCGTCAAAAAGACAGGTGCAGCGATAAGCATGATCAGAGTCGCGTATTCTGCAGACGGATCTCCAAAGCTGGTCAGGAGAATAAACCCACTCACAAGCTGATCAAAAAGCGTCCCGAACTGTCCGGCACTCGTCCCCGATGGATAGTTGGTCCACGGGTCAAACGGCATCGTCGACGGGAAATTGTCAAGCAGATACGTCGTCTCACGGAAATGATACCATGGATCGTTACCACGGAACGTAATACCATTTCCTTGGAAATTGCTCAGTGCCCGGAGACGTGTGGCTAGCATGAATGCCATCAGAGCCACAAGCACGGGGACATGATACCACTGTTTGAAAATGGAGAGAACGGAATCAGAAGACTCCGTCTGATCTTCGCTCCGCTGTGTCGCTGCGTTACTCATTGTATGGAAGCAGTTTCAACCGCTGAATAAGCCTTGTGAAATGTCGACGCAACCAACTGATTCGTAGCCGGAAACCTACATTTATATCAGACTACTCAAATCCACTAGATATGATACTCGTCGGGCTTGGGCTTGTGGTACTTTGTGTGGCTAGTCTCCCGTATCTGCTCTACCTCGGACTGCCGTCGGTGCTTCCGGTGTGGTCGCTTCCCACAACAAAAACGGAGGCCACTGAGTCGGTCTCTATCGTATTGCCGACCTACAATGAGGAGGCACTCATTGCCGAGACGTTGGAAAACCTCTGTTCGCTCCAGTATCCAGCCGAGAGCCTCGAACTCGTCGTCGTCGACTCCAGTACTGACGGGACCGCAGCCGTAGTGCGTGAGTTTTTCGCCGACCGCGAGCAGCCAGCGCTGCAGTTGATCGAGGAGTCGGACCGTGGCGGTGTCGCCCGGGCAGTCAACCGGGCCATCGAGGCCGCCAGCCACGACGTGATCTTCCGAACCGACTGTGACTCTCGGCTCGACAGCGAGGCAATCGGCCATGCGGTCGCAACCCTCCAAGACGACACTGTCGGTGGGGTCACTGGCCGTCAGGTCGACGTGCTTGGCGGGAGCAAAGTCGAGACGGAGTACCGAGGGCTGCAAGCCCAAAATCAGGCGCTGGAATCCTATCTCGACTCGACGTTCATCGTTCACGGTCCCTGTTTCGCGTTCCGAAAGCAGTATTTCGAGCCGATTGCGGCCGACTCGCTGGCCGACGACACCGAGATCGCCGTCAGAATCCGTAAACAGGGAAAACGAATTTTGATGCATCCGGCGATGCAGTTCACGGAGGCCGGAACCTCGAACCTTCGCGGTCGACGTGCTCGAAAAGATCGTCGAGCAATGGGGCTGCTCCAGTTGCTCGACCGTAATCGGGATCTTCTCGGGCGGTACGGGCTCTACGGCTGGGTCGTCGTCCCCGTCAACTGGTGGTTTCTGTCGATCTCGCCGTGGCTGTCGGTCGGCGGCGCAGCCCTTGTCCTTCTCGGACTGCTGACAACCGTCCCACCGGTCGGGGTCGTCGCAGTCCTCGGTGTGGTGCTGGGCGTGCTACTCGGCCAAGTCGACCGTCTCGGCCCGCTGCAGGCCCCGTATGCCGTCTTCGATGCCCATCTCTCGCTTTTGATCGCTCGGGTTCGGCTCCACCACGACGAGGGCGACGGGACGTGGGATATCGACGGCGATTCAAGAGCCATCTTCAGCCGTGAGTCGTAACCTGACAGTCACCGCAACTCAGTTTCGAAGCCGAGCTGCCCAGACCGCCAGACACTCTCGGTAGTAGCCCACCCCGCGTGTCGCCGTCATGATTAGCGTCAACAGTGTAAACAGCAGTCGACCCTGCGATTCGTCGTACTGTTGAGAGCGGATATCGCTGGGGCGCGGCGGGATTCCAACCCGCCCGTAGCGGTCGGGGTATGCCGACTGGAGTTGACAGTGGCCCCGTCCAATGCGAACGTTTCGGTTGTACAATGCCCCAAACGAGTTTCGCGTTGGATGAATCACGGTCGACGCTGGGCAGTAGGCGAACTCGTAACCCGCCCTATCGACGCGGTTGCCGAACTCCAGATCACCGCCGGAGATGAGTCGCTCGTCGAACGCACCCACGTCATCGATGAGTTCGCGGCGGACGGCCAGACAGGAGGTCGGCGCGTAGCGATGATACTCCAGAAAATCCTCGATTGGAAAGCCGGTTGTCTTGTTGTACTGGCCGATGAGTGTCGGGTTCTCGCCGGCATCGAGTTCGATATTCGGGGCGACGTAGTCAGCCTCGTCGAGACAGTCGACGAGCGCGGTCAGCCAGCCATCGGTAACGCGCTGATCGGCATCCAGAAAGACAATGATCTCGCCGGTCGTGTGTTCGATGCCGGTGTTGCGGGCCGCATACGACGACTGAATCTCGCGTTCAAACACGAGCCTGATGTGGTCGTGGTCGGCGGCGTAGTCGGCGGCAATGTCGGGGGTTCGGTCCGTAGAGTTGTTGTCGACGAGAATGATCTCCGCCTCGGGGTCGGTGTGAGCGAGCAGGGAGTCGACGGTCACACCTAACCCCTCGGCATCGTTGTAGACAGGGATAATAATCGAGATCGCTGGCTGCGACATTAGCTACCGTCGTTGAGGAGTATGGACGCTAAAAAGACAGTGATTGACTGATAGCCGAGTGGAGCGCAATCAACCGACGCCGTCAGGTCGACTCGATGTACGGAGCGATGTCGGGATGGCCACGGTGTTCGTCCGAACCACCACACAGCGCAGCCTCCCGTTTGGGCAGCCACTTTGCGTGCCGGACCAGCACCACAACAGGAATCTCCGACAGTCCGAGTATTTTTGCCAGACAAAGTCGGTGTCGACCGTCGACAAAGAGGAGTTCGCCATCCCGACCGATGTCGACCGTGATCTCGTCGGAAAGCCGATCAAGAACCCCAACGCGGTTATCGAACCGAACGCCCGTCTCCCGGCGAAGTTCCTGCTGTGTTTTGTATCCCGCTTGGAGCGTCCGATACAGCTCGTCGTAGCGCGCCAACGCTTCGCGGATCGTCGCCGCCGACTCAGTATTCATGTCGACTTTCGTGGTCTTGCCCGAGACCAGCTGGGCAAACAGTTCGGTCTCCTCCCACGGGTGATCACGCGTGAACCGGTCGACGAACGAGCGGTAGATAACCGTCTCCTCGATTTGTTGTGTTGATTGAGTGTCCCACTCTCCACCCATGACGGTCCCGAGGTCCTGATATCGGTAGGCGGTGGCATCCGGTCGACCGGTGAATCGGGTGATTCGATCTAGGTCGACCGAGAGCACCCTGAGAGGATCGAGTGGCGCGTCGTGGTTGATCTGTCGACGGCGTGTCCACCGGTAGTAAGTGGGCGCGTATCGCCAGTAGGCCCGTTTGAGGCCCGGCGTTCGGGCAAGCCCGTACTCGATGGCTCGCTTCGACCGACGACCGAACTCCCGAACCCGGTGTCTCATTGGCGTCTCCCGAGCGCTGCCGACTGGCGAGCGTAATTGTTAGGTAGATCGAATGGGGAGTCTACAAAAATCATATGCCGGGAACACTCTCTACTATCAACTGGATCGACACGCTGGAGGTATTAATCGACCGGTACGATCTCTCGGCCGAGGAATTGTGTCTCGTTGGCAGTGCATCGCTGGCTGCCGTCGACCTGCGTGAGAACGGTGATCTGGACGTCTGTTTTGCCCCCTCTGTCCGGGCAGAGATCGACCTTACAGAGTTCGAGGGGATCGAATCAGCCCCGAACAAGTACGAACACATCGGTATCTCCGACGACGAACTGCTCTCGAATGACCGATATCACGATCTCGTCGAGGGGTACAAGATCCTCCGCCCGGAAATCGAGTACTCCCACAAAAACGTTCGACAGTGGGAGAAGGATATCGAAGATATCGCGCTCCTCGAGGAGTATAAAGCCCGAACCGACAGCTGGGACCCCACACTGGAGGTCGACGACTACACGCCCGGCGTCGGTGACCTCCTTGGCCGTGGAGTGCAGTCGCTCCGCGAGGATGGGCTGCTGAGGACAGTGGGACACGGGATCACACACCTCCGCTGGCATGGACCACTGCCACGTGGCGGCTCGGACTACAGCGGCCAGCCGACAACGATTCCCGGCAAGGCAGTGCGCTCGCTGCGGCAGGATGGGATTGGAACGACCCTCAGTCGCGGGGTTCGGCTCGTCAAATTACAAGAACCAACTGGACTGCTAGATCGGTACAGCGGCTTCCGACGGAAGGTGAAGCTTGGCACGCTCGTCGACCGGGAACTCGAACTCCAGTACCCCACAGCCAAACTCCTCGCAAAGCAGTACGACGGTGAGGCATTCACCCGACTTGATATAGTCGTCCGACTGCTCGCTGTTGAGGCGCTGCGTGCGGACCGTGATGTGCCGGCTGTCGTCTCCGAGTTCGAGGACAAAACGGGGAGCACACTCCGTGCAGACATCGAACAGAATCTCGACGCCCGGAGCGACGCGCCGGTTGCGGTCGGATACGATTCGTCGATTCTCGATGCAAACGCACTCGCCTGTGGACTCGCCCGGACGCCGGAGTCGGTGCCGGTAACGATCCAGTCGGGGACCACACAGGGCGCGTGCTCCCGTGAGTGGTTCGAGTCGACTGGCTTCCCGGTCGACCAGCGTCAGCAGATCGAGAGCCGGTTCGCCGAACTGCTGTACCAGTCCAACGCGCTGTTTCCGTTTATGCTGTGGCCGCCGGCCCAGCAGTACCGCGAGGAGATCCTCGAACAGCTCCGGGCGGAGAAACGAGTTCATTTCACGACGACACTCCAGTTGAGCGAGGAGGCCTTCGAGTCGTTCATCTGGGCGCTGTACGAATCACAGGACGATCTCGACCCCAAGCACATCGAGACGAAACTCGACAGTATGGCCCCCTACGAGAAGGTCGTCACAGTTGGTGGGGTCGAAGTGCCGAACCCACGGATCAGAGAAGAGTTCTCGAACGAGATGATCAAGATGAAAGAACGCGTGCGAGAGGCGTTCACGCCACGGCTCGATCCCGACACCCCGGAAGCGAACCTGCTGATCCACGCGGCCGACAACTACGACCACAACGAGGAGACGTGGGAGATCGTCCGACAGTACGCCGAAACAGACCTGCGTGATGTGATACGAAACTCAAATCAATCCACTTCGGTCGAGTGATAGCGCTCACTCCGTCAGTTCAGCAACAGCGATACCGGACTCGCCGCCGACGACGTAAAACAGGTATTTCGTGCCGCCGTCGACGAACACGTGGGGGTCTCGAAGCTCTTGTCTCCGCTCCCATGGGTTCCGCTCGGTCGACAGTTCGGGGTCGACATCGACGCCCTCGTAGGCCAATTCCGGACAGATAACCGTCGTTGTCTCTCCAATCTCCCAGTCGTCGACACTCGGAGCCAGCCCAATACGTGTCCGCAAAATACATTCCGGACTCTCGGCAGTTCGGGAGTAGTAGACTTCCAACCCGTCGCCGGAGACGTGGACGCCGAAATGGCGGTGGCCACTGAACAGGTTACGGCGTCGACTGAATGACCTGTCCGGAGTGCTGGATTCGTACACGTAGCCGTCTCGACCCATTGCAAAGTAGCGACCATCGTACTGGAACACCGCAAACCACGAAGGACCAAGAATCGGTGAGTCGGCCGTAAACGACCGGCCATTGGTCGAGACGGCCTGTCTGGTCTCCTGGACAGCAGGCGGAATGAGTCGACTCCCACGCAACAGCCGTTTATACGGCGCGTTCTCGACCAGCGAGGAAAGCACCGAGGTGTCGGTCTGGGCTGTAGCTGTCGACTGGGCGGTCTGGGTCGACTGACTGGCAGTCGTGGTGGTCGACTGATTGGGAGCTGTGTCGACGCCACGCTGCTGGCTGGATCGTTTGGCGGCGCGTTTGGTTTCGAGCGTGTTGACGAGATACCGGCCGGTCTCGAAGAGGACGCGGTGGGGAAGCGAGCGCGGTCGATAGTTGTAATGATCTCGCCGGTAGTCGGTGTTCCGTCCAGCAGTCCCAACGAGATCCCTAATCCGTGTTTCGCCGTGGTAGTAGAGCCGAATCAGCTCATTGTCGTCGTCGACATGAACGTTCGGCGAGGCGATATGACCGACAAAGGGAGTCTGTTCGAGCCGAAGTGTTCCCGGCGAGTAGATCTCCCACGGGCCAGTCACCGAATCGGCGTAGGCCAGCCGGATGTATTTGCCATTTTTGTGCGAAAAGTAGCAATAGTACTCACCGAGGGGATTGTCTATCCACGACGGTACCTCGATGACCGAGGGATAGTTGACGATGTCGCCGATGGCTTCGGAAGTTTCGATGATCGGATTGCCGTCGAAGCGTGTGACCTGCATAGATATCTCGGGAGTGATTACCGCTTGCGTCGGAGTCGAATCGGAATTCGGTTATCGGGCGTGATGTCGACCATCTCTTTGACCGA
>Ga0306892_100667_pt1 | contig 11792 bp, 7 predicted proteins | sample AntDeeMetagen290_FD_190408 | JGI IMG/M metagenome (GOLD analysis project Ga0306892, IMG submission 190408) | Saline lake microbial communities from Deep lake, Antarctica - Metagenome #290 (v2) (version 2) | ecosystem: Environmental > Aquatic > Non-marine Saline and Alkaline > Saline | place...
CATCCTCCGCTGTCTCCTGAATTTGGGATTCCACGTCCACGTCACTACTCATCGGCATAGTAGATGTCACCCCCCTCTGTGACGATAATATCGTCTGAACTGCGGTAGAGCTTCATAACATCTCCATGCGTTGGACATGTACTCGTACTGGCCGAGCATCAGGAGGAGGAGCGACCCCGAGACGCCGGGGAGGATCATCGCGCTGACCGCCAGCCCCCCGGCGACGAAGATCACCGGCAGCGACGAGCCCAGCGCTCCCGCCGCATACCCCGACAGCAGAAACGCCAGCAGGAACCCTCCGGCGGCGGCAACCTGTCGACCACGCGTCGCCAGCGAGACGTGGCTGTAGAGGACGAGCGCGGAGGCCCCGATCAGCCCGAAAAAGAAGCCGTAGGTTTCGACGGGGTTGGTTTCCAGCAGGACGGCGATCACGCGGAGGACGGTCACGATCGCGGTGGCGATGCCAGCGCCGAGCGCGAGCAAAAACGGGGTGTCGATCTCCCGGAGCGCCGCCAGTGCCTCGGGTCGACCCTCGGCCCGCAAGCCGCCGAGAACAGTCCGGATCCGACCGGGGTCGACGGCGGTGATCGCGCCGATCAGCCGTTCGTAGATTCCGGTTATCAGCGCGATCGTCCCCCCGGAGACGCCGGGGACCGCATCCGCCGCCCCCATGCCGAGGCCGCGGAGGTAGATGCCTGCCAACTCACGGAGTGTCGTCATTACCACTCGCTGGGGGACCGAAGGCATTGGTAGTTCGGGTTTATCAGTACCCCGACGGGTCGACGGCCAGTGAACTGACTCGGGTAAAAGAGGAGACGGTGTGGCTACGCGCCGCTCTCGGCGGTCTGTGCGCCTCCGGGGACGTCGGTCGACTGTTCGGTGAGTTCGACGGTGACGGCGCTGTCGTTGGCACCGACGACCTGGCCCTCGTCGACGTTGGCTTGGGCACCGTCGACGGTCGTCACGAACCCATCGTCAGTCGCGATCGAGCCGAACGTGTAGGGGCCGGTCGCCTGCACGCTCGTGTTGGTGTAGCCGTTTTCGGGGCCGAACTCGTCGTAGCCCGTCGTGGAGTACGGCAGGGTCATCTCGAAGTCCCCGTTCTCATCGGCGGTCGCATACTGGGTGTAGGTGAACGTGCCACCGGTTTCAGGGACGGCTAGCTCGACAGTCGCTTGGACCTCCGCGCCGGGAGCCGCGCCGCTGCCGTCGACGGTCGCGCCGGGGACTCGCTCGAAGGTCTTGACCCACCGCGGGCTCGTTGCGAGCAGTTGGTTGATACTGAGGTTGGTCACGCGAGCGTCGTAGAAGACCTCGTTTTGGAACTCGCGGGCGCTGGAGACGGCGTTCGACTCGCTGGCTTTGACCAGTCGGTAGTGTTCGAGGGCGTCGACACGTTCGGTCGGGTTGGCCCCGATGCCGCCGAGTTGGGTGTTCGGCGTCTCGTTGACGTAGTCGCGGGCGGCTTCGAGGGTGTCGAACGTCTGGACGCCAGTCTCGGGGTCGAACACCGGGATCGTGACCTGCTGGCCGCTCGGCGTCTCTTCGGTCCGGGGTTGGGTTTCGAGAACGATCGGCCGGGGATCGATCGCACTCCCGTGGTAGTTGTAGAGCCGGACCATCTGGCTGTCGTAGTACCGCTGAGTCCGGAGCGTAATCGGCTGGGCGATCTGTTCGCCCTGTTGGGTTTCGACGAGCGGATACGCTCGGTCGATGAAGTCGCTCTGACTGACGTTGTCGTTGAACACGATCGGCGCGCCGAGCTTCGAGTTCGGCGAGATCATCTGCCAGTCGACCATCACGTATCGGGTCTGACCGTCTTCGCCCATCTTCTCGCCGAGGGCGGCGGCGGCCTCCTGTTCGGAGGGTGCCAGCAGGTATTCGGCTGCCTCGGTTGCCCCCTGCTGGAACGGGTTGGCGTTGGGGATCCGCTCGCCGTTGACGGTGATCCAGTGGCCGTAGTCCCACCACGACTGGACACCGTAGGCTCCCTCGGGGTAGTCGAAGTCACCGTCCGGACGGTCGTAGGTGCCGTAGTACTCCAGGGAGTTGTCCGCACCGCCGAGCGTTCCGGGGGCTGGCGTCTCGCTGCTCATCCATTCGAGGCTGTCGTCCCACTGCGTGACTGCACCGGGAGCGTTTCGGTCACCGTTGGCCCACGCCGAGCCTGCGAAGGGGAACAACAACGGCGCGGTAAGCATGAGCACGACGGCGACTGCGATCATCACCTGCCAGCCTTGGAGGCTCTGGATCGACTCCTTGAACGAGCCCATGGTCTCGATGTCGATATAGCCGAAGACCTGCGAGACGAACACCGCACAGAACACCGCAACGACGACCGCCAGATAGTAGTTGAACCGGACCTGCGTGAACGCGGCCGACGTGATAAACGCCGCCCAGACGAGCAGGTAGAGTTCGGGGGCCTCGTAGCGGTGGAGGAACGTCGCACCGACGAGGAGCCCGGCGGCAACGACGAGGCCGATGACCTGCCACTGGGTGCCGAAGAGGCCAGCGATGGCGTCGACGACCGGTGTTGCCAGATAGATCAGCCCGACCGTTGCGAGGCTGCCGACGACGTAGCCGGTTTTTCTGAGATCGCCGCTCGCAATCAGGGGTCGACCGAGGACGACGAGTACGGCGACGAGCGCGGCGAAGAACGCGAGTCCGTACTCGTTGTAGATGATGCCGAATGCGGAGCCACCGTCGAGGAACGGCTGTGCCTCGCCGATCGTTCGGGTCCCCGCGTTGACACTGAACCCGACACGGTTGAGGACGGCACTGGTGAGCTGCTGGGAGAAACTCGAAAAGACGCCGACCAGTACCAGGAGTATCCCGCCGACGGTAACGGGATACAACGAGACATCGATCTCGCGGGCCTCCCACAGACGGGCCAAGGCAGCGAGGAAGAGACAGCCGAAGCCGACGCCGAGTGGAAGCAGCACCTGAAGCAGCGTGTAGCTCGTTGCACTCCCGATCGAGACGCTGTTGAGCGGCACGAACATCAGCAGTCCGGTGACGGTCATCGAGACCGCGCCGACGAAAGCGATCGGCTCGGGGCTCTGGCCGTGATACACGTCGCTGGTCAGCTTGACCGCGAAGAAGATCCCGCTGAACCCGACCAGAAGAACCCCCGGGGGCCACGCCCACATGTAGAGGGCGGCGGCGACCCCGGCCGCAACCGAGTAGCCCAACGGCCGACGAAGCGCGTCGAAATCACGGTCGACGACCAGCTCCCAGATGGGCTGTTCCCGCTGGGCGACCGACAGGGCGATCACGAAGCCGAACACGCCAAGCGTCTGGAAGAAGACCTCTGCGGCCTGGTGGTCGTAGAAGCCAGCGACCGAATACTGGAGGATCGTCCCCGGAAGCAGCGCCAGAACGACCATCCCGGCAAGCGCAGGACCGCGCCCGGCAACCCGGGCCGCGATGACGTAGGCAGGCACGATCGCGGCAGTAGCGAACACCGGGGCCGCAATCAGCATGATCAGCCCGGCGTACTGGGGCGACGGATCACCGAAACTCGTCACCAAAATAAAGCCGGAGACGAGCTGATCGAACAGCGTCCCGAACTGCTCGGCGTTGGTCCCCGACGGGTAGTTCGTCCACGGATCGAACGGCATCGTCGACGGGAAATTGTCGAGCAGATATGTCGTTTCTCGGAAATGATACCACGCGTCGTTACCGCGGAAGTTGGGGTGACCGCCCGTTTGGAACCGACTCAGTGCCCGCAGCCGCGTGGCTAGCATGAACGCCATGAGCGCGATGAGAACGGGAACGTGGTAGGCCCGCCGCAGGAGCGTTACGAGCGACTCCTCGGCGGATGCGATGTTCTCAACACGTTCGCTTGCTGCATCTTTCATTGCTTCGACACAGTTTCAAATAGCTCATAAGCCTTGTGAAACAACGCGTTGAGGAGGCTGTAAACGGGGCCGGACAACAGCCGACGAACCGATACAGACATCGGCCCTCTGCAGTCGACCACCACGGCCGGGGTTCGGCCACCGGTGTTCGATACTGAACACCGGTGGTCGGAACCCGTCCGGAGTGTCGATCAGCGTACGGTCGACACATCGTTCAGTCGACAGGAACGGACCGCATCGGAGACATTTTGTGGACGGTTAGAGTAGGGGCGGTCATGAGGCGGCTCACGACACAGCTGTTCGTTGCGACAGGCGGTCTGGGAGTGCTCATAGCGCTTCCGTACGTTTGTTATCTCCTTGTGTACGCCTGGCTCGATCCCGATGGCGTCCCTGCCACCAAGCAGTCGGTCGAACCACCTGTCAGCGTCGTCATCCCCACGTACAACGAAGCCGAAATCATCGAAACCAAACTGGAAGACGTTCTGGCGCTCGCCTATCCGATGGAGAAGATCGAGGTGGTGCTCGCGGATGCGAGCGAGGACGATACGGTCGCGGTTGCACGGGAGTTCTTCGACAGCCACGCTGGGCCGGATCTAACCGTTGTACGCGACACCGAGCGGCGGGGTGTCGCTGTCGCGGTCAACCAAGCGGTCGCCAGCGCGAGCGGAGAGGTAATCTTTCGGACCGACGCGGACTCGAAGCTCGGAGCGAACGTTCTGCAGGAGGCTGTCGACACCTTGGCGGACCCGACTGTCGGCGTCGTGACCGGACACCAGACCGAAGTACTCGGTGAGAGTACGGTCGAAAGCGACTACAGAAACCTACTCACGGTCGTCCAGACTGTCGAATCATGGCTCGACTCGACGTTCATCGTTCACGGCCCCTGTGTCGCGTTCGGTCGCAGCGATTACGTACCGGTAGCCACCGATGCCATCGCCGATGATACGGCCCTCGCGTTGGCGATTCGCCGGACCGGGAAACGTGTGGTACTGAACCCCAGAATGGAGTTCGTCGAGGCCGGTGTCTCGTCGTTCGTGACGCGCCGAATCCGGAAGGACCGACGAGCGAAAGGACTCCTCCAGATGCTCGTTCGCAACCGCGATATGCTGGGCCGGTACGGTGCCTACGGCTGGGTTGTGCTCCCGATCAACTGGTGGTTTATGATCGTTTCACCGTGGCTGATCGCTGCCAGCGTGGGGTTTGCGACAGTCGGCGCGGTGGTTCTCACCGGCCCGTTCGGCCTGCTGCTTCCTGCGGCCGTGGCGGCGTACGTCTGGTTGGGCCAGCGCGACGGCCTGGGGCCGTTCGGAGCACCGTACGCGGTGCTCGACTCCCAGGTATCGTTGTGGCTCGCCGCTGTCGACCTCCTCACCGGGGGAGAAGGCGACGGGACATGGACTATCGACCGTGACTCACGACGGTTCTTCAAGTGACCCCAGAATGAAACTCTGCTATGTCACCTCGCGCTACCGACCACACACGGGGGGTATCGAGACCCATGTCTCGGAGCTAGCGACCCGGTTCGCCGACCGCGGCCACGACGTGACGGTCGTGGCAGCCGACTCCGGAACGCGTGTCGACGGGCGCCGACTCCCCGCAGGCGAAGTCATCGACGGAGTCGAGATCCGCCGGGTCCGGGCTGTTGCACCGGGCGGTGCGATTCACGTCGCACCCGGGGTCATGCGGGCAGTCAAGCGATGTAGTCCGGATCTGGTTCATGCGCACAACTACCATTCGCTTCCGCTCGCGTTCGCGGCCTCCGCGGTCGACACCGACTGCCCGTTCGTCGTGACACCACACTACCACGCCAGTAGTCCCTCCAGTATCCGCAACCGGCTGTTGTCCGTCTATCGGCCGGTCGGGAGCTGGGCGCTCCACCGCGCGGACCGCGTGGTGGCGGTCTCGGCGTGGGAAGCCGAGCAGCTAGCGGCGGACTTCGATCTCCCGGCGCAGGTCGTGCCCAACGGCATTCACGTCGACCGGTTCCGAACGGCCGAGCCGGCTTCGCCACCGGGAGACCGGCCCTATCTCCTCTGTGTCGGCCGATTAGAACAGTACAAGGGCGTCCAACACGTGATCCGAGCCCTTCCGGAGCTGCCGACATACGATCTCGTGGTCGCCGGGGACGGGCCCTATGCAGATGCGCTCCGCCAGCTCGCCCAGAGGGAAGGCGTCGCCGACCGAGTCTTCTTCGAGGGATACGTCCCCGATTCGGAACTCCCGGGACTCTATGCGGGGGCTACCGCATACGTGACGATGTCGGCCTTCGAGGCGTATGGAATCACCGTCGCCGAAGCGTTGGCCGCCGGAACCCCCTGTGTCGTTCGGCGTGCTGGCGCACTGGTCGACTGGGCCGACCGAACCGATTGCGTCGGCGTCACTCCCGACGAGCTGTGCGACGGGGTTGCTGCTGCAGTCGGCCGTTCGGCCCCGAGCGACGAGCTCCCGACATGGGAGAAGACGGTCGACGAAGTCGCCACGGTGTACGACGAGCTCAGGTAGGACCGATCGCTGGCGGAGTCGGTCGACGCGAACCGCCAGCGGAGTCGGTCGACGCGGACCGTCAGCGGAGTCGGTCGACGCGGACCGTCAGCGGAGTCGGTCGACGCGAACAGACGTGCTTGCGGCGTCCGGAGGCGCGTTATTCCATGTAGCCGAGTTCTTCGAGTCGCTGTGCGACCGCGGTGTCGACATCGTCGCTATCGGGCCGCGGCGCGGGTCGTGAGGCCAACAGGTGGTCGGGAATCAGGTCGTGGAAGCGGTCACAGCGTTCCGAGGCGGTCGAAGCGCGGTTGGTTCGCTCCCGGGGATCGGCTTCGAGGTCGTACAGTTCGGTTGCCCCGCCCTCGACAACGATATACTTCCAGCCGTCGGCCCGCACAGCGACGACCTGTCCGTCGTCATTGAACGAGCCGGTAGAGAACACCGTCCGATCGCCCTCCTCGTAGAGCGGCGTTCCCTCGAAGGCTGGTGGTGGCGACACGTCGTGGAACGCACAGATCGTGGGCGCGACATCGAGTAGCTCCCGTTGGTCGTCGACGACAGCGGCCGTCGGAGCCGCCGGCGAGCGGTCGCTTCCGGGTTTGACAGCCAGCGGCACGTGGATCAGTTCGTCGTACGGTCGGTTCCGGTGGAAATACGAGCCGTGGTCGCCGAACTCCTCACCGTGATCCGCGGTGAGAACCACATCGAGGTCCGACCACAGGCCACCCTCCCGGAGGGCGTCGAACAGCCGACCGATCTGTGCCGACGTGTAGCTGATATCGGAGTCGTAGAGGTCGACGATCCGCTCCCGTTGCTGGTCGGTGATCGAGTCGGGAGCCACTCCCGCCGCCGACATGAGCTCGGCAATCTCGGCTTCGTCGGCTGGCTCGGTGTATGCGGGATCGGCGAGATCGATCCCATAGGGACGATGAGGGTCCATATAGTGGACCCACAGGAAGAACTCGCCGTCGACGCCGTCGAGCCAGTCGAGTGCACGGTCGGTCGTCGTCTCCGCGTCCTCGTAGACCGAAAACTCGTGGATCATCGAGGCCGGAAAGATCGCCTGTTGGACCCGTTCGGCGAACGGTCGGATGCCGAGCCGCTGGACCGTGGGGCGCAGGAGATCCATACAGCGACGGAACAGCCGCTTTCGCGTCGGGCCCTGTGCGGACTCGTCGGTTCCCGAGACGCCGAAATCCTCGAAGGTGTCGAACCCCGGGACTTCGGAGCCGACGCCCCCGAAATAGGTGTTGGAGTGGATCCCGGCGGTGCTGACCGATTCCGGCAGTGCGGATGCGACCGTCGGCCCCTCCCGAATGGCCTCGTGAGCGATACGTTGGGAACAAAGCAGTGCTGGCAGGGAGATACCGGTATTCGTCCCGTTGGCGAACGCCGACGAGAAGTGGGTGCCGCCAGCGTCCAGGAGTTCGTCGAATACCGGGAACGTGTCACGGTGATAGCCGTACTGGGCGAGATGAGATGCCCGAAGTGCGTCAACCGTCACCAGCAATGAACTCATCACAGACACGTCGTCGAGTGACGTTTTATATTTGTTGTTCGCTCATCGTCGACACTCGATGCAGAGGCGAGGACTGCGGCGAGCGACACACCACTCGAACGGAAGCCAGTACTCACTCGAACGGAGGCCAGTACTCGAAACAAACATAAGCGTTCGGTTTCATTCGCTATCAATTAATGCGAAACGTCGTACTCATCTGTCTCGATACGGTTCGGAAGGACTACTTCGACGACCACGCCCCGCGACTCCGGCGGCGGGCCGACGTGGAGTTCGCCCAGTGCCGCGCGGGAAGCGGATGGAGTGTTCCGAGCCACGCGACGATGATGACCGGGAAACTCCCCCACCAACACGGGATCCACGTCTACAACCGTGATTTTGCCGGGCTCTCCCCCGACGACACCTTCCTGGGCGACCTCCCGGATCATCGCGCCATCGGCGCGAGTGCGAACGTGTACGCCAGTTCCGCCTTCGGCTTCGACACGCTGTTCGACGAGTACGTAAGCATCTCGGCCGACCGGCGGTTCCCCGAAGGAATGGATGTCGAGCAGTGGGGACAGGAGTGTGATATCAGTGGGATCGGCCGATACATCGAGTTCGTCAAAACCGCCCTCGGCGACGACTACCCCGCAAAGACCCTCGCCAACGGGGCGCTTGCCGAACTCAAACACCGGTTCGACGAGTGGCCAGTTCCGAACCCGCTCGACGACGGGGCCAAAATCGTCGCCAGAGAGGCGACCCGGTTGGTTCGGGAGTCGACCGAGCCGTTCGTCTGTTTCACGAACTTCATGGACGCCCACAGCCCGCTGACACACGTCCGGGGGTACGACCGCGGGCTCCACGATGCACCACTCACGTGGCACTCCGGCGCGTTCAGCACCCACGCGGTCAACACCGAGGGGATCGAGGGGCACGAACGGGACATCGAGTACACCCGCGGGCTGTACGCCGCCTCGATCGACTACCTCGACCGACAGATCAGCGCGTTCATCGACGAGGTACAGGCCGCGACGGCGGGCGAAACGACGTTCGTGATCACCGCCGACCACGGCGAGAACATGGGGTTTGAGGCCGACGACTACCTCATGGCTCACAAGGGGCCGCTGACCGAGGGGCTGTTGCACGTCCCGCAGCTAGTCGTGAACTCCCCGGAGGCGGTCGGCAACGTGAGCGACTACGCCTCACACGTCGACCTCGGAGCGCTCATCGTCGGGCTTGCGAACGACACGCTTCCGGATATCACCCACGACCGGATCGTTGCCGAGCGAATCGGCTCGAACATGGCCGCCGCAGCCAGCGAGGAAGAACGGAGCAAATGGGATCGCATGATCCGGGTCGTCTACGAGGGCACTGATAAGTACGTGTGGGATTCCTCGGGAGACCGAACGCGATACCGCCTCGACCCCGACCGACCCAACTGGCAGGCGTTCGCCGAAGACGACGTCGACATCAGCAGCTACGAACAGGAGCTGTTCGACGTTCCACTCGGGGAGTACAAGCGGGATGCTCGTGCGACCGCCGACGGGCTGACAGTGGATGAAGCCACGGAAACCCGGCTAGAAAACTTGGGATACTTGTGACCGCAGGGCGAGGACACCGGTCTTCTCCTGTCAGCAGTGGTACTGATATCGACCCCGTCTTGAGCACCCGAAGGACCTATCAACTGCCCCCGTCTCGAACAGCATAGGATGCGAAACGTCGTCGTTATTTGCCTCGATACGGTCCGAAAGGACTATTTCGACAGGTATGCCCCCCGTCTCCAGGACCGGGCAGATGTCATCTACGATCAGTGCCGAGCAGTCAGCTCGTGGAGCGTCCCGAGTCACGCGAGTATGTTCACCGGGGCGCTCCCGTCGGACCACGGAATCCACGCAGTCAATCGTGACTTTTCGGGGCTCTCTCGGGACCGGACGTTCATGGGCGAACTCGACGGCTACCGGACCCTCGGCGTCTCGGCGAACGTGTGGGCCAGTTCCGCCTTCGGCTTCGACGGAATGTTCGACGAGTTCTCCGACATTTCGCCGGACCGCCGTTTCCCCAACGGGATGCATATCGGACAGTTCGGACAGGAGTGTGAGGCGGAGGGTATGGAAAAGCGGCTCGCGTTCGTCAAGGCGGCGCTCGCAGACGAGTATCCGCTCCGGAGCCTCGCAAACGGGGCGCTCGTCCAGTTCGACGATCTAACCGCCGCGCTCCCGATCCCGAAGCCGCTCGATGACGGGGCTAAGCCACTCACCAAACAGGCCCGTTCGATGATCGAAGCGAGCGACGAACCGTTCTTCCTGTTCGCAAATCTGATGGACGCTCACGGACCCCTCCGACACATCTACGGCTTCGACCGCGATCTCCATGGTGCCCCACTCGGGTGGACCTCGGAAACCGAATCCTGGGCCGACGTTCTCGACACCAACGACGAGGAACTCATCGACCGCTACCGGGAGCTCTACGGGGCGGCCATCGACTACTTGGACAGGGTCGTCTGTGCGTTCGTCGACCGGATCCAAGCCGAGACCGACCGAGAGACGAGTTTCGTGATCACCGCCGATCACGGCGACAAGCTCGGCCACGATGGCGACGACGATCAGTGGGGGCACGTCCGGAGCAGCCTCTCGGAAGCACTCCTCCATGTCCCACAGGTGGTGCTGAACGCCCCGGACTCAGTCGGGAACGTCGACGAGTACGTCTCACACCTCTCGCTCGGCGAGCTCGTTGTCGGGCTCGCAGCGGGGGAGCTTCCGGATATCACCCGAAGCCGGATCCCCGCCGAGCGCGTCGGGTACAGCGGAAAGCTCCATATGGTCGAGAAGAAGGCTCCCGATGCGGATCGCACACTGCGGTGTGTCTACGAGAACGACCGGAAGTACTGCTGGGGAGAACTCGACACCAAAGAGATGTACCGTCTCGATCGGGAGCGACCCTGCTGGGAGGAACACACCGAACCCGAGTTCGACGTTTCGTCCGTCGAGTCAGCACTGTTTTCGACCCCCCTCGACGAGTTCCTCGGCGGCTTGGACGACGGGACGGATACCGACGACATCGACGCTGCAACCGCGGACCGACTCCGTGATCTCGGATACATGTGAGCGAGTCGTCGAGAGTAGTCAGCCGCCGCAAAAGCGAGTAGAACGCCCGGAATCACGACAACGAACAAACGAAAGCCACATAAATTGTCGAAAGAATCTGAGCGTAATGGAACTCCTCATTGTCGGTCTCGACGGCCTCTCATATAATATGCTGAACCGGTTCGATATCGAACTGGATTTCTTCGATCGGACGCGACAGCAGGGCGTTTCGGGCGATCTCATGAGCGTCGACACGCCGACGACGTTCCCGGCGTGGACCTCGTTTGCGACCGGCAAGGATCCCGGCAGCCACGGCGTCTGTGATATGATCACGCAGAACAGTGACTACTCGACGGAGTCGGTAAAAACGACGACCGACGACCCCGCGATCTGCGACTTGCTCGACGACGGGATCTATATCAACCTCCCGGCGTCGGCTGATCGGATTCCACAGGGTGAAAACACGTACGTCGTGTCCGGATTCGACGCGAAGAACAAGGAAACGGCAGTCCCCGACGACCTGAAGTCCCTCGACGCCTACGACGACTACGTCCTCAGCCACGATCCGAAGCTGAAGACGACCCCGAAGCGCTACCTCCAGCATATTCTCGACATCTCCGAAGCTCGTGGGGCGTTCGCTGCGGAGGCCTTCGAGACCCACGACCCCGACGTCGGGTTCGTCCTGTTTTCGACGCCGGATTGGGCTGGCCACCTCCTCGGCACACTCAACACCGAGACACAGCGCAAGGAGTTCTACACCAAACTCCTCACCCACGTCGACGAGTGGGCCGGGCGGCTCGCCGAGCGTGCGGACAACGTCGTGCTGATGAGCGACCACGGGTTCGAACAGAAGGACACGACGATCCACAT